>Ga0114962_10000105_pt1 | contig 67924 bp, 78 predicted proteins | sample C_130820_MF_Meta_FD_87017 | JGI IMG/M metagenome (GOLD analysis project Ga0114962, IMG submission 87017) | Freshwater microbial communities from Lake Croche, Canada to study carbon cycling - C_130820_MF_MetaG | ecosystem: Environmental > Aquatic > Freshwater > Lake | place: Lake Croche, Canada... | reverse complement strand
TTATTTATTTAATTAAATGCGTCTTACCTAATTACATAACAAGTTATTATATATTATTTTCATATCAAAATCGGTAACCGATTTTGAACAGAGTGAGTTTTTTATTCTTTTTGTGTTTTAAAAGTTGAAAATAATTTTAAAATAAAAAATAAAAATATTTCTTGAAAATTTTAAAAAGGGTTTTGAAATTATCATTTTAATAAAAAAGAACAACTAATAAATATTCAATATACATATTTTAATATCTTTGACAATTTCTTAGATGAAACCCAATAACAAAGTGAAATATCCATTTGTGAGCTATTTAACACTCTCTTGTTCCAAAATCGGTTAGTGTAACCGATTTTGATATTATCATAACAAAGTTATTTATTTAATAATGTGGTTCTTACCTAATTACATAACAAGTTATTATATATTATTTTCATATCAAAATCGGTAACCGATTTTGAACAGAGGAGCAAGAATAATATAAATCTTTTTCAAAAGTTAGAAAATAAATTTAATTATAAAAATAAATTTCTAAAAATAAAAAACTAAATTATTTCTATCTCTTTGATTCAACTTCGTTCTTTTTCCTAAGAATTTAAAATATTTATTTGCCAAGGTATATTCTCTTGGCTTTTTATGTCGTAAAACTCCTAACCTAACTTTCATAATCATCCCAACTTGCCAGATACGTTTATGTGAATATTTTCCATCCTTGTATAATTTTTCTAATTTATTAATCGTATTTTTAACATCATCCAAAGTTGTATATTTTATATGTATTGTATCTCTTGGGTTTTTATCAATATATACATCAAATGACTTTTTAGGATTAGTTGGATTAAACAAGAATTGTCTTTTTGTTTTATTTTTCCGTGTTTTATTTCCCCTTTTTGTATTATGTTTCATAAAATAGCTTGTGAAAATGTTATCTGAAATGTCTAAGAAATAATCAAACGAATATAAATATAAATTACTTTGATTACCATACGATATATGGTAACAATTACCAAAAATATCAACTTTAAAGAAGAGGAAGTTTTAATAGCTGAATGGAAACATACAAAATATATAACATTATCATCACTTTTATTTCTTTTACCAGCTTGTTATGCTTACGCTCATAGTATGTACGACCATACTATATTGCTAATTTTAACGTCGTTAATATCGGCAAACTATTGGAGAAAAGCTACATATTCGTGGAGAAGAAATATGGATTTAATATTTTCAAAAATATCGTTTGCTATCTATATCTATAATGGAGTAAAATATAGTAGTTCTCAATTAGACTTAATTGAAGGAATTCTTAGATTGATATTTATGTTTTATTGCTTTTGTCATTCTGGGTATTTATTCAAAAAAAAAGAAGATAGTTGGGTATGGTATCACGTTATATTTCATATATTTATTGCTTTAGAGCAAAAGGTAATATTAAGAAACATAATTAAAAGTAAAGTATAACAATAAATTATCTATTTTCATCTACATAGACATTTATGTAGATGAAAATTGTGAACGAAAATATACATAGAAAACTTTATATAACATCATTAATTTCATCGTTATTTTCGCATTTATCTATATATTTATTAATTAATAAATTGTATAATGAAGGGTTGAGATTTATCAACGAATCACCTGAGTTTGCTTGTTCTCTATTAACACTCTCCATTCTTTCTTTACTCCAAAAATGTTGAGATCCAAACCCTTTATTCTTATCATGTTCAGTCATATTTTGCGATATTTGTAGCTTTCTTTTTAACAATCTATCATTCCAAGGATAAAACCCAAACCAAATAACGTGTGCCTTATTAGTCAGTGTTGACTTGTTATTTGTTATGTGTCTACCTACATGATAACGTCCATTCGGAAAATTATGTATTTGCCTTGTTCCTTGTCTATCAAAATGATATGTAACATCATCGTTAACTAAATTTTTAAATAAATCGTAATAATTATCTATATTATAACAAGTATTTGAATATGGTGATATAACTTTAATATTATATGAATATAAATTTTCAGTATCATCAAATATATCGTGAACAGAAGTTTCACAAATAAGAAATTCAGTTGTGTTTAAAACTATTTTTATTCCTTCAATTGAATTTTCTATTTCCATAAATTCTATATCAATCTCATCACAATCAAAATATCTATTTCGTGTTTCTATGATTTTACAATTCGGGCAAATGCTTTTACATATTTCCATAGAATTATCTGTGCTGCGATAATTGATAATAATTATATCATCAAACATATCTTTATGATGTTGTAACCAAAATGGTAATAAATATTCTTCATTAAATATATTAGTTAATAATGTAGTTTTCATAATAACAAATTATTGTTTATTTATTTATATTAGTTTTGTTTAGAAAATTTTATTACTTTAGAGCAATTGGGAATATTAAGAAACATAATTAAAGGATGTGAAATATAACGTGTATTACTTCCAGATAATGCGTAATATATTTTTTTTTCTAGTGACATTAACTTCTTTATTTTCGTCGGCACAACCATTCATGCCAGCAAGAATTGTTAAACAAAAAGAAACGCAGTTGAACGATAAACCATTCCAAGATATATCAAACGAGCGTATTTGTAGTGATTGTAAATATTTTATTAAAGATGGGAAAAAATGTAAATTATTTTATAATATTAACCTGGTAGATGGTAAGGAATATGACAAAGCTTCAGAAGTAAGAAAAGCAAATAATAAATGTGGGGGAGATGGACGATATTATGCCAAAAATAAATTTTTATTTGTAAATAAAATTGGAGATGTAATATATGAAAACTATCCGTGGATTCTCACTGGGTCTTATGTAATACTATATATCTTTGTTATAAATTTTAAGAAGTAATTAATAAAAATAATTTAATTGTAAAATGAATACATATAAAATTTATGTATTCATTTATTGACAAAACTGAATGTAAAAAGCGTAAATATAAATGCTGGTGGTTCTGCGTTTTCGGCACCATGTTGTTTAATCTGTTTTAAACCAACTTATATATTTTTTGTTAGGTTTGTAATTAACTCCATCAAAAATTCTTCTTAAATCTTGTGCGTGTGTATTACAAATACACACCTTTTCTTTTACGTTACATAAATAATCCGTTTTTTTATAAATTTCTCTATCTTTATCGTTGGAATAATATTCCAACATATTATTCATTATATCTCTTTTACTCCCTTCAAAAAAATTATCACCAATCATTTTATAACGAACTAAAAAGGGGTCCAAATAATCTATATCTATTATTTTATAATTATTTCTTAAATATAGTATTTTTTTTTCATCTATATCTGTAAAAAAATCATCATATTTAGGTTTTTTATTTATTTCTACTCCCATAGAATAATAATTAGACATATCTAATATGGAATGTAATATATATCGTAATATAATATTTAAGTAATTTTGAAAAATGTGATTGTAAAAAAGGAAACATTAGAAATAACGATTGAAATTTGGGTGATAGACATATAGTATTATTTATATAAAGACAATAACAAATCTCCTTTATCACGAAGAAATTGTAGATAATAAATAAATTGAATTGATTTAATTGTAAAATGATACATACACAAAAGATGAATATAGATGAAAATTTATGTATTCATTCACTAATAAAAACTGAATGTAAAAAATGTAAATATAAGTGTAGTCATAACAGAGAAAAATCACGGTGTAGAGATTGTGATGGAATTGGTATTTGTATTCATAATAAAAGAAAATCAGCTTGTATAGATTGTGGGGGAAGTGTGTTTTGTATTCATAATAAACAAAAATCACGATGTAGAGATTGTGGTGGAAGTTCTATTTGTATTCATAATAAAATAAAATCAACCTGTAAAGAATGTGGTGGAAGTGAAATTTGCGAACACGGTAGAAAAAAATCAGAATGTAAAGAATGTGGCGGAGGTTCTATTTGTATTCATAATAGACGAAAATCCGAATGTAAAGAATGTGGTGGAAGTAAAATATGTATTCACGGTAAATTCAAATCAACTTGTAAGGAATGTGGTGGTAGTCGTATTTGTATTCATAATAAATTTAAACAAAATTGTAAAGAATGTGGTGGAAGTCAATTGTGTAAATCAACTTTTTGTGAAACTTATAAAAACAAAAAATACAATGGATATTGTTCTAGATGTTATATACATTTATTTCCAAATGAACCTATTTCAAGAAATTATAAAACAAAAGAATATGCTGTTCTAGAATTTATAAAAAATACTTATCCAGGACATATTTGGGTTAATGACAAAACCATAGAAGGGGGGTGTTCTAAGAAAAGACCTGATATTTTCTTAGACTTATTAACACATAGCATAATAATAGAGATAGATGAGAATCAACATAAAACATATAATAATTGTGAGTTAAAACGAATAAATTTATTATTTGAAGATTTGGGAGATAGACATATTGTATTTATTCGTTTTAATCCCGATGATTATTTGGATAAAGACAATAACAAAATCACATCTTGTTGGAGTATTGATAAAAATGGATTATCCAGTGTAAAAAAATCAAAAAAGAATGAATGGGAACAACGATTGAATACATTAAAAAATACGGTAGATGAAGTATTATGTAACGATAATATAGATATAACAAATCCAATAACATATATCAATCTCTTTTATGATGAAGAAATTGTAGATAATATATAATTATAAATATAAATAAATCAAATATAAATAATAATAAGTAAATGTCAGATTTAATTCTCTACTATTCAAATCATTGTAACAATTGTAAGAACTTATTAAAAGAGTTATCTGGAAGCGAATTATCAAAATCAATCCATTTTTTATGTATTGATACGAGGGTTGAGGAAAATGGCAACACATACATCGTTTTACCAAATGGTAAGAAAATGATTTTACCTCCGAATATCGTGAGAGTTCCCACGCTTCTTTCAATACAAGAAAATGGTAGGCTTGTTTCTGGAATGGAGATTAAACAGTATCTTGCTAGTAAAATAAAACAAGCTGTTGCGGTAGCCACACAAGAACAAATGGAACCATCAGCATTTTCTTTTTCGGGAAGTAGTATGAGTAGTATAGTATCAGATGCGTATTCATATCTTGACATGAATGCTGATGATTTATCAGCTGAAGGAAGTGGGGGTATGAGGCAATTGCATAATTATGTCAGTATCAATGATATGGCAGGTATAACAGCTCCAGCAGAAGCTCAAGGAACCAGGCAAGAAAATTCAAGTAAAATGCCAACTTTAGAAAGTCTGAGAAAAGAACGCGAAATGGATATAAAAATGTTTAATAAGTGATATTCATTAATATGTCTGTGAATTATTTATCGGTATTTAACGATCAGTTTTTTGAATTAATGGAAGATATAATAAGATTATTTCCAGAAAAAAAAGGGTTGAAGACAACAAAAACAGTGTTTGAGGCGTCCCGCAAAATGAACCCTAGAATTATTTATGAAATGTTAAATATGTATTTATTGAAGCCATATGAGGAACAAATATTGAATGATGATTTTGACTTTTTTGTAAATAAAGATTATACACAAGATATAGCTATATTACCAAGAGGTGAGGCATTGAAAGAAAGTGATGATAGTAAAATATTGAGAGGGATTGATAGTATCCGAAGACCTCTTAGTGAGTTGCCAGATGAAGATAAGATAAAAATATTACAATATTATAAAAATTTAATTCAATTATCTAGATTGTATGAAAATTCAAGACAACGGTAAAAAAATATGGATAAGTAATAATCGTGAAACAAATATTTAAAACTTCATTATACTAAGAAAATATAATGAAGTTTATAGTAGAGAGTAGTATTGAAAATATACCGTGTGACTTTTTCAAGATTATAACGGATTTTGCGAATGATATATGTAGGGTATTCCCCGAATATACATCTATCGTAAATAAGTATATTCTTTCTGAAAAAGAGAAGACGGATGATAGTAAATTAAAATTATATAACTTTGTAGGTAAAGTGATAATTCAAAATAAGGATTTCATTCTTTCTAAGAATGATGAATTATTTTTGAATACGGATGAGAATGTATTGAATACAGAGTTTTTACCTAGAATTGTATTTTCTCATATATGGGAAGGTGATATAAGTGAGATTACAAAAACAACTATATGGAAGTATTTGACATTGTTATTTGTAACAATATCAAAGCAACAAAGTGGAGGTAAAGAGGAAATTGATTTGGATGAAATTCTTTCTGGAATAATGGATGAAACTGGACCAGAAACTGAAACCCAAGTAAGTGAAGAAACATCGCCGTCGGAAACACAACAACAACAACAAAATCAAATTCCTGGGATAGGAGAATTGCCCGAACAATTCCAGAATATGATGGGAGGAAGTCTTGGTAAATTAGCAATGGAGTTAGCACAAGAAACTTCAATGGAAGGAGTTGAAAATAAAGGCACACTGGATTTATTTAGTATGATGGGTAAAATCGGGAGTAAGATTGAGAATAAGTTAAAATCAGGAGAATTAAGTGAGAGTTCTCTTTTAGAAGAAAGTATGGGATTAATTAATTCAATGGGAGGAGCAAATAATATTCAATCAATGATGAATATGTTTAAAGGAGGTGCTAGTAAAGGTGGATTTGACTTTTCGGCACTACAAAAAATGGCAGAACAATCCCAACCAGAACAACAAACTCAACAAAAAGAAAATAGATTAAATAGTAGGAATGGAAAGAATTCTCAAAAAACCACGGATAAGAAGGCTAGACAAAAATTAAGAGGAAATAATCCAAGAAATATGGCAGATACAAATAATAATGAGGCACCTGAATATACGTTACCTAGATTCACAGATGATGAATTAGAACGTATATTTTCATCAAAATAATGGAATGAAACTAATGGAATGGAATGAAACTAAGAAAAAATAGAACGAATAATAATAGAAGAAATGATTAATATAACACTGAGTGTCTTTTGTATTTTAGGAATGATAATATGATTGAAGATGTTTTCACAAGCTTTACGTTCGTAAAAACATTTTCCAGCAATACCACATTTATTTTCATCTATACGACAATTTAGGGCACGTTCTGGTTTTATTTTACCCAAAACTACATCTTTATCCCCAAATTGGGTACAGTAAGCCATATGAGTAAAGTTTGGAAATGATATACTCTTTTTAAAGTATACACAGTTTTTACAAGCTGGGACATTATAATTTGTTACTCTTTTAGAAAAAGTGACAATGACTTGAAGGAACAAAAAAATATATTTCATTGTTATCTGAACCATATATAATTCGTTTTATATAAATATCAAATAATAATATCGTGATAAATATAATAAGTAATGAATGAAGCATTCTTTTTCAATGACCCAACGGTATTATTAAAAGATCCTACAAAAACAGAAGATAGTTATTCAGGAAAAATAAATGGAATAGCAAGAATAGTAATTGTATTATCACTTTTAGGGTATATGTTAACATTTTCATTAAAGTATATATTGATTGGATTGATAACGTTAATTGTATTGATAATATTATACAATTCACGTAAAAAAGGAATGGAAGGTATGACAAATATTAAAAAATTACAAAGAGAGGATTTTGAATTGATGATAAATAATCATATACCTGAAGATGTCATACCGAGAGGAGAAATAAAATTAGATGAGAAATCATTCAAGTCTTTGATGAAAAAAGACTTTTATCCAGTAACGGCACGAAATCCATTAGGTAACGTTTTATTAACAGATTATGAAGATAACCCAAATAAAAAACCAGCTCAGCCTAGTTTTAACGAACATGTATCAGAAGAAATAACGAAAAATATAAAAAAAACAGTTCAGAAATTAAACCCGACTATAACAAATACAACCGAACAATTATATGGAGATTTATGGAACCAGTTTGAATTAGACCAATCAAATAGAATTTTTTATTCAAATGCGAATACTAAAATTACAAACGACCAAGGGGCATTTGTAAAGTTTTTATATGGAGATTTACCATCAGGTAAAGATGGATCTAAGAGTGAGTTATTGGCGGATAGTAATAGATATCTTCTTTTAGGATAGCGGCACGAATAATTTGTTACCATATATGTATTGATACTTACGAAAACGACTTAAAGACTTGTTACCATATTTAAGTATCCCTCCCCTATTCATAAACAATTATAATTATGTCAAATCTAGATAAAAACGAAAAAGAAGAACAAGAAGAACTATTTAAAAAACCTAATAAAATTGTTTATGTATATGATGGGGATAATGAAGAAGACGATAAATATTTTAAAGAATGTTATGATATTGAGAGAGAAATATTTGAGAAATTTGATAAATATTTGTATGTAAAAATATATGTAGATAGTGATGATAAAAAGTTGATAAAAAAATATGATAAAAATATACAGGAGCATAATAGAAATATTCTTGAAAATGTTGGTTTTTCATTGTTATCACCAATAGATATGGTTACAGAACCAGATAACTATAATTATACTTTATGGTTGGATGTGAAATGTGTATGTCAATTAATCGTGTCTGATAAAAATTTGTATGATGGTATAAATATTGATAGTGAGAAAAAATATAAATTACAACCTACGCAAGGAGTAAAGTCATTAAAAGGAGTGTATAGACATATAATGACGTATAATATTAATTATATAGGAAATTTAAAAGTAGAGATGGATGTTGCGAGAGAATATGATTTAAGTGAAGATTATACTTTAATAAAAAAATATAAGCCTGTATATGAATTGATGAATGATGAGATAGATCCAGTATATGTAGAAAGAGTAGGGACTATAGAAGAATTATATACAACAAAAGTTCGAATGTGACATAAATCTCCTATAATTTATATTTGGTATATATATTAATAAACATAAATGGCAAATCTAGCATTATCTGCCGCGACCTTTGATAATGAAGAACCAAAAAATACAGGAATACTTCAAAAAAGGAAAAATAGGACACATAAAAATATGAATAATATGACTGACAAATCATATTATTCAAATAAAGTAAATGATGTGTTGAGTAAAATACATAATCAAATATATTCAGAAGGTCTAGAAGATATGGATGATACGTATGGAAATTTTGAGCCAATTTCACGACCAACTCCGATGAAAACGGGTAAAAAAGAATTAGAGGAATTTTCACAGATGACAAGCAATCCCCAAAATGTATTATCACAAATGGATAATGTGCCGTCATATAAGGCAACTAAATATGAGGAATTAAGTCAACAGTCACTAAACCCAAACCTAATCCAATCACCAAATTCTCAATATCCTTATCCTGATTATGAAAAACATATTCAATCAAATCCAAATTCTTATTATCGTCGTGCCGATAATACAACAACTAGTCCATCAACTCAAAAAATAACATTGGATGCCTTCCCAATGGTGAATGATATATCGTATAATGGATATGACAAAAATAACAAATTGTTAATGGAAAAATTAAATTATATGATACATTTGTTGGAAGAAACCCATGACGAACAAACGAATAATGTATTAGAAGAAGTAATATTATATAGTTTCTTAGGTATATTCATTATCTTTTTGATTGATAACTTTATCAAAGTGGGTAGATATGTTAGGTAATGATAAATACATCTTTTTGTTTCAAAGGTTGAAGAATGTAATTATATAAAAAATAAGCTGTATTTGTTTTAGAAATATAATCATTTTCTTTTATGAGTAAAAAATTATGTGATATATTTTCAATAAATAAATATGAGAATTTCTTTTCGTGTTGAATAGTTTGAATAATTTGATAAAATGTTTGAGTAAAAGAATATTGAATAAAATTATTGTATAAATTATCTTTTATAGATGCGAAGCAAGATAGACAAGGACGGTTTTCCCCATCATTGTCTATTTCCATAAATGTATTTTTCAAAAAATAGGATGCGTATATCTTTTGTTTATACAACAATACAAAACAATAAATATTTTTTGTTTCAATTAATTCCACGAAATTAGAAATATGGACGGTAGTTACAAAATGAAAAATATTATTACTTTTTATTTCAGTTAAATAATCATAAAGGATTTGTATATTTGATTTTGTAATTCGTAAAAGTATAGGAGATTGTATATGAAATGTATTTTTTACATTATAAAGAAATGTTGAAGGAGTGAATGTATCAAAGTAACTACCTAGATCATATAAATATGTGTTGTATTTGACTACAGGAACAATTCCAGTGATATCTCCCTCTCGTTTAAAAAGATGGACTTGAATATCCTTTGTTTTCATTCTATTTGAATATTCGTGTGATTGTATCATTATCTCTGAATAACCTAATTTACGAAACTCCCTTTTTATACAAAAGAAATCAACATAATATGAATAAAATTCTTCGTCGGGTATGGTAATCAATACCGATTTTGACATAATACACCCAATAATATCATTATATTTAATGATATGATTGGTATTCAAAGTATCGGGAGTATATGTAGGCATAACGGCTAAAGAAATATAACTGTTATAATAGTTCTTAGATAAATACGGAATTACAGATTGAATGGTTGGATTATATACAGCATTTTTTGTATGATAATATTCCTTTTTCAATAATTCAATAATATAATTGAATGTTTCCTTTTGAATATCATCAGGCGAATACGTAACAACCTTTTCAAAGGATACAAAAGAATTTATCTTAGGTAAATCATTTTGTATAACTTGATTTTTATAAAAAATATAATGTAGATCATAAAAATGATAACAAGGTTGTATATACCAAAATTTTGATTTTATTTTAAATACGAGAATAAGTATAAGATAGTAAATAAAGAGGCAAATAAAAATACAAGGAATTATATAATATATCAGAACATTTACCATCGTTTTGTATAATGTTTTCTTTTTGTTATACGTTTATTATGTTTTTTCCTGTGCGTTCGTTTTCTCTTGTGCGTTCGTTTTCTCTTGTGCGTTCGTTTTTTCCGACGTTTTCCACCCATAATTCGCTGATCGTTGATAGCTTGTGTTTGTTGATTTGCCATTCGTTGAGTTAAATCGTTAGCCAATTGCTGAGTTGCTGGGTTATTACCACCCATATCAGGAGCTGTGAAACCAGGACTTGCCCCACCGCGAAACATAGATGCTTGTTTTTGTTGTGTAGCGAGTGTTTGTTGTGCTGCTAATGTTTGTGCGTTAGCTTGTTGGGAATATTGAGGAATAGACATTATATTATATCTTTTGATTTTTTTTATATTCGGACCAAGAAATAGGAATAAGTTTTATTTCAGGAACTTCCTCATCAGTGCCATATTTTTTATCAAGATTATTTGCGGTTTTTAATGCCGAATCTATATACATTTCCTTTAGAAGACTGCCAATTTTAAAGGATGCTTCGTGTTGGTCTGTATCACCATCTTCAATTTTTTTTAGCATATCTAAGAATTGATAAAGCATTTGGATATCAAGTTCATCCTTTACAACGCGATTAAAAATATCAGTATAATAAGTAAATAGGAATTCACATTCAGTCATTAATTCAAATTTAAGAGTTTTGATATCATCACCTTGAAATTCGTTTCTTCTTTGTATAATTTTATCAATTTCTTGACGAATAATAGAACTATGTTTCAATTCTCTCATTAGTTCTGTTTGATCGGAAACACTATTTTCACGACATAATTTTTGTAATTCCAACCGTTGATTAATATCCATTTATAACATAGAATTATTTTTTTTATTATGGTTTATACGCAGATTTACAATATAGTTAAAAGAGTGGAATGGGCTTGTTGATAAAATAATTCGTTAATTTCAATACCTATAAATTTTCTTTCTGTATTCATACACGCTATACCAGTAGAGCCTACACCCATACAACTATCCAAAACAATATCGTTCGGATTTGAATATGTTTTAATAATCCATTCTAATAAATCAACTGGTTTTTGTGTTGGATGTATAGGACGTTCAACGCGATTAAATTGTAATACGGTTGTAGGTAATCTTTTACCACTTTCATTATTTGTAATTGTTTCTTTATAGTTATTATAGTTTGTTTGTTTATTTATACTTTCTTGTTTATTCCATCTTACATAAGGTGTTGAATAATTATATTGAATGTTGTACGATGGTTGTTCTTTATAAAAAATGATAATATCTTCGTGAATTTTCATTGGTTTTTTATTCGCATTTAAAAAATCAGAGAATTTATTTTTATACCATACCATAGAATAACGAAACATAGATGGATTACTTTGTATCAAAAAAGAGGTAAATGGTTGATTTCCAAATAATACAATGGCTCCATTATCCTTTATAATCCTATTGTATTGTTCCCATAAAGTATCAAAAGGAATAATAATATCCCATTCGTTTTTTGTTAACCCATATGGTAAATCGGTAACAATCAAATCAATTGATTTTGATGGAATGTTTTTCATTTCAACAATACAATCACCCAAAATCAATTGAGTATTTGGAATACTTTGATTATATAAATATTGATTTAATTCATCTATTATTTTTTGTTTTGTTTTCTTAGTTGTTTTAAAATCTGGATAATGTTCTTCAATATATTCTAATACTTTTCCTTTTGATAATTTTGTAAATGTTTCTTCCATATAATCATTTTAGCATTTTTTTTAATGTTTTGGACCTAATACGCGATTTTGATTTTGATTTTGATTTTGATTTTGATTTTGATTTTGATTTTGATTTTGATTTGGAACGAGAACGGGAAGCACCATAAGGAATTACGTAAATCATACTTTCATCAGGTAATACTCTTTGATATAAATCCAATGTTATTGAACTAAGAACTTTACATTGTTCCCTTGAAAGAGAATGTATGTAATCCCTATGTAAATATTTTTTTTGTAATTCTTTCATTACAACGCCTATGGTTTTATCATTTGTGTAAATATCAGGAAATAATATTTTGAAGTTTTCTAAATTACGTCTATCTAAGAAATAACGAAATGGAATTGTTTTACTTCCAGAATAATCAATTTCACCATTTGGGTCACTTACATAATTAAATCCATGTGCCTGATACCATGTTTTACCCTTTGTATATAAAGCAAATGGTGCGAATGCTATAAAATCGCAAGTATTTGAAGAAACGCCTGCCGCATCATATAATTTTATGTATTTTAACCCAAGAAATTTCCCAAAAGATTTAATTCGTTCTAAAACTTCGCTACCAGAATGACTACCACATTTTTCTAAATTATCAATATAAATATATTCTCCAGGGCACACAGCCAAGTATATATAACATTTATTTGATTGTAATGTATATACTTTATCGTGTGTGACGTGATGGTTTGCCAATGGTTTTATTTTAAAATGTATCCCAAAATCCATAAAAAAATTATTTGCCATTTCTATTAAATGGCGTTTTGTATCGGTATCTCTTTCCATTATAATAATAAGAGATAATATATTATTTTAATATGTATGAAGAGGAGATTTGAGATTTAACAAACTGCCAAGGATAATAATCCATTTTATTTTTTGATATTATTTGATAATAATGAAATTGTGGGTTTTCTTTTAAAACTTTTATGGTAACATTTGGGTTCATACAAAGAAAGTAATTATTCCATTCAATACCCTTAAATTCTTCATCTTCTGAATGTATCATATCCAACGTTACATTTGGATTTTGACTGAGACCATACCAACACCAACTAAAAGGTATATCCGATTTTGTAATAAGATAATTACTAACATCCTCTCCATCTTTATGAATTAAATTATCATATATATCGTGAAAAGTAATACCTGGATTACTTGAAAGTGAATTATAGTTCCAACTAATATCTGCTGAACTAACTATATCCCAAGTTATATTTGGGTTTCTTGATATTTCCTTATCACAATGAATAAATTTATCTTTATTTTCAGAAATAATATCCCAAGTTATATTTGGATTTTGCGAAATATATGAATAATTCCAGTTTATGTATGGATTAGATTGAATACAATCCCAAGTAATAGATGGATTTTCACTTAAAACTCGTCTATCCCAACAAATATCCGACCTTCTTTTTATAACATCCATTGTATTATTTGGATTTTTTGTTAACCCAGAATAACTCCATTTTATTTCAGGATGACTATCTACAATATCTAAAGTAATATTTGGATTACGAGATAATTCAATATAATCCCAAGGTTGTTCTGGATTTCTTAGAACATCTTCAAAGAAGATATTTGGATTGGCAGATATTTCACTCCAATTCCAATAACAACTATCATTATCTAAAACGAATTGAATGAATGACATTTTCTTAGTAACATTTCAAATATGAAAAGGATTAAAATCATTTTAATTGTAAAATATAAAATGTCATATTCATTGGTTATAGTTGAATCACCGAATAAAATAAATAAAGTAAAGGAGTATTGTGGTCCTGGTTATGAAGTTGTGGCGACTTATGGTAATATTTATACTATGAAAGATTTGAATTTAATTATTAATAATAAATTTTTACCAAAATATGAATTATTAAAGGATGGAATGAAGGCAAAAAATAATAAAAAATTAAAAGATATGTGTAAAAAAGCATCAAGTGTTATTTTGGCAACAGATAATGATAGAGAAGGAGAGCACATAGCATATCAAGTATGTAATTTATGTAATTTGTCAGTAGATAACACACAAAGAATACGATTTAATGAGATATCTCGTGATGCTATACGAAATGCTCTAGAAAATATAGATAAAATTAATAAACCACTCGTTCATGCGGCACAAACTCGTCAAATTATAGATTTGATAATGGGATATACAATATCACCTATTTTATGGAAACATATTGATAATAATTCAGGTGGCACTTTAAGTGCTGGAAGATGTCAAACACCTACACTAAGATTATTGTATGACCGTCATATAGAAACATCAACTAACAAAAGTGAATTATATGAATATAAATTGATGGGATATTTTACAAAATATCATATACCATTTCAATGTATTGATGATTTGCCTGAAAAATGGTTAGGAGGATGGTCAGCGGATCCATCAAAATCTGAAGAAGAATGTTTTGAATACAAAAGTGATAATTATTTCTTAGATTGTTGTAAAACAAATAAGTATCAAATAGAAATAAATGAGCCTAAAATAGTATATGAAAATCCACCGCTTCCATTGAATACAAGTAAAATACAACAATTATCCCCGTTTCCAGCAAAAACAACAATGACATATCTATCACAATTATATGAATTAGGATATATAACCTATATACGAACAGAAACGAAGAAATACTCTTTATCTTTTATAGAACAAATTACACAATATATAACAAAAGAATTCGGTGAGATGTATGTTGGAGATATGCGTAATTTGGCTACAACTTCATCTGGGTCTCACGAGGCAATAAGACCAACAAATATTTATATGACACCTTCACATTTAGTTAAAATAGTATCTAAGAAAGAAGTAAATCAATTATATTCTATTATCTATAGACATACATTTGAAAGTTGTTCGTCCAAATGTAGAACATTTCAATTAAAGTGTAATATTCAAACAGTTGTAAATGAAATACCATATACATTTCAACATACAACAAGTATGTATGATTTTTATGGTTGGAAAATACATTCTAACCCATCAACAATTACATCAACAACAAAAATAGTGGATAATGAATATAATTATTTGAATTCATTACGTTATGAAAAAACAAATAATGTAAAATGTCATAAATTAAAAATATATCCTAAACCTATAAATACACCAAATCGTTATTATACAGAAGCAAAAATTATTGATAAATTAGAAACATTGGGAATAGGTAGGCCAAGTACATACGCATCTTTAACAGATAAATTATTTGAAAGAAAATATGTATCATTGTTAAATGATAAAGGAGTAACATTAGATATGCCTTTTTATGAATTAAATTATTCTGACAAAATAGAAGATAATACTATTACAGAAACAATTGATACATATTCATTTTGTGAAGAAAAAAACAAGGTAAATATAGAAGATTTAGGAATTCGTGTAATAGAATTTTTATTATCACATTTTGAAGAATTGTTTGATTATGATTATACAAAAAATATGGAAAGTATGTTGGATGATATGATTGAAAAAGATGGAACAACATTATCAACAGTTCAAAAAATATCATCCGATTTTTATAATCACGTAATTGGTTATGTATCCAAGATAAGAATATCAAAATTAAATAATAACAATGACAACTCTATACAATCATCATTGCCATTAGATAAAAGAATACGTTCTTTATCTGAAGGAGATGTAGAACATACAAATTTAAATTCTCGTTGTTTAGGTTTATCAAGTTCAAACGTGTATATGTATATAAAAAAAGGAAAGTATGGAACTTATGCCGAATGGGTCAGTGAAACTGGTGAAACAAATAGAATTTCCATTTCAAAATCTGTAGGTAATAGACCATTAGAAAATATTACATTGGCTGAAGTTGAAAAAATAGTAATGAATAAAACATCAGATGTAAATAATAATAAGGGTGAAACTACAATTGAAAAGGGTTTCATACGTGTTGTAAATAAAAATATTAGTATTCATAAAGGTAAATATGGTTATTATATATATTTTAAAACTTCAGTAATGAAAAAGGCAATGTTATATAATCTTTCTGGATTTAGCGAAGATGTTGTTAGTTGTAGTATCCCGACATTAAAAAAATGGATACAAGAAAAATATAAAATATATTAATGGTATATGAGTGTAACATTATCACCAAAAGTATTATTTTATATATTTACTGTATTTTCATTGTCGGGAATTGCTTTCACAATTCTTTATTTTTTCACATTATCACCAACCATAATTACACAATCCAATATATATAGTCATTTTGCTTGGTTAATACTTGGTATTATTTCAGTCTTAGTGATGGGTCAAATATATGAAAACAATATAACGAATAACATTACCTTTATTGTAGGACTTTATATATTATATGCCTTTTTGAGTTTATTAAATCTTATATTTTTTTATAAAATTATGTTAGATGGTAAAAGTTTTAACAATACAGTTATTACAAATTACCGAAAAGTAATTGGTATATCAAATGTTCTTATGTTTTTTTTATTTTTACTTTCTGTATATAAAGATAGTAAAGCATTAACATCTTCTCCACCTCTTTCTACAGATAAATTAACTATCGGAAATATTGTGATAACAATGCTATATTTAGCGTGTATGCTAACATCTATTTATTTTTTGTATGTTATTAGTTCAAGTATCATAACTTATTCTATTACTGATGGTTAATACTCTAATATATTACATTTGATTATCGTTTAAAAATCCCAAATAATATAACGTATGAACGCACTTATTGTGATACAAAATTATGATCCTGAAAATGTAGTGTTGTATGATGCTACAAAACATACGAGTATGTTGGGTTTTTTCGTAAAAATACAATATACAACGCCTAGATATTCGTTAAATGCTATATATTTGTATATACCTTGCGATAATATAATTAGAATGACAAGTTATATTGAATATATAAAAGTAATTGAAGAACAGTTGCTTGAACGTATTCAGTTTCCAAATAACCAACCACAATATAATTTATATTCTACAATTAAAAAAAATGCGAGTAGATTTTTATCTTACAATAGTTTTGTATCTATTAAGATAACAGGTATATGGATTCAACATACATCGTATGGATTGTCTTATAAAATAGTTCAATAAGGTTTCAAAATGTATTCAATATAAAAATATGAGCTTTTATATTGAATAATGGATATAATAAATTACAAGTTTGTAGATTATATAAATGAAGAAACGATAAATAATTCATCACGCATCAAATCAGAATATGTTTCTGATAAAACCCATTATATTTTTTACGGTAAGTCAGGAATTGGTAAATATAGCACTGCGTTATCTTTTATAAAAGAGTATAGTCCATCAGGATTAAAATATGAAAAAAAAGTGTTTGTCAATGTAAATAAACAAGATATATGTATTAAATTAAGTGATATACATTATGAGGTTGATTTTGATGTATTTCATTGTAATACACGATTGTTATGGAATACAGTATATGATACGATAACAAATATGATTATAAATAATCCACATAGATATACACGTATGTTTATTATATGTAAAAATTTTCATTACATTCATAATGAGTTATTGGAAATATTTCATAGTTATATTCATAATGGTATTTATACATCAGTGATATTGTTATCAGAGCATGTAAGTTTCATACCTTCAAATATTTTATCTAAATGTGAAATTATATCTATGAAATCACCTGAGATAATATGTGATAAACCTAGTAATGATATGGAAGAATTACAAATTGAAAAAGAGGTTGTTGTTACAAAACGAAAAAGGCGAGTAACTAAGAAACAACCAATTATATTATCATTTCGTGATATACCTAATTTATATAAGAAATATGTAAATAATGTTTGTAATTTAAAACATACGTTAGGGGATGATGATATAGATTTATATACAAAAGTATGTATGAGTTTGATTTATGATATAGAATTATATACAAAATCAAAAAAGAATGTAGTTTGCGTTGAAAAAAATATTGGTAAGATGTTATTGGCTTTACGAGAGAAATTATATAATATTTTTATTTATCATTTGGAATTTGAACTTTGTATGTGGATTATTTTATTTTATTTTATAGAAAATGGAAATATTAATGTAACTAATTATGATATGGTAATTTTACATACGGTAGATTGTTATCGTTATATGAATAACAATTATCGTGAAATTTTTCACGCCGAAAGATGGATATTATCTATAATCAAATTATTAACTTAGAAATAAAAATACTCTTGAAATGTAATGAGTATTGAAAATGTAAAAAAGGCACTTACTATATTGGAAATGGAAACTACACCATTAACCCAATATAGTATCCGTGATGTAAAAAGACAATATAAGAAATTAGCCTTAAAATATCATCCTGATAAAAGTGATATACATAATACAGGTAAATTTCAATCTATATGTGAAGCCAAAGAGTATTTGATAAATAATATTCATAATATAAATTCAAATTCATCTTCACCTAAGAATGATAATGATTTTATATTATCTGAAATAGATACGTTATGTATTATGTATAATGTTATGTATAAAGGCGTTTTTACTTATCGTGTAAAAAAAAAAATATTCAATGACAATGAATTACCTGATTATATGGCTAATTTTGTATTAGATAATATGTTACGATTAATAGAAAAAAAGATAAAGGATAATGAAATATTAAATTCCAATACAAAAATTATATTATTACGTCCAAGTTTATGTGATTTGTTAAATGATAATCTATTTATTTATCGTACCAAGAGTATAACATTCTATATTCCTTTATGGCATAAGGAAATAACTCTTTATGATGACAAAATTGAAATGGAATATGTTTTTATAATTATTCCTGATTTCACGGGTATAAAAAATAATTCACCTATTATTTCCCAAGTGTGTATAGACGATTCAAATAATTTATATATTCATCTTACTGAATATGTTTCGCAATTGGTTATTGGTTCTAAAGTATTTACGTTTCCACCTGTTATAAATGATAGACAATATGTATTTAATGGTGAAGGAATATCTCATACAAACAATGAAAAAAATATATATGATATATCATCTCGTTCAAACGTTTTCATTAGAATTCACTAAGACATAAAAAAAATATTTAATATCTCATTTTTAGTGAGATATTAAATTTATCATTTTGTATATTTATATTTTTATAAGTTATCAAATTCAAAATCTTTATTATTTTTATTCGTCATCATCATCCTCATCCTCATCATCATCTTGAGTAGCAGGACCTGATGGTTTTCCTTCTCTAGAAGAACATTCACCCTCTTCATCATCACTTTCTTGGGCTGTAATAATATTTACAGCTTCTGTTACAAGAGTGGATGAAGATTTCGCAATTTTTGGTTCTTCAACAACTTCACTAACAATTGGAACATAACATTTCTTTATTCCCATAATAGGAGGAGCTTGAGCTTGAACTGCTACTTGTTTTAATTCCCAAGTTACAGTAAATTTACCATTTGTAATCCAAATACCACCACATTGTAGAACGCAACGAACACGTTTTTCAGTGCTTGGTGGAATTAAATCCAATGGAGAAGAAGCTGTAATATCTTCAAGAGGATATTGAATATTTCCACGTTCATCGTATACTTCGCAATTCCATTTTTCACTATATCTTTGAAGTTTTACATTTAGATATGGAGGTTTTGTTTTACTTGCTTCACCAGTGGTTTGGTCCTTTGTATATTTCAACATAGGGCTCCATAATGCTTCAAGAACTTCTGAACTTGTATATAATTTTCCAAACCATTCCTTGGAATGTTTCAACGCATCCTTTTTAATTTTATCTTCAAGAGCAATCATATTTTCTAAAAATTTCTGTGTTTCTTCGTTAGAACTTTTGAAGAACAATGACATACTATATTTACCATTTCCAGTTCCTGTGTTTGGATCAACATAGTCGGAAGCTCCATATGTATCCATCAATGGAGTAGTCATCATAATCCATCTGCGATTTACAGCAGAAACCAATTTAATATTTTTACCCCCCTGTGGTGAAACCCTCAGAGGAGCGTATGTAATTTCTTCAACGTTAAAATTTGAACCATTTAGAATTTCGTTTGACATCTGATTATATTTGCTTTCTTATAATACTATACTATCATGGTCTGACTTTAAATCATTTTTTTTTTAAATTGTGCCGTGTTAATAAAGAATGATATGTTTTGGTGCGATTAAGTTGTAAAATATATTATAAATATAGTATATAGTATTCGTAATTAATGATATCAGAAAGTAATACATTGGCTTTGCCTGTGTTTGCGGTTTCTAGTCAATATACAATGGAAGACGACTTGAAAAAACAAATAATTGAAAATATTCCTTCTTATAAAACTCTTGTTACGTTAAATGATAAAAAAATAACAGTGGAAAAATTAAAACAGTATGCTAAATTATTTAATTTGAAAACTTCTGGAAAAAAAAATATATTAATTGATAGAATAAAACAATATTTGACGCAATCTCATTTTATTGTTTTTATTCAAAAAATATTTCGTGGATATATTCAACGTAAAGTAATTAAGCTAAGAGGTCCAACATTGTATAGAAGAATGGATAACGTAAATGCGTGTGATTTTTTAACACTTGAACCAATTGAAGAAATTCCATATTATCAATATTTTAGCTTTCTTGATATTGATGGAATAAAATATGGTTTTGATATATCATCTATATATCATCTTTTTTACAACGACCACCATACAGCAAAAAATCCATATAATCGTAATCTTTTGAACGTTCAACTTTATCAAACAATACAAAATATTATAAGAATATCCAAGATTTATAAACACGTGGAAGTAAAAGTTGATTTGGAAACTTATCAAGTATCTAATGAAAAAAAAATACAATTGAGAATTATTGATTTATTTCAATCTATTAATGAAACGGGAAATTATAGTGATTTTAAATGGTATGAAAGATTAAACCGAATTAAATTATTCAAATTTATATATGAAATTATTGATATTTGGGATTATAGAGCAAACCTTACCCAAGAAGATAAAATAAGCATATGTCCTCCAGATGGTCGCCCATTTAATGGTATTCCTCAAATTATGACAATATTGAAAACTCAAAATATTACGTGCCAACGATTAAGAGAAATTATTTTAACTATTCTTGAAAAATTTGTATATGATAGTTTTAGCACAGAAAATAAAGGATTACGCGTAATGTATGTTTTAACCGCCCTTACAACCGTAAGTAGAGAAGCGGCAGAATGTATGCCGTGGTTATACGAATCAATTCATTAATATATATTTTCCATTTTATTTTCCATTTTATTTTCCATTTTTAGGAAGAATAATATTTATGAGTGTATATGCGTTCTATAAATTATAATTAACACAATAATTATAATTAATAATTTTTACCCGTTAAATAACTTAAAAGCACTTACCATTAAATGGTATAATCAAAATGGTTCGTAGTAATATCATTGAAACTCCCGCTGAAACAAACGTTCCCGCAAGTGCTCCCGCAAAAACAAAGAAGTCTAAGAAAGTTGTAGCTTCTGAAGAAACTGTTGAACCTGCCCCAGTTGTTGTTGAAACTGAAGTGGCTGCCGCACCAGCACCAAAGGTTTCAAAGAAGAAGTCAAAGTCTGTTGCTTCTGACGTGCCCTCCGAAGAGGTGTCTCCTGTTGTTGAAAATGTTGTTGTTCTTCCCAGTGAAGATGTTGTTGTTCCAGAGGTTGCCGATGAAACTGGAGAGGCTGGTATCATTGACCTTTTTTCTCAATTTTCCCTCAAGCTAACTACTATCCACTCTTCTTTTACTGCTTTAAAGAATGACTTGAGGGTTTTGGAAAAGAGATGTAACAAGGATATGAAGTCTATGATGAAGAAGAGTTCTAAGAAGAAGAGAAACCCCAACAGAGCCCCCAGTGGATTTGTCAAACCCGCACTTATTAGTGAGGAATTGGCAACATTTCTAGGAAAGCCTCTTGGAACTGAAATGGCTAGAACTTCTGTTACCAAGGAGATTAACCAATACATTAAGGAGAAGTCTCTTGGAGATAAGTCAAATGGTCGTCACATCATCCCCGATGAGGCTCTTTCAACCCTTTTGAAGTTGAAGCCTGAGGATGAGCTTACTTATTTCAATCTTCAGCGATTTATGAGCCATCACTTTACCAAGAGTGATAGTTCAAAGGCAGTTGATGCTTCAAAGCAACCTGTTGAGCCTGTTACTGTTTAAATATAACATAGTGAATAAAAATATTAGGTGATATAAATATAAAATATAAATATTATTAAACTCTTCTTAGCTCAGTTGGTAGAGCGTTTGACTGTAGTTGTAAAGCATTAATCAAATTGTCATCGGTTCAATTCCGATAGAGGAGAAAATTATTACAAATATGATATGAGTAAGATATTTACATCTTATTCATATCATAACAAATTCGTTAATGTATTTCTAGGGCACACATTCTTAATGTATTAGAATGTATTATATCTATAGGAATATTTTCATTTAATAAATAAATAATATGAGGATGTTTTGCCATCCTTTCAAAAGATTTAATATCAACCTTTTTAGTTGATAGTGTCATTAAATATTCTAGTTCAAAATAAAAATAGATGTATATTGTTTTTACAAAATAGTAACTACATATATTTGTATTTTTGTTATGAATTTTAATAGATTTAGTTTTATCAAAAAGTTGAGAATAATTTGTATTCAAATATTTCAAAATCCTCCTTGTTTGTATTATTGAAAAATATATTTCAATGTTTAAAAGATATTGAAATATATGACTTATTCCCATTCTTATTTGGTTTCCAGGAATTATCTTGTTTAATTCTGGGAACATATTATACTTTTTGAATAAATAAGAAACCATTAAAATGTTTAGACTTAACGCCCATACCTCAGCCATTGCTTCTGAAAATAATATATCATTGTTTATATTGTATATTTTCTTAGATAGTTTTACAAATGAAGAATCAAACTGCGAAAAATCAAGACGATGATTATGAACGTATTCGTGAATAAATACTTTGTACCATTCTTCCTTACGATAAATAACAATATCAGAATTTCCTTTATGAGGAGCAGTATAACCAGTATTTACGTGATATTGTTCCAACTCTGACCTATAAATAGGTAATTCCTTTTTCAATGATGTCATAAAAAAGAATATATTTTGATGATGGTATTTTATTTTTTTATTTAAATTTTTGTGTTGTAAAAAAAGAATAAAAAAGGATAGGGTATTAATTAAAATATATATTCTTTGGTTATATTCCACCAATTCTTTTTTTGTTGGTTTATTTGTCACATAAAATCGGATAGTAAAAGATTGAATATCCAAAAATTGTATATTATATTCAATCGTATATTTTAATTTTGAATATATATTTTTTATAATTACGTTTGATATTACTTCTGTTATGGGAGGGTGAATTATTGGCAAAGATGTAAATTTAGATATAGAAGGATTTTTTACAGTTAAGAATAATTCATTTGAAATTTTATTTGCTTTATCTAGTATTCTTATTAAAGTTTCAATAAATGGAATTCGTTTGTTTACGTGTTTCGTTGATGATAATGACAATGATTTCAACAATTGAATACTATTGTATTCCATAAATATAATATATACAAATATTAATTATGTTTACTCCAATCATTCTCATATTTATTTTTTTAGTTTTGATATTACTAATGACACTAAGAAATAAATGGGTATTGAATGAACCAAACAGAGTTGGATGTTCTGTTACGGAATTTGGTTGCTGTCCTGATAATCTAACACCTAAACTTTCAAGATTAGGAGAAAATTGTTTACAAAAAACATATCCACCAACATATCAAACGCAAATTATAGGATGTTCTGGAACTCCTTATGGTTGTTGTCCTGATGGCATCACAATAGCTAATCAAACTCATTCAAATTGTTATGTAACTCCTATACACCCTGTAAATCCACCTCCTCCACCCCCACCTCAACCCATAGGAGGATGTGCTGGAACTCGTTATGGATGTTGTCCCGATGGTGTAACACCATCATACGACCAATTTGGAACAAATTGTGCTGTTGTTCCAAATCAAAAACTTATAGGTGGATGTTCTGGAACTCGTTATGGATGTTGTGGAGATGGTGTCACGGCTGCCGATCAACACCATTCTAATTGTTTATACAATATAAAATAGCTATCTTAAAGACGTTTCGCGATACGTTTCAAACTATTCATTACATTATGATAACATAGGACATTATCCACATAAACATGAATATTTTTATTATTATTATAACATTCCATAATATATAAACCATCTGCTTCAGGTAAATGCGATACCCATCTGATATTCTTGAATAAATTATAAGGAACAATATACATAGCTGTATCAATTTTTGAAACTCGTATATCGTTACCTTTTGACATTGGGTATTGATTAAATGTATATAATTTCTCATTATCAATTACATTCATTAATCTGTAAAGATTTGGATGAATTAAATTGTCATCATCTAAAAAATATAATAATGTATTTGGGTTTGTAATTCTATCCAACGCATAATTTCTTTGTGGATTTCCACATACACCTCCATTATTACACATATAAACATATTCCTTAATTTTGTTATCTTCTTGATTTTTAAAGAATTCTGGGTTTTTTTTTATTTTACGACCATCATAAACAATTATCCATTCATCTACATAATCAAAATTGATATTTTCTCTAATTCCTGCTATATTAACAAGTCTATGACAAGGTGTTATAATAGTTAGTTTATTTGTATTTTTAAATATAGGCTCTTCTCCGCCCTTTATTAAAATAAATAATTTATCATTATCGCCGCCAGTTGAATTTTTGTTAACGTGATCTAATTCTATAAAATAATAGTCTTGAAAATTATTTAATATAGGTCTTAATCTATTAATATAACTATTTTCATCAGATAACTTGAATATATCTTCAATAATCATTATCCCACCTGGTTTTAAATATTGATATGTATTTTCAATAACTCTTATTTGGTCTTCAAAAAGATGAGTTGTATCTTCAATGATAATATCATACAATATATTTAATTCACTAAATGAATTTTCAATACTTTCTATACTTGCCACATCTATTTTGGAAAGAGTAATTCTATCATTATCAAAATTTTCTTTAAAATTAATTATATACTCTTCATTGTATTCAAAACCATATATTTCAGCATTTGTAAAATATTCTTGCCACATACGTAATGAGGCACCCTCTAATATTCCTAATTCTGCTATATTGAGTGGCTCATCTTTTTTATTTTTAAACAATCCTTCATAAAACAAAGTATATGGATGACAATGCCTACTATTAGTTACATTATCTGTATCATATTTTCGTCCAATTTCGCATAATTCGGATGAATTGTTGTTATAATTTATCTTCAAATTTATCATATTAACAAATAATATTATAAATATTATAAATATACTTATAATGAGTTTTTTAGAAATACCGAATACACCATCATTATATACAGTTTATACTAAATCAAAATGTTCTTATTGTGATAAGATAAAAGAGTTAATGGAACAATGTAATGAAAATGTTAATTATATACTGTGCGACGAATGGTTAACAACAAAACGAATTCTTTTTTTGAATATAATGAGAGTAAAAACACAAAAGGATGAGATTACATTTCCTCTTGTATTTTATGAAGGAACGTATATTGGAGGTTGGAATGAATTTGAATTAAAAGTAAAAAATAATACTGTTATTGAATTAACAGATTTTGCGTCATTTGATGACCTTATATAGTAATAATTGGATTTTCACATAAATTTCCTCCACCCATTTGTTTTTTCTTGATATATTTTGTTGTCTTCTCAACTTGGTGTTGTTCTAAGAAATTTTCAACGGGCACGTAATCTTTATAAGATTTAATAAAAATATCAAGTAACTTTTTACTAAAAGATAATGAATTAAATAACATTGAAGACGCATCTTGTCTCGTCAGATGAATATAACGAGGTATTTTCTTAGATACAGGTTGAGAGAATAAAACTACAAAATCTTCTTTTGATATATCATTTAATTCTTTATACAAGCAAAAAATATTGGATAAATATCTTGTTTCCATAAGTGGTTTATTTGAAACAACAAATGTTGGTATTTTCAAATATTGAAACAAAATATAAATATCCAATAAACTTATATAATAATCATCTGACAAAATAAAAAAAGATAAATTAGTAATATTTGATTTTACTTGTTGGATGATATTCTTACCTTGAAATCGTAATATATCTAATATTTTTATTCCATACAATGAATAATAAGTATCATATTCTTTTACCAATAATGTTTTTATTTCTGAAATAGTAAAAGTAACACCTCTCGTTTTTTGTATAATATCAATAATATACAAATAACCACATACAATATTGTTATTGTATCTTACTTCTCTTGTATTTGTTGGAAACATTTTTTTCCAAAAAACAGATGTAATTGGAATTATTTCAATTTCACAATCTTCGTTTATAGATGGTTGAGACAATGTAACTTCATTTGAATAAGGTTGGGTTATTTTGGGTTCAGTTGTATCATATGCCGTATAATTTGTATATTTATTTTCATCATTGGGAATTAAATTTTCAAGATAATTATCTTCTAATAAATTTGATTGTAAAATAAGTAATTCGTTATCTAATACAATATAATTATCATCGCCAAATGCTAAATTTACACTTGGATAAAACATATACAAATATATTCTAGTATATCGTATCATCTCATCAGATAAATGATAAATATATTCTCTATTTTCATTTTCATTACTTGTTAACAAACTTTCAATCAAAGATGCTATTTTATTTTGTTTAACCGAAAATAATACAAACTTCTTTTTTATCTCGTTATCAATGTCTGTTTTTATTGAAATATTTTCCGATTTATGTAATAAATTTCTTACCATATTACGAAAATCATTATATGATTTATATTCTTCTTTCAAACGAGTAATGTATTCAACGCGTTCTTCATCTTCTTTTCTAGTAAAAGCCATATTCTCTTCAGCTAATAAATAATTTGTTTCATTTAAAACACGTAAATTATCGGAAGCATCTATATCACTGATAAAAAGAAATGGTTGTATTTCTATAAACTGGTCTGTTTCTGTTAATATACCTACAATATGGTCTGTTTCTGTTACTTTAAACAATGGGTTACACGGCACGTTTCCATTTGTTATTTCATACAATTTCTTTAAAAATTCAACTGTCTGTTTATAAGGATACCATTCAACATCTGTTATGTAAATAAAAGAATAATTGCTAACAATAGAAGAAGGATAACACGGCACAAAACATCCTCGTTGGTTCTTTTTTACAATCAAACCTATAACCTTACTTTGAAAATTAATAACTTGATTGGTGATTTCATAATTTTTTAAGAGTAATTCATATATTAGATTGGTTAACAAAATAGGTTGCTTAAATTTATATTTATTAGGCATACTCTTTTGTGGGAAACATAAACTTTGATTTTCAAATATAGGCTTTACGACTTTTTGTATAAAATTTTTGATAGGGGGGTTTATATAAGCATCATAATCTGTAAATGTTTTTTTTATTTTTATTTTAAGAGTTTTTTTACCAATATTTTTATAAGAATAAATAGGTTCAAAATAATTACCTTGTTGAATTAATATCAAATAAGGCTTTCTTGATTCATAAAATACACCAGAGTAATGGTTCTTAGGACAAACTAATTCTATATTATTTGTATTATCATCATCTGGAATAGATAAAATCAATAAATTTAATCCATTTTCAAATAATTTTGGATTTGGCTTACTTACTATATCCCATAAATAAGAATGGTCTATTGTAACATTATCATCTTTTAAATATTGAATAAAATTTTCATAAGCAAGAATTATATTTTTCAAATATTTTGTATTTGTTGATGTTCTAAGAAAAATATCATTACCTTTGTATTTCTCTATTAACGTTGGTATTTCACCATCTTCATAAGGATATACATCATCAATTGTTTCACCTACATTTATAAAAGGTTGAAATTGTGTAACTAAATTTCCATTTTGATATGTTATAAATTCATCAAGAGATAAAGAAGAAATAATAACATTCTTAAACTCTTTGATAGATAATATATTTGGTAAAGAAATATATGAATATACATCAGCCATACACGCAACAAATGATTGCTTGTCACTGTATTCAACTCCATGTCTAACTAAACAATTATAATTTGATTTAATACGAGTATCCATTGAACTTACCTGACAATTAATATGAAAATCATTAAAGAATTTCTGTAAAATTACAGGAAGATATCCAAAACGTTGTGCTGGTATAGGAAATTTTTCGGGTCCATAAATATAATCATATATTAACTTTGTATTTATTGTAGGTGTTATATCTTCTCCTTCTGTGTCGGGACTTTGTACGTTGGTTCCAGGTTCAGAACTTTGTACGTTGGTTCCAGGTTCAGAACTTTGTACGTTGGTTCCAGGTTCAGAACTTTGTACGTTGGTTCCAGGTTCAGAACTTTGTACGTTGGTTTCGTTTTCAATAACCGAGTCTCTAACAGATTGTGCCGCCTTACATTCTTTTTTTCTTTTAAGTATAGAAGGTGTATTCCAATTTTTAAAACAACAAGGAACGCAAGTTCCATCTGAAAATTTCTTAGAACTAAATCCAGGATAATGTTTTATATAAGTATCACGTGTTTTATCGGGTTTTCCATTTGGGTAATGGTCTTTACCAGCAAATTCATAAATATAATGGTCCTTTTTCACTTCATTATCTGTCATACTTAATACCTTACCACCACATTCCCCTCTTTCTACTTCTTCTTTTGTCATCATTCTATCATTTAATAAACACCAATATCTAGGACATATAAAATAATTTGTATTTTCTTTTGTGGAACCATATTTTAAAATATCTTCTGGTTTTAAATATCCAGGATTTCGCTGATTGATTTCATCTAATTCTCGTTGCGTTATAACAACAGGTTGTCTTTTTGTGCTTGATTGACATAATCTAGAATAATTATTCATATCATTATTCTTATCCTTTGTGAAAATATATGGAGCTAATTTCTCTAATCTATTTTTAAAATAATATGGATTGTGAAGTTTCATACCAACTATATTTTTTATTTTTTCGTTATTTGTATCTTCATCTATATCAGCTTGTATATCATTCTCATCCTCTTCTTGATTTTCATTTTCTTCATTTTCTTCATAAACAGAAGACATAAAATCAGTTACCTTTGAAGCACCACCTTTAGTATATACAGTATCATCTTCACTATCATCATCCATTGAATATAAAAAATTCATCACTTCATCATTATCATTATCACTTTCTTCACCTTCTTCTATATTTTCATTTTCATTTTCCTCTCCAATATTTTCGTTATTAGTATCATCTAAGACTTCTTCAACATTTTCTTCATTGGCTTCTTCTATTTCTTCTTCTGCTAATAATTCATTCTCTTCTAAAAAATCATTTTGATTTGATTTATGTGTATGGGTTATACGATTTTCAATATCAAGTATTGTTTTTTTTAATTGTTTTGTTGGATCCTTTTTACTTCCTGTTTCCTCATCCCGAATTGTTTCTTGAATTCGTGTCGTTTTTGATTTATCCAAACATAACTTATCAATATTTGTTTTTGATATAGATGTTGATTTAGGGTCAATGCTAAGACGTAACAAACTATCAATAAAGATTGGTATTGTTGTTATGTAAAAAATATTATCAATATTTGAAATAGTAATTGTTAATGTTTCGGCACGTGTATCTAAGAATAAATAAACTGGAAAACCAGAATTTTCTTTGATTTCTATCAAACGTTTTCTTACATTTAATTCCAGTTGAATTTCATTTGTTATTTTTGTAAGCAATTGTAAAGCATCCTTTTGTGATAAAGAATAATTTTCAACCAAAGAAATAAGTATATCTCGTATATTTATTTTATTTTTTATACTATCCATAACAAATATTTCAATACTATTTTCTTTGTTAAAATTGGATACACGTGTATAACGCAGTTGATTTTCCTTTTCAAAGATGAAAACATTTCTTAGACATTTAATATATCGTAAAACATTAACCTTGTGTGTAATGGGTAATTTCATTTCATAATCCATTTTTATTATTTTCATTTTATCATCTGTTATACTTGTAAATAATTGTAATGTATTTGATGGAGATGAAAAAGAATTATTAATAATGTCTTGTATTTTTTCTATGATAGGATTAACACATTGTAATAATAATATATTTAATTCGTCAATTGCCAAGGAAGTAAAATCGGCAGGTGCCCCCGTCTTATTCAATGATATAACTATTAATCCTGTTTCATAAACTTCTACAATAAACTCTTTTTGTTTATGATATACATAAAAAGCGATAGATTTTATATTTCCAATTGAACGTACAAGTTTCAATATAGTTCCTTTTGATAAAATTGGGATTTTACTACCATTACTTGTTTTGGTTTTACAAAATAAACGATATATATTTTCCTTTCTTGAACCAGGATTATATTTTATAAGAGGTATTGTGATAGATGATGAAATTTTTTTGAAAATAATTTCTAATGGAATAGAACTTTTTTTCAACAGAAAGGAGAATTGAATAGATTTTATACCTGTATATGTATAAGGTAAATCAGATTTTCTATAAAGATAGACATCTGTTAATAAATCTACACTTTTGTAGCTTTGAAGCTTATCTTGGGTAATTTCATTGAGATGGGATTGTTCTTTAAAATAAATCTGTTTTATTTTGTCATCACCTTCTTTTATAGAAGCCAATACATCTGACAAAAAACATAAATGGATAACATTTTTATAAAAAAATCCATATTCAAATAATAAACTTTCTGATTTTATTTTTACAGAAAGAATGGTATCTATATTTTCATTTTCATTTTCATCTAAGAAAATATAAGGGTTCGCATTATAAATATATTTACCTATTATTTTTTGTCCTATAGGTATTGTTACATCAGATGATTGTTCTTTTATTCTACCATAAAGATATAATGGTTCCATATTGGATGTAGCCAATCTTATTTTTGTTTTTATTGTTTCTATGGTATCATCGTAATGAAGTAACATTGGATAAAATTCAACGGGAATGTTTTGGGTAGTTATAATATTTAATTCTTCCTCATCAAAGATGGGGGAGTTTGTAGTTTTATCAATTGGATTTTTGTTTGTTTGTTTTTTATCCATTACAAATTCAGATAATCCAAATACAATAATTTTTTTTATTGTAGAACGACCTGACATAATATGTAATTTAAATATCATACTCTTATTATCTATGTAGTAAAATAATTAATCCATAAGTCGCCGTAAATACCGACCATGTATTGTATAAAAATGTAACAATTAATTCAGGATTTACAAAAGTTCTATATAAACTAATTATTTCCTTTATTCTATTCATATCAAATGAAAACATATTTGTTGGACTATTTAATTTTGATATATCAATAACTTTTTTACCAACATCAATCATATTAATATTAAATTTATATTGTGTGTAAAACCAAATAATAATAGATATAATAAATATCCATATTATTCGTAATGGATATTGTAAAAGTTGTTCCTTTGTTACGTGAGGTGATTTTGTAAATGGTATAAGTAAATATAAATACTGACTTACTATTGTAAAGTCATACATACCAGCAAATAAAGCCATTAAACAAAAATTATATTTATAAAGGTGTTCGTGAAATGGTAACCACCCGATAACTTTACAACTACTTTTCTTTTTATTTTTTTCAGCAGCTTCTTTATCACAAGGTTCTTGTAGATAAAACAACGTACAAATAAATATTATTCCATAGAAAATCAACCATAAGTAAATGTATTTGTCAAATACTGGATTGGAAGCTTCTAAGATATATTTGTTACTCCATACAAGGGTAAGAGATTGTATAAAAAATAATGAAAGTAATAACCAGCTACTTTCAACACCATTTTGTATGAAAAAGAATACCAATTCAATGATACCACACAAAAATAAAAATGGTAATATTGTATAATCTAACAAATTATTGGTTTTTTTGGCAAGATAATAAATTGTTATACAGTAGATAGTATTAATAACAAATAATACAATACTAGTTAAATTATTCATATATTATGATAATTTTTTTATTGTTTCGCTATTCATTTCATATTATCAAGTAACTGTTCTAATTTTTTCATTTCAGCTTCAACAATATCACATAATGAAACATCACAACCTTTTCTTCTTCGTATAATAAAGGTTACATTCTTTTGTGCCCTTATATTTTCACCATCAAATATACTATCTATCTGTTTTGTATAGTCTCTCCATTCCTTATTTAATTCCTTGATAACAGATTTTGTTACACTCATTTTAAAGATATTATTAATATTTTCATATAATTGATAATTGAAATCATTTTATTTACCAATTATATGAAGGACTTTTATAACAATATACTAGGTTGTATTTGTTTACTTGTGATTACTGTTATAACTTATCAAATTTATCATATGAAAGATACATATGGATTAAAATGTGTAATATCTTCCGTAGATGGAAAAAGATATTGTGTAAGGGATAGAGAAAATATAGAAGAAGCTACAGTATTATTACGTAGTGTTATAAATAAATGTAAATTATTGATTTCAAAATTGAAAGAGGAATATCCTGATGATAAACGTGTTATTATGTTATCTAAGAACTTTAGACCAGATAAAATTTATGAAACTTTACCAACAAGTGAATTAACTGCTTATTCTGAAAACAAAGGTGAAAAGATGGCTGTATGTTTGAATAAAAAAAAGAATGATAATACAAAATTGATTGACGAACATACTCTTACATTTGTATGTATTCACGAGTTATCTCATATGATGACTTCTTCTATAGGACACAAAGAAGAATTCTGGTCTAACTTTAAATTTTTATTGATTGAGGCAAAAAAATATGGTATTCATGATCCTTATAATTACAAGAAGGATAATGAAGAATATTGTGGTATTTTCATAAAAGATAATCCATACTATGATTTATAGTCCCTAATAAACATATTACTTAGAAGAACAGTCAATTTCAAATGGAGGTCTCAAATAATCAGGGGTGATAGTGGATTGATTCCATATACTTACACTTGTTTGGGGATTAGGAGGTTCGCTTCTTATCTGAAGATTTGGATTTCTTAGAGACGACCCAATGGTATCAATGCCTGCTAAATATGTAGGTGATAATAAATTTCCAGGAATTTGGACTGATTGTCCCGCATTTCCCCAACTATTGTTTTGTTTGGGTAATAATTCACCAGGTTGTAAAGCATTTGAACTAACATTTGTTACAATAGCCCCTCCATTGTTCTTAGATGAACCTGGGACGGCTGAAAATACTTCATTCATTCCAATTGGTTCGGAAGCTCGGACGGCACCATTATTAGAACTACTTAGTGCCATACCATTTGATAAACCACTTGATTGAGTATTTTGGGTTGTAGAATATAAATTAGCATTACTTACACTTTCATTACCTTCATAAGAATAACTATTTTTTCTACTTATATACAAAAAAATCCCGACTATGGCAATGATTACAAATAAAAGAGTTCCGTGTTGTGCTTTAACTTTTACCATTATATAAATTAAATAATAAAATAAATTTTTGTCTTCATTCATTAATTATTTTATTAATTTCACTTTGTAAAAATTCTACATCCTCTACAGATTTTATATCACATATTGTAATTAATTCTTCATTTTTTCCACCCCCTTCTATTTTATTATATAATTCTTCTTTGACATTATTTAATAAATTTTCATTCTCTAATAAAATATTAAATATTTCATCAAGAACATCCTGATATTTTATTTTTTCCAACGTATAAATAAGTTCAAATGTATTTTGAATGGTAATACATCCCATAATTGAAAGAGTTCCTATTATTTGTTCTTTTTTATCTATACATTCGCATATATTATCCTTCATTTCATATTTTGTTTGTATATTTTCAATTCCACGATTATTAGAAATCTGTATATATTTATAATCCCTGCGTATTAACTTATATATTTCATCCTCTATACTTTGGATTTTTAAAGAAAATAAATTCCTATCATTATCATTTTTTATATTTAATTTTACATTACATAAAATACTATTCCCCTTAATTTTTGTTTCTATATCGGAAATATTCGCATCTGATACTATTTCCGATATAGGTGTAATTATTTCAATTGGATTATTATCATTATTTAAAAATTCAAATAAATATGTATAATGTGTATATTGTTTTTTATTAGAGGATGATATCGTACAAGGAATTGGAGTTATTTCGCCAACACTTATCATTTGTTTAAGTAATTGATATATAATCTATATTTTTATTATAGATTATGAAAGATTATATATTTCAAGAATGTGTAAAAAAAATAAATACGCCTGAATTTGCCGATAAGATAAACTTTGTAATTAATCCAATCCTAGAAATTATTTTTTCTAAGATAAATTACTATATTTACATTGCCATTATAGCTGTCATTTTTATTCTTATTCTTTTACTTATTAATTTACTTATGCTTATTCACATAATAAGAAAATAAACTATCCCTAAATTATAGTGATAATGGATAGTATAACAAGAAAACGAAAATTAGATACAGAAATACCACCAATAAGTTCAGAAACAACGGAAACACCCGATGAAACGTCTATGACACCAAGAGAATTTCACGCTCCTATTATTCCATTTACTAAAAGGGTAGATGATTTGCTTGATATGTTTCAAGAAAATTTAAAAATTATTGAAACTTTAATGACAGAATATATTAAGAAACATTGTAATCCCGATAACGATTTCTGTCAAGCAATACGAGAACGTCGTGAAGTAATAATAACGTTAGAGAGTGATTTGGAAAATGGTAAAATTGCTATTTACAATACAAATCCATCTGACGAAGAACTACAGGTCTTTGTAAATACCTGGTTTCATAAAATACTTGAGATATTAAGAGATAATCAGCCGTATATAAATGATATCCAACTTACATTATCTAGTAATAAAAACAGCGTAAGATACAATTTATACCTATACCAGAAAATACAACAGATGGAAGACATATATTGATATTATTTTGTTTGACACATGGAACATATGGAAATAACTAAACAAACGGACGCGTAGAAAAAACAAAAACCGTAGAAAATAATATTATATTGTATAATATATATATATAACATTAATGTCGTGCGGTAGTGCCCATCAGTATGAAAGTAATTTAGTAGGTTCAACAGTATCCGAACAAGTAGCTAGTTCTATTCACGGCGTATTAGCTCCCGTATCTTCTCAATATCAAATGCAGATGCATCAAGGGTCGTTGGCGAGTCAAGTTGGTGGAAAAAGACGTCGCACAAGAAAACATATGCGTCGTCGTTCAACTAAACATAAAAAACGAACTCATAGAAAAAAATCACGTAAAATGATTAGACGAAGAAAGTAATGAGTATTTATTGTCATTATATTATATAATAAATAAATAATGAACTCGGAAAGTGATAAAAGGGAGAGAAGAATATACGACGATGAAACAGAAGATGATGATGATGATGATACGCGAAGTATAATTAGCACTGACAGCAACGCAAGTAAAAATACAATTACTACAGATAATAGTGATACTTATATAGAAGATTTTGATAATAAATCTGAAAAGGAGTTTTCACAAGATAAACTAGAAGATGTAACTGATGATATGTTATTTAATATAGATGATGAAAACACAGAACCAGATGAACCCAATGAAGTTGAAGTAATAGATAATTCAAAAGAAGAAGAAGAAGAAGAACCAGAAAAGGAACCAGAAACTCAAGAAATATCTGATACTTCATCTTTATTAATTCAATATGATTCAGACAACAATGGTGAATTATCTATACCATATGGTATATATAAAGAATGTCATAAAACACAAGATGGTAATTCTTTTTGTTTAGAAAAAGAATTAACGAATAATTATGATATTGAAAAAGAGGTAAATGAAAATGAACCTGAGAATGATGAAAAAATAAAAGATGAGATAAAGGAAGAGATAAAGGAAGAGATAAAAGATGAGATAAAGGGTGAGGATATAGTAGGAGAAAAAAAAGAACAAGAAGAAGTAAATGAATTATTTGAAGAAATAATTAAAGATATTAAAAAAAATAATGAAGAAGTTGATAAAAATAAGGAAGAAGGTAATGAATATAACCCAATCATAAAAAAGAAATCAAAAGGAACTAAGAAAAAGAGTAACAAACATAAACGATTTGATTATACAAAAAAGAGTTTGAATGAGAAACGTAGAAGGAATGATGGTTCTAAGAAAAGGAGGTCTAGGAGCAAAAAAAGAATTATAGGAAGTAAAAATACAAGAAGAAGATAAGTTTCTTAGATGAAACTAGCACTCCAACTTTGTTTATTAAATGGACTTAGTAATATCCTGTCTAATTGTGTTTTAAAATAATCAACTTGTTTATTAAACCATATATCTTTTTTGTTTAATGGATATAATGGAGTTGTTTCCATTATCTCTCTTTCATCTTGCGTAATAATAGGTTTTTTCCCGTAACAATTCGCTCCAAATCTTACTTGAGGGTTTGCGATATACCCGCCATTAATACCTGGTCTTCCACAATCATTTTCGTGCCCTTCTATACCCTGTAATGTATTATATGTTTTTTCTTGAGTTGGGAAATATACATTTTGTCCTTCAGACCAACCATAATTACACCATTCTCCTCCTTTTTTATAAGCACTTTCAATCTCATCATAAGTAGCTAATCGTCCATCATATGCCTTACATAACGCACGAGCATTATCATAAGTATATACATTTCCAGGAACATTAAATACTTGTTTTATACCACTTTCTTTTACAGAAACAGGTTGTAATCCATATTTATCTAATATGGGGGTGTTTGTTGTAATTGTATTAGTTGGTTGAGTATTTAAATGGATGTCAATTTTCGGTTTGTTTGTAAAAAAATCATTAACGGATGCTGTAATTGTTTTATTAAATAATATTTGATACCCCTTGACAATAATAATAAGAATAAATAAAAAAATAATTGTTTTTGCGAATATACCCGAACTTATGGATTCCTTATCTGAAAAAGAATAAACATCATTATCAGATTCAAACACATTATAATAATCTTTATCGGAATAACTTGATGAAGATGTATTTGTAGTATAAATATAAATCATATAGAAAACAACTAAGAAAACGAAAGTGACAATAACAATAGGTTTTTCTAAAATATTCGTAAAATCATATTCTTCTCCACTCATAGTTTATATATTATACTTATGAAAAGTTTATTTTTCTATAAAAAAGACAATAAACATTGGGGTTAATCAATTGTATAGGATTATTTACTTGTTTAACAGTATCATCATTACAAAAATACCAGTTATTTTTATTTTTTACATAACACGTATAATGACCCATAGAAATTGTTCCAAAATGACAACCAATTCCATATAATTCATACTTTATTTGTGTAGGATTTTTTGGATCATGTTCGTAAATATATTTATTCATATCTAAACTTTGTATTGGGAAATGAATTAATGTATTATTTTTTCCCCTTTTATTTGTTTTGAGGCGATTAAAAGTAAAAATAAGTATATGAGGTAATTTCCAAAATAACACACTTTTTAAAGCACTTATGTAAGTTTTTTCATTGTCATCGTAATACGCATTATCATTTTCCAATAATTCGCCTTGACAATATAAATCTAAACAATCGTGTAATGTTGGTTGTAAAATATTATCTGGAATATTTAAAGGTATAATAGAAAAGATGGATGGAGTTAATGAAACAATTCTTAGTCCTTCAATTGATTGAATAACATTTAATTGAATTCCATAAAATAAATTTATTATTTCAGAATACTCAATCAAACATTGACTGCGAATTAATTGAAAACATTTTTCAGATATAACTGAATGTTGTATTTTCATATATCGCAAATAATCTTCATATTCCATTTTTATCTCACGCTTGAGAGAAGTATGAAAACAATCTAACATAAACATTAAAAATTCACATATATCATTTTGTTCTCCTTGGCTAAACATCATACTATCTTTTAATTTTGCTACGTGATGTATACCAGCAATACATTTAAGAGGAGTAACCGTACATTTTTTATGTAATAATATATTTTTTATTTCATTCCATTCAAGAAGAACTATGGTCTCGGGTATTTGTTTTTGTGATTGACTTTCATTTATACGAAAAACATCCAATAATTCATATGTATATAACAATAATTGAAAACAAGAATTCAAATAACAAGTATTCCCTATATTTTTAATTCCAGATACAAATGAATCGTCTGTATCTGATTGAATTTCTTGTATTTCAAATATCATATTATAAATTTATCAATGATTAATATATTTAAACAATAAATGGTTTTTATACATATTATTTATGATAACTAATGATTTTGCGTCTAGTCAAAGGGGTTTGATGGAATTTTATACAACTCAATATATCCAACTAACAAATCAAATTCAAACATTAATGGATAAACAAAGTGATTACACGAAATTAATACGAGAACTAAATGACTATCAATTTCTTTTATTTTCTAGACAAAATGAATTACTTCGTTTATTAAATGAAATGGCTCATTCTACCACCACTATTTCACAACCAACTCCCGACCCAACTAATTTACCTTCCGCAAATCAAGAACCATTATCTGAAACAATCAGGAATAATTATTACCCAAATCTGAACCAACCCCTAGCTACCCCTCGTCCAACACGTCATAATACATCACGTTTTAGTGATTCGCTACCAGCAATTCCGTCAATTCCACCAAGAACATCAGCATCAACATCATCAAATTCTTCTACATTTGATAACTATCTAATTTATACTTTTTTACCTGACGGAACATCAAGAACTACAACAACTAGACCTCCACAATCAACAACAACTGGAAATTTGGCTACAACTCTTCTTGAAACTTTTATAGATGAATTTTTAAATCCTGTAAGCACGGCACCCACAGAACAACAAATACAACAAGCTACAAGTTCATTGACATATAGAGACATAATAAATCCAGTAAATACAAATTGTCCTATATCTCTTAATGTATTTCAACAAGAAGATGAGGTATTACAAATAAATAGATGTAGGCATAATTATACACCTTCATCATTGTTGGAATGGTTTCGTTCAAATAATCATTGTCCTTTATGTAGAATAGATATTCGGGAGGTTATAGAAGAAGTTGAATAAAAAAATAAAATGAATAATTATTGTAACATAAAATATAATCAAAAAAAGAAGTATGACAACCGAATTCTTTGATTATATTTTAGAGCATTTAGATAAACCGTGGGATTTCAAAGAATTGTCTATAAACCCAAATATAACTTATGAAATGGTATTGGATCATCCTGAATTGGATTGGGACTGGGGATATTTAGGTGGAAACCCAAACATTACTTGGGATATGATAATGGATTTTAATATTTATAAAACGTGGAATTATCATTTAATTTCAAGTAATCCAAACATTACTTGGGATATTATTATGGATAATCCTAATTTCCCTTGGGATTATTTTGCTGTAGCACGTAATGAAAATATATTATTTGATATGTTTTTAAAAAACGATAAACATATGACGTATTATTCAAGTTTTTCAAGTAATCCAAATGTAAATATAGATATAATAAAAAATATTCCTATGTGTAAATGGGATTGGGTTCAGTTAACAATGAATGAAAATATAACTTGGGATGATATACAAAGCACCCCAACATTAAACTGGAAATATGGTTGGTTGGGATATAATCCAAATATTACATTGGATATAGTAATAGATAATGATTTACCCAATGGTAATTCGTGGAATCGTAGTCAGTTAAGTTCTAACCCAAATATTACGTGGGATATTGTTGAAAAAAATAAATCGTGGATTGAATGGGATTATACATATCTAAGTGCGAACCCAAATATTACGTGGGATATTGTAGAACAAGATAAAGAAATAAACAAGTATCATGAATGGGATTATGAAATATTATCAATCAATCATAATATTTCATTTGATATTGTAGAGGCACATCCTGAAATAGAATGGTGTTATACAGGTTTAAGTAAAAATCATATGAAAAAATATATTTGGAAAAATTCAAGGGTTACGTCATATCCTTATATTCTTAAGTAAATAAATATAACTTGTATTATCACTTCTTCATAAAGTAACTATTTATTGTATTATTTTTTTGTTTTTCATTTTCAATTTGAAGCAAATATTTATCAAATATTAATTTTTTTACTTCAGCATTTTTCATATCATCTATTTTATCTTGTAGTTTATCATAATCTTCAATACTATTCTTTAATTTTTCTATATCTTTATTAAATCGTCGGATTTGTATATTTTTATTTTGTTGTCTCCATAAGTCATAAAGAACCAGTGAAAGTAATTGTTGAACTGGTTTCATAATTTGATTGGAAATATAATGCCCGTAATCAATTTTTAATTTATTTTCCAATACATAATCTGGATTTTCTATTTTTTCACCCTGTAAAGCATTTTTATTCTTTGTTTGAATATAAACAAAAGGTATTCTATCTCCTGTAGTTGGTTTATTACCAGGGTCTCTAAGACCAATACGATCTGCTAATACTTTGTGAGCTATTTGTTCTGGTTTTTTATAATTGGAATTAAGAGCTTTGGAAATGATTAATTTATGAATAGGAAATTCCCCCTTCATTAATTTTTCTAATGCGGAATGAAGATAACTTACAGCTTTGCTTACATCCATCTCTTTCATTAAAATATCAATAATATTTCCATAAACATCTTTGACAATAGGAGCATTATCTCGTCTTTTTAATACAATACCCATCTCTTTTCGCTTACATTTGTGTATATTTGTTTCATACATCATACCAACATATCTCTTTTTTGATAATAAACAAAATGGGAAGAACGTTTTTTCATATTCAAAATCGTGAGGTTGTTTCAGAAATTTACTTACAGTATGTGTTGCTTGTTGAGCTATTTCAATTGAATATCCAAGTGATTCGGCACCAGATAAAGGTTCTTTTGTGTCAGCATCTTTCAAATTAAAATTGAAAAACACACTATCTGTGTCACCATAAACATATTCAGCATTACTTTGTATTCTTCTACCGTCATTACATACAATATCCCTATTGAAATAACATTTTTCTATAATTGTTTTCGCATAATTTAATAATAATCTTCCAGTGGCTGTTGTTGCTGCGGCAATATCCTGTTCGTAAAATGCGGATGTTTTCGCACCACATTGACCGTACAAAGAATTAGCTGTAATTTTGTAAGCTAATTGACGTTTATCATATACATTTTTAATGAATTCATCTGTTTGTGCCGCCATCAATTTCTTAGTGCTCTTTCTTGCTTGTAACAACTCTTGAAGAATAGATGGCATAATCGCTTTTTCATTGTTTGGAAATTGTGCGAATCTACATACTTTATAACCAGTTGGAAGCTTTTTCTTATTATACCAACGATATGTATCATAGGTAACATCAACGTATGTATAATTTTCCATATTATCATAAATATATTCACCTTGTTTATTTTTTACACCCGTTTCATAAACCAACTCTTTTTGTAAATTATATGATTTGGTCCATACCTTACTACTATGACATAAATTTTCACTAATCATAGAAGAAGGATATAGAGAAGCAAAATCACCAACAGGTATAGGATTATTCAAATATAAATTACATTTTGGTTCCAATACTATAGCCCCTTCATAAGCATCAAACATAGAACCTTTTGATACAACAGGTAATAATGTATTTTTTTCACGACATTTCTTAGCTACATAACTTAACAATTTAATACCCTGACCTCTAAATATAATAAAATTAATGGGAACACTACAAATATTTGACATCTCCGATAAACTTGTAAATATATCTGCTTTGTTAAAAAGGTAATGAACTAAGTTACAATCTTGAATACAATATTTCGCTACAATAAATCTATCAAATTCATTACCTTTTGTTAAACTAAAAATATCCTTAGGAGTTACATTATCCTTGGCAACACCCCATCTCATTTTTGTTTTGGGTTCAACTTCAATTTTTCCTCTAACAATAAAATATTTTTCATCTGTATTCATATCCTCAATCATAAATTTTTCACCATCATTGTAATAATCAGTTGTATAACTAATTGTTTCAAAATGTATAAATGAACCTATTGTCATACCACTCATATTTTGAGTTTGTATTTTGATAATATCGTCTTCCATCTTTATCATATCCGTTACATAATCACCTATAAAATGATTTGCCACATAATCCAACTTATAAGATGGCAGATTTTCCTCACGTCGGAAATGCATGTATAAATCAACTTGTATTCTTCCTGGAATTTTTATATAAGATAGTTCATAACTTCCACTAGCAATATTTAAATTTAATTTTTCTAATGTATATTCGTCTTGAGATTTTGTAGCACATATTTCGCCACGATTTCTGGATAATAATAAGAAATCTTCCAAACATTCACATTCTTTCGCACGATGAAACATAAACTGGTAATCAAAACCAAATATATTATATCCAATAATGATATCAGGGTCTTCTTTTTGAATAATATTTCTCCATCCAATTAATACTTCAGCTTCTGTTGGATAACTTTCTATCTCCCAATTATCCGATAATTCACTTGGTGATTGACATGTATCCAAAACAACGCAATGGTTTAGATAAGGTTCCTTATTTCCATATTCTAAGAAAGTAGAACCGATAAAGGTTACTTTATCACCCTCTAATTTAGGGAAAACTCCACATAATGACGCATTTACTAAATCAATCAATTCATTCCTTTCTATTTTACCATTATTGCTCCCATAAAGTAATAAGTCAATTATATTATTATACGATGTATCTTTTTTTAGTTTCGTGCTTTTCTTACCCCATTGATTTTGAATAGGAGTTTCTGTATTTGGATTTTCATTTGTGTCATTTGTTTCTGCGTTAACATCTTCATTGCGTTCATCAACAGATGCTAAATCCTTTATCTTAGAATAATAATTTTCAATACTTAATATAGATTTAATTTCTTGTTGATTAATTAATTCGGCATTCACCTCTTTTTTAAACCATTTATTAATTATTTTTTGAAGTTCTTGAACGTTTTTAGGGAACTTCTTATCTTGGGTATATACATAATCAATCGTAGGATAAGGAGAACCCATTATTGCCTCCAAATGAAATGCTTTGTAAATTATTTCGGTTAATATTAATGTTGCGTCATCTTTGGATATAACATTTGTAGGCATACGAATAAAATAATCAACAATATTTTGAGCCAATTTTTTATAACTTTTTACAGGTATAGGGAAATCGCCGTGAGAACTACTAGCCTCTATATCAAAACTACATATCTTATATGGAACTCTATTTTCATTCTCAGAACAACTGATTATATCACACCATCTTATATGACATTCAAAATTACAATGAGTGCTTTTTTTATATGGAGGAACAATTAATGTTTTATTCTTAGGTAATAATATCCAACCAGAAGGATGAATAGATTGTAAATGAAAGAACCTAAGAAGAGGTGGGATGTTTGATTCGTATATTTCAATTTTTGTATCTTTAAAAACAACACCATCCTTATTTAAAATAGTATCACCGTTATCATTTTTAGAATACCATAAATTTTTCACTTTATTAAAAGATTGAATACTGTTAAATTTCATAATAATAAAATTATGTGTCATACCACCATCAAACCCATATAATTTTTTATGTTTCACATATTCAAATTGTAAAATATCATCTTGATAATAACTTCCAACCTGCGTTTTAATAAATTGTAGAAATTCACCCTTTATTGATGAATTCCATTTATTTCCGACTTTTAAATAAAAGAATGGTTGAAATGTAGTGACAAATATAGATGCGGTTTCTCTTCTATCATTAATACCAAACATTTGGATAATAAATTGTGTTTTATTTTTCTTTCTCTCTTTTTTATCCTGCTGTTCTTCCATTTCCCCGTCACTCTCATTTTCTTCTCCATACCAAAGAGAAGGGAAATCAGAAAGAACTGTAAAATCAACTAATTTAAATTCACGATCCATATTTTCGCTGTTATATGATATTATAATTTGTAATAATTAAGTTCATTTTTTATTTATCTAAATCTCTAATTCCCTATTTCCTTTTATAAACACAAGGTCGTATTTATCCCATAATGATTGTTTCCATGCCAACATATAATCTCCGTGGAATTCTTGTTCGTAATCAGAAACAGTTTTATCCTTAAATGTAAAATCAACACCATGATATCGTTTTATTAAAGAGCCAATATTCCAACCATTTTCTATTATAACGCGTGACATACGAACTTCCTTCTGATAAATAGCTTCATGAAATGATTGAACGTATATGGTATTACTAAATATACCTCGTTTTATTAAAAAATTTAATGTAATTATATCCATTGAAAAAATATAACTTTGTAGGTGTGCCATTGGAAGTTTATCATCTCCTTGAAGAGTTTTATAATCAGGATTAGCATTTATAGTTGAACCAAATAATTTTACATTATCTTTTAAATTTTCCAGATATATATCGGTCCATCTACCTTTATAATCAGGATGTAAATATGGTCCTATCACAGAAGAATTTACAAATATAAAATGTGTATAGTTTTTATACAAATCGCCTGTTAACAAACCATCACTCCAACCACCAAAATCATATCCAAGATTATCTCTATAAAAAACAGATACATTATAATGTGTTATTTTATCATCAATATTGACAGATTTATCATTACATATAAGTAAAAAATCTATATTTTTATCGTAAAATATTGAATGTTTGAAAAAATTATCTACTCTATCATTATATTGATGAAAAACATATAATACTAATAGTTTTACCATTATAATAATCTATAATTTCATAATATTAATTCATTTTATACACATTGAACCATATATAATCTTGTATTATAATATTATTATCATACAATGAAAGATGCCAAAGTATATTTTTTTATTGCCTTTATTTTTACAATGATTTTCATTGGTTGGTTATTTTATAAAACCATGTTAGCATATAAAATGAGAAAATGTTCCAAAGAGGGGTTCGGACAATCATTGACAACTCGTTGTCCTAATATGCTTATAGAAAAAGATGGTAAAATATATCTTTATAATTCACGATTAGCAAATGTTCCTGGTGTTAATCCTATTCAATTTAATAATTTGGAAGAATATACAGAATTTCTGAAATGGCAGAAGAGTGTAAATATAAACTGTCCTGTTTTATATTTACAATACACGAATGATACACAAGGTCAAAACGTATTTAAATTAAGGAATGATTTTCAAGATACAAAATATGGAGCTCCTCCAGTTATACCTATTAATTTAAAAAATCCACAAAATACAATGTTATTTGACGCAGGGCACGATGACGGAGAATATAATATGAATAGTTTTCCATCACAAGACCCACAAGGACAATATATTGGTTCAAATACACCATTAGATGAAATGAATGATTATCAAAGATATTATCTAAGCACCGACAATGCTATGATGGATAATTGGGATAATTCTATAGCAGAAAAGCATATAGCACAAGGAGTATATGATGAAAATAATGTAAATATTTATGTTCCTTAATGTTGTTCGTCTAACCAATGTAATGATGATTCCAAACATTTTTCAGCATTTCCATACATAGATAATTTTGTTATCATTTTTGATAAACAATCATTATTTGAAGTGTCAGTAACCATTAAATCGTGAATAGCCCACACTGAAAGTAATTCATGATAGGTTGTAATTAAATTTTCCATTTCTGTTCTATCTGTAGTCTTTATCTTAGAAGATATAGAATCCATCTTTTTTTTAATTTTATCTGTAACTTCGCTTACAGATAAAGTTGTATCTATACAAGAATTTGTAGTGGTAGTTGCGGTTGTATCCGAACTATCCAAACCCTCTTTTATATTTAAGTTAAACATTGAAATTTGTAGTCGTAATATTTTGCTAATCATTGCGATAATTACAACGATAAAGAAAAACATTACGAAGTAATTAAAATAATCCTTATTCATTTCTAATATATATACATATTTATTTGTTACAAATAACTTAAATTGGTAATAATGTTGCTCGGTATCCAGTATGTTGGACTGGGTTAAGAGTTGTAGGTAGTCCGCATTTAGCACCATATACGGTATTCGCGCAACGAATATATAAGACACCTGCCTTAGAACCCTTTGTAGGTCCAACACCCGTATAACTCAACCCAGATTTCTTAGGACCACCACAAGTGTTACCACGATTTATAATAGCTGCCTGGTTTCTTGCCGCTTTACTTCCACTCATATAGACCATTGTATATAATAATACAAAATATTATTATTTTTGTTATTAATAATTAAAAATGAAACCGAATGAATTAAATATAACATATAAATAAAAACCAAGAGATGGAAGATAATTCGCTTTTTAATAATTGTAATATTGAAATCACTCAAGAAGATGTTTTAAAATTATTTGAAACATATGGACTTCCTAATCAAATATTTAACATTCGTATTTATAAAAGAGCATTTATTCATAAATCATATACTCATATGGAAGGAAAGGATACTTCAACACATAGTTTTTTGAAAAGTAAATCAAATGAACGCCTAGAATTCTTAGGCGATGGCATATTAGAATTAGTTACTAAATTTTATTTATATAGGAGATTTCCTAATGAAAACGAAGGATTTATGACAGAGAAAAAGATAGCATTGATAAAGAATGAAGCAATTGGTAAAATTGCGTATGATATGGGATTACACAAATGGCTAATTATTTCTAAAAATACAGAAGAAAAAAATATTAGAAATAATTATAAAAAATTGGGTTGTTTATTTGAAGCATTTATCGGTGCTATTTTCTTAGATTATAATCGTATTGAATTAAAACATGAAGAAAGTTGGTTTCAACAATTATATACAGTTGGTCCTGGATTTCAAGTAGCTCAACGCTTTATAGAAAATGTATTTGAACGTCACGTTGATTGGACGAATATTATACAAAATGATGATAATTATAAAAATATTTTACAAGTAAAAATACAAAAGGAATTCAAAGTAACTCCTCTTTATTTAGAGCTGGGATATGATTCAATAACTGGATTTCAAATTCACGTTTTCCTAAATGTAAATTTTCCTATTCACGAAGAAGATATTATTTCACAATCTTTAACAACTCCATATAATACAATTGATGACTTTACATCATACGAAGAAATTCACGAAAAAATAGCAGAAGAAAACAAAATACTTATCTTTTTAGGTTGTGGAAATCATAAAATAAAAAGAAAGGCTCAACAAATCGCTTGTAAAAATGCCATTGAATGCCTACAAAAATTTATTTAATAACTATATAATATATAAATATGACAAATCCTTGGAGTGGATGGAAAAATCAAGCCCCTACACGAAAACAAAGAACTACTATGTATAAAAAATGTGGTAAAAAATGTTTTTTAGGCAGTAAAAAATCATTCCCTATATGTATAAAAAATACTTGTAAAGTAAGTAAAAAGGGTGTTTATGCCGCATATGTACGTAGCAGGGAATATCGGAAAAGGGGTTCAAAATACTATAATATTTCACGTAAAGCGAGAAAGATGTTAAAGAGAATGTAAATATATTTGTTATCAAGTGTGATGATAGGCAATATTATCGGATTTACTCATTCATTTGGTTCTATTATGATAAATACATTACCTCTTTGTTTTCAAAATCCAATTTCAAATAATTTATTTATTTTATCATATACAATTACACCTATTACGTGGATTTTATGTAAAGATGAGTGTCTTATTTCTTTTTTGGTGAAAAAAATCAATAACCCGACTTATCGTTTGGGTCAATCTCCAAACGATTACTCAGATTTAGTTTCACTGTTTCGTGACATTCATATATTAAATTTCATATTTAATACAAATACAATTTTACAATGTATATCTGTATTTCATATTCAACAAAATAATTTATTAATATCACCTATTTATTTTTATTTACCAATGATGTTAAGACTTATTTATGCGTATGACATAAAATGGAATACAAAAATCCGTAAAAATACTTTTCCATATTTTCAAGGAATTATGATATACTCTTACGGTTCATTATTATATAAATATTTTATATTTAAATAGCATCGTTAAATCTAACAGTAGCAAAAATAATTGTATCATCATTGACATAATTATTGGGCATATGATATATTTTACAGTGTTGATGTAACATATTATTTTCAATTGGAATTAATGTATATTTATACCACTTTATTGGAATGGCGTGTAATCCAATAGCAATACTCTCACGAGAAGTATATCCGATAATATTTGTATTATCGTAATATTTACTATCAACAAATCTATTAAATTCGGTTTTATTGTAAATCCAAAAAGCACAATATGGATTGTTATTGTTTATAACATATTGTTGTCCATTTATTGTCGTAAAATGTCCTAGTTTTGTTCCATATAAATCGGTAATATACTCTTCGTCATTCTTTATTTCAATCCTAAAGAATCCTAAATTACAATTATTTTTCAATAAAAGTGGGTGATATTTCAACCAATATTCTATTGTTGTATATGGAACTAATATATCATCTTCTATATACATAAAAATGTCATAATCATCACGTTGTTCCTTTAATAAATCCTTACATTTTACAGGTAATGTATAAGGATCTTGGTTTGTCATATCGTGATGTATAATTTCAATACATCCATTTGTATATGGGATAAAATAATTTATATCCAACTCAAGATTATTTGTATGAATAAAAATGTCGGTTGAAATTTTGTAATTGTTTATTTCATTTATAATTGTATTTACAAATGAAATCCGTTCTTCTACATAATGAAATATGATATGCTTTGATATTTTCATTATATTATTCATTACATTAAAATATTTATTTATATCCGCATATTAAAAATCATCATCAAGGTCAAATGTATCACTTTGTTTTGTTTTATCGGATAACGAATACGCAGATACTCTTTTTTCAAAAAAGTTTGTTTTCGTTTCCATACTAATTAATTCAATAAAAGAGAATGGATTTGCTACATTATAATATTTTTCATATCCTAATTGAAGTAACAATCTATCGGCACAAAACTTGATATATTGACTCATACTATCTGAATTCATACCAATCAAACGACAAGGTAACGAAAAACAAATAAATTCTGTTTCTATTTCTACCGCTTCCGTAATAATTTCATAAATAGCAGATTGGGTTAATCTATTTTTTAATTGATTATAAAGTAAAATCGCAAATTCGCAGTGTAATGCTTCATCTCGTGAAATCAACTCGTTTGAAAAAGTAAGACCAGGCATCAACCCTCTCTTTTTCAACCAAAATATACTACAAAATGCTCCAGAAAAGAATATACCTTCTACACAAGCAAATGCTACCAATCGTTCGGCAAAGCTTACATCTGACCCGATCCATCTACGAGCCCAATCCCCCTTTTTTCCTATACATTCAAATGATTCTAAAGCATTAAATAAACTATCTTTTTCCTCATTATTTTGTATATATGTATCAATCAATAAACTATATGTATGAGAATGAATATTTTCCATTGCGATTTGAAAACCATAAAAAGCTCTTGCTTCGGAAACTTGAACTTCATTCATAAATCTACCTGCTAAATTTTCTAAAACAATACCATCACTTGCTGAAAAAAACGCCAATATCATTTTAATAAAGTGTTGTTCGTCCGTTGTCATATTAATCCAATGTTTTACATCACACGATAAATCAATCTCTTCTGGTCTCCAAAATAAATCAACCTGTTTTTTATATAACGCCCATATTTCTGGATATTGAATAGGAAACATAACATAACGCGATAAAGATTGCGTTAAGATTTCTTCTTCGTGCTCCAATTGTTTAATAGAAATGCCGTCCATTATTATATAATATAATATTTTTTTATATTATATAATAATGACAGATGTAGCATATGAAGATATAAAAAAGAGTTTAAGAAGTAAAAGGGTCACAGAATTGAAAGAATTAAGAAAAAAACAAAATCATTCTTTACAAAAATCTATTAAGGAAAGAGGTGATGATAATAGCGAAATATTAAAAGATTTATTACGGAAAAATAATGATATTATTAATAAAGAAAGGGATGATATTGAAAAAATAATTTCTCATTTGAATTATTTGTTAACTACAACGAAAGATATAAACAAGAATGAATTTACAAATGACTTAACAAATGAAATTCAGATATTAACAACAAGATTGCCATAAAATAATCCAACAATTCCATTATCTCTCACTGAACCCATATGACTATTTGTTAACTCTCTTCTTTTGAGATAATTTATAAAAAGTGGATGATTATATATTTTTCTTCTTAGTTCTAGTTTCTTACGCCATCGTCTTTGAATAATACGTAACAAATATGTATAATAAATAGCACAATCATATATATAACCTTCATTATCAGGTATATGAATTTTCCGAATAATTTCTAATTGTGCCCTGTGGTTATTTAATAAATTTGGTTCCAATATATCTTTAATATAAGTATTCATAGACCTTATTTTTCGGTTTGTAGATATACAAGAATATGGAAATGAATGATGTATAATGTAATGATTATCTAATCCATAAAAATTGTTATCACCTAAGAAACATATAGCTAATTCCATTTTACTATTCGTGTAATTGTAATCTTTTTTTGATTTTTCAATTCATTTTTATATTATAATTATATATATTAGAAAGATGGCATCAAAGAGAAGTTCTAGAAAAAGAAGTTCTATTACACCAAAAAGAGTATTAGATTCTGCTATATCGACAATACCTAAAATTCACTCATTGTTTTACAATCGTAATTATTTATATTTTATATCATTGTTTTCTATTATTTATTTCTTAGGTCATGCCATTACTCACGAATATGTATCATTAGTTGTATTTATGATTACCGCTATATTTACATATGCTACTTACTCTAAGAATATGCCATTTGTTCTTACAATGAGTTGTATAGCATCTATTGTATTAACATCCATTTTTATTAGTGTTAATAATGTAACTTCTTCTAAAGAAGGTATGACTTCTAAAAATACAAAACCAACTAGGAATGTTAAACCTGTTAACAAACCTACCCAACCACCCAAAAAAAAGACTGAGAAATTAACTCCTTTACAACCAGCAAGTTTTCAAAAAAACAAAAGGGGTGGAGATTTTGACGTTGATCTAGCATCAACATTAGAACAATCTTATGGAATGTTAAATAATTTATTGGATAATGATGGTATTTCCAATTTAACAGATGAAACAAAAAGATTAATAGGAGAACAAAAGAAGTTATTCCAATCTATGAATTCTATGGCACCTCTTATCGGACAGGCAAAAGAAATGTTGGGAATGTTTAATACAAATGATTTTAAACAAATGGAAGGATTAGCACAATCAACAATGAAAAATTTAGGTGATAAAAAGGAACAACCAAAGGTTGTTGAAGGATTACAAAGGAAGGTGAATTATGGTTAAGTTTATTTTTTAATTTTACACGTTGTATTCATTAATGGTTTTGGATGGTCCAAATTAGTTACAGTATAATAACCGAATGCTATAATATCACACCCAGCTACGTCAAATATATTAGTAGAATTAAATATGTTTCCTATTGTAACATAACTAAATTTTTTCTGGGGGTCAAAAAAGTATAATACATTATTATATTTATAAGCTATCATACTATGTCCATCTTGTTTACCTGTACGCTTATTATATCTCATAATAGATATTGGAGCCGCATATCCTTCTTTTATGAGAGGTGTTAATAATTTAACAATTTTATCATTTATTTTATCCTTACTTGTATTTAGTTGTAAAACTTCTTTCGCTAAAGAATTTCTTTTAAAACCAACTTTTTCGGCATTTGATAAATTAAACGTATTTTTAATGTATGGTATTATTTCCGAAATACTAGCCCCTTCACCTGTATTATTTGAATTCATTGAATCTTGTTTAGCCATTTTTACATCTCGTAATCCTAAAGAAAATATTGTTTGGAAAAAGCAATCACTTTCGGGTCTATTTGCTAGATTACGATAATTCATAAATTGCTCTACATCGTTGTAATTCACCTGGACCATCACTTTTTTACTATCGCCGAATTTATCCAATAAATGTATGGTGCTTTTGTTATTCGCAAAATAACGCTTCGCATAAATTGAACGAGGTGTTTTTGTCTCACTTGACGCCTTCTTCTTTTCACTTGACGCCTTCTTCTTTTCACTTGACGCCTTCTTCTTTTCACTTGATGCCTTCTTCTTTTCACTTGATTTTCTTGTTTTCTTAGTTGTATTATTATCTACACAATCCCCCGTTTTATTTCTACGATAACCCTTCGGACATCTTTTTGTGTTATTTTTAGGAATTTCCACATTTGGTTCGTTGGTATTTTTTTCAACGCAATTCCCATTTTTATCCTTCCTTGAACCTTTCGGACACCTTGTAGTTGGCATTTAATATATAATTACATTATTTTAATAAAAATATGGAATGTAATCGTATACGTGAATATAATAATAATTTATTTCAATTATTATTATATGAACGAAAATACACCAAATTTACCTGTTACCGTTCCACCACCTTCTTCTATGAGAGTATCAAATTGTGTTTCAAAGTGTAGAATTTCTACAGCATATACAACACTTTTTACAAATGGTTCAATAAATAATCATTCTACATTTAACATAAACAATACGTCAATAAATTTTGATTATATACTTTTATATTCTTCCGAACAAGATACAAATAGTAATATTAATACAATCAATATTAATCAATTATCAACTTATTATCTATCTGAAATAAGAGTGTATTCACCACCGATTAATAAATATACAAATCAAGAAACAATGATTGATTCGGAAATCGTTTTTATACATAAACTAAGAGTTACTTCGTATATTAACAATTCCGCAACAGATGAAATACCCAGCACGGTTGTATTTTTTATTCCATCAAATATAAAAATAAATGATGGAGATTCAAGAGACTATACAATCGCATCTTTAATTGACGATACTACTTCTTATGAACCATTTAAATTAAAAGTCCAAGACCTTTTACCAAGAAAATCCAAGTTTTATTCATATATGTCTACTATTCCCATAACAAATACTGGAACATTAACTGAAGCAAAATTCATACCTTGTTTATCATTGATTTTTGATATTACTCCTATATCTGTATTAGGAATTAATCGTTCTATTATTTCGCAAATCGCAAATAGTATTAATAAAGATGCTGTAAAAATGTGCCCTTCTGGTTCTGTTTGTAGTATAACAAATATAAACTATGCCCCTATGGGATTAAATCCAAATACAAATAATTATTATTTATCATGTGGAGATGTTTCTCCACAAAATAATCCAACGCCAACATCATCTAGTAATTTATTCAAAAAGTATAATATTACAATTGATACAGTTTATACAATGTTTACTACACTTGTAGGAGGGTTTATTGCTATTATTTTGTTATGGATAGTAGGTGGAATTATTATTGGGTTTATGAAATCATCGTTTGAATAAAGGACCGTTAAATTTGTCTATTATAAATACAATATCATCAAATCTGTTTTTATTTTTCCTTAAATTAAATGCTTTAACATATGGCTTTAATTCATCTGGAACTGCGTCCTTAAGCGTATAAAGCCAGTTTAACTCTTTAACATCTTCAATTATTAATATACCGTCATCTGTCATTATTTGAGAATATAACTTTATAAATTGTACCATACTTTCTATCGTATGTGGTCCATCATCTATCATAACATCACACCGTATATTTTGGTTTAAAAAATGGGTTGTAAAAAATTCTTCATCGTATGCGTCTTGTGATGTATACAAAATAATATTATCAATGTTTTTAATTTCACTCCAGACATCGCATTCATCCATAACATCTAATCCATATACAGTTGCGTTCGTAAAATAATCACTCCATAACTTTATACTTCCACCCTGAAATATTCCCACCTCTAATACATTTCTGGCAGTTTCTTTTTTACCTTCCAATAACTTTTGATATAGTGGTAAATATGAATGACACGTATTTTTATCTGTTCTTGAATTGTCAACAATTTCTTCTAAACTCATTATATATATATAACAAAACAAATAAACCAAACAAATTAAACTGGAGCCGCATTACCATCACTTTCTAGCATTGGTCTATATGATGCCTTTAACATCTGATTGTTTGTAGAGCATAATGGAGCCATTTGTTCCACTACATCTTGTTCTAATGTTCTTGGAATTTCTTTTAGTGTATTATCGGGGCAATAAATTAATGTAGTATCTACTGGAAATTGTGCTAATGATTTTAATCCTTGTTGGTAAGATGTATTCACGTATTGTTTTGATCTAATAATTAATTCATATATAACAATAAGTAATAAAACGCTTACTATTGGATTCGCATACATAAAAAATAGGATAGCTATAAATAGTAAAACAAATTTACCAATCATTGTATTTACACCATTTGCTATGAAAAGAGGTGTTTTTGTACCTATTAATAAATACACTACAAATAAAAGGCTTAATATAATATCTCCGCTTTTAAAATTCATCATATAATTTTATCTAGAAAATAAATTATTTACTATTCGTTTCTATATCTTTAAAATCAAAATGAACTAAGAAATTTACAACCATAATAAAAGGGAATATATATTAATATATAAGTAAGGCATAAAATGTCACGAAATTATTTGGGAAATCAAGGATATACTATATACAAAAGTGATTATAGTTCCGAAATGATAAAAAAAATAAAAAAAGATTTGAAGATTACACCTGTTTCACAAATGGGTGGAAGAATGGGTGGAAATTCATTTCAAGTTTCGTATCCTTCTTATCGTGAAAGTGAAAATAAATTATATTTACCCAGATTTTATGGAATAAAAAGTTTATCTATACCATCTTATTCAAAACTTCATATAGGTATGGATATTGATATTCCATTTGAAGGAGAACTACGACCTATTCAACAAACAATTGTAAATGCTTATATTCAATCTGTTGAAAAACAATCGGTTGATTGTGGTTTTGTTGGGGGAGGTGGATTACTTGAATTAGAATGTGGTGGTGGGAAAACTGTATGTGGATTAAATATTATTTCTTTATTAAAAAAGAAAACATTAATTATAGTCCAAAAAGAATTCTTAGTTAATCAATGGATTGAAAGAATTCAACAATTTTTACCTACGGCACGTGTTGGAAAAATACAAGCATCTACAATTGATGTAGATAACAAGGATATTGTTATTGGTATGTTACAATCTCTTTCTATGAAAACATATTCTGACGAATTATTTCATTCATTTGGTTTAACAATTATAGATGAAGTTCATCATATTTCAAGTGAGGTTTTTTCAAAAGCATTATTTAAAATTGTTACTCCGTATATGTTAGGGCTTTCCGCAACAATGGAAAGAAAAGATGGAACTACCTACGTATTTAAAATGTTCTTAGGTGAAATTGTATATAAAACTGTCAATACAGAAACTAGAGACGTGGAAGTTCGTTCAATACAATATTATGACGATGATCCAAATTTTAATTCTGTAAAAACCGATTATAAAGGCAATGTTTTACATAGCACATTAATAAGTAAATTATGCGAATATATTCCGCGCAGTGATTTTATTTTACAAATTGTAAAAGATATTCTTGAAGAAAACCCAAAACGTCAAATTATGTGTATAGCACATAACAGAAATGTATTGGAATATTTTTATAATGAAATTATTCGTCAAAATATAGCAACAGTTGGTAAATACTTAGGAGGAATGAAACAAGATAAGCTAAAAGAAACAGAAACAAAACAAATTGTTATTGCTACATATAGCATGGCATCGGAAGCACTTGATATTAAAACCTTAAATTGTTTAGTTATGATTACCCCTAAAACAGATATCGTTCAATCTGTTGGAAGAATACTAAGAGAAAAACACGAATTTCCTGCCCTTGTCGTTGATATTGTAGATTGTCATCGTCCATTAGTAAATCAATTTAATAAAAGAAAATCATATTATAAAAAAGAAAATTATACAGTCCAATATTTAGGATGGGGTAAATCAGAACCAATTTATTTACACGTCCCTTCTTCCTGTAATTCAAAAAAGAAATCAAAAAGAATAGTATGTGATATATTTGATGGTGGTGAAATAAATGAATTTGATTTACAACCCAGGAAATGTTTAATACCCATTAATAATGATTAAAATTATTCGGCTAATGATAACGGGCACCATTTTTTAAATCTTATATTATACACGCATATCATTTTTAGTTTTAATTCTGTATCAACCATCATTCGTTTTGATATATTATTATCTTCGTCGTCACTTTCTTCTAGTTCATCTAATTCATATTCTATTTTCATATTTCTAAAAAGAGAACCGAGAAATAAACTTGTCTTTAATGTTTGGACTGAAGCTATACCAATATATGTCTTTTCATCTTGTGAAAATAAATGATAAATGTCTATAATTGGGTCGGCTTTAACATAAAATGTTTCCATACGTTCTGGCTGTAAGTCATTTATATTTACACATTCTTTTTTTGTATTCAATGGATAATAAAAGTATGTATGAATTTTACTCGTTAATGGTAATGAATAATCTTTTTCTTCTTCAAAATGAAATCGGATAGAATGTATTTTATAAGAAATGTGTGGTAATAAATCATACATTTCTTTCCAATTAGTTCTCATAAAGGGAAATCCAATAATAAAGGATGATGTATATAAATCAAATGGTTGTATTTCATCTCGTAACATATCTCTACATAATGTCATTTTTGATTCCATAGACATTTGATTTGTATTTTTATAGTTGTATAGATATATATCTTCTATTGTAAAATAGACGTGTGGTCTTTCTTCTATATAATAAAGAGTTCCATATAACACCGTCCCTATATTTATGTATGAAAATGAATTATCTATGGTAACGTTATCAAATGATTTTCCATCTTTTGATAAAGTTAAAATATAACAATATTCTGGTGAAAACCATACCAGACTTTTTACTCCCATCGGTATAGCCATACATAAAGTAATTTTTTCCATTGGTTTATCTAAAATTGCTTCCACACATACTGGAACTTCTGGAAATGTATTCATTCTGTAATTGTAATATAATTATTCTTTTTAGTTGATAATTATTTCAATTTTATTTATAATTCAACCTGACTTTCTTTTTCTAATTTCTTAGAAAGATATTGTATTTGGATGTTTTGATTTTGTAGGTAATACATAAATAATTGAGGAAACATAGATAATGAATTCATATAAGTTGTATATTTTAAAGAAAGTATATTTGATTGTTTTGAGAATTGAAATGAATAACACCAATAAGGTGGTATGTATATACATTTATTTGTTTTCAAAATTACTTCCAATGATTTTACTTTATCAAAGGAAGGAATATATTTATCTTGAATATTCCAAGGGTTCATAGGAGATGAAAATTCAAATGTCTCGTAATTATTGTATAATTGTAGATATTTGAAATTCTTAGGCGGTATTAATTTTACCTTCACCTCTCCTTGTGTAACAATGAAAAAATTACGATAACATAATTCATATTTTAGTGTAGTTGATGCGTTCTCAGAACCAAATAAGATATCATAATAAGAATTGTTGATAGAAACTGGGCGAAATAATTCATCATAATATTCTATATTTTTATGAATTCCAGTTTCACTAAGAAACTCTTGATTATTATAACTAATATATTTTCCTTCCTTATCTTGTAAAAATAAATCCTCAGCTTTTTTCATATTTAATGGAACCATATCTGTCTCGTTACTTGTGCCCTTTATCTTTACATCAAATGCCCCATATACTTTTGTAACATATTCTAACGTAGATGTTTTACATAAATTTAATTCACTATCTGTTATGTCAAATATAACAGGTTGTCTTATATCGCATATTTCTTCTAATTTGTCTTTACATACATCACTTATTTCATAAATTTCTAATTCATTGCCAACTTTATAATGAAACAAAATATGTACGTAGAAAAATAATACAACCATAAAAATAAATATACAGAGAAAATAATTTATAATAGTCATAACATATTTTTGTAAAAAAACATTACCGTCTATCCGCATCATTCATCATTCTCATCATTTACTTCTTTTACTATAATCATCTTAGATTTTACAACACTTGGAAGTGCTGGGCGAATAAGTTCCAAAATCATTTTCATTGCTCTATTTACATCATACAAATAACATTTATCCAACATTGTTGTTGAATATTTAACTGTAACAATTTGTATAAAAAGAGATACTATTTTTTTATATTTAGGTGTCTGACTTATTTTTAAACTATCTGTATGAACGTGAAAATTAATATTCTCTTGGGCTGATAATAAATTATCTATTTTATCAAATATATAATTTATTACTGTTGAATTTCGCGTATCTTCATCTCCTTGTATTTCAAGCAATCTAATTGGATAGATATGTAGGTTATTACTATCTATTAGACACATACTTTCAAGAATATTATCTATTTCGTCCATAATATTTACTATATCTACACTATTATTTATATAACTTTATAATGATATTATAAATCAGTTGATTCCTCTTCTTCCTCATTATCTTCATCTGTAGAAATGGTTACAGATTGTTCCGATGGTTGAGTTGAACTATTTTGAAATACATCCACTGTATCATCTTGTAGTTGCGAAGGTTGAATAATTAAATCATTATGATCTATACTAGTTCCATCTACAAGCATTTGAATATTTACTTTCATTTCTTCTAATTGACTATGAAGGTCGGTTGTTCTTTCAAATAATAATCCGACACCTTGTTCCAAACTACTCAATCTTTCATTAATACTTTCAATTATTTCAGCACTTACATTATCACCATCTACATCACTACCTCCTACTGAACCATTCATAGCTGAATGAAATCCAGGCGTAGATGTCATTTCCTCCAATTTCGCCAATCTAAGAGTAATTAAAGTAATAGCATCTTTCATCTGAATTTTTCCGTGATGAATAACTTGAGGAGCTCCATCCATTTGTTCCATATGTGGTTGAGAACCGAAGTGACTTTTTTGTTGAAATTGTCTTGATGGTGTTTGAGGTTGTTGATATCCTTGGGTAACAATAGGTTGTTGCCAACTCACCTGTGGTGGTCCTTGTGAATATTCTGGTATTCCTCTACCATAACTAGATTGCGGGGCCTGACGAATTTGTTGTGGTGCTAGTTGATGCCCAGCGGCGGGTTGTCTTGCGGTAGTGGTATTTGCGTTAGTTAATTTAGTGACTCTTGATTTCATTGCGTGATAAATATATCTGTATATATTTTTTAAATCTTTTAATAGTTCAAATATTTAGTTCTCGGCTTTACTATTATAAAAATAAAAAAATGATCTGAAATAATTTTACACTAGTAAAAATAATATAGGTGCTTGAAAATGAAGGAAGAACAAACGATTGCGAAAATCACGAAGGATTCGTTCAAGAAAAGGGAATTACGGTTTGCTCGTATTGAAACTCTAGAAAAATCTAAAGAAGACTTACTAAAAAGTTTAGAAATAAAACGTAAATGTATTGAACCTCATACTCGGTTCCGTGACACTTGTCATTCTATACCCATAAAAGAGTTATACTTTCACCCCATTGTTTTGTCAATGCTAAAAAATAATACATTAAAAATATTCCAATTATCTCAAGATGGTTTAAGGTGGGAACCCTGGAATTATATTCCAGAAGAATATAATAATAGACTTGAAAGAGGTGAATTGTTCTTTTATGAACCTGTGAAAAAGCATATTGTTTTATTTGTTGAAACTTATAACAGACACGTAATAAAACCTATTATGAAAAAAATACAGGCAATTGATAGACGTATAGAAGCTTCACAACGAGAAATTTCAGCGATTCAATCCAAAGAATTACATAAAATTTCCATTGAAGAGGCATTCTTACATAGAAAATATGTATCAATCTTCAGAGAAATGAATATGTCAATTTATTCTCTTGCTCAATGCATTGATTATGTAGTTACAAATAAAAAGTTTATTTGTTCTCAACATCTCAACGAGTGTATTCATATGATGAGACAGTTCAATGAAGAACGTATGGTTGCGTGGATATCAAAGGGAATGGATGAAAAATATGATAAATCAGTTACTTTAACCAATACATATAGATTACTTCCTCGCGTGTTTAGTCTTATCATGCGTTTGGAAAAACAAGTTAAAACTCGTCTGAGAAGAAATACTATATATGTGCGTCCAGCATTTATTTCCTCTTTTGTAAAGGAAATAAATTTATTTAAAAAAAATTATAACAAAGTTTGGTTATCATTTTATACATCTAGTATTCCTTATATATTAGAACAAATGAATTTTAGTGATATTCTTATTCAACATATTTATGAATATGTCTATGGTGAAGATAAACCCATTGAATATTCTTACAAAAGACCAACTAGATCACCACAATCCAGAACCTTGACTGCCTAATAATTCATTCGCAGCCATAATTTGATTACCTTCAATATAACTTGGAGAATTTGCTCCAATTAACTGTGTTGGGTTATTTTGATACATCGCATTAAAGTTAGGGTCTTCTTGTTGGGGTGTATATTGAGATGTTGTGTTGGGTAAATTATTAATTAAACTAGTATCACTATACGATTGTTGTTGCTGCTGTTGGGATTGAATAGAAACATTTGAATTAGATATTGGTTGTGATACTTTTACATTTGTTTTTTTTGCTTTTTTATCATTGGAAGAATTTCCTCCATTCCATGCCGTAGATAATCTATCCAATAAAATATTTACCTTATTAGATATTTTTGTATTCATACTTAAAATAATAAACATAAATGATAAAGATTGTAATACAATTGTAGGATATTCAATTTCAGAATACGGTTTAATGTATAGTATTGTCTTGTTGGTAAAGTAAAATCCCATAAAGAATATAGTTATTTCTGCTAATATTTCACCCGTTATTTCAATTGAACCTTTTTGACTATCAACGTCAGGAATAATTCTTTCTATTAATTTAATTATCACTATGAGTGGTATAATAGAAAGAAACGTATATTGAAGAATATTTAACATTTCACCACGATGTTCTTCGTCAAAATTAAATACGTGTTGAATAAATCCATCGTTTGTTTTCTTATCGTCCATTTTAAATCTATTATGTTTTATAAAAAGAAATTAAATTCATCTGTATATTATACATATTATACAGATGAATACAAAAATCATCAATTCGTTAATTACCGATATAAAAAAAAGGAATAAAATAAACGATGACTTAACCACATACGTTTTTATCCAAAATGTATGTGATTTAAAAATAGGGTCTCATATAAGAATGATTGATTTAACTAAATCACCTTATACTTTACAGGGTGTTGTAAATTTAATTAACGTTACCATAGAAGATACTCATATTAATATTACTTGTAAAACATTCGCAAATAGATATTTTAAAAAAAGATATGATGATTTAGTTATTTTTAAAAAAATGGTAAGTATTTAAGTTTTAAACTTCCTGAACCTCTTCAACATCTTTATATTCTCCATATTCTATATCATTTTCTTGGCTATTTCCATAAGTATATTCGTATAAATTATCATAAGGGTTATATGCTATTCCTAAATTGTGAAGACTTTCATCTCCTTCCAATTCAATAAAATCAATATATTGACTATCATTTTCTGAATTAGTTGCTTCATCATCATACTTATCCGCCTTTCCTTCTTCCATTAACATTAATGCCATTGCGGCATAATTATGTAAATCAATCATTGTATCCGATAAACCTTCATCTTCAACTAAATTAATATTATTCATTGTTATGGATAATGCTCGTTGTATTTTATCCTGTATTCTTATCAATACTCCTATAACTCCATATTTGGCAAATGCGTCACCATAATCAGCATTTTTTTTTGTAAATAAATCCAATGCCTTTGATTGAATTTCCATCATCTGTGTTACTCTATCCCCCATATAATATTTTTATAAATCAAATACTTTTTATGTTTTATTTTGATAAAGATTGTATTGCTACATTCAAATTATCCATTTTTTTATCTAAAACATCAATATGTTCTACTATCGCATTTAATATCGTGAAAATTTTCTCTAATTTATCATCCTTATTTTCACGAATATTTAATTGTTCTGGAGGGTCATTTTCATTGTAATTGTATACAATTGTATTTCCAATACTCACTTTTTGTTTATTTGTTTCATTCATTATAAAGTCATCATCTTCATTAAATACATTTAAATCTGCTAACACATCACTTATTTTGATTAATTTCACACTTTCAATTTTATCTTCGGGATTATACAATTTTTGTATTTCAGTCAATTCATTGTCACGTTCTTTTAATTTTTGTTGAATTAAAATATCTAATTCTTCAGTGCTAACTTCAGATGTATCTAAGAAAGATGGTTGTGGTGGCACTTTTAACGCATATTCATTCTTATATTCTACTAATGGAGTTGTATTACCCTCTTTTTTATCATAAATACCAATCGTTGATGACTGATGACTCATATGTAATAAAAAGGATTTATTCAAGTTCATAATATCCATTGAAGATGTATCAGGATTATTATCATAAAATACTTTTGCGTAATTTGTCAAAGTATTTCTTGATATTTTCATATCTTCGCATACTTCAAGTAACAAATCTATATTTTCTCGTCCTAAAAATTCCATAATAAAATAATATGAATAAAATCTTTAACCGTTTTGAAAAAATACACTACGTAATTCGTATATATCCTCATCTGGATATCTCTCTTTTTTTAATTCATAAATATTTTTTGTATCTTGTAATAAAGTAGTTATTACAAATAAACAATAAACCCCACATTCATTATTCTTACGCTGATGTTGTAATTTATTTATTTCAACGCGAAAATGTATCGGTGGCGACAATTCATTCCCTTGTTTTACTATGTTATCAACTAATTTTTTTATTTGCGAAGGCATTTTATTTCCAACACTATCAAAATAAAATATATACTTTTGTTTTATATTAATAAAAAGACAAACCCAATGAGACCCACCTTGTGTGTGTTTATCTAAATTAAATACAATCCCTATTTTTGATTTTCGTTCATCTATGTATTTTTTTAATTTGAAATTTGCTATTTTATTACATACAAACCCAGAACCATTTGTGCTATCATAATCTATTGGTGTGGGTCCTAAGAAATAAAAACAATAATAGAGTTTTTCATATTGTTTTAATACATTTGCTATGTCAATATTAGATAACCATTCATTTTTATCTTCATATGTTGGTTTAGGTGGAGCAAAAAGATTATTATTATTATTATTATTATTATTTATCCAACATTCTTCATTATCACATAACTGACCGATTTTCATTTGATATTCTTTCCATATTTCCATTGGTATGGTTGTACGAATTGGATTATCTGGATGTTTTTTATTCCACATTTCTTTGATTTTTTCTAACATATCATTTGTATAACAACTAAAACTATTTACATCACCTTTTTTTCTAGGACCACAAATACGCTTTTTGTATGAAATTCCAGTATATGGTAATTGAACTATATTATCTTTGTATGCTAACAATGCTCTATTTGTATGAGATTTTATTTTTTTATTTGGTTTATGGAACTTCTTTTTCGTCTGGTTCATATAAAATAGACATATTATTATTCTTAGTTATACCTTTCAACCTGAATGAATTATCACGGAGATTATATTGTCTTTGTTGAGGTAATAAGTTTTCAATTTCATCTTCAATAATATGAAATGTTCCATTTGACGAGGGGGTAGTGTTGGATTGATAAAATTTCATATCTATCGCATTTGTATTTTCTAATGGTTCTGTTAAATTATCGTTTTCATCAGTTGGTTCATTCTTTGTTTCAATTAACTCTTTTTGAATTATTTCATTTCTATCTTCACGTTTGAAAAAGAGAATACTTTCTTCAATAAATTTATTTCCTAATTCTATCAAATCATTAGGAATATTATTTGTATTTGTTATATTCGTTGGACATTGTTTATTTATTAACAACGTTTTATAAATATTCAATAATCTTTTATTATAAAATTTATAATCTTTTAAAGATAATACATTTTTTTGAGTTGTTGGTAACTCTTTATCTACGCAATGTATTTTATATTTACGGTTATACATAAAAGAGGAGAATACAGATAACATCTCTTCATTTTTTACGGTATCCATATAAATTATATGTAAAATATAATACAATCTTATTATATGGGTATTTATCATTTGTTATATGAAACAAATAATTTTATTTTCAATATAGCGATAACAATTATATGGATATTAATATTTTTATCCTTTGTTAATTTTTACAGCGAAAAAACAAAGGCGATTTTATCAATTGTATCATATTATATAAGAATTTATGTATGTATTTTTTTAATTGTAAGGTTTAACCCTTTCTACTCTATTTTTACAAAAAAGAAATTTGTATTCACTGACTTAGACCGTAAAATAGCTTATAGCTCTGGTATTACAATTCTAACAACAGATATAAATTTGATACAAACAATATCAGATTTATTTAATAAATTTAATATGAAATCATAATATAATGGACCAAATACAGTTGAAACATAACCAAATAAATAATGAAATAATGAAACGAAATGTTCCCTCTCAGCCACTTCAACCTTATTTTAGTATTCCTGGTGTAAATACTCGCTATGTCGTTCAGCCAAAATATGATTTTGCGTCGCCACCTTGTATATTACCTAAGAAAGACAATGGAGATGGATTGGGATTATACAATAATCAACACTCTACTTATGATACAAATACACACTTCTACCCTGGGAACCGATTAGCCCCATTTTCTGGGTTTTCAAGTAATGTCAACACAGAGTCTCAACTACGAAATCAACACATTAAATTATCTAAGACAGATAATAATGTATATGTCCCACATAGTAAAAGTAATTTATATAATTTTAATATGACGACAAGTAAATTGGAAGGTCCGTCTAGTAGTTTAAATCCTCATTTTTTACTATTTCAAGACTACGATAAAGTATGTGCTAACGGTAGTCCTTCTTCCCAGTCATCAAATATGGGAAATTGTATGTTTAACAATCATTCAAGATTAAATAAATAATATTATTCAGAATAGTCTGTTATTAAATTATCTTTCACATTGGATTGAAATGATAATACGCAACTTTCTAACTTACCATTCTTATGTTTTTTTCTCAATTCAATTACCATATCTTTTTCATTATATAAAAGTAATTTGATTTTCTCTTTTGCTACATTTTCTCTTTCATCCTGTGTATGTTCATTCAACCATCGTGTATATTTTTTGAGAGTTTCACTCCCTAATTCAGATTTCAAATCGTCAAATTTATCTATTAAAAATGCTTCTGCCGTTTCATAAATATCATTAATAAGTTCATCTTTTCGTTTCATTTCCCATTTAATTCCATTGAAAAAACACGCATATCTATCTTTTACATTCGGTAAATATACATTACAATTTTCAGGCACGTCTTTGTTAAAATATGTAAGCTTGGCGAACTCTGGTATTGACCCAAAGCATCTATTAAAAAGATATATTAATTGTTTTTTTGTTATATGGTCCATAGTTTCTTCCCCAAATTTATAAATGAATGTATTGTTTGTAATATTTTGAGTTAAATTACCATTCAAAATATTTGTATTATTTTTATTTGACGTTTTAATTTCCCTTCTTATTGATTTTAATTCTTCTTTTAACAATTGTATTTCAGTTGAATGAGATTGTTCGCATTTATTCTCGTGTCGTATCTTATTATATTTTGTAGAAAACATCTTACTACAGTAGCCACACTTGACATCATTTGGTATTCGGACTTTACATCTATTCATTCTTATATGTTTATCATAATTTGACCTATTTTTGTAATCTCTCAAACATACATCGCATTTTATAGATGAGTTCATATAAATTGAATATATAAATATATTTAAATTATTGGATATGGTTTCTATTTTTACCCGTATAGCTATACATTCTGTATTAATTAGTTTAGAGATTATGTTTTTTCCACACTTCAAAAAAATTTAAAAAACAGGGACCCCAACCACCTGGTTGGCTATATTCTACATTAAAGTTATTTTCTTTTAATACTTGGTCAATGTAATTCTTGTGACTTATATCGTGATAATCATTTTCCATTATTATTAAATTTATATTATCCAATATTTCAGGCATATCCATTAAAATATAATAAAAAGCACCCTCACAATCTAATACCAATGTATCAAATTCAATATTATACTTATTTTTTAATTCATCCAAAGTGATTGTACTAACCCAATTATACCCATCTTCTAACACTTCACTTGGTTTTGTATCCCAACCTAGTTGAATTAATTTTCTATTTGATAATGCGGAATTTTCTATATGAAACTGTAAATTATTTATATTTCTATTATTCTGTAACTTAGTTGCTGAATCGTTATCACATTCTAATGTAACGAGGTTTGTATCATCATCTAAAATAGAAGCTATAACTAATGAATTTCTTCCTATGTTTCCTCCAATCTCTAAAATTTTTTCATCCCCATTTAAATACATAACTGCCATTTTTTGTTCTGGTAATTCTTCTTGTAAACTACCATATCTTATAATTAATTTAGAGTGTATATTTGATAATTTATTGTTAATTTCAAAACCATTTATGGCGGTTATTTTATTATCTATTAAATCTATTTTTACAAATACATTTTCATTATATTCAAATAACTCATCATTTATTGATATGAAAATACTTTTATGAATTCCATATAAAGGATCCGAAAAATAACTTGCTCTATTTGCGTCACCACTAGGAATTGTAATAACGTTGTTATTTGTTAATGATGCCAAACAAATATCGGTAACATCAATAAAATTAGTAGAAATCCCATAATATACTCGCATTTTATTATATAACTCTGTATATTTAATATATAACTTATTTTTGTTATTTATTTTTATAAAAACTCTGAAACAAAGTTAGGGCCAGAATTATCATTTTTGAAAATTTTGGCCCTAGCATCACAAGAAATTTTATAAAGAAATATTATGTTACTTATTAAGCTAACAAATT
>Ga0114962_10000104_pt1 | contig 68005 bp, 93 predicted proteins | sample C_130820_MF_Meta_FD_87017 | JGI IMG/M metagenome (GOLD analysis project Ga0114962, IMG submission 87017) | Freshwater microbial communities from Lake Croche, Canada to study carbon cycling - C_130820_MF_MetaG | ecosystem: Environmental > Aquatic > Freshwater > Lake | place: Lake Croche, Canada... | reverse complement strand
CCTTTTGTAAAAGTACGAGTAGTATCTGAACGTGTTCCAGAGATTGGTGATAAGTTCAGTTCACGTCATGGACAAAAAGGAACGTGTGGAATTATGTTAGATGAAGAAGATATGCCATTCTCTGCGAGTGGTCTTCGTCCTGATCTTATTATGCATCCTCATGCTGTACCTTCACGTACGACTATAGCACAACTAATGGAAACAAAGTATGGTAAGGTTTGTACCGAAAAAGGATCTCTAGGCGATGGTACTCCTTATTCACATCTTCCAGTAGAGAACATTCGTGAACAATTGCTTCAATTAGGAATGCATCCATATGGAAATGAGATTTTGTATAATGGCCAAACAGGTGAAATGATGGAAGCAGAAATCTTTATGGGTCCTACATTCTATCAACGTTTGAAGCACATGGTTTTGGATAAGAAACATTCGCGTGCGCGTGGCCCTATTGTATCATTAACTCGTCAACCATGTGAAGGACGTTCTAGGGATGGTGGGTTACGTGTTGGTGAAATGGAGCGTGATTGTATGTTATCACACGGTGCTTCAGTGTTTACTAAAGAGCGTCTGATGGATGTCAGTGATCCTTTTACGACTGGATTCTGTAAAGGTTGTGGAACATTAGCAGTAGTGAATCCTCTAGAAAATATCTATCATTGCGGTACATGTGGAGTACAAACACAGTTTGAAATGAAGACTATTCCTTATGCTGTTAAATTGTGGAGTCAAGAATTAGAAGCTATGCATATTGTACCACGAATGGTATTTGAGTAATGGAGATGCTATTCAAACAATAAGTCTTGAACAATTTTTAAAGATATTCATTATGTTCTCAATTTTCCAGTAATATATGATTTGAGACCAACTCTTTGTTCAACATATTTATAGATATTTGTAGGTCTCCAAACTTTTAGATTATATTTATTTTCAATCTCACTCCATATATTATCAATTTCCATGGATTTTGGGTTATAGTTTAAATACAGATTAATTGCCTTTGGACTTATCCACATAGCATGTGTTCCATATGAATTAATCTTATTTTTCTGAAAAAAAGAATTAATAGTATTTTTATAAAATATTTTATTTACACCAATATAGATGATGTCATATTTATCTTTAGATTCTTCTATAAATTTAACAAATGAGGGATCATTAATTTGACAATCATCTTCAAAAATTAGTAAGTCTTCTGGATAAGATTGTTTATATATTTCTTTGTGACTCATTGTGCATCCAATACCTCCTTTTTCATGAAGAATAGCTTCAAATATTGTTGCTCCAGTTAAATCTACAATTTGTTTAACTAGATCATCACGTTCAACTGCTTTAGTTATATGAATAACAACTGTTTTCATTATATTAATCATAACAAGAATCTATGCACATTGTTCCTTGGATGGTTTTCGAATAATTAAAAGATTATTATCATAATTATTTACCTTACTAGGAATACACATTAGATCAAATGATAGCTCAGGATATAATTTTCTCCATAAAATAATTTTTGATTCAAATTTTTGAATATCTTTAGTAATAATATCCTCTATAATAAATATACCACCATTTGCTAGTTTATATATAGAATTTTCAAAAAAGCAAACATTTGCTTCATAAGTATGAAGCCCATCTTCAATAATTATATCGAATGGTTCTTGTAAGTCGGGTTGACTCCACATATATTTAATTACAGGTGGACTTGTTTGATCACAAAAGTATGTTTTGATTCGATTTTCTGTAAAAAGAATTTCAGAATCGATATCTGCTCCAAAAACAGATGCATTGGGGAAATATTCTGCCCATCCACGAAGCGATGCACCTGGCTTACCATCTTTTCCCATGTTAGATAAGATATTAATATTATTGGTTCCAAGTCCGAGCTCGAATACTCTCAAATTTTCATTTCTACGGTTGACAAACAGTGAATCATAAACTAATGTATAATTGTGCCACGATTGAGTTATATTTTTAGATCCTTTATCGCTACCATGATTACCCATAATAATACATAGATCACTTGGAGATAAACTCATTTGTATTAAATATCTGAGATATTTTAATTATAAAAAAATTATATTTTTTTTAGAAAAAACAAAGTTATTTAGTTTAAATGTTCTATTATTAAAAATCTGTAATTCTATATATTTTTTATACAATACAGTCAAAATTGCTTGGTCATGTGTACTCCATTTTAAATTTGACTCTTTGGAATCTTCTGGAAGAATTAAGTCTGTTTTACAATAATCCAACCATTCATTAATAAATAATACAGAAGTATTGCTTTTTCGAATAAAAATTCGATTTGCATGTAATAATGGAAATTTTCTATAGTTTTTATTATTAAAACCAATCTTTTCAAAGATTTCAGACTTTACATGTTTTTCACAATGTAAATTTATATCTTCTGTCGCAACTAGTACATCATTATTTAGGTTATTAAATAAATGTTCAACATTTTCTTTATAATTTTCTATATCAATTAAAAAATTAGGATACCTTTCTACGTTTATATCTTGGTATATTAAAATTTCTCCAAAATTCATTTCATTAAGTGCCTTAGCAATAATATAGGGCTTCCATCTCCAATACGCATGATTAATTCCTCTATTATGTTCTTGAGGATAAGGTAGAGAAGTTGATAACTTAGGAGGAATATAATTAATTACATGTTCCATAAAAAAAGTATCATTTATAAAATCACTAGAGTTATATAACTTAATTTTATCAAAATGTTTAGAAAATTCAGAATTAAATTTTTCGGCAATAAGTCTAAAGTCTTTAGCTCTATCAGTTGGATGCCCTATAGTAAAAAAAGATATTAAATTGTGTTTCATAATATTAATATGATAAATAGAAAAAAGGTATCGTCATTTGATGTATTTGATACAATTATAGCTAGAAGATGTATAAACCCTGTAGATATTTTTGATAAAATTGAAACATCTTATCCATTTGTAACATTTAAATCTTTAAGAATACAATCTGAAAAAAATACACTTACATTGGATAATATTTATAGAAATTTTCAAAAATTAACATCTCTTTCTTATGAAGAAATAGAAAAGATAAAAGAATTTGAAATTCAAACTGAAATTAATAATTCATATTTAATTATGTCAAACTATAATCTTATTAAAGATGGAGACATACTTATTTCTGATATGTATTTATCATCGGAGCAGATCATGAGAATTTTAGTAGCGATTGGATTTAAGAAAAATGTAACAATTTATTCAAGTTCATGCGGCAAATCAAAATATGATGGAACATTATATAAATATTTAAAAGATATATATGATATAGAGATTCATATTGGAGATAATAAACATTCTGATATAAAAATGGCTTTATCGAATAAAATTAATGCTAGGCTTACAAGTATTCATAAACTAACACTACAAGAAGAATTTTTTATAAACATAAATTATAAAGATTTTGCTTTGTTTATTAGAGAATTTAGACATCAAAATCCATACAATGAAAATTCAGATGAGTTTATATTATTTAATGATCAAGCAAAGTTTAATATACCTTTTTTAGTTATTTTTTCTTTTGAGTTAAACCAAATTCTTTTGAAAGAAAATAGAGATACCTTATTATTTACAACTAGAGATTGTTGTCTTTTAAAACATATTTTTACCGCTATGTATCCACGATATAATTCCATAGAGTTTCAATCATCTAGAAGAATGTATTTAAATTATAATCAAGAATATAAAGATTACTTAAAAACTATTTATGATGACAATAAATGTTTAATAGTAGATCTTAATGGTTCATTTTCTACAGGTAGACAAATATTCATGGAAGTTTTTGGAAAATTACCCAGAGTTCACTTATCAGTATATCATAATTATAAAAACTTAGAAAGATTCCAAGGATTATCATCTTCTGTATTAAACAATACATGGGGAAGAGGTATTGAAATCTTTAATACCGATACAGTTGGTACATTAATTGATATGAAAGATGGAAACTTTATAAGAAGGCCTTTGGAATTTAATATGGATGAAGCTTTAATCTATAAAGAAACTACACTAAACTTTTGCAAATTTATTCATGATAAAAAAATACCAGAATTTAAAAATTTAGATAAACTATTAGAGATTTTTACTTTAAGATGTTGTTTTAGTGCAACCATAAAACAAGTAATTAAAGATGACTGGATTGGATTAGAAAAGCTGATAGATGAATCTAAATTATCACAAAAGAAAATTGGATTTCATTTTAAACCTAAACTTTCACAACCAATAAAAAATACAAATGTTATAAACAACGAAACTCCAAAAAAAATGAATATGTATCCAATCACAAGACTTAGACTTAAATAGTTTTAAACCATTGAACATTTCAAGCTGGCATCTATATTTATAATTTTAAATCCTTGAAGTAAGTTTTCTGTTGTTCATATGAAGCGATTGGGTGAATTGCATGAACCTCTTCTAGTGCATTCAGATATATGGACATATCAGAATCATCATGAATTAGATTCTTTGCGGCACCAAATTCTACCATGAGAATGAGAGCCTTCATAAAATCCTTTGTATATGGAAGTCTGTTTGTTTTCGTAAAAGTCATCTGTGTAGGATTACGCTCAATACAAGAAGAATCATCAACGGTCTCTCCGATAATAAATCCCCATTCTGTAGTTTCAAATTTAGATTGAATTACTTTGGGGATTAGTTTCAGAATATTATTGTATGTAAAATCCGAAAATGGAAGTTGTTGCCAACTCACTGTGTAACCCATTTTTATACTATATAGTTATAGTAAATTATAGCTTCAATTTTTCAGGCTGATAAATGCCGATTTGAAATGTTCATTGGTCTAATTTCTATAAAAATTTTTCATATTATATAGATCTAGCTGTCTCATATCATATCGTGTTAAGTCATTTCTAAATCTATAAAAGCATGTATTTTTAGAAATTATATTTGTTTCATTATACTTTGTAGAAAATGTAATAAGAAACTTATTGTTTAATAGCTTTCCTATTGCTACATCATCTGGTAAATGATACAATAAATTGGTTTTGTTATTAATCAAATAATTACAAATATCTTTATTTAAAACAATACAACATCCAGATACAAAATTAAAACAATGTCCTTCTATATTAATTTGCCAAACATGACCACCATATGGTTTATTTATTGTTAAAATTTGTTTTTTTAATTCATCATAATCAATTACAGTTGACATATTACTTCGAATTAAAATATCAAATTCAAAGTTTTTTAAACAATATTCTATTCCTGACAGTGTTTTTTCAAGAATTCCTGGAATAAGTGATTCTTTACCGGGTACTGTAAGTATTTGTGTTTCTGGATTATAAATAGGTTCTATAACTGAAATAGAACTAGTTATATAAATACTATTTTTATCATACTCTTTATGAATCTTATACATTTCATCATAATCAATTGTTGAATTATAAATTCTAAGTGTAAGTACTTTCATTTACTAAAAGAATCATTGTTAATCTTAAATAGATTGTATAAATAATGGACTTTATAGAAAAAGTTATTTATATCAATTTATCTCATCGAATTGATAGAAAACAACAGATTGAATCAGAACTTTTAAAGGTATTTCCTCCTGAAAAAATTCAAAGATTTGATGCAATTAAACATGAAAAAGGAGGTATTGGGTGTTCAATGAGTCATATAGGAGCATTAGAATTAGCTATTCAAAATAATTGGAAAAATGTTTTAATTGTTGAAGATGATTTACAATGGCGTAATCCTGAAAAAGGTTCTAAACTATTATTAAACTTAATAAGTAAACCATATGACGTAATACTATTATCAGGTCATGATGTTTTTCATAATTCAAAAACATATAAGTTACGAGACTGTTGTGCAAGAACTGCTTATTTGGTTTCAAATCATTATTACACTACACTATTAAATAATTATAAAGAAGGACTTAAACTTCTTATTAAAGAATTTAAATCTCCTCATAGAGGTGATCGATATTGGAATAGAATTCAACAAAGAGATAATTGGTATATTATTATGCCACAAATGTGTATTCAAAGACCATCATTTAGTGATATAGAACAACGAAATGTAAATTATACACATAGGTGTAATAATAGGTTATTTAGCATGATTAAAAGTGTTCGATTTCCATAAATATATGTATCATATACAAATGATGTGGAATAAGTATTTCATTGAATTTCTAGGAGTTGTAACTATTATCTATGCAAAATTATTGACAGAAGCTGATCCTTCAATAATGGCAATTGTATATTTTGCTATGTTTAGTATCTCAAAAGGTATTACAACAGGTTACTTTACACCTATTGGAAGTTTATCAGCATGGATGATCGGACGTGTACCAACTGAAGAGTTTATGTATAACGTGATTGCTCAAATTGCTGGGGCTATTTGTGTTGCTATTACTTTCTTACCTATAAAGACTTACATGGAATATGTATAACACGAATAATACGATGAGTCTTTATGTATATGTACCAAGTGATACTCTTCGTAGTGATATGCAAGAACACGTAAAGAATCGTCGTTGGACTGATTCTGGATTTGATCTTCTTTCACCTGAAATGACTCTTTATTTTCAGATCAAAAAATATGGAGTAGAAATGAAACTTGGGGCTCATTTTGCAGCACTTGATTTAGAAGGAAATCCAGTTCCATACCTTTTACTAGCTCGTTCATCCACTTCTTTAACACCTCTTCGTATGTCTAATCAAATTGGATTAGCAGATGCTGGTTATCGTGGTGAATTAATTGCAAGAGTTGATTGTATTTCAGATGACGGAGAATATGTTATTGAGCATGGTCGTAGATTATTTCAAGTTGTTCAACACAATTGGCTTCCATGGAAAGATATTATTTTTGTAAATAATTTAAGTGATCTTCCAGCTGCACCTGATAGTCGTGGAAGTGGTGGATTTGGATCAACTGGACACTAGATCCTTAATCAAAATTAATGAAATCAAATCATGAACAATAGCTCCCCAATACGCAGAATACCATGATGTCTTGAAACCAAGAATCATCGTGGCAATCACAATTAGAGAACGTAAAAACGTGTTTATTAAAGGGTTCGCGGTCGGCACCATCCATATGTTCGGCATTTATCTTCTAATAATTTTTTCTTGCTGAGTATCATAACAACAATATGGGTGGTGGTTTAATGCAACTTGTCTCTTATGGCGCACAGGATGTTTACATCTCTGGTAATCCCCAAATTACGTTCTGGAAGATCCTTTACAAGCGACACACTAACTTTGCAGTGGAGTCCATTGAGGTAACCTTCAACGGTCAGGCGGACTTCAACAAGCGTGTGACGGCAATCATCAACCGTAACGCAGATCTCATGTACAAGACATACGTCCAAGTTGTGCTTCCTGTGGTTGACCTTGAAGGCACAAGCTCTGACTTCCGATGGGTGCACTACATTGGTCACCGTCTTATTAAGCAGGTTGAGGTAGAGATTGGTGGTCAGCGCATTGATCGTCAGTATGGTGACTGGATGCAAATCTGGACTCAGCTTTCAACTGATGCAGGTACGGTTCGTGCTCTTGACTCTATCATTGGTAACACTCCTGATCTTGTTCTTCTGAAGGATTCTAATGGTCAACCTTTAGATGCGCCATGTGGTTCTGAGGAAATTACTAAGTCATGTATCGGTCGTGCAGGTACTCCCGCAAAGACCTTGTACATCCCTCTTCAGTTCTGGTTCTGCCGCAATCCTGGTGTTGCGATCCCTTTGATTGCACTTCAATACCATGAGGTTCGTATCAACGTTGACTTTGAGACACTGCCTAACTGCTCTTATGCTACTGGCAGTAGAGGTTCATCAGTATCACTTGCAGCTGCGTCTCTCTACGTTGACTACTGCTACCTCGACACTGAGGAACGCCGTCGGTTCGCCCAGCAGTCTCATGAGTACTTGATTGAGCAGGTTCAGTACACTGGCGCAGAGAGCATTACTAGCTCTTCCAACAAGATCCAGCTCAACTTTAACCACCCTGTAAAGGAGCTCTTCTGGGTTGTTCAGCGTGATTCCTTTGTTGACTGCTCTTCTGGCGGAGAAGCAAACCAGTCGTACCTGGGACAACAGCCATTCAACTACTCTGATGATTGGGATATGTCAGTTGGTTTACTTTCATCGTTTACGAATGACACAACTAGTGATCAGCCAACTACTAATACGAGTGGCGCGACAGGTTCTAACAGCTCAAACTACTTGCTTGCTAAGTTGCTTGTAGATGCTGATGTGCGTTGCGACGGTAAGAACCCTGTTGAGGTTGCTAAGCTTCAGCTCAACGGCCAGGATCGTTTCACTGAGCGTGAGGGATCTTACTTCGACAAGGTGCAGCCTTACCAACACCACAGCCGTTGCCCGTCAACTGGTATCAACGTGTACTCGTTTGCTCTTCGCCCTGAGGAGCACCAGCCTTCTGGCACATGTAACTTCTCTCGTATCGACAAGGCAACTCTTCAGCTTACTGTGTCAGTTAACACTGTAACTGGCAGCAACACTGCTCAGGTGCGCGTGTATGCCCTCAACTACAATGTGCTTCGTGTAATGTCTGGCATGGGTGGTCTTGCATACTCCAACTAAACATTTACTAAAAAATAATTAAAAGTCCCGAAAGGGCACAATTGAGTTCATAAACATGATTTCAATTGTGCTTATATAATAATGTGGGAGTTTGTAGATAAATTTATTTATATTAATTTAGATCATCGACAAGATAGACGAGATATCATGTCTAAATTTTTTGAAGAAGGACAAATTCCACTTGAAAAAGTTGTTAGGTTTTCTGCTATTAAACGTTCACATGGCCCACTTGGATGTGTTGAAAGTCATAAAGAAGTTCTTAAACTAGCAAAAAAAGAGAACTGGAAAAACATTCTTATTTTAGAAGATGATTTAGAATGGTTAAATTTTAAAGATGAATATCCAAAACTTGAAGAACTTACAAAGCTTTCAGATTGGAATGTTATTTTGCTTCTAGGATGGTATTGGAAATATGATTTTCCTAGAATTTATTTTTCAAATAATTCTGGTGCTTATTTAGTAAATGAATCGTATCGAGATAAACTTTTAAAAAACAGAGAGATATCAGTTCATAAATTAAGAAATGGGATTGGATTTGATTATAGAAATTCTAAATATAATTCTGATGTATATTGGTGTGAACTTATGAAAAAAGATGTATGGTATGGATTAAATCCATGTATATGTAGACAAGTTGATGGATTTAGTGATAATGGAAAAACAATGTTAAAATCTAGTTTGATATATGGTATAGGTGATGCGAAAACAAGAAAAATTGTATATAACAAGTAAATGCCCAATAAGAAAACTCAGAAGATTGGATCACGAGCAAAAGTTATGCATGGTGGAGCAGAGAAGACATCAGGTGGTCTTACAAAAGACGACTTAATGTATAATAAAGGTGGTCGTATTGTATCAAAAAAGAAGAATCAAACTATGAGACAAAAAATGAATTAAGTTGGATTTCTGAACTCATAAGTATAACTATTATTGCTTGGAGGAATTGGACCCACATTATTATTTGGTAAACTATCAAAAAAAACATCATCACCTAAAAATCTAGAGGACTTAAGAAAGGCTAGATTAAAGTTCTTTGAAACAAAGGTTTTAAACGCAGCCGAGTAAACACATTAAATGCCAGAGTATATTGTTGAAGCTAAAACTGTACAGACTGGTGCTATTCGTACACTTACCGAGGCTATCAAATGTATTCTAGTTGAAATGAGTCTTATTTTTGATAAGGATGGTATTCGTATGGTAGCCATGGATAATACACATACTGTTCTTGTACACTTTCGTCTTTTTGCAGATAAGTTTGAGAAGTTTGAATATAACCATAATAGTCCTAAGTTTGTTATTGGTGTGAATACTGATCATCTTTATCGAATTGTTCGTACTGCTACAAATGACGATACAATTACTTTTTATGTGGATCAAGCTGATTCTAATTCATTAGGTATTTTACTAGAAGATGGTGAGAAGAAGCAGGTTACTCGATATAAGTTAAATCTGCTTGATCGTGATGAGTCTGATATTCGTTTACCTGAGACTGAGTTTAGCACAAATATTACTATGCCATCTCTTGATTTTCAGAAGATTTGTCGTGATATGACTTTACTAGGAGCCAAGACAGTTGAGATTAAGAATGTAGGTTCATCTTTGACATTCTCATGTAAAGGACATTTTGCATCTCGTACGACTGTAATGGGTGATTCTGAAAATGAATTTAGTATTCAGAAGAAAACAAGCGATGAAATTGTTACTGGAAACTTCTCCCTTCCTCTTCTTGTGCTGTTTACCAAGTGTACAAATCTTTCTAACAATTTGGAGATACATATGAAGAATGATTGGTTTCTTATGATTCGTTATGTCATCGCAAACTTAGGTGATATTAAGTTATGCTTAATGAATTGTACGACTTAATAAGATAATATCCAATTAATCCTTCTGCAATGTCAGTTAATACATTTTTTTCAAAAGGATCTATAAGTTGATAAGCAATAAATAGTATAAGTACTGGAAAGTATATAGCACCTATCATTCCAAATACGACATGCCAGAATGAATTCCATCCATCAACAAATAAATCTCTCATTATAATTTTACACCATAATACTCATGAATATATAGCGATATCTTCCCGAGTATTTCCAGAAAGAAACATCCTAAAGCTATTGTTTCTGCTACTAAGAAATGACTTATAAAATCATTCATGTTTAATGATGTAATATCACGTATAATTGTATAAAAAGGTGGTTCCTTATTTGTAAGATTCACTTCTGCTACAAAAACAACACATACATGAAGAAATATATGTTGAATCCAAATAGTAAACATACAAGCAAATACTGCAAATTGAAACCAAAAATTAGGATAAATAGTATGACAAAGTAATACACATATGAAAATGTTTATACATACTAATAAATGCCATATTCCTAAAATGTATCCTAATACTTCTCCATCTGTAGAAATCCATTGATATAAAAATCTAACTAACTCTCGAAAATTAGACTCTAGATAATTTATTATTTTTTCTTTATTAATGTCTATTATGAATCGCATTATATTTACTTAGGTCTTGCTTTGTGGGCTGTATACGTAACATCTTCTCCGATTTTAAATCCGCTCATATTCGGATTAATGTAACTATTATCAGAAACTGTTGTAGTTGTATTCCATATTTTTACGATAGAAGCCGGACCTTTAGGAGAAATTGTAATACCTACAAGAGTTTCCTTACGATGAACCATAAACTCATCTGCGATACAATTAACCATTAGATCAACCCATGTTGTGTATACGATTGATGCTTCTACTTTCTTTGACCATGCTCCACCTGCTTCATTTTCATGAGCATCCCATATAGGTTTGAAACCTCGTCGCATAAAGAAGAACATACCTGATTCCCATGCTTCTTTTGATATTGAATCTATAATTGTCCAAAATTGTTGAATTGTGCTGATGTCAGCGATCTTGATATAACTTTCAAGTGAATAATCCTTGTTGTCGGGATCATGATACCACAGAATCCAAGAATATTGGAGTTTTGTGGTGTCTACTTCTGAACCCATTTGTAATAATACTACGATAGTTTGTATCTAGATCTAAAACGATTCGTTTTACATAATATTGTATTCTGCGAATGTTTCAACTGTTGGAGTAAAGAATTCATCTTGTTTTTGAAGCATAGCAAGTTCATCACGATATGCTTCATTGATACGATCATCTAGAACTATAAACTTTAATTCAAATTCACAATTTTCAAAATCAGGATAGAAATATTTCAAATTTCGGTAATAGAAATATAGTTGACGTAGACCATCGACTGTAACAGGACCTTTCTTACCTTCTGTAATTGTAACTAATTTATCTCGCTTATCATATTCTACCATATCAGGCTTATCTTTATTTTGTAGAATTGATGCCTGATTATACAACTTGAATTCTTGCTGTTCAAATACATCATAATCTCCTTTCTCAATCTTTCTTTGATTATTCTTTCGCTTTTGCTGAGCTAGTCTTCGTACATACTCTATTTCACATACCGCTGTTTCTTTATCTTTATCTGATGATTGAATAGCAGGTGTAGTATCATTAATGTACGAGTACAAAGTTTCTAGTTTAGGATCCTTATTATTGAAATCGTTTTTAGTTGTATGAGTAGCAGGAAGTCCTTCAGAATCACCTGCAATATTTACAATAACTAGATGTCCTGCAAAATGATAATCTCGTGACTTTCCATATATCTCTGGGAAAATCTGACCTTTAATGTATCGTCCATGCTTGAAAATAAACGCTCCTGCAAAATCTGGACTTCTTCTGAATAAAGGATGATCTTTTCGATACTGAGGTGTTAAATGTAGATGCCAAACTTCAATATCAACGTCTGGACTATTTTCAGTCAGTTTAATTTTTGTTTTTGGAATCTTTCCTTTTCCACTAAACTTAACACATGGATCACGAAGAATATCATATGGTTCTACTGGAACATCATTAAGTAAAACTTGAAACTTCTTTTGCATAAAGTCATCACATCTCATCCAAAATGATGATAAGTATAATCCAAGACGAGAAGTTAACATTTGTTCATTTGGAACACCCTTTACTGATCTGTTATAGTAAAGTGTCTTAAATTGAGTATCTTCTAATGGAATCTTGATAATAGTAGAATTCGAACAAGTCATTTCACCGATATAAGATACATTCTTCTTCAATGTCATCATATGAGAATATGGAGCTGCTAGTTCCCATGTAACTCCATCATTCTTAATCTGGATTTTCCAATACATATTTTGAGGATCCATATATGCCAATGAATGTTTTAACCCACAATTATGTTCATTTAATCCTTGCTTCACAGTAGTCTTTGATTTTCCATATCCAAAACACTTTACTAGAATCTCTTTTGACATTTTGCCCCATGATCCATTATCTTCTATTGTAATGAATCTACGACCATCTTCACTGAATATTTTTATATGTACATTTGTCGAACCAGCTTGTTTTGAATTATCAATAAGTTCAGCAATTACATCTGCTACTGATTTATATGACATATTTCCCCATGCAGCCCAGGAGTACATTGGATTAGCATCTATTTCAAATTGAATTTCGCTCATGGTGATATCTGGTATAATACCCCAGAAATGTGAAACGGATTCGTTTTACATAGTATAGAATTGTAGTAACTATTACAAATGAGCTTAACAATCGCACAAGTATATTCGGCTCGTTTTGGATTAAAACTCCCAATTCCTCGAAGTGTACAAGATAACATCGCAAAATTACGCATAACACCTGTAGCATACAAACCGTTTCGTCCTCCTCCGAAACATTCATCATATCGTCCACGACATGATCAACCTAAACATGTAAATGATAACTGGAGAGAGAAAATATTAAGCACATATGTCAGTAGACTAAAGGATAAAGGAGATCCAGATTATTTTGAGGTATTTGCTATTCTAAATAAGATGAGTGGACAAAATCTAAAAGTTCTATCGGAACAAGCAATTGAAATTCTTCAGAAAAGAGATCAGGAATTTAGGTTACGAGTAACCGCACTCTTATTTGATAAGGCTATTAGTGAACATTTATTTGCAGGAGTACTCGCAGATTGTGCAGTTCAGTTAAACAGTGTATTTCCTGAAATCTCTGAAGACTTTACTATACAAGCTAAGATGTTTACGAAGCTTTATGATATTAATACAACTTTGACATATCCTAGCTCAACTGAACCTGATTTTGCAGATAAGGTAGTTCAATGGATGAGTCAGAAAGATAAACGTCGTGGTTATGCTAAGTTTCTAACTCAACTGTTTGTACGTAATCTTATTACTGAAGATATCATGATTTCATCTATTCGAGATGTAATTACAGAACTTGAAGTAACTGCTAAACAGCAAAAATGTGAACAGACCGAAGAGAATACAACTCAATATGTTGATTTCTTATATGAAAGTTCAAAGGTTCTTCCTAAAGAAGCAAAAGAGTTAAAACAACTTATTAGCACAACACTCACACCATTTCTTGCGATTCCTCGACCAGAACTTCCTAATTTATGTATGAGATCTCGATTTCGTCTAGAAGATACTCTAAAATGCGTTCAGTAGAGTCAAGTACAAAAATTTTGTAGAAACAAATGTCTATGCCTTCCGCAAGTGTTCTTTTACGAGCTGCTCAGTTGGCAATTGATGATGATAAGCCAGTATATCTTGACTATTTTCGTGATAGTCTAGAGAAGAAATGCTGTATTGGTGTTCAACCTGATAACACTAAATATCTTGTAAAGTCCGATAGTGAGTATACATCTACAATTCAAAACATTTTTAAGTGTGAGACTTGTTACATTGTTGCTACTGAGAATAGTTTGTATGTTGTATCAACTGAGGTACCTGTGAAAAAAATTGTTGGGTCTTCATAGAGTTGAATAATAAATACAATGCTACAATATCCACCTCCGCATTATATACTTTTTGAACCTCTTAATGATATAGAGACTCAGAAAGCATGGAAAGAATATAAATTACTTCATGAAAAAGAGTGTGAATTTGCAGAAATAGATGCTGCTGAAATGAATACAGTTGAGACATTTTCACCTTGGTTCTACAACTGGATTTCACAAGTAGCTGCTAGACAAGAAATGCGTATACGTGTTCTTATTGTATACCATTCTGAGTTTCTAACTTTTTCATGTCAACAAATGATTCGACGTTCTCTTGAAGAACGATCATTTAAGTGTAGAGTTTGGTTTCATGTTGAAGATCCTACGACATTACAACCTGCTATTCAAAGCCGATGTATAGTAAAACGAATGCCAACTTACATAAATACTCCTGTTATTAAGCAACTATGAAGGTTGAAGTATATACCGATGGGGCTTGTTCTAAGAACGGTAAGAAAGATGCTCAAGCTTCATGGGCATTTTATTTCCCAGAATATAAATCAATTTCAAATGCTGATCGTGTTCCAGAAGACCAAACACAAACAAATCAACGTGGTGAACTTATGGCTATTTCTGAAGCTGTGAAAGCAGCAGAGATAGCATTTCCTTTAGATGAAACTGATTTAAAAATCAATACTGATTCCATGTATTCTAAAAATTGTTTAACAAATTGGTTATCTTCATGGGTTCGTAATAAATGGAAGACATCTCAAGGTGGTGATGTAATTCATCGTGATATTATAGAAGATACTGCGAACCGTTTATCTCGTTTCAAATCATTTAACATTGTGTACGTGAAAGCACACACTGGAGGATTGGATGAAGCAAGTCGCAATAATCATATTGTAGACCGTATGGCTTCTAAGGTTCTTAATCCAGATGAAGAAATCAAAGAAATTGTATCAAATGGAGAAGAAGCACTAGATGGATGTCCTTTAAAGTTAATGGGAGCTCCTGTATGTGAAAGTGATCTCGTAGCATGGTGTCTATCTAATGTTGATAAACTTGATACAAAATTATTAAATGCGGCTATTATATCTGCGTTTTCTAAAACTATAAAGAAGAAAGGATTTGAAGTTGAAAAACAACGTCTTCATAGAACTGTAATGTTTCGACTTAAAACGGAAACTGGTTTAATTAAAGAAGGAATTACTATAGTAAAAGAAGAATGAGTGTAATAGTATATCAATTTTGGTCTCCTACATGTACTCCATGTAAGGCAATCAAACCATCTGTTGATGATTTAAAAGAAGAATTTTCTCAAGTAACTTGGGTATCTGTGAATACACATGATGACAATGAAGGATTTGCCACCAAGTATAATGTAAAGGTTGTTCCTACAATTGTAGTAGTAAGTGGTTCAAATGTTGAAAAGCATTCAGGTACAAATATAGCAGGATATTATCGTATTATTAGAAATGGGATTCGTATTAGTCAACAATCGTAGATGTAACTAATTCACCGTCTTTATATGCTTCACAAACAAATTGATCGTTATCATCTACTGGAGCAGATGTTTCATTTTTTCCACCGACATTAATGATTGTTCCATTATTCGTTGGTTGTATTCCTCCAGGACCTAATGGTGTTACACATGATTCTCCACTTGTAGATAGTACAGTTCCAGGTGGACATACAAATGTTCCTGGTGTTCCTGAAGGTACAGGTGCTACAGGTACTCCTCCACTAGATATATTCCTACGAATTACTTTTTGGATACCATATGATGATCCTGCGAATGTAATTGCCATAACTAAAGCAATTAAAGGAGAATATACTGTGAATCGGTATGAATCTAGACATCCACTCTTTGCTAGAACTAACCACTGTACTGCGAATGTAATAGCTGTTGTAACTCCAAGAGCAACAGTTTGTCCACCTGAACCAGTATCCCATAATTCAATCATTAAATACCAAAGAACTGTCATTGACATAACAATGCCTTGAGGAGCAACCTTGTTTTCAAGCCATTCGAATCCAGGTAAGGAACATATATCACTAAATCCACCAGTCATTGGAGGAGGAGGACCAGGATCTACACCATCGGCAGGAAGAGGTTGAACAGGTGGAAATGTAGAAGCAGCAGCAGTACCAACAGCGGCAGCAGCGGCAGCAGGAGCTATAACAGGAGCTGCGGCAACAGCAGCGGCCGGAGCAGCAGCAATCGCAGGCATAGCAGTCATTTCAATTCCTGTAGCAGCAGCAGCAGCGGCGGGAGCTACGGCTACTGTAGCAGCGGTAGCTAGAGCAGCGGCCATTACTGGAGCTTGACGTACCTTTTCAGCTATAAATGAAATACCTGTTCCAACTGTACTACCAATTGTTTTATTAATAACCATACCTAGAAGAGCAGTTGTACTAGCAATAGAGTAATGGTATCCGGTATTATTGAATATATCCGCAATGAAGCCATATCCAAATAAAACATTAGGCATGTAGAGTACAGCTTTGCTTATAAAACCAATTATACCTTGTTGAAATGTTTGATCTGTACCAGAAGTATATCCTCCAAAGACAAGAGCTACTAAGGTAACTATTAATGTTAAAATAATTCCAACAGTAGAGAGTCCGCTACTAGCTGAAATACCACCAGATTGTACTCCCATATTGCTTAATCTCAGGATACAAAATCATGGGAAACTACAAATGAGTATCTATGGATCAAGTTCTTCATGGGGGGATCAATGTGTGAACTCTAACCAAAGTCCTATTAATTTATCTCAATCTTCTTCGAAACCTTGTGATCTAATGTGTGAACTAACATTTGATGACGCATATATTTCTCAAGCAAATGTTATCGTTTCAGATGAAGGTCTTATTCTACAAAATCAAGCTGGTCTAGGAAGTTGTAAATTTGCAGGAGAAGGGTATACATGTCAAACACTTTTAGTTACACATCCTAGTCATCATACTATTGAAAACGTACAAGCAGACGCAGAAGTAGTTGCTATTTTTAGTAGTCCAACATCTGGTTTGCTTTGTGTAAGTTCGCTTGTGCGTGTGAATCCAAATCAAACAAGTTCAACTCATTTCTTTAACGCATTTGTTCCATATGCAAATCCTAGCACAACATCTACATCAGTTTCTCTAGGAGAACAATGGGGATTATTCATGATGGTACCTCCAGCAGGATCGTATTATGTTTATGACGGATCATTGGTGATACCTCCTTGTCAACAGACCAAATGGGTTGTTTTCAAATCAATGATTAATATTGATTCAAATGACTTTGCTCTGCTAGTAAAAAATGTAGTTCCCGGTTCTAGACCTATTCAACAATTAGGAAATCGTGAAGTGTTCTTTAATGATATCGAACAACTTCCAGGTGGTCCTATGCCACATGATGGTAAGACATACATGAGATGTAAACGTTCTGGAAAAAAGCCTGATGTAAAAGATGTGAAAGCAGCAGGAATGGGTGAAGAAAAGAAGAAAAGTGATTCAAAGAAAAAACATCCAATTCATGAATGGGCTTCTAAACAAATTGAACAGAATGGTTGGATTGAAATGCTTAATGTAATTCTTATGATAATTGCTATAGTTGGTGGAATGTATTACGGTTGGAAATCATCAAGTGGTCCACAAGGATTATATTTGGTTTTATTTGCGCAAAAAATAGCCGCGTGGCTACATTCTTTTTTTGTTAAGAAGCCAGTGACTCCTATTTATACTTCTAGTTCTACTTAGTTACGACGCTCATCCCAACATGTCTCATGTTCTTCAGGAGCTACCCAAACAGATTCATCTTCTCCATTTGGTTCATTCATAACTTCTTCATCATTAAACTCTTTTTCTGGTTTTGCTTTACGATATTTACGATAATCTACACGAGTCCATCCAGAATCTTCATCTTGTATATCAACGGCTACATGTTCAGGTTCCTCTTCTAGGTAGTCATCTTCTGGCTCAGAGAAACGTCGAACATTACGAAAGTGAGGCAGAACAAACACATCGTTCTCTTTACGACCTGTTTCCTTCTCTCGCTGTTCACGTTCTTTACGCTCATCATCGTCGACCTTCCAGTCCGATGCTAGTTCACTGAAAGTGCGACCACTAGTAACATTCCATGATACTGAATGTGTAATACCTTTTCCTAGAACTGGAAAGTTATCGTCTGTTTTTTCTATATTGCGAAGATCTGTCTTAACTCTTTCTTCTGCTTCATGCTTAGCTTTTTCTTTATAAGTGTCTACCGATGATCTCGGGTATTGCCTACGTTCCCTTTGAATGGGTGCTGTATTTGTTTGTGGCATGATTGATTGATTGCTTTTACGGTGCGGTGGTACATATGCCATATTAGACTGTACTATTCTATTAACCTGAACTAATGGAATCCGTTTTCCATTTTCAGGATGAAAACGAAAATGATTAAGATGACAATATCGAGTACTAAGATGGTAAACGGTGTTGTTATTTCGCCAAATGGTACAATCGGAGATATTCAAGTTCCAGCAAAAACTTTGGATGTTCTAGAATGGATTCGTAAAAAGTATAAAAATCCTGAAATTCAATTTCAAGGAAAGATTCAAGATTCAATTAAAGATACTCAATGGCTTTCAATATTCGCAGCTACAAATGGCGATGAAGATCAAATAAATCAACATATGCTTCCATCACCGTTTGATGAAGAAACATATACAGGTTCTATTGTAATTCTTGCTACTCAATCTGAAGAACAGGATCAGTATGATACGCATATATCATCATATATCAACCTAAAAGCAGATCATTATGAAACTGTATATCAAGAATGGACATTTGCAGATGATGAAGAAGAGGAAATTATAGAAAATGATAATGATGAAGAAGATGTGATAGTTGATGATGATGACGCAGATGATGAAGAAGAAGATGTTGTTCCATCACGCGATATTCCTATTATTGCTAGACCAGTTCAAAGTCATTCAAAAAATGTGTTTGTAGAATCTGCTATTCGTGATAAGGTAATTGAAAACTTTGGAGAATTTATGACTACACGTGATTCATGTGTAAAGTTTGAAGAAGCAATCCTTCATGTTGTGTGTGAACAAGCCATTAAGGAAAACATTGAAGTTGATTGGAATAATCGAGTATTTTGGAACATGTATCGAAGCAGAGCAATATCATTTTATGAACACTGTCATCGTTCAGAGAATAAAGGTTCTATACCAAAGCTAGAAAGTGGTGAAATTACATATCGCCAATTTGCAGAAATGTCAGCTGTAGATTTATGTCCGTCTCGTTGGAAAGATTCAATTGAACGAATTATTGAATCAGAGAAGAAACTTTATTCGAAGAATGAAAGTGCAGCTATCTTCATGTGGTGTTCAGCATGTAAGAAAAAGACTAAGTGTGATTATTATCAGATGCAAACTCGCTCAGCGGATGAACCAATGACGACATTTGTGACTTGTTTAGAGTGTGACCGGAAGTGGAAATTCTAATAGAAAGTGGTTCATTAGATAATATTGGTGGTTTATAATGTGGTGAATCCATGTCAGATGGATGTACTAGAATAGGATCCAATCCATTTGTAATTTCAGGCTTTTTTACATCTGGTGTAGTTGTTCCAAATTTTAATTTAAATTCACCAATAATATTATCAGGAATTTGAGGACTTGTTTCTTGTAATCGATCACATTGTTCTCTTACTATTTTTAACATATCTTTCGCAGCGATACGTTCACTTCTAGGTAACGCAAGTTCAATCAAAATAAAACGATATATCTTTGCATAAGTCGTTCCTGCGATTCGGTGTGATTCTGAACGTTTTGCCCATGAAAAGTAACTTCCAACTGTATTTAGAGTTGCGACTGTTAAGCTTATACATCCAATTACAACATTAGCAGCTCCTGCTCCATTAAATAACGATTGTGTTCCAATCGATCCTGCTCCTGCTATTGTAGACATCAGAATTACAGGAAGTGTTAAGTACGTATTCAATTTAGCAAACCACTTTTCTGATTTTGAATGTAACCATGAATAACATAATGATCGTTCTCCCTCATCTGATATAATACGTTCTAATTGTGAATTCCAACTGATTTTATGAGAATCACTTGAATCCATTATAATTTATCGTAGTTTAATAATGGTTTGGATATATGATGATCCACCGTTTACAAAACGGGAAGAACATGCTTATAGATCACTAAGGCGGAAGCTAAAGGATAAGAAGTTTGTAGATAAACTAATTAAATTGATTAGTTTGTATCTTTATTTGAAACGCATGAAACCAACAACTGTAAAGGAAATAGAAGAATCTGCGTATTTTGATAAGGATAAAAAGAAGCCTATTTTTGATGAAAAAAACGCAAGAAGGATGCTAGATTCTCTGAAGCAGAAAGGTGGTGAATCTAAATATCCGTTCACAGATGTAGCTATAAAAGGTATTCTACGAGATTATACACCTTCTGTTATTGGTGAACCTGTAAGTACTGTTTTTGGGGCTGTAACTGGAACAGTTGATACTTTAAAAGAAAATATCCCATTTGCTGATCTAGCTCTAGAAGCATTACATGGCAGTACTGAATTAGGTGTTACTACTGCGAATGATCTTGGAGAAATTATGGCAGGACCAGTTGGAGCAGCAGCAGTAGCTCCATTTACTGCGATTGCCGCAGGATTAGCATCAAGTCTTTCTGCTATAGAAGGTGATATTGGCGGTTCTGTAGCTCATCTTGCGAATTGGGTTCCTGGATTAGGTATTATTTTGAATAAAGCTATGGTTCAAACTGAACGTATGGCTAAAGTTTTGAAAAATCATGAAACAGTAGCAACATTTATTCCATATATGTCTGAGTATCATCGTACATTATTGCCTACTGCTGGAAAGAGACTTTCAACCACGAAACGTAAACATAACAAATGGCTGAAGACGCAACGCAAAAAATCCGTGACACATTAAAAGAATGGATTTCATATGATGATGAAGAGCGTGAACTACGTCGTCAGATCAAAGTTTTAAAAGATAAAAAAGTTACTAACTCAGATAAAATTCTTGAATTTATGCGTGATAATGAGGTTGATAACTTTGCTCTAGAAGGAAATGGTTTAGGAAATATTAGTCGTTCAGTTCGCACTAGTCGTCCTGCTTTAAAGCGTAATGTAATTCGTACTCAACTTCTTTTACAGTTTGCAGATCAGCCACAACGTGTAGCTGAAGTACTTCGTGCAATTGAAGGTATTCCAGAAGGAGCAGAAGATATGTCAGTTGGAGGTACTCAACGTGAATTACTAGTAAGACGTATTCCTCGCGAGAAGAGAACAGTTGGTATGACTATGTAAGACGTTCAATAGCATCTTTAGCAGCTAATTGTTCTGCTTGTTTTTTAGTTCCTGAACTACCAATTCCAATATGAATTCCCTTCTCATCTACTGCAGCCATCGTATAGGTGTTTGCAGCAGAAGATAGCATAACATACTTTGGTGTATGATGAAATTTAGCTTGATAAAATTTCTGTAATTGTTCTTTAAAGTTTCGATTATTCATTAGAAGTTTTGGAATATTGATATACATCTCAACAATTGCGATTAGAAAACTAGATACGATCTTAAAGTCATTTCCACTATCAGTCCATAATGCTCCAATAAATGCTTCTAAAATATCTCCAAGTTTCTTAGCATTTGTTCTTCCAGAACATACATCTTCATTATGTCTAGAAATAATATAGAACTTATCTAATCCAATTCTTTGACTTAAAGATCCTAACATTTCATTACAAACAATATCCTTCTTCAAATCTGTAAGAAAACCTTCATTTTCTTCAGGAAACCGTTTAAGAAGATATGTTGATACAATTGCTCCAAGAATAGAATCTCCTAGATGTTCAAGAGTCTCGTATGAATGATCAAACAACTCTAAAGCATTATCTGGCTTTGGCGCCAATGTTGTGGTCTCTCCCGTTGGGGTTGTGTATTCTAGTCTTTTTACGTATGACGAATGTACCATTGCGGTCTGAAATAGGTCAACATTGCGAATTGTAAACGCACATTTATGTTTCTGAAGAATCGCTTGAATATCCTGTTTGGTAAACAAGCGATTTTTCGAGTTGTATGGATTATAAAGGATTTGGTTGTTCATGCTTTATTACGTCTTGTTCTTTTAGATCTCTTAGTTCGTTTTTTACCACCTACAGGGACAGGCTTAAGAGTATCTTGAACAACTCTATCTAATTTTTGCCAATGTTCCAAAAATAACGCAGCTTCGGGTGGCTGCATTTTTTGAAGAGCCATTCGAAGATTTGATTCGATCATGGGCTCATTTTCTTCTATTAATCCTGGCAGTTTTCCTACCACTGCTTTTTTTGCTGCTTCTGCTGCTGCTGTGAATAAACTCGACATTATTATTACTCTTGAAAGTTTTACCACCTACACTTTTTTGTTTTTCAGTTGATTGTGATAATAAATCTATAAATTTAGAATGCATATTTTTAGTATCGTAACAATTTCTAAATCCAATTAATAAAGCAATACCATTATCACCTTTTGATGCGATATGTGCTACAATTGGATCCATCTTCGTTTCTTTAATATATTTAAGACGTTGATCCTTCCATTTATTGTTGGGATCTAATTCATGTTTAACTATTTGTTCTTGTATATTATCAAGACCTTCAAACTTTAGTTTTCCAGTTTTTGGAGATATTTCTTTTAAGTTCTGAATTAAAGATAATGTAACAGATGTTTGATTACCATTAAACTCATATGTTGGATACTTATTTCTCATTACAGTTTTAAGAAATGAATAATCATTTTTTACATAATTACAGCATCTATGTGCCCAATCGTATTCTAATAGCAAAACAGGATTAACAGTTTTTCCTTTAGTATATAATTCTAAGAAGAATACAGCTTGAATAATTGGTAATATATGTTCACATGTTCGTTGTAATCCTTCTACTTCTTCATTAAATTTGAATCCACATATATAACAATTATCATCAACTTTTGGTGGTACAACATTTTTACACTGTGTTTCAACTTCACTTAATTCAAAAATAGTTCTACATGTATGTTTATTGTCTACCCATGTTTTAACAACATCTTTTGGAAAAAGCAAATTCATAACAATACTAGCAGAATTATGCTCACAAACATCCAAATCTTTTAGAATTTGAGGAAGATCGTCATAGTTATCAGTTAAATTTTTTTTTCCAAATTTTTCTACCGCTTCTAGTTTTCTTAATAAATCTTGCTTTTGTTCTTCTTCTTGGCTTATATTATCTCTAATTATTCTTGAAGGTGTTTGTGATCTTTTACTTCTGCGGCTTGGTTCAGGTGAAACTATATCATTTTCACGTCCACGTTTAGCTCCTCCTTCCATCTCATCAACTGGTGGTAAAATACCTGATTCAACTAAAAAATCAACATTATCATCAATAATTTCATCATCAATTTGACTTAATTGTTTTTTAAGAACATCAATATCAATTTTACTAAAATCTACTAGAGCATATGCTGCTCTAATAATTTCTTGCATTTCATTTTTTGATGGATCATCTTTTATATTTTTTAAATTAAGCATAGCATCAACAGCTAATTCTTCTTGAGCACTTGGAGCTTTAGTTAGTTTTACTAAACCACTAATAGCTTCTTCATCTGCCATTATTATACTCTAAGAACTCATTCTTCTGGAATTACACGGCTAAATTCAAACTCTTTACCAACAAGTGACTTTTTACGCTGTTCGACAATATAGGTAACACATTCTTCTGCATTAAACCTGTTTGTAGACTGAAAGTATCCTGTTACAAGACTTTCAAGTTCTTTTTTAGAAAGACTCCATGCTTTTGAATATGTATCTGGACGCTGAATCTTAATTGTAGATCCATCATCATCAATCTTTAGCTTATCAACACTATCAAACTGTCGAAGTTTAATAAGATCACACATTTCCATCTCTACAATTCTTCGAGCTTCACGCTTCTCATATACATTTTTGTTTAGTATACGTATTTCATTATCCACATCACGGTACTGTTTGACGCATCGTTTTAGATCATTGATTGCTTCTGACATTTTATCTACTCTAGACTGTTTAGCAAATAACATAATCCGTTTTCAAGATAATGGATGAAGAAGAAGTTGAGAACCTTCGAATAGTATACAATAAAGAACATCCAACAGAACATGCTATACCGAAAGGAAGCATGACTAAAGTATGGAATGAGATTCGTAATAGATTACATGAAAAGTGTTCTGCTGGAACAACTGAATGTATTCTTGCTCATATGATTCGTAAACAAAAAGCTCCTGGTAGTTGGGAAAAGAATCCTGAAGAATGGTTATCTTCTGTAGACATTGATGCTGTTGAAAAAGAATTTATGTACATCTTTAAACGTTACCATTATATTGGTGCGATTCCAATTGATTTTGATAAGAAGTCTAAAACTGGTTCATGTGTCGTAAGTGCCTTATGTTCCATGAAGATTAAAGATTTATATGACAAAGGAAATCATCAAATAGGAATTGTTTTTAATACTGATGTTAGTACAGGTCCTGGTCAGCATTGGATAGCAGTATTTGTAGATGTAGATCCTAAGTATGAAAATGCTCGAATGACATATTTTGATTCATATTCAAAACATCCTGAACCTGAAATTCAACGTCTTATGGCTCGATGGAAAGAACAGTGGGATGCTACAGGTATTCATTCAAAACCCATGGAATTATCTTATAATAAAACTCGTCACCAATATGAAGATTCGGAATGTGGAATGTATTGCTTATACTTTCATTTCTGCTGTTTAGCAGGTATTCCAATGGAAAAGCGAGTACCTGATGAAGTCGTAAGAAGTTTTCGTGGCGTGCTATATAGTATCGGTAAGAAGTAATGGATTGGATAAAACAAAATATTCCGCCTACGGCTCAATATGGTATACTAGCGGTAGTCATCATTTCTATTTCTTACTTTTTATGGGTTTCATTTGAACCGAATGAAAAGAAAGCATTATCAAAAGCTAAACCTATCTTTGCTACATATTCTAAGGTTACCAAATTAGCTCCTCTAGGATGTCCTCAGCCAAGAGAATACCGTTTATCTGATTTTTATATGGCTTCATCGTCATATTCTGTATTTCCTGGAGCAGAAGTGTATGACTATGTAAGTGATACAGTTTTACCTCTTGCTATTAAAGCTGGTGTACGATTGATTGAATTAGATATTTATTCAGATATCAACGATAAACCAGTTGTTGGATTAAAGAATCAAAAACTAGGAGTTGATTACGCATACAATACAGTTCCATTAGATGCGTGTTGTGTATCAATTGCTAACAATGCGTTTAACAGCATTAGTTCACCTGTATCATCAGATCCATTTGTGTTAAGTTTAATGTTTCATACTGAAAAGACAAAAACTATTAATGCAGCCGCAGAAATTCTGAAGACTACATGTAGGTCACATATGTTAGATTCATCGTATAGTTATTCTCGTAAGAATCTAGCAGTAGAACCAATCTGTAATTTACAAAGTAAACTTATTGTTGTATCTGGTGGAGCGATAAAAGGAACACTTATGGAAGAATTAATCAATATGTCTTGGTCTACATCTCATCTTCGAAGAATGACATATACTCAAGCATCTCAGCCTCATGATCATGATGAATTAATTGATTATAACCGTAATAACATCACGATGGTTGTACCAGATATCGGTGAAGATCTAGTAAACAATAATCCTCAAATTCTATTTACATTTGGATGTCAGTGGATCATGATGAATTATGGGTCAATTGATAGTATGATGGAACTCTATATTGGTGAGTTTCAAGAGAATAGTATAGTTCTCAAACCAGCTGCTCTTCGTCCTCTCAAGCCTAAGAAATACAAGAAACCAACTATGCCTGATCCTGCGGTATCTTTTCAGCCTATGAAACACTCATCTCCAATCTATACAGCTACGGTGTGAGTATTGTGAACGAAGTCTTTGGACGGAGTGATAAAATGTTTACGTTAAAACAAAATGAGCAAGTGTTATCTCATGTTAAGAAAACGATGAAAGCCGAGGCTGGAATGAAGAAAAGTATGGGTAAGAAATGGTTCTCTCATGTGTTAAAGTCTGCTAAAAAGACTTACAAGAAAGGTGGCGCACATCATGCTATGGGTGGACGTCGTCATCGTAAAGGTGGTGAGGAGAGTGAAAGCGATGAAGAGGCTCCTATGGCTGCTCCCATGATGGCTGGAAAACGTCGCGGTGGAAAGACTCAACGCCGTCGCAAGTAAGTTATCTACAAAAAAATTGAGTATATGTAACATATAAAGACAAATGGGTGGTGGTTTATTACAACTAGTTGCCTATGGCGCTCAAGATGCATACCTGTCTGGGAATCCTCAGATCACTTTCTGGAGAGGACTGTTTAAGCGCCACACTAATTTTGCGATGGAACCGTTTCGTGTAAATTTGAATGGACAAGCTGCGTGGGGGACTAAAAGTTCTGCTATTCTTGGTCGTCATGCTGATCTAATTGGGCCTACATATGTTGAAATGGTTTTTCCAAAGAAACCTTCTGGATCTAACCACAATAGCTGGGCTGACATGATTAGTGCTAATGCTATAAAGTATGTTGAACTTGATATTGGTGGACAGATTATTGATCGTCAGTATAGTGAATTTATGTTTATATGGTATACCTTAACGTTAAACTACTTACAAAATAATAATTTAATAAAACTTATTACTGCTGGTGAACAACCCGAAAACTGTGTAAATGGCCAAGATACTAGCACAGAACCAGCTTATGTACCATTAAATTTCTTTTTCTGTCGTAATCCTGGCGCAGCTCTTCCTTTGATTGCTCTCCAATACCATGAAGTTAAAATTAATATTCTTTGGAATAAGCCTGAATGTTTACTAAATAGTGATGATGATACTCCACTGTCATTAGTACCTGAACTTGCACAAGCAAATCTTGTAGTTGATTATATTTATTTAGATGTTGAAGAGCGTCGTCGTATGGCACAAGAATCTCATGAATATTTAATTGAACAACTTCAATTTAATGAAAGTAAAGGATTATCATCATTTAATAATCGTGTTGATTTGACATTCAATCATCCAGTAAAAGAACTTATTTGGGTAACTCAACAAACTGGAAAATCACAATGTAGATATTCATATTACGATAATAATGATGTTCTTGTCCCATCACCACATAACTTAGCTGGTTCAATGTATGATTATGATAATGTAATTGATAAGTGTTTAATTCAATTGAACGGACAAGAACGTATGGGGGTTCAAAATGGTAAGTACTTTTCAACAGTTCAGCCATACCAACATCATACTGGGCTAGCTAAATCCGGAGTATATATGTATTCATTCGCAATTAAACCCGAAGAACATCAACCATCTGGAACATGTAACTTCTCTAGAATTGATACAGCTACACTTGTATTCAATATTAAGGGAAATGCTCATCTTAAACCAGATAATGATGAAACAATTGATATTCGCGTCTATGCTATCAACTATAATATTCTTCGTGTAATGTCTGGTATGGGTGGTCTTGCTTACAGCAATTAAAACTGCTTTCACAACCAACTAAACGTTTCCGTGACTCATACAGCAATTAAAGTTTCCATGACAAAACCAAATCAATGAACTAAATAATGGACGTGGATAAACTCCTCATAGTCGCTCATCCCGACGACGAAGTATTATGGGGAGGATTAAATTTATTATTACAACCAGGCTGGTTTGTAGTGTGTTCAACACACGCAAATGATCCTGTACGATCTCGTGAATTCTATAAAACTATGTCACTTGCGAATGTGACAAAATATGTGATGTATGATGTGAAAGATATATATACTGAAAATCCTGTAAAAGCTGCAAAGTTGTATGATGGAACTTTGTTTGAAAAAGGTATTCAATCATTAGCAAATCATCCATGGAAACTAGTATTAACTCATAATACAACAGGTGAATACGGGCATGAACATCACAAAAAAGTGAATCAATTAGTTATGAAATATATTCCTTCAGCAAAAACATTTCAAGTAGGAGAACGATTAAAGGTATCTACATTAGAACATAAACGTAATCTTTTACAATACTATTCTGCTACTCAAGCAATATGTAGACAATTATATGAACGTAAAGGCGGTAAATTAAAGATTGTAGAACGTGAACACTTTTTCAATGAAACAGTTTATGTAAATGTTGAACGTAAAATTCCAAATGTAATTCATCAAATATGGTTTGGTAATCCACTAGATACGAATAGCGTACGACACAACTTAATGAATGGTGTTCGAGAGGTTGCTAATAGAAATGGTTTTACATACAAAATGTGGACAAATGATGATATGAAAGAAGAAACTATGCCAATTACATGGGCGTATATGCGTCATGCGATTAAATTAGGAGAACAATTAAAACAATCTCGTTTTGCACAAGTAGCTGATTTAGCAAGATATGAATTACTTCATAGATTTGGTGGAATATATTTAGATTCTTTATTTGAAATTAGTGATGAGTTTTGTAAATATATTCAAGAACATTCAGAAAAACATGAACTTATTGTTGCGAATGAAGATCCATGTAAGATGAAATGTGAAGGTTCTGGTGGTAAAAAATATATGTCTAATGGATTCTTTGCTTGTGTTCCTGGATGTCTTATTCTAAAACGTCTTTTATCAAATGATAGTTTAGATTCAATTGATTTCAATAGTGTATATATTAATCGCACAACAGGACCTTATTATTTTCGTAGTGGAATGAAAACTGGTGACAAAATTCATGTCATTGATACTGAAAAAATCTATCCATTTATGGTTAATGATTCAGAATATAGACCTGGTGAAATAAATCAATGTATTACAAATGATGATAAGTTAGTTCACGATTGTTTACACAAAAAGTATCCTAAATCACTCACTGTGTATCAGAGTGGATTTGGAGGATCATGGAGTTGGTAATGTATCTTCAATAAAGTGTAATCCGAACATGCAGCATTCTTCATCTCCTAACATATCAGAAATGGTATTCATATAATCATTTGTATTTTTAATTGAACTTTTAAGTTCTTCTAGATTCCATTCTGTATGATACCATCCTAAACTAGCATATATACGATCAATGAAACTTAATCCTCCATCATAATTATTGTCCTTATGATGATTATTATAATCAATCATAAGGAAAACTTCCCAATGAAATGCGTCTTGAACTTGAAAATCAACATAATCATTCAGCTCTTCTGATGTCTTTGAACAGTACTTTTTTGGAATGAACATTGTATATGATACTTAACCATTATTGATTTAAATAATCCATTTTTAAGTACCGTAATAATTGATCTCATTTTGGTTATCTAGAAGATACTTAACAATATCTTCATAAACTCCTACTGGATTATCTGAATTTCTAACAATCTTTTTGAATCCTTTAATATCCCAATTAGTATGAAAACGACCAAGTTTCTTATCTAGTCTATCAAAGAAACTTAATCCACCATCATAATCTGCTGTATGATGATAATAGAAATAATCAAGAGTTAGAACATCACTCCATGTCAAAGCACTCTCATTAAATCTTTGAATAAATACTTCTATCTCATTAGCTTTATATGCTTGAAATTTGTTTGCTACGTACATTTTACTATACATATCAAACTGATTATACAGAATCCGTTTTACCATTCCATAGCAATATCAGCCATTTGAACACCACCTTGTTCTGCATCTTTACGATCTTCGGCTTCTACACGAGCATTTGCGGCTGCTAGATCAGCTTCAAAGACCGATAAATCTTCTTCAGTTCCATCAGGAAGTTTAGTTTCATCTATCAAAATATCAACAAATCCAGTACCACAAGGGGGTTTCTGACCGAACATAATATTTGCAGACACACCTTTCATATTATCAAAGTCTGCTGATAAAGCAGCATTGAACAGAATCTTAGATGTCTCTTCGAATGAAGATTTAGCAAGTACCCCATTTTCACCTTTATTCATACCAAATCTATTAGCTTCCATAATACGTCCTAGATAAGTCATCGTATCAACTAATGTAATCATATGATGGTAATTCACAGCTTCACCACCAGATTTGAACACTTCACTAAACTCTTCATATAGTGCTATACGAACTGTTTCAATTCCAAAGACTTCAAGAATCTCATGAACGTCATTTGAGAATGTTCGTAAAGGATCCACGCCAGGAATTGTTGAAAGATCTAGAAGATTTGTACCTTCTGCGTCTAGCACATATTGCTTCTGAGGAGTATATCCACCAACCTTTTCATCATAAATAAGTTCATCACCAATTTCACGAACGTATACACGACCAATACCTTCTACACCAGTTAATACAGTATCCAACAACTTATCTTCGATGAATCGCAAAGTAAGTGCGTTCTTCACCATATCACTTCCAAACACAATACGAAGTACCATTTTATCAGGTGTATTCGTATCTGTATGTACACAACTGAACACACGAAGTACTTTATTGTTTTCAATTTTAGTTTGAATTAATGTCATATCAATGATTTGACGAGCTGCCATTTCCATAGGATCTAGTTCTAGTCGCATAATCCAAGGAGATATACATGTTGTTCCTTGCGTTACAGAGAACTTTTCATATGTTTGAAGAATCTCACGATCTTCTTGAACTGCAGTATTTGCTGAAAGAGGATTTGGATCATGATAGATTCGTACAGATTTTGTAAGATCACGAAGAGTTGTCTTTTGAATATCTTTCATTTTTGCGATAGCAGCAACTTGAGATACTGATATGCTAGGATCTAGATATACAGTATTCGCAGGATTTTTAGGATTATGAGATGCTGATAATAATTCAACAATACGAGGTACACCAGCAGTAGCATTAGCCTTAGCAGTACCAGCAGAGTGGAATGTATTCAATGTTAATTGAGTAGTAGGTTCACCAATAGATTGAGCAGCTAGAGTACCAACCATTTCACCAGGATGTACACGAGACTTGATATAACGAAATCGAATATCTGTCAGAAGTTCATCAAACATATCTTTACTGAGACGCATTTTGATAATGGCTTTCTTAGGTGCCAAATAGTACCTCATGAGAATGTGAAATAGTTTATTATGAGATAGCCAAGGCTGTACGAACAACTTCTCAAGTTCTGCTACAACATACTCAGGTGTCAATTCAGTTTTCATCGCATATGGATTAGTATACTTTTCCATCATACGCTTCAAAGGAACTGGAGCCATGACATTTGATCCTTTCTTGTAACGAAATACATCCTTTACAAGTGTATCACGATCACGTAGAATTTGATCAACTAAATCTGGAGGATTCTCACCAATTTCTCCTTTTACAACGGCTTCAAAATCAGCCTTAGAAGCACCAAACTCTTTATAGAGTTGTTCCATGGACATTACTGCTAATTCAATTGGTTGATTCTCTACACATACACTATCAGCACCATCACCTCCATAATGATGCTGAAATATTGATCCATTTACATTTCGAACAGTACCATCGTATTCTACATGAAGATCTTCCATAGTTTTCACTAATCGGCGCTGAATATATCCTGAATCTGATGTCTTTACTGCTGTATCAATTAAACCTTCACGACCGCCCATAGCATGAAAGAAGAACTCTGCGGGACGTAATCCACTGATAAAGCTATTCTCTACAAACCCACGAGATTCCATACCATCATCAAACTTAGTAAAATGAGGAAGAGTACGATCCTGTAAAGTAAACTGAATACGCTTACCTGCTACTTGTTGCTGTGCTAGCAGACCAAGCATCTGAGTAATGTTTAATGAAGAACCTTTAGCTCCAGAATCTACCATTTGAACCATACGATTAGTTTTAGGAAGACTTTTCATAGATTCATCACCAATAGAAGATGCTACGGCTTTCAAAGCATTCAAAATTTGATTCTCTAATTCTTCACCATCTGAACGACCACTTCCATTCAGAAACTTACCTGCGTGAACATCTGATAAAATATCAGACACTTTCTGACGACCTTCTGCTAACACTTTTTTAATAATTTCATCTGTTTCTTTATTTGTTGCTAGATCTGAAGGACCTACTGAGAATCCGGTAAACAAGTTGTATTTTGTTACGATGTTTTGAATATCGTTAATAAACTGACCTGCTCGTTCAGGACCAAAGTCTGAATAGATCATATGAACTAAACCATCTGATGTGGTAGCAAATGCACCTTTATTTAGAATACCCTTTACTAGCTTACCGTTCTTCACAGTTACTTTACCTGCGAAATCAATAGCAGGAAGTGCACTAGAAATAACATCTTGACCTGTAAGATATTGATTTTGACGAATATATGTCGATAAAGGTTTCTTCATACGTGCTAGAATGTTCATAGCAATATGTTCAGGAATACGTACTTCAGGTTGAGAAAGACGATAGATACCTGTTTGTGTATCTTGAAATACACTGATGATAGCTGCATTTGTACGAGGAGATACAATCTGACGAAGAACACTTGCTAAATATTTGATCTCAGAAGCTGATGCAATACTTTGAGGAACATGCATATTCATTTCATCACCATCAAAATCAGCATTATAAGGTTTTGTAGCAGATACATTCAGACGAAATGTAGAATATGGTAATACACGAACACGATGGCATTCCATAGAACCCTTGTGAAGAGAAGGTTGACGATTAAAGAGAACAACATCTCCATCTACTAGATGACGATGTACGATATCTCCATCTTTTAAATCAATCATATCAGGATTCACATATTTCAAAGAAATTGGACGATTGTCTTCTTTAAGAAACACAGACTTGGCACCAGGATATTTAGAAGGACCATTACGAATATATGTCATGAGTCTATCACGATTGTATAAAGTAACAATCTCAGGGAAAGTCAAATTCATTGCGATTTCTTCAGGAACACCTAATTCATCTACATCAATGTTGGCATCAGGTGTAATAACAGAACGAGCAGAAAAGTCTACACGTTTGCCCATTAAATTACCACGAACACGACCAGTTTTTGCTCCAAGACGAGACTTCAATGTTTTTAAAGGACGTCCAGAACGTTGAGCTGCTGGAGGTAATCCTTTGATATCATTATCAACATATGTAGCTACATCAAATTGAAGGATATCTGTATATTTATCAATAACATCAGCAGAATCACCTTTATCAATCTTATCACGAAGACGTTGATTATTACGAACAATATCAATAAGTTTATGAGTTAAATCATCTTCCATACGTTGATTATCATCCATGACAACCGATGGACGAACAGTAAGTGGTGGTACAGCTAGAACCGTACAAATCATCCATGATGGACGACTAAACTTTGAACTGAAACCAAGCAAATCAATATGGCGATCTGTCATGCGTTGAAAGCAACGTAATACTAATTCAGGTTGAAGAGGAATATTATCTGCTTCTTCATCATATGTAACAGCTTCTAGAGTAGCTACTGTATTTTCAACCTTTTCTGCTTTTTTAATAAGAGGAGAGGCACAATGTGGACACGCAGATGAAGCTTTTAGATCTTTTGTTTTATAGGAAGCTGTCTTCTCACGTACTGCGTTAAAACGATCCATTCCAGTCTGTTTTTTCTCAATAATCTCTAGCTCTTCATCAGGAAGATAAGGATTACTACACGTTAAACACACATTTTGTATAATTTTTTGAACTGTATCTAGAAATTGATAAAGATATACTGGTCTAGCTAGACTAATATGACCAAAATGTCCAGGGCATAATAGATTAGTCTGTTTACAGGTGGGGCATACTTTACCATTTTCGATAACACCAAATCTAGAGTCAAATACTCCACCTTGAACGGGTTGGCTTGCTTGATATGTTTTGTCAGTGATTACTTCAACAACACTCCTAGACAAGATGTCTTCGGGGTTGGCGATGCCAAATTGAACTCCAATAATTGTGTCACCCATTCTTGTTATTATATTGGATGTCTTTAGATTGTTCCATTTTTCATATGGTCTATAAACAAATGCCGAAACTTCTAGGATTTAAGAAAGTTAAAAACTCGTCTCCAGCTGTGAAGAAACCAGATGTAGCTGGATTTTTTGAAAAACTTCGATCTTTGTCTAAAAAAAAGGATGTTCCTGTCGCACCTGAAGTTGTATCAGTAGAGATACCTGAAATTCCAACTGCCTAGATTCCTTGAGAAACTAAAAGTGTTTCTAGCCAAAACTCATCATCATTGATAATTTCTTGAACTAGATCCGTTCCAAATTCTTGGCTCATGTGAGCTACCCATTGTTCAAATTCAGGACCCATACGGTTCTTAAATTTGCCCTTATCCTTAATTTTGGAACGACGAAGTTCACGATAGACTTGATACGTAAACTGCTGTGTTTTATACGAATCTTCACTTTCATCTTTCAAATTTCCTACAATCTCATACCACTTCTCCATTTGAATTCTCCTTAGATTAATAAGATGCCAAAGTTACGTCTAAAAACAATTCGTCGATCTCATAAAAAAGAAAAGAAATGGGACGCAGTATTCGAAAAGGATGGTAAAGAGAAGATTGTTCCATTCGGCGCATTTGGAATGTCTGATTTTACTAAGCATAAAGACACTCGCAGACGATCACTTTATTTAAAGAGACATTCTGGAATGGGTGAACATTGGAATAAACCTGATACTCCTGGTGCATTATCACGATGGATTTTATGGAATAAGCCATCATTTAAGGCGTCTCTATCTGCCTTCAAAAAACGTTTTGATCTATAATAATGGAATGCTGTTCTCCTGATGTTGGTGATTGTCAAAAATGTCATCCAGAACTGTGGATCGTAACTAGAGACAATTGGACTTTATGGAAACCGAAAAAGTCTAAAAACAGAAAAACAAGACGTAGAACTGATTTACATCGAAAGAAAACAAAGTAAAGTAGTAGCGTGTCCGAGTGGTTAAGGAGTAGGTCTTAAGATCCTATGTAGCAATACGCGTGGGTTCGATCCCCACCGCTACTACACAGTACATGTAGCTCAGTTGGTAGAGCATTCGTCTTATGAGCGGATAGTCGTGGGTTCAATTCCCACCTTGTACATTTTAGTCAATTAGCTCAGTTGGATTAGAGCGTCCGCCTTCTAAGCGGAAGGTCTTGAGTTCGATCCTCAAATTGACTGTTTCTAATAGGAATCACTTTCGTGAATAAATCATCCCACGAAAGTGTTTGATCACTTTTAAAATACATTGTAGCAACCCGATTAAAGGATTGTATATAGAAAAATGCTACTGTACCAATTACATATGCCCACCATGATTCCATTAATAAAGAGGCATATATAGAGTAGGAGTTTTCAAACGATATATTCTATATGCTTCCTGTATACTAAAAAATAAACGTTCAAATGGTGTTCCACGTCTATATCTGCCTATAACACGTATATTTAAAGCTCCTGAATATTGTGGACCTTTTGTTTTAGATATTGATCTTGCAGTTGATTGTAATTTTGTAAGACAATCTAACATATATTTACGTTTATCAGCTAGTTGAAGTTCTTCACTACGTTTACTAATAAAAGCTTTGGTATCTTTTTTTAAAGTAGAAATGGCTTCATTATATTCTAAACTTGATTCTTTGAATTCATTTATTAAAAACTTTATATCATCTTCTTTTTTAAGTTCACCAACTAGTTTCTTTGCTAAACCTTCTCGCGTAAGTTCTTCACATGGAGTTTTTTGCTTATTACATGTCGGACAACCAAAATTACTTACACTTAAACAGTTGACAATACATTCTGTATGATACGCATGTCCACATTGTAATTTAACACATGTAATTGTACTTTTGCGTGTATCTTGGAATCTTATCATATCCATATCTTCGAAACATAATACACAAGGATCCATGGTATAAAATGGATTTGATAATCATATGAAAGAAACATGTAAGTAACAAATGGATAATCCTCAAACTCGTAAAGAAAAGAAGAAAGATCAACGTGAGAAAGCCGAAGGTAAGAATGGAGGCTATTCTTCAAAGCATGTTCGAATATCAGAGACTCTAAAGGAAAAACGTGTTAAAAAGTAATGGCAACTATTCTTGCTAAGCAGCGACAAATGGCTATGCGGCAAATGCAGCAACGAACCGATCAGAAAAAGGCAGAGATTATGGCTCATGCGAATGAAATCGCATCTCGTCCTCCTAGACCACCTATGAGTCCTTCACCAGATACATCAAAAGGTATTGGATTTTTACCTCGTAGAGCAGTTACGATAGGACGAGGAAAGAAACACCGTGTCAAGAAGACAAGAAAGAATGCGAGACGGATTTGATAATTTAATTAGTTCAGTTAATTGGAAGATAGGTAAGTTTTCCTTTCTTCCAATCACATTTGGCGTATGTATGGCTATATTAGATGTCATCATGATGAGTATAGCAAAATATACTAGCAAGGGTATGATTTCATATGGAACAGCTCTTCCTATAGCAACGCTAATATATGCTTTGGAACCATATATCTTCTTCAAATCATTGAATTATGATTCGTTGACTAGTATGAATCTCGTATGGGATCTAACATCTGACGTATTAGTCACTTTAGTTGGAGTTTTTTGGTTTAAAGAATCAATTAAAGGAATTCGTTGGTTAGCTGTTGGATTTGCTATATTTTCTTTAGGTCTTTTCGCGTATACCGACGACTAATACGTCTACCACCTCCTTTTGGTTTTCTACATGTTTTAGTATGCTTACATTTGCTTTCGTAACTTTTTACATGTGAAATTGATATTTGGGTAAACCCATTCATCCATTCTGCATAATTTTCAAAATCAGGTTTACTATAAAATTGTTTAAATAACGGATAAGCTTCTGCTAAATTATGTAGAAATCGGTTTTGTATTTCAATTCGTCTAAGAGTTGGTGTAAAATTTACGGCTATAGAAAGTAAAAATTCTTGACCTACTACTTCATTCAGTAATCTCGAACTAAATCGTTTTTTAACTTCCTCAAATGAAGGATTACTTCCTGGATCAATAACTTTAGGATCTCTTGAATGTTGTATTCTTAATTTATGATTTACCATGTTATGAATTTCATATAACCATTTTGCAGGATCATTTTTATTATAAGGAAGTTCTTTCACAAATCTACGTGTAGAATTTCTACAAAACTTACATGGCAATACTTCAGCTATATTCGCAAGTACTTTATGCGGATTATTTGAATGAAACGCAATACGATGGAATAAATCCCATCCTGATGGACCCCAGAATCTTGTATCGATTCCCATTACTACTTCTTATTGTGAAAAAGAAATCTAGTTTGTTTGATAAATGGACGGTTCTACATCTGTAATAACAATCGCAGTCGGTCTTTATATTGGTATGGCAATGGGTCAGTTTTTTGGTGCGATCACTCGTGATATTGTAACACCTATTCTCGCAGGACTTTTTCCTGGAGCAGGTGCGGCTGCTGATAAACTTTCTATTCAAGTTGGAAGTGTGAAGATCAATGTTGGTGATGCATTAGCTGCTACAATGAATCTGATTATTGCGTATGTCGTAGTTTCAATGACACTCCCATATATTCGTTCGTATGCTCCTATCGGTGGGCGTCGTTAAATTCTAAGTGTTGAATAAAGATGTCTGGTATTGCTGATTGGTTTCATAAAACAGTTACAGATATTACTGGAAAAACACCCCAGCAACATGCTGACGCAATAAAAAATGCACTTCCAACTTCAGCTAATACATTTATGAGTGATAGTTCTAGCAGTAAAGCTCTTGGTGCACCATCTGAGTCTGTTGGTACTACTATGACTGGTGGTCGTCGTCGTAAGACTCGTGCTGGTAAACGTGATTCTAAGAAAACACGTCGTGGAGGTAAATATTACTAGTTCTCTACATGAAAGCTAGTCCAACCACCTTTATGATATTTCCCAAACTGAGCTTCGACTCTTTTTTCCATATCTGAAGGAGATAATCGAACATCATTATCTGACATCCATTGCTTAAACACTCTCTTAAGAGCTGTTTTATCAACTGGAATAATCTCATCACCTTCCTTAATTGAAAGTAACTTATCTGCAATGAATTTGGCAATACCGTCATTGTCATTGCGGTAATCAGATGTATACTCAAGAACTTTTTCAGGAGCTACAAGCTTACGTAAACCCTTACCTTCTTTCAAAATATGAACGAGATAATTGAGAAATGGAGTAGCCCATTCTTTTGATTGAACTAGAAACTGAATTGTTTCATCCATTGGATACTCATATGATTCTACAGGTTTTGGTACAAACTTTGAAGTAAAGTTAATAACCACTAAGCGACGCCAAGTACCACCATCTGTCGTATTGATCTTTGGCTTATCATTACATGCTAAATGAAACTTTGCTTGAACTTCAAACTCTGTACCAGACTTAAATAGATCACGAGCATACATCTTTTCGCCTGAAGTGATCTCTTTCATGAGACCAGTATTTAATGCGATAGATTCATCAGGTTCCTGCATAGTTACAAATCTGCGTCCCTTTAATCGAATAACTTCAGGAGCTGCATTACCTGATCCTTTACGTTTCTGAGTAAACAGAGAGATAGGAACTGTACACGCATAATCTCCAAGAGCTGTGGATGTTAAATTCATAATCATTGATTTACCATTAGAACCTGATCCAGTCATAATATGAAACTTTTGAGCTGTATTACCTCCAACTAGATTTGTAGCAAGATGCTTCATGAAATATTCACGTACTTCAGGATCTGGAAGAACTTGTTTGATAAACGCGTCTACCTTATTCCAAGATTCGTAATCATAATATTTACGTTCAGGATCATAATCAATTCCAGTACTGAATGATAAATAATCTTCTGGTTTACCATCACGGAAATCGAATGATATTAATTCAAGAACACCATTATTGAAAGCAATTAGATCTTTGTTTGAATCAATTTTCTTTGTAAACTCTTCATCGAAGAACAGTTCACGACATTCTTTCATGACATTGTCTTTGAAACGAGTAGTCTTTAGTTTTGTATAAATCTGATTAAGACCTGTACGTTTCTTTTCCATATCACAATATTCACAGAACCCACAATCACCTTTTCCTTCAGAAGAACAAGCTGTAAGACCACTATTTGCCATATCATTTCCAATCACCTGCATTTTCGTAAAGAATACACCTGCAATTTGCTTTGACAATTTTAATTGAAGATCAACACCACGATCAGTTTCTTTCCAGATATGTCCAGCCCAACGATACCATACATTCTTTCCAAAATCACAGCAGATATAATGATCACGAAACTTTGCATGAATTACACATGCTACATCATGTTCAGTACCAGAACACGCGGCAGTAACTAGACGATCTACATTTGTAGATTCAATACGGTCATACTCTTCACGATTATCTTCACGAGACCAATATCTGAGAGTACCTTCTCCAAGACGATCTCCATCATTTCGAAATGTTAGAGAATTCCATTTATTAATACATTCTGCTTCATTATACTTTTCATCATCTTGTGCACTAAAATCTAGAAATACATCAAGCAAATCTGGATGAATATTATGAAGACAAATTCCAACTTGAACCCATTGACTATAATCAGTGAATCGGTCATCTTTTAGATTCATAGTATGTTGCTTGATGTACTCTTTACGATCTTCTTCAAGTGGTTGAAGAATTATACGTCCTGTAGGAGAAGATCCTCTAGAACCAGGTTTCTCTCCACGTGTCGCAGGACGTCCACGACGAGGAAGTACAGACGAACCTCCTGAAATACGAACATCTCCTTCTGGCTTATTGAGATTCGCATAAATCTTCTTACCTTCTTCGGTCATAGGGATTTCACTTGAATCATCTCTAACCAGCGATAGAGTTCTCATAATTGAAGCAGAAATTGGAGGAATGTTTTCAATAATTTTAATATCTTTCTTTTGTGAATCGTATTGTAGGATGTAAGCGGTCATGTAAGGTAATGAATTAGGATCATTCTTACGAGAACCATATAATGTCCATGGAACACTACGATTAACTACTGCTTCATCATAAATCTTCTCCCATGTTTCTGTCAGTGGAAGACTTTCAAAATACTGTCCCATACTTTTCAGTAGATTACGTCTAACACGTTGTTCTACAAACTTATGTGTACAGATTTGAGGTACTACAATATGAATACCTGACTTCATACGATTCTTCTTGGTATCAAGAGTTGGCTTACGCTTTTCCATAATATAAATATCAGTTGTATCTGGAATTTGTAGATATTGTGACATTTCACTCATGTATGCTTCGCAGAACTTGATAACTTGTTCACGAGTATGAAGATGCTTTTGAACATCGTTCCCGTAGATGAAGTCAAAATCAACACGTAGAGGGCCGATATCGGACGACTTTTCTACTAGATATTGCTTCTCTTGATTGATGATTTCTTCGACATATAGGTCATAAAACTGATTCTTATGCTCATCTGGAATAAAGTACTTACCCCCCTTGAGCGATGTATGTGTCCACAACCCGTCAGCTTTATGGTTGTCGAGAAATTGCTGTAAAGACATATTTTGAGACATCGTGTTGAAAGTGAAGATAATTAGTTAGCGAACCTTCCGTTTTGAACGCAAAAAAATTGCTTTTCAGCGTTTAGTTCAAAATAATAGTTTTATGTGATCCCATATTGAAATGTTCACTACGAACTAATTCTGATTTAGAATTATATTGTAATAGTGGTAGACATGAGTCTCCATTACTATCGATTGATGTTTTCCAATAATTTCCACTATTCAAAATCTTTTCTTTTTTATTGAGTCGATCAACATTAATCATTGAAGATACTTTAGAGTAGTTATTTTTTAACCAGTCATTCATTTGTAAAATTAATTGTTGTTTTATATTTTCATCTAATGAAATTTTAATATTTTTAATTAAAGTTTCCATGGCTTCTTCTGGGGTTACAGCTATAAATCCTCGACTCCGATGTTCTATTTTTGGTTGACCCTCAATTTTAATTTCAGCTTCTAATTTTGGGTAATTTTTTAATGAATTCATATTGGTAAGATAAAATCTACATCCAAGAATTTTTCCAGGTGAAACATCTTTTACTTGTGGTCCGATATATTTAATAGTATCCATTGTAAGTAATTTACAAATAGTAAATTTTTATATCCGTTTTCAACTTATGATGTAAAATGGATTCATTCCTAAGTAGATTAAGGTTATATACTATTAACACATGACAACAATGATACTATCATTTCTTCAGAAACTTAGGGCATTTCCCGAGCTTCTCGAGCAAGAATATCCTGAAATGACAAGATTTCTTCATAGACAAGGCAATTTAACATTAAAAAGAGGATCAGGAAATAGACCACAAGATCAAGAAGCATGTTTCGCAGTAGAAGCTGAAAAACATGGGTTTAAATTTCTAGCAAAAGGAACCACGCATTCTTCAGATGGGTGTTATTATAAATATCAACTTAATGGTTCACAACGGTGTAAAGATTTTGCTCTTATAGAAGTTGTTGATGGAATATCTACAGAAGTAAAGTTTGATTTAAAAAGTGCTAAAGGAAACTCATTTTATTTTAATGATGGTTGGTTTCAGTCAAATGTAATTTATATAGTTAGTTATATACGAAAAAAACAAAATAGAATATATATTGGATATGGGGAAGAATCATATCTAGAATGCGATAATGTTGCGTGGAATGAAATTCGTTCGAAGATCAAAGAAATGAATAAATATAAAAAAAATACAACTTTTCTTAAAATATATAATCGTCTTGGTAATCAGTATTCATGTGATCAATTTACAGATCAGTTTTCTAAAGAACGGTTTGAATCTATTGAGAAGCGTCTAGCATAGATCTCATCACCATTTCAATAAGCTTAGCAGGAACAGCATTTCCAATTTGTTTGATAATAGAAGCAGTATTACCACAAAATTCATGATCAGCAGGAAATCCTTGAATCTGTGCTAGTTCTTTTTTTGTTAAACAACGAATATATAATATTCCATCAGTGTTTCTTACGCAAACATATAAGCGTGGTTGAAAACTATATGCGCAAATAATAGTTTTACATGGTTTTCTCAAATCTAATATTTCTGAATGAGTTGGTGAATCTCTTTTTCCAAATGAAATACGACTATCTGCTAATTTTGTTAAAAGATATGGATGAGGAATTCCTGTAACTTCTAGATGTTTTGTAAGATTTAGAATACATTCAGGAGGCGGATTTATAGTACATTCAACTGCGCCTTCTAAACTTTCTTCTGCGATTGTAGATACACCTTGTTTAGCAAGATTGAATGTTGGAAGTTCATATGGAATACCTAAACGATTTCCTACAATAATAAGACGCTTTCTAGATTGTGAAACTCCAACAGTTGATGTATCATAAACTTTATATACAAGTTCATATCCAATTTCTTGAAATTCTTTTTGAATTACGTCAATAACTGAACTTTCACCATCATCTGTTTTTTTGGTAAGAAGTCCTGCTACATTTTCACCTATAAACCATTCTGGTTGAATAATTTGAACAGCTCTCAGAAACTGATAAAACATTTTGTTACGTGGATCATTTGTATCTTTTTTTCCAGCGTTTGAGAATCCTTGACAAGGAAATCCTGCGAATATAACTTTTACTTTTCCAGTATATTCTTCAAATTCAGAATCTGTAATCTTATTAATATCTCCTTTTACATCTTTACCTAACCAAACACTATCTGGAAACATTTTTAAATGAGTTTGAATGGCATCTTTGTTATTCTCTGAAAAGGCAATAACAGAAAGACCTGCGTTTTGAAGACCAGTTGTATCTCCACCAGCTCCTGCGAATAGACTAATTGCGTTCATTTGATAGTATAAACTAGACTGTGCAAGTGTTTTTCCATTTTGAACGAATGATTTAAAACGAATCATTAACAACCTAAACAAAACTATACTAACAATACAATGAAATTCTGTCCTGCTTGTCGCAATATGTTATTCGGTATCGATGAAGATACTGTTGATGGTAAGAAAGTAGCAGTTCTATCATGTCGCAAATGTTCCTATAAGGAACCTGTAAGTGCTGAAAATCCTTTAGTGTATGAACATGTACTTCGTGAAGATAAGACTGCTCGTCTTGCTTTGAATCCTTATCTAAAGAATGATCCTACACTCAACCATTTAACAAATATTGTGTGTCCGAATGTTGAATGTCCGTCTCGATCAAAAGGTGTAAAACCTGATATAGTTTCTGTAAAAATTAATGAAAAGAATCTAGTTTGGATGTATCAGTGTGTACATTGTGATACTATGTGGAAGCAAGCCTCCTGTGTACACTAGCCCACCAATTCTTAGCAGACTTTGAATTCTCAACAGCTTCTTTTACTAGATCAGAATCAGTTGTAGAGTATGTTTTTCCTTTTAATAAAAATGAATGAACTCTTGCATATCCCCATTGTTGTTGTGTAGCTCCAGGTCTATGTCCTGTTCTCCAAGCAGCCATTCCACGATTATAAGATTCTTTAATGTATTTTAAAGGAACTCCACTCGCTTCTGATTTTTCTTCTAATGATTTCGCATCAGGGAAAATACGTTTCCATGAAACAGTATAACTTGATTTTTTAGTTTCTACACCTTTATCAGTTTTAAATCCAACATATGCTTTACTATTTTTAGAAGACATAGATCCATACTTCTCAATCTCTTTCTTTCTTTGTGTCTTCTTTCTGCTAGATAATCCTTTAAAGTACTTCAATGGAAAAAACTTCTTAAGAGTTTTAGCTATCATTCAACTTATAATAGTGAAATACATTAAATGTCTACGCAAGCAGAACGGTTTGCTAGTTGTGTTAAACAAATTACAAAGAACTTTCGTCCTGCTTCATTAAAACGTGGTGGACGTTCAGCTTCTAAACGAAGTGCGAGTTTTTCTAATATAGATAAAGAAGGTGTTGCCATCGCTATCTGTACAAAAAGTATTCTTTGGCCGCAAGGAAGAACTATTAAACGTTTTTATATGAAAAAAGGTAAACCTATTTTAATTACTCAGAAACGAAAGAAACGATTACCTTCTTAATTGTTTTGTATCATAAATAAATGACTTCATAGCTCCAATACCAAGAACATCTACACCATCACCATTACCACTTAACATTTCACCACATCCTGTATCAGAATTACATGGCTTTCCACCCATTGAAATAGGGAGTTTTAATCCATCTTTCATTGTGTAATATTCCCAACGGTTTGATGAATTAATTGAAGGACGACCAAATAAAGGTAGCATAGAACCCATTTTATCAAGGATACCTACTTGCTGATACGATGAATCACGTCCAAATAAGTAAGGATTCTCACGTTCTGGAGGAGCATAAGGATCACTAAATACATCAAATGGATGTTTTCTAGTAGATGAGAACTTTACAGGGTTATCTTGAATAACAACTGTAGATCCACCGCGTGACATGAATACGACTGCTAATATTCCTACAACTATAACTCCAATTAGAAGTAGTTCTGAATTCTTCTTTACCATTGCCTACTATAGTGAAAATTATGCTTTCTCAGACAATTTAAATTTTGCTTTGATTATATCTTTTCTCACAGGAAGTATTGATTTACCCCATATTATATCATATGATCCATTTGTAAACAAAAGTATGTAACCATTTTTATCAACTGTTAATGGAGCAGTCAGTGTATTATTGTGATTAAAAGGGCGAGTTTTTGATTGAGGATCAAACCAATTTGGTAAAACCCAATCACATATACCAACTTTTGTATAAACAGGAGTAGCAAAAAATTTTCCTTTTCTAGAACTTCCTGTTCTAACTTGAACAGTTAACGCATTTGATTGAACTGGATCACTTACTTCATATGCACACATAGTTACTTCATCAGCAAACATTGCCCATATATTACAACCTGGATTAATTAACATCTCAAATAGTTCATGGCAAACAGATTGTGCGAATGTAGGCACAGTAGGATCTAAACTATATAACATAACTCCTCCATTATCAAGTACTGTTTTAGCAAATGCTCTTCCATATGGATTATCATTTATTTGGTCATGATATGCTACAGCTCCTTCTTCATCTGACGTATCTAATAAAGCTATTTTTAATGGAATTGTAGTTGTTTTACCCTTTTCAACATATACACATGTAGTTGTTACAATAGACCAATCTTTACAAAACTGAGGCAAAATTATATTTAACGCATTTGTTATTGTAGATCCATCCTTATCTGAAACAACCGAACTTCGATTTATAATAGCAATTTGTACCATTTACCATTAAAACGGAAAATCATATAGAGAAACGCTTAACTATAATAACAATGGAGCAAGTACGTATTGATTCAAAGATTCTTCATCCAGAAGTACATCCAATTACACGGGAAGCCGTTCAAGAAGCTCTTAAAGTTGAAAAGACAACTCTTCCATACTATACTAAGTATGAACAGGTAACACTTATTGGAACTCGAGCACAACAGTTGGCAGAAGGGGCAAAACCTCTTGTGTCACTGGATGGTATGCTTACATCAGATCCTAAGTTTGTGTGGAATGTAGCAGAGAAAGAGGTATTTCAACGAAAACTTCCTTTCATTATTCATCGTCGTTTACCAGATGGACGATCAGAGTATTGGAGCGCACAAGATCTTTCTGTCATGTGGTAATTCGTTAACCATTCATCTCAAATTGAGTGGCAGCTGATGGAGGAAATACTAAAAGTTTAGGAGACCAATCATGAGCATACATAGAAGGAGAAGCATGAGTAACTGTCTTATCTGCCATTTGAAGATCAATACTTGATGAATGATCGAAACGATCTTGATCACGTCCAATCTCTAACTCAAGACGTCTAGCATCAGATTTAGGCCATGCTGTCCACATATCCTTCAATAAAAATACAATAATAAGACTTAAAACTAGAAATGTATAGTGTAACCCCTTAGAATATACAACTACCAGAAGTGCCAGTAATGCCACTGTCGCTCCTGGACGAGTGAGTTTTAATAGAAGTTCTAACACACTATGAGAGAACTGTTTTTGCGTGACAACTACTAGCAAAAATGCCAATAATAGCATAGAGTAAGATTCATCAGGTGTCATTCTTATCTATTCTTCACAGAAAACGAATCTACAAAGAAAGAATACTAAAGATATTAAAATAGAATGATCTTTCCAATTCGTTGTGTATCATGTAATAGTGTAATCGCTGGCAAATATTTGGCTTATCTTGATAAGGTAAAGCAGAATCGTCGTGACACTGGAAAGACTGAAATGGAGTATTTAACTGCTACAACTGTAAAGACTGCAGAAGGTAAAGCTCTTGATGATCTAAAAATTACAAAACCTTGCTGTCGTCGTCACTTTCTCTCTCATGTAGATCTTCTCTAAACAATAAAATCCATGACAAACACAAATGTCCTATACGGAATATTTACGTACAAAAATGGCTGCTGAGACAAAGGTCATAGCTGTACAAAAACCTACAGATGCTTCCATGTACATTACCAAAAAGCGTATGGTAGCGACTCAAGTTTTTTTTCAAGATGGCACTAGTGTTGGAACTTTAACAAAACAGACGGATAGACCTGTATACAATAATGCATCTGTATCTTACAAAAAAGCAACTGGTAAACCTGTTGATGCGAGTATATATACTGCCTACAGAGGACATAATGGAATTGATAAGGATTTACCCTATCGCGCAGGTGGTAAAAAAGAGTTACCTTGCGTAAATCCTCGAACTTCTGGAAATTGGAGATATTCATCTGCTAGTAGTGTTACAAAATCTAAAGTATCTTGTCCTGCAGAACGTGGCGATGATATAAGTGATATTAAGTTTGTAGATAATACGATTTCTTTAAGTGCAATGCATCCTCGTATGGTAGGTTGTTGTGATCATAAAATTGAAGATCCTAATCATACTCACAGTCCAGGTATTCAAGTTGATGTTAATAATCAACCTTACGCACTTGGTAAACCATTCTTTATGGCCAATCCTCCTTTGCCTCAAGGTCCTAATGTTTCTGATCATAAAGTAGGTGGATATTTAGGTCCTAGATCTGGATATGTAGAAAATAAGCATGGATATGTCAAACCATCACGAGAAACTCCTAGAGCACCTGGTGGACAAGGACAAGAACCAGCTCATTTAAAAATTAATAAACCAACGTTATTTTCAATTAAGTCATCTTAATAGATCGATATTATAATACATAATGTTATTCGTATTGTCGGAAATACATAAATATCGTGAGTTTTGTGAAAGTTTTCGTAACACTCATGAAGGATTAACGTTTCTAGATTTATCTAAAGTTCAATCGAATCAATTAGCAAATGAAGTTGATTCAGTTGTAGGACATCATACAAATTGTTGTGTTTTTCTTGGTTATTTAGAACCTGGATGGATGTTAGATCCAACACATCAGACACGTATGAGAAAACTATTTCGTAAATTTCCAGTAGCAATGGTAACTAATTTTGTGGAAAGTATACCTTTCTCATGGAAAAACGAAATCGATACCTTTTACACAGACTCCCATGTAAATAAGAATGGAAGTCCCGACACTCTCAACAATGGTAGTTCTATACAAGACCAATCTGAACTTTGATACAACTGTTCTAGCAAATTCAATTCCTTTAAGTTCTGATATTATTAAAGTAGAAAAGCGTGGTGTTATAAAGCGTGGTGAAAGCAAACGTGATCGTATTAAGCGTCGGTCAAAGAAAGAACCTTCTTCAAATACGACTGGATTTTGTCATAACTCTCTTACACTTGTTATGATGAATGATGGAGATGGTACTCTGCTTAAAAAAGAAATTACAATTAAGATATTTCAAAATGGAGTATTTCATATGACAGGTATTCTAGATGAACAATATGATATTTGTTCTATTCGTATTCTTATGAAAACTCTTTGGGAAGATTGTAAAGAATCAATTAAAAATATTCCTGAAAAAGCAGAAATTATAAATCGACGTGTAGTTCTTATGAATTATACTACAAAACTATCATCAAATAATACTGTTGCTAGAGAAGTTTTACATACAAATATAAAGAATTCTAGACTTGAAGATGTGACATCACACTATGATCCTGATGTTTATCCTGGTGTCAAGATATGCATCGGGAAAGATAATTGGACTGCTAAAATATTTAGAACAGGAAAGATTATTTTAACAGGTGTTGTAAGCCCATCTGAATGTACTGATCTTATTTCACGACTGCTTTGTCTGTTTGAGTTGGTGCTGCCGCAAAAGCCGAAACTAGAACATACGTCAAGTACAGCTGCCCTACGTTTAATGCACTAAGTAAACATAACCACGCAAATACAACTTGTGGACTACTTACTTTTTGCCATGCGTCCGAGTACAGAGCGACGGCTCCTCCCACCACGAGAAGTAGACTTGCGGTTCCCCCGCCGATGAGTCCTGTTATTACGGCGTCCATTCTTTGCTTTACGATGACGTTTTGTTCTACGTCCTCCTGTCGGAGTAGGATCATATGGTTGAGCATTCATGAGTTTATCACCTGAAGCATCAGCTCGAATCTGATTAATGTTATTCACATTCGTTAAGTGATTCTGAGCATGAGATACTCCACGAATTGTTCCTGCTTCAGGAATACTAGGAATATGTGCATTTAAAGAATCTGCTCCCCCTCTCCTGGCAGTTCTCTTTTTACGACGAGAAGAACCTTTTTGTCCTGCTCCCATCGCTTTTGCGGTTTCTGCTAGTTTAGCATTTGAGGCTAACGTATTTTTAGAAGCAGCTTCAAGTGCACTTCCTTCTAGATCTTGAACTGGGGGCGTGTGTAAAGCAGGAGCTTGAGGAATAATTTGTCCACTCGCTAAAGTAGTCATCTTAATGTATTAAGCAGAAATAAGAGAAATGTCATCACTAACCTCTATGCAAATTCAGGCGCTTGTTCGTGAAATGGATACTAGCATAAGACGTCATCGCAAACTAAAAAATGATAATCCTACACAATTTTGCGAGAAGGTTATGAATGAAAATAAAAAGTTGTATGATGAGTTTCCAAGTATATTTGAAATGCATATAGATGGAAAGCTTGATGGAACATTTTTTGAAATGTTAAAGCTTCGTCATAAGGTTGAAAAAGGTGAATTAACTGAAGATGAAGCTTCTAAAATGGTAGGACAAAAACTATTTGATAGATATGTAGCTCCTGTTGTAAGTGGACTTCCTCCTGCTGAAAAACCATTAAGTTACTCTGAATTTTATAAACAGTTTGAAACAAATGCCAGTAACGGTTCGTAAGTTTTCTGGAGCAGGTAAAAAAGCCCCTACGATATGATCCTGTAAAGAAGCAAGTCGTAAATATTAAATGTGATTGTTACACCTGTTCCTCGTTCTTAAACTCTTGTCGTAAATCCATGAGAAGTTTACCTAACTTATTTTGTCCACGCCACTTATCAGGATGCTTTGATTTCTCAGATGTCATAGCAGTTCCAATTCCCCAATATGTATCACGTGCATCTGCTTCTCCAATCATTCGATCTTCAGTTCCCTGAAGTTGCTTTCGCAATTCAGGATGTTGAACAAATTTAGCTTTAACACCTACTCTCATGATATCATCACGTTTAGAATCCCATACTTCTGTTACAAATTCTTTTACTTTTTTACCTAGAGCTTTTGCAGCTTTAGCAGATTTAGCTTTTATAATCTTTTCATATATTTCATCATCTTTGAACTCTTTTGCTTTCATGGCTTGAAAGTAGTGTTCTACTGTGTGGTATTGTGCACCGTCCACATCAATCCGATGTCCGGACATATTGCTGAAATTGCGATGCTCTCCTTTACTCTCGTCAGCGCCGTGAAAGAGGACTGGAGGCGGTCCAGACTCTTCCGTAGTCTTACGTAACTTTCTCTTGTTAGGTTTGGCTGATTGATCGTCAGTGTTCCCTTCATCTTTGGTGATATTCTCAATGGTCGGCGTCTCGGCATCTTCTTTAATTTGTTTCTTTGAGCTACGTTTAAACACGAATGTACGGTTGAGAAATGAGAATGCTTGCTGTTCCTGTGTCAGTGTAATACCATTTTGTCCAGCATACAATTCTGAGAACAACTTTGTTTCTACAAGTTCCCAACCATATTCTTCTAGAATAGTAGTGACTTTTTCAAATGGTACTAGATATTCAATCGCAGGTTTATCAAAGCTTTCAAGGTAAACTTTTACTGGCATACTAAACTCTTCAGTCCATGTTTCACGATCATCATATTCTTTCGTATATTCACCTGATACATGCTTATCTGTTCCAAATAAGTATGTCTTCTTTCCTGCTAGAAGGGAATATATAGATTTACCATCAGAACATGTTCCAAAGAAGACATCTTTTCCATACTTTTGAAGATTCTTTGCAAATGCTCGAAATATCTCTTCTGATTCACATGCGTAATGTAATGCGAACTGACATGATATTACATCAAATGAACTAAGTCCTTCAAATTTAGAAAGGTATTCAGTAGGAGCTGTTTCTTTTCCAGTAAGAATTGCCATGTACTTATCTTCCTGTTCTAGCAAAGGATACTCTGTCATATCACCTTGTAGAAAGAGACATGGTGGTAAATGATCATGTGGATTCTTGCGTTTATCATTAATGTAGCGAACCGCAGAACCTTGTGTTGGAGATGTAATATTTGAAAGAGAAATATCAATTCCTACAACTTTAGAAGGACGTACACGTTTCCACTTATTTAAATCACCTGCTCGTCCAACAGCTAATTCTAATAGAGTATCATCTTTCTTAACATTTTGTTTGTACAATCCATCCTTAATACGATTATGAAAATCATATACATCATTAAAGATACGAGATCCACGTTTAAGATCATCTCTGTAGTACATATCATCTTCATAAGTTGAATCTGGAGGAGTCGTAGCAAATGAACGAATCATATCTTCAGTTACAGGAACATGAATAGATGTCCAAATAGAATTTGCAGTATTAATATCATTCCCATATTGAGGTTCACGCAGAACACGGTACTGATACGTCTTATCATATCTAGTTCTCAGGATATTCCATCTACGTGTATCAATATCAAATGAACATTCTACAATCGTATTATCTTCAACACGATTTCCTTGAGAATCTACAGTTAGACTTTTTTCATTTACAGGAACTAAAATTTGATAAGCATCTGGATCACGAGGAACTGTAGGTTGAAATACTGAAGGCACTCGTGTATTTGTATCTGCTACACGCTGTAGATCATCTGGTAATTTACGAGGAACATATTCACCAGTCATTGTTTCACGAGGATACACAATGTCTTCTCCAGGTGTACGAGATACATATAGTTCACTCTTTCTTGCTTTGACTTTATTTACTGGATCAAATGTTTCATCTGGAGATATTTTTACTAGAAAGTCGATTGTGTTTAGGTGAGGAGGTTTCCATTTGTAAACACGTAACCATGTCTTACCTTTACGATCATCAGGAGGTGCTACAGAAGTACTACGAGGTGTAAATATAAGTCCATCAGTTTCATATTCAAATTTAGTATCTAGCAAAGTTTGAATACATTCTTCCATAGCAAGACCATCTCCTGCTAAGAAAAGCTTAGTTTGAACACGTAAAGGATTTAATGATGGAGTCATACGAAACTTAGTACGCAAATCATCTACAAATGTACGAGCACATCCAAGACGAGAATTTAAAGGATTTTTTAGAGTATCTTCATCACTTTTCATGAGAGGAAGTCCACGAGTATCACGTCCACGAAAACGATACACATCAAAGATACAGAATAACTGTTTATCTGCAATGTATTCTCCATCAATGAAATCACCTGAATGACTATCATCTCCTGCTGTAATACCTGTCCATGTTACTTGAAGACTTGGTGTTACCATAATAATACGACGATCACGAGCTATATATAATCCACATCGTTGTCCATCGGCTTTATTGGTAACAGTGTAGTCTTTCAGAATATTATGAGGATTCTCTACATTTAAATGACGACGAAACATAGTTACAGGATTTAGAAAGATATTTGATGTCATCTTAAACTCCTGCTGATAACGATGAATATCGGATACAGTCAACAGAAAGGACGATTGGTAAAACGCTTGAGAAATAGTAGTCATGATAGTAAGTAGATCTTCTATGATAAGTTTGTTATCAATTTGTGACTTCTTGTTTTCAAACTCAATTTCAAGTTCATATGTATGAGGTTGTTTCAACATATCACGAATACTCTGCTTTGAGTTCATAGGTCGCGACTTCACCATGGAGAAATCAATACGAAATAAGTTCGAAGCAGTACGAAATGATTTACGATGAATCATGCGAATATGACCCTTAGGATCACTTGGATTACCTTCCCAATCTTTTCGAATAATCTGTTCAGATCTTAAAGTGAATCTAGCAGATGCTTCTGATACATCAATCATATCTTTCTTCCCAATATTGCTCTCGAAATATCGTTGTTTACGTTCCACTTTGAGTGGAATCTCTTTAAATGAATTTTGAATACATAATTTATGAATGTTTTGAGCTCCATCTATGACTACACGATTGCTGTCTGTGTATGCTATTGAAAGTCGATGTTCTTCAGTTTGTGCTCCTACTGAAAGAGTTTGAATTGCTTTTAGGATACGATCAGCAGTATCCTTTGTTTGAATTTTACCCGAAAGCAGCTTACATTCTAGCTCTGCTTTTGGGTCTTTCTTTGCTATGTCAACGAATGATACTAAATCGTCAATAACTTGCGTAGTGACTATACTATCCATACTGTTATATTTTATCTTGGATTAAAACCAGTCCATTTTACACTTACATCATTCTCTCATATGTCTTACGAGTTTTCATATCATCGTCCATACGCTTTCTTTGATCTAAGCAAAAAAGAACATACCGTTCAACTTCTGTGAGTGTATCATCATCTAGTGTATCTGTTGAAACAAGTACACCATTTTGTGTCTTAGTTACCTGTGGAGACAGCTTTTTTATGATACTGTAAATTTGTTTATGTTCATTCATTTCAAGTTTATCAATTTGATCCTTAAGCATCTCCAATTTTGAACGAGAGAACTTGCTCATTTTCTAGATTACCCGCACTCTGTTTAAGCTTTCTCTTTTTAGGCTTTTCAGGTTCAATTGGAGTTGTTACAACTTGTTTAATATCACTATCTACTGGAAGTACTGCTGCAAGTAGATCTCCAATTGGATTTGCAGATAGAAGAGGTTGTTCAACAGGAGCAGCTACGCGTGAAAGTAATTTAGCAACAACGATAATATCACGATCTTGTTGTTTGAATTGACATCCAACAACTTCAAATTCAATATCTTCACCAATTTTTGCATTCTCAAAATCTTCATTTCCAATATGGAGATCTCGAGGAATCAATACCTTAATAGGAGGAGTCTCAGCATGAATACCAACCTTGCTTCGAACTGTTACTGGAGCCTTAAATCTTTGTCCAGTGTGAGGCATACATACATCTGCTTGGAATTGAACATCATAATCTACACCACCTTTGATATAGTTTGTTCTTCCTAGAGAATAGTTAACAATTGTAATACTGTTTCGTTGAACGAATCCTTCAGCAGAACACTTTCCTTCAAAGTTCATCTTTAGTTGAGCAAGAATTGAAGCTTGCATATTCTTCTGAAGAAACTTTGAATAAATATGAACTTTTTTGGATAATTGACGTCTTTCAAACAGAGGATCCATCTTGTTGTTCAAAGAGTATAGATTGTTTTATCCATTTTCCCCGAAATTTAGATTATTTTACATTCACTACAACATTGTGATAATCCACATGAATCAAATGGCTCACCTTCTATAGGAGCTTCTTGTATCGTAGGTCCCCACCAATAATATTGATTATTTATCCTGTTTTCTACAGAACCATCCTGAAAGAATCGTATATAGCTAGAATTCTGATTAAGCTTATTTTCAATTGCTTTTTTCAGTGTTGGTTTATTCCAAAAGTATCTACATGATCCATCTGTCGATAAAATAGAAGCTGCTCCATCAGCATACCAAGTATACATATCTCCAGCAGGAGTGATTATGTGTATTGATTCTAATTCAGGAACTTGAACTGGACATACTGGATATTTTTCCAGTGACAGTATTACGTTTGTGCTTTCAGCCATTGAAATCTCTACGGTTTGAAGTTGACTTGACATGTTTTACTATTCATTGAATCACAACAATTAAATCAGTTTTACATGTGACTTTAGATATTTTGGAATATATCCAAGTTTATGAGGTAGCTTTAATTGCTTTTTGTTTTTTTCAAGATTACTAGGTGATGACGGTACAATTTGTATCCATCGTTCTTTCATTTATCTAATCCTTGAGACGTTTAAGTAAATCTGGACGATGTTCATCTTCTGAAAATATTGAATATTCTTCAGGTGTAATCCAAAAAATACCATCTTTACCTGAAAGTACGGATTCACGAACTAATAAATCTAAAAACATACATCTATCTTTCTTTGTTTTTACCTTTTCTGGAAATCCTGTACCCACTAACCATTCTGAAAACTTATCTAATAATCCTGCTTGGTATGTGGTACATTGACGTCCACCAATATTCTTTGCTCTAGCTGCTCGCTTTATATCAGGTGATTTCTCATCAATGTTAAATATCACTCCACCATCCTTAATCGACGCAAATAGATCTGTTTTCTTGGATACAAACTTATCTTTAGCATTCTTTATCCATGCTCTATATGCGTCTTCTTCTGCTCCTACAGGAGTAATCTTCTCTTTTGCGTCATTGTAAATATTCTTTGAACCTAGAATGTAGAGTTTCTTACCATCTGATACTGTTGCTATTAAAGGAGCCGCATATGGAGGTGGAGCAGACCAATTAAGTGTAAGCAAATGCTGAACTTTCTCTTTATCTGTTAGAACTATATCTGCGATATACCAGTCCAAAACTTCTGGCTTAAAACGTTCTTTGATATATGATGGCCATGAATATGATTCACGTTTTTCAGATAAATCTGAGAATCCTATATCTACTGGTGTTACAGCCTTTTCTTGTTCTTTTGGTTCTTCAGGAGTAATCATAGGTAACTCAACGGATACACCTGATTCATGTTTTACTAGACGATCCAAAAGTGTATCTCGTTCTCCTTCTGCGAATGCAAACACGTTTTCCTTTGCTTGTAGATGACCTATACGACCATTTTTATCCTTGAGTTGAAATCCAGAATCAATTGCGTTTTGAAGGATGTATGATAAAACACTTTTAGTATATTGTTTCATAGACTTCTCATCAAACAAATCATCTTTTTTCCAAATAGGTTTCTTGGCAAATAGTTTTAATATCTTATCTAGAACTTCATCTTTTACATCAAGAATAGCAGAGAGTGGACGTTCGTGATCTAGATCAACTTCTGATTCTTGAATATTACATATTATTTCATAAGTTCCTTCTTCGAATGTAGGGGCAGACATAGCAGATAATGGTAAGTTAACTAGCTTCTGATCTTGATTACGAATCTGAGGAATTAAAAATTGTGTACCATCTGCTCGTTTCTCACCTCTCCAATCAGCAGGAAGACTATTTACTGCTTGTTGAAGATCACAATCCATAGCAGATTCCATTACAACACGTTTTACTTTTGAAATACGAATGGCTTTTTCTTCTACAAATGTACGATAAATGTATTCATCTACTGTTTCTTGAGTAGAATCTGGATAACGACATACATGTAGATATACAGTACAATTCTGTTGTTCAAATGGAAGTAATGAATGAGAACATGTTCGCATACCACGTCCTATTACTTGCTCAATTCTACTCATATTAAACCATGGATCCAAAACATGAATCTGTCGTACATTTCGAAAATCTACTCCTTCAGAAACTTTAGGTGATGCGATAACTACTCGAATATCAGAACCATCTGCGTTTTCTGATCTCTTAAGTCGTACAAGAGCCTTTCTAATATCCGAATCTGAAATATCCGATGTAAATAAAACATATTTTCCTTTTGAGCCTCGTGTAATCTCTCCTGACGTATCTTTTAGTAAACGATTTCCAGAAGCAGGATCAAATCCATGTTCTTCTAGACACATCGCAAAAAGTTGAGCTCCAGATTCTACAACATTTGAATATACATATACAATTCCAGTTGTTGCTTCAATTGTTTTTGTAATCAATCCAAACTTTGAACTGTATAAAGCAACTTTTGAAGGTGCTAAAAATTGTTCGTCACGATATTTATATGCTCCTTCTGACTTCTCAAATGTTTCACGAAACGTTTTGTTTCCTGGAAACATACATATTAAACGATGATCTGATACAGCTTTTACAGTCACTGATCTAATAGCTTCTGCCTGTTGAGGTGATACAAATGATCGTGTGAGGGTTAAATACTTACGTTGTTTCTTAATAGGTTGTCCTGTAATATCAGTCGTACGATCAGGTAAAGCAATAAGTAAATCTGGTGGAGGTAATCGAAATGGAAATGTGAATGGATTTTCACCACGTATAAATGATACATAATCTTGACACCATCCACGAAACGCAGATTCTTTACCTTCTTTGAAATCACCTGATTCTGTAAATATATCAGATGTTTTCACTAACTTATTTGTATCTAGCTTTCTCTCATTCCATAAAAACAAATTAAAGTAATATAAAATCTCATCAAATTTATCATACATAGGAGTAGCTGTTAATAACACAAGTGTTACACCATTTGCAACTTTCAAAATCTGTTCAATTGCGATAGAAACTAACTTATTAGATTCAGTTTCAGTTGTTTCTTTTAGGTTGTGTGCTTCATCAATGATAATAAGACGATTATCGAACGTATCATGAATCCACTTTTTCATATCATTATCAGTTTTAGCTACCAATTTCTGACGATCTATCACATTCGCAAATGTAAGATATCCAACAAATTCATAAAATTCTCCAATAATCTTATTTGCTAAATTCATCACTCGTTGCTGAGAGGCTTTATCTGTGTAACGTAAGGATTCAGATTGAGATCTTTGAATCATATCTAGATATCGTCTTCCAGTACATTGTTTTGAAAGAAGTAATCCATCTGCGTCTACAGATACACGAGAGATATCAAAAATTTGAGCTTTAAAGTTTTCTTGAATTGATGGATTCGCAAGAACAAGAACACGTTTGTCCTGAAATTCAGGTCTTATAATATATTCTTCTGCTACTTGAATCGCAGTGCAACTCTTACCAGAACCTGTGCCATGAACCATTAAAAGGTTACGTGTTGGTGACTCAGGACTCATGACTCTTCTTAAAAATCGTTGACTGGTTTGTAATTTAAAAGATTGAGATGCAGATGTAGAACATTGGGATTCTCTCATCTGCCTTAAAGCATCTAGTGTCGCATTAGGCGGTAATGGTTGCGACTTAGTCTCAGCCAATTCTTCATGTGAGACATTCACCATCCTTATATTATAGTTGAAAACGGATTTATGAATAAGGAACTTGACTAACTACAGATTAAGATGACATCAATTTTTGAGAAAATGAGAGCAACCACCAAACGTTCTTCAAAACCAATAGAGCCACAAGTAGAAGCACCAACTGTAGTAAAACATGAATCAATTCTGGAGAGTTTTGATACAAAAACAGCAGATGAACTGTTAAGTCGTAATTTGTTTGTCAGTGATGAAGATATGTATCATGTAATCGACTATGCTGATGACGATGCTTGGAACTATATATACACAAATCGCCATAAATATGCTAAACGAATTCGAGAAGTAATTGAACCGAATGATTATAAGGTTCCTATAGAGAACCTTGTTACCAAGATTCGTGAGTTATCTGATAAGGAATGGGATACACTCAAATTGAATAAAGAACGTAAACTTGAAGCTCAATTTGAAAAAGATTGGACTGAATATTCTGATTGTATTTCTGATCGTCCATTAGGTGAAGTTGATAGTCGTCTAGATGATGCGTGGGAGAAGTTCACGCATACGAAGGATAAACTTACAAAGTATATAGCTTCTCGTTCAAAGACTTATTTAGCACCATCTTTGCGTGGAAAGGAGATTGCTGACCCAAAACAAGTTAAGATTGAAGATGAAATTCGTGAGATGGAAAATGAATATGATAAAGCTCAAAAACTAGTTGAAGATACAGATTCTGCTTACTGGGAAACAAAGAAGAATGAATACCGCAAAACATGGATGCCAAAATTGTCGTCGTAAAACGATCATGACTATAACTTGTAAATGTAATATGACAGTCTGTATTACATGTCGTCATCCTGATAATCATAAGTGTACATTTGACTTTCAAGAAGAAGCAAAACAAAAAATAATAAAAGAAAATCCGGTTATCTCAGGTGAAAAACTAGAGAGAATATAAATGAACTTAATAAATATTGGATCAGCTGTTGCGTGGGTTGATTTTTTTACAATTGTTCTTTCTAAAGTTTTTCATTTAGGAAAATCACTCGATAAATGGTATGCTAATTTTGGTATTGTAGCTGTTCTATCTGATTGCTTAGTTATTGTGCTTGGAATTATGATTGCTCAGTTTATTGTTCCTGGCGCAAAAGTTCTTACATTAGTGGTTGTATCAATTATTATTCAAATAGTTCATGATGTTCTATTTTATTATGCGGTCATTCTTGGTGTACCTCGTGATCAAAATAGCATGATTGATCTTTTTAAGGAATATGCTATTGAAAACTCTTGGAAGATTTTAGTTGCTGATTCTCTTATGATTGGATCTACTGTATTACTCGCACATTATCTATCAAAACTAAATACATCTCATTCCTCATTTATTGGATTATTAGGAGTATATGGGCTAACATATATCATGTATACAAAGTAAATGGGAGGTGGCTTATTCGGAACACCGTTATATTTGAATCCAAAATGTTTAGTATTTAGTGCTTTTGTATTAGCAGTTTATTGGTTACCTCATGCAAAAGCATATCCGCATAAAATTGTAGCTGCATTTTTACTAGCAACTTTAGCGTATGTATTGCTCGCATGGTATGATTACATCTATAGCTGTACTGATCAATTAGGTCCAACATTACTAGGATGGATGTCTATGTTTTTTAAACCAAAATCATATCGTGATAAGTTTGACGAACTTCCTGTAACGTACAAAAAAATAGTTCGGACGTTTGACGTCGCTATTTTATTGGTTTTATTAGTTTTAGTTTTTATACCGTATGTCTACTAAGCAGTTACTCAAGACGAGAACGCTTTGCTTTAGGCTCATCGCATGAAACAGGAAATGTATCCATAAACTGAAGAGCTGCTAGACGACAGTTATCATATCGGCTGCTCATTTCATTAAGTTTAAGATTTAGACTCTTAATCTCATCCTCATATTCTGAGATTTGGAATTCTGCTGCAAGCAGTTCATCTTCGCACGCTGCTAACTTGCTACGAAGTGCCTCTGCTAATGGATTTGTGCAGAAACTATATGTAAATCCTGCGAACCACATAAGAGCTCCAACTGAGAAGAATAGTCTTGCTACATTCTCATATGTTTGAGCTGGAATAGCCTCAATGATTGGGTCAAGTGAAATATTGTATGCTTCGAAATTCATGGTGTCTGCTATATATTGTCATAATGTAGGTTTGATCCGTTTTTGATGAACCATTATAACAACTAAGACATAACTTCGAATTTGATATGGTCGAATAGATTCTACATTAACTAGAAAGTTTAAACGTTTGAAATTATAGTTCGCAGGAAGTTTAAGTACAATATACTGTGGTCTATTTTTTCGTGAAAGAATATCTTCTAACCAACAATCAAGACGTTTTTCAGATATAAATAGATCTAATTCTTTATGCTTTTTATAGTCTTTTCCTCCCCATGGTGGATCTATATAGAGTACATGTGTATTCCAATTGAACAATTCAACACTATTTGCATTATGTAATGTTACATTATTGAAATCATATACATGAACATTATTGGTTAACGCATCAAAGTTATCAACTTTAAGTTCAATACTATGTACATGTCCAAAATTCATTGCGAAATTAAGTGTATCTCCGCCAATACATGCAGTAGCATCTGTAATTGTCATCGTTTTGATGTCCTTAAAGATATTACGCATGATATTAAGAATCTTTTCTGCATCACGACGTCTTGTTATACTGTATGATCCTTCTTCAGTTGTTCGAAGAGCTGAATAATCAAGCCCTTCTTTACGAGGAAATAAATCCTCCATCTACTCTCTATATGATTCGCTATCTTAAATTCATTTTAGACATCGCATGATTATAATAATCAATGTGTGGAATATTAGGAGTAATTGGTAAAAGTATTGATATTCAACACTGCCTTCATAAACTAAAAGCTAGAGGACCAGAAGGTAATTCAGTTCATTCTGATACTAATTACCAATTTGGTTTTACTCGTTTAGCTTTGAATGGTCTAGATGAATCTGGTATGCAACCTATGAAATATGGAGATATTACATGGGTATGTAATGGAGAAATCTATAATTGGAGAGAAATTGCTGATGAAATTTTATATACAAATAAAAGTGGATCAGATTGTGAGATTATTGGTCCGTTATTAAAAAGATATGAATACGCAGATATGTTTAGGCGTATTCATGGTGTTTTTGCTATGATTATTTCACATGGTGATACTATTATTGTTGGAAGAGATCCATATGGTGTAAGACCTTTATTTATTTCAACTTCAGAAGATAGAATTATTCTTTCAAGTGAATTAAAAGCACTACCTTCCATAGAGTTTTCTACAGTTCAACATTTTCCTCCAGGACATTATGCGATTATTAATAAACAAACTTTAGCTATTACATATTATTCATACCATATTCAATATATTTCTGCTATTCCTAGAAGTAGTGTATTTTCAACAATACGAGAGAGTCTTATTACAGCTGTTCGTAGACGTATGTTAACTGAAAGACCTGTTGCAGCTCTTTTAAGTGGAGGATTAGATAGTAGTTTAATTGCTTCTATTGTTCAAAAAGAACTAAAAATACCTTTAGAAACATTTAGTATTGGATTTCAAGGTTCTGAAGATTTAAGACATGCTAGAATGGTAGCAGATCACATTGGTTCAAAACATACTGAAATAATTATGACACCTGAAGAGTTCTTTAATGTGATACCTCAAGTAATTCACGACATTGAATCATATGATATTACAACTGTACGAGCATCAGTTGGTAACTGGTTAATCGCAAGAGAGATTTCTAGACGTTCAAATGCTAAAGTTGTATTTAATGGAGATGGAGCAGATGAATTATTAGGTGGATATTTATATTTCTTTAAATCTCCAAATGAAACTGAATTTGAAGAAGAATCAGATCGATTACTTCAAGATATACACATGTATGATGTATTGCGATCTGATAGATGTATTAGTAGTCATGGATTAGAACCAAGAACTCCATTTCTTGATAAGGATTTTGTTGATGCTGTAAAATCAATTCCAGTTCATATGAGACGTCCAACAAAAAATCAAGTAGAAAAATGGGTTCTTCGTGAAGCCTTTAAAGATACGAATCTTTTGCCAGAAGCAGTATTATATCGTAAAAAAGAAGCATTTAGTGATGGTGTAAGTACTCACCAAGGTATTTCATGGTATCAAGAATGCCAAACTAGATCCTTTCAAAAAGTTCCAGATTGGAAAGATGTTATTTTAGATAATGTTCATTTAAAACCATATACTGCAGAATCATATTATTATAGATCATTGTTTAACACATATTACCCTGAATATAGTCATATTATTCCATATTTTTGGATGCCAAAATGGAGTCCTGAAACTAATGATCCTAGTGCAAAAACATTAAACCAATAATCATATAAACATATTGGACATATTGTATAGAATGGAATTTCCTATTAGTCGTGATCGTCTTCGTAACTATAAACTAAGTGAAGCAGTTTATGTAGAAACTAGGCAACGAGTAATGAAAGAAATTCAGCAAATTTGCAAGGATATAGAAAGAATAGTTCTTAATACGAATGAGCATAAATACATATACAGAATTCCAGTATATGTTAAAAATCCCAATTTAAGACTTAATAATGATATAAAATTAACTAATCCTTCTTCAATTATCAATAGAATTATAATAGAACTTCAAAATACGTTTCCAGATAGTGCTATTGTGATAGACCCTTTAGAAACATATATTATTATTGATTGGTCTTAAACCCAACCACAATGAATACGAGTTAAGAAGAGATATGTACGATTAAATAACTTTTCCATTTCTGCAAAAGATTCAGACATAAGTAACCAATGCTTTAATGTTTTATTATTAGATCCAAAGTACATTGGATAATCTTTATCTAGATCTAAAGAGTACTCTGCTTTAGCTCTAGCTTTACTATTTGATTCATTACGAGCAACAAAGTCTAATTCATTCTCTAATGCTTTTGCTACAACAGTTTTAGCACTACGAGCAGACCTACCAGGAACATATACAACACTTTGACCGTTTATAATATATTTCAAAATTGTTACAAGAGCTTCACGTTCTGATCCAACCTTATGTAATGAAACTGATGGATAATCATGTGGACTTACTAAAACTAATTTATCACGTACACGAATTTGAACTTGGTCTAACAATTCTGAATTCTTCTTTGCTATAGGATTATATGATCCATACTTCTTTGCGTATGGAATCAAATCTACAACATCATGTTCTTCTAAAAAATTGAAGTAAGGCTTAAATGGTTTAATTTGGTCTTTATTATCAAACTGTAAATACTCATAAATTTCATCCCAATCGCAATAGAGATAATTACTGACGTAACGATCGTATGATCTAGGATAACGATTTGAAGATGCTCCTTCTGTAGCTGCTCGATCTTCTCCTGTTAAACATTCTGGATGAGAAATAGATACATACTTCTTTTCATAATCTTTACCACTTTTTAAGTAATCATCATAGTCCATATCTAGCCATAAATACTCAATTGGTAATTGAATTGTTGATAATGATATCAACATTTTTTGTAACATAAGTGCCATTGAAAGAATACGATCATCAGCCTTACCTGGATGCTTTGCTGTTTCTCTTTGCCATACTTTTAGAAGATTACGTCCATGATACGTGTTACCAAAAAACATAGTACCTCCAGACATTTCAAATACATAAGGATCAAAGCAAAACTTATTAGTTTTCTTCCAGTTACCAGGACGAGGATCAGTATTCCATCCACGAGCCATATAGTCTACACCTTCAGCATCACAAATGCCAGGATATAGTTTTATCTTCATGTCTCCATCGATGTATAGAACACCACGGGGATAACATGCTGCTAATGCGATATCAATAAAATAAGGTTTGAAGTTGATAGCATGTTGATATCCACCTTTAACCGCAAACTCAGGATACTCTTCTGCTAGATAGTTACACTTATGCTTTGCACAAGCTTGTTCCCAATTTTGAATCATCTCTTCAAACTTAATTGGAGGAACATCTAATGGTTGTCCTGGTTCTAGTTCTTCAGGACATGGACGTTGAGTATTCTTATTTAGGTTTCCGCGTCCCCACCAATATGTAACAACAACAAACTTACTTTCCTCATTTATTATAGTTGGTTTTAGACTATGAGACGTAGCTCTAGCAAAAAAATCATCTGCGTCTGATCCACCTACTTTACGTTTCCGTATTAGCGACATACTTATTATATTTGATTTATAATTTCTTATACCATCGAATCATTTGACCTACTACGACGAATAGGTGATAGACTCTGCTGATATCGTTCTACTCTATGAATATTCACGGCAGTTGAGAAACAAGAATCATCAATATTTACTGGTAAGGTCTTGGCTGCATTATCCCATGTTTGAAGAGTATTAAACACTACAATCAGAACTGTGATTATAATTATTAGAAACATAAACATTGGAACATCTTCATCTGGTAAATTTTCCGTTAAACGAGAAGATGTGTTTGGAGGCATTAATTGAGCTGCTATATATTTAGGCATTTTGTACAATACTTGATATGCATTAAGTTATATAAATCCGTTTTCAGTAAAACTTTATTTATTAAATAATAGTATATTCGGCTTTTTTGGTAACATTAAGAAACGCATTATTTTCAATAGTTTCTAGAGTAACTGGATAAAGTATAAAAAGACTAGTACAATCTTTAAATGCTTGGTAACCAATATTTCTTACTGAATTTGGTATTACTAATGAACCTGTAAGACCAGAACACTTAACAAACGCATTTCTACCAATAGATGTTACTGAACTTGGTATCGTTAATGATGTAAGACCAGTGCATACACCAAATGCACCTGACCCAATAGATGTTACTGATTTTGGTATGATTACTGATCCTGTAAGTCCTGTATAATGCGAGTTTTCGCCACCATAAAACGCATTCTCAGCAATACTTGTTATAGTTTTTGGTATTACTGGAAAACTTACCAATAGGATTTCTTATTCCTGTAATAATCGTAGGATTACGAGTAGTATTATATATAAAACTTGGTGCTGCTGCAGCTTTTTTGGTAAACCCTAATAATACCATTCTTTTATATCTAGAACATGAAAAACCGATTTGATACCTCTAAAAGATACTGATTATATACAATGCCACAACCAATTGAATACGAAGGTCCATGTGATCACTGTTTGTTTTGCCAAAATGATACAATGCCAGAATCTTATGTTTGTCAAGATTGTGCGGATGAAAAAATAGCTGATCTAATTGCTATAATAAACTCAGCTAGTATTACTGGTTGAAAACGGATTGATTGAGTATCTAATTATACTAGATCACGTAATGAAACGGCAACGCCCAATCGAAACAAATGAGCAACCCAAACCAAAGAAGCCAAGAATCAATTAAAATTATAATAAGATTTATGAAATATGTGAAGAATCGTATGGATGGTATACGTAGAGAACGGGATGAGTATTATGAAAAATATGACGAAACATATGATTTCTGTAATTACTGTGAAAAAGATATGTCGTGTTGCAGACAAGGCGGAGATCATAGTTTTGAAATAAAAGAAGCATATCGTGAACACATGAGAGAATATGGAAGATAAAAAGCCGAAAGGCAAATTTTTACTTTATATCTTCAGACCATGAAAACGAATTGATTTATATCAGGCTGGTAGATAGTACACACACAATGGAACAATATACTTTCAATTCAATGGAGAATTTCAATTTCAATACAGGTACACCAATTATTATGACATATGATATGTACGCTGCTTCAAAAAAGCGTACTATTAATCAACCGGTGGTTGCTGTACAGCAGAACGTACATGTAATTCAACCTATGGTAAAGAAACAAAGACGTAATTAAAAAGAGCTAGGCGAGCAAAACCTTTTTCATATGTTTTTTTGTAGCAAGATGTGTTTTCATCTCTTTTTGGCCACGACATTTAATGTTACATGTGGAACATTCTAAACTAAGTTGTTCTTTCTTTGAATGTTGCTGAGTTATGTGTCTTTTTGTTTCAAGATGTTTTCGTATCTCAGTTTGACTTCTACATTTTATATTACATTTTTTACATTCAAGATTAATAAGATTACCATAAAGTAATCTATTTTGATGTCCTTTAGTTTCACAATGACGTTTAAACCAAGCATCTGTATGAAACTCTTTATTATCACATATTTTACATGTAGTTCGTGTTATTAAATTTTTTTTGTCAATACAATTACCTTTTAATTCATAATAATGAGTTAGTGCAGCATATTGTCTAGTCATATTTGACGTCCCACATCTACATTCATATCTATTATTATCAGAATACTTTAACCCATTATTACAGTAACCAATATATTCTACAGACATATGTTCATGAGCTTCTTCTATAGTATCAAATCTTGATTGACATACACACAAATAATATCCTTTTATGGTTTTTATGAATGTATTTAGAAACTCCATTATATTGACCTTGAGATATTTTTGTAGCCATCGAGTTTCAACAATTCATTATTTTAAAAAAGGTATTTATACATTAATTTATTTTTTATGGTTTTTCTAGAAGAAGTTTCAATAAAAAATCTTTTGTCAAAACTCGATAATTACAAAATATACAATTTATTGTGTAATTTTTTCTACAATATTATTCACATTTACTGTATCTAAAATAATGTTTGTAATTCTTGATGTAAACAGTCTTAGATCTTCAAAATTAAATTCAGTATCATAAAAATTTAACCAATTATCATTTGTGTCGTTAACATGTATATTTAAATAAGCAATATACTTTTTACGAACTTCTATAGGCTGATCTTGTATAAATTTTATGATTTTACTTGTTATGTCATCCATTACTTGTTATCAAAGATTTTGCTTTAAATGTAAATGTTTTTTAGTAGTTTCAATAAGAAGTTTTGTTTTCATAATTCATACCCCTTTAACACTGTTCATAAATTCATTAATTAAGTTGAATGACTTTGAGAATCAACTTCAAGTTTGTCTAGTAAGTCTTTCATTGGTAGAAGAGTCATGAGAAAGCTTCCAAAACTCAATCTTTGATCTAAAAACTTCTTACCACCAAGTTTCTTACGTCTTATTATGAACTCTTCTATGTCAGCAGAGTTCCAATATTTAAAATATTCAATAAGCTTATCCCTTTGCTCTTTTGATTGTTGATTAGTATAATGAATAATTGCTTCTTCCATTACTTGTTATCAAAGATTTTGCTTTAAATTACTAAACTAATATTATAAAAACGGATTTAATAATCTGTACTAGATTGATAGTAAGAAATGAATACACCTCCCAAACTTCGAGTATGTTCAAAGTGTCCCCATAATATTGGAGATTTTAAGAGTGGTTTGTGTGCAACATGTGATCCAAATCATAGATGGTGGAAACAAACTGAAGAAATAGTAAATGATACTCAAATTGAAGAAATAACTAAAAAGACTTCAGAAGTATTATTAGAAGCTCCCAAACAATGTAAAATGGATTGATTGGTTTCACATGAAGTAGATTGAGAGAACTTATACGAATTAAAATGCCAACTATTAAAGATAATAATTTGATTGAGCTAGGTGAAATTCCAGCCAACTATGGTGAAGATGATCGTGAGACAATTTGTGATGAAGATCCAATTGAGATTGATAATGAAGATCCAATTGAGATCGATAATGAAGATCCAATTGAGATCATTGATAATGAAGATCCAATTGAGATCGATAATGAAGATCCAATTGAGATCATTGATAAAATTAAGATTGATTAAAATACTATATGAGTTAAAAAAAATATTAAAAACAAAAATAAAATATTTTTCACTTTATAACTCTTTTCAAACAATGTAAAACGGATTCTTTGGTTTCACATGATATATCTATTGCTCGTTCTGCAAAGAATACGACTGATGAGCTTGTTAATAGGTAGTCAGTGAAGGCCAAGAAATTAACGCATGCGAGTTCAGAAAAAAACTGTTCGGTTATGCAAAGGTTTTCTAATTGTACCTGTAACAATTTGGAGTTTAAGATCTCTACAAATCTTTTTCATTGAACTTTACTCAAACCATGAAAAACGGATTGTTTGGTTTCATACTAGATATATAGTAGACGAACTGTAATAGGTAAGTGTAAAAAACGAAGTACGAAAGTATGGAGTGGTAAGATAATTTATAGATTATCGGT
>Ga0114962_10000102_pt1 | contig 68071 bp, 62 predicted proteins | sample C_130820_MF_Meta_FD_87017 | JGI IMG/M metagenome (GOLD analysis project Ga0114962, IMG submission 87017) | Freshwater microbial communities from Lake Croche, Canada to study carbon cycling - C_130820_MF_MetaG | ecosystem: Environmental > Aquatic > Freshwater > Lake | place: Lake Croche, Canada... | reverse complement strand
TAGTTCCGTATCTTCATGGCCGTCAACGGTTCGAGCGTGATGGGCGTGACCGCAAAGGTATTGAGAATCAAAAAATACCGCATGAGACCCCCTGAGGTCACAACCTTTGAACCGGTTTATCAATTGTGAAAAAGTGTATACCCGTCTATTCACTCCGTCAACTTCGGTTAGAATCAGAGGTGCTCGTATCCTCAAGGACAAGCCGTGAAAAATAGGTCGAACTCAGCCTACCAACCCCTTCTCCTCGAGTTTGCTGGTGCTGCAGCCCTACTGACCTTGGTTGTGTACCTGTGGTTCCTGTTGTCCGAAAGGGAACTGCAGAACCTTCGGAGTAAGGTTAACCTAGAAGCCAGTTATCTAACGGTACAAATCGAGGCCGACTTCCGCAGCCGGTTACCCGTGCTGCAGAGGTTGTCCCGAACCAACTTTGAAGCTGAGGCCACCACCTACCTCAACGACATGCCCGGCATTCCGGTGCTCGGCTGGATTGATTTTAACGGCCTTGTGCGCCAAGTGGTTCCCCCCAAGGGATACCAGAACGCTTTGGGTCTCGACCCCAGTATTGAGAACAGCCGGCGCAAGGCCTTTGAACGGGCTGAAAAAACCCTGTTGCCGGCCATGACTGAGCCGTTGAATCTGGTTGAGGGAGGTCGAGGAACTCTGATGTACCTACCGCGGAACCAAGCCGGCGAACTTCCGGGTTTTGTGTTGGCCGTGTTCCGCTTTGATGCTTGGCTTGATTTTGTATTTGCTGCCCGGTCGCCTGGTCCGTTCACCGACGACTTCCAGATTTCAGTGGCTTGGGGCGGATTGCCAATTTATGAAAATAAGGGCTTTCTCGGATTGTCTGCCCAAAAAATCGAAGGTAAATCCAAGGTGAGAGTACTCGACCAAACCTGGGACCTTAGTTTACGACCGACGAAGGCTTTCGTCAGCCGCGGGAAAACCCTGCTTCCTGAAGTTGTCGCTTTCTCAGGGGCGTTGGTCTCGCTGTTGCTGGTTTTTGTCGTTCGGTTATTCCGGCGGGCCTCTACCGAAGTGGAGTTGCGAAACCATCTGGAATCGGATTTCCTTAGCAGTGCGCCGCACGTGAAGCTGCTGCTCGACTCCACGGGCGAGGCCATTTACGGAATGTCTCTGGACGGCTGTTGCACCTTTGCCAACCCGGCCTGTGCGCGGCTATTGGGGTATGCCAGCGCATCGGAACTCATTGGCCAACACATGCACGAACTGATTCACCACCACAACGAGGCAGGAGAAGTTATCCCCGTTGAAGACTGCAGAATCTATCAAGTCTTCACCCAAGCGGAAGCCACCCATGCAGACAACGAGGTGTTCTGGAAGGCGGATGGAACCGCGTTCCCCGTGGAGTATTGGTCGTATCCCCAGCTTGATAACGGAGTTACTATCGGTGCCGTCGTGACCTTTGCCGACATAACCGCGCGCCGGGCCTCCGAGAAAGAGCACCTCGAGCTTGAACAGCGCCTTCAAAAGTTGAACGAGAGCCTTGAGGAGCGTGTGCAGGAACGGGCGGCTGAACTCAGCGAGGCCCTCGAAGTGGTGCAACTCACCAGGGGATCGCTCGTTCAGCAGGAAAAAATGGCCTCTTTGGGGCGGTTGGCGGCGGGAATCGCGCACGAGATCAACAATCCCACGGGCTATATTCTGTCGAACATGGCAACGCTAGGGGAATACTTCAGCTACATGTCCGAGTTGTCTAAGGCGGCGGTTAACCTGCAACATTCCCTCAATGCCGATCCGCAGGCGCTGATCGAAGCCGCCCGGCTCTTCGAGGAGGCCTTGAGCAAGGACGACCTCGACTATATTCTAGGGGACGCTACGCAATTGCTATCGGATTCCAACAAAGGGGCAATTCGCATCCGCGACATCGTGCAGGGTTTGCGGTCCTTTGCCCATGGGGAAAACTCCGAACCGGTGATGAGCGATCTCAACGAGATTGTCCAGGAGTCGTTGAAGATCGTCAACAACAAGCTCAAATACCATTGCACACTGGATGTTCAACTGGGAGTTCTGCGACCTTTCATGGCCCAATCGGGGCGACTGGAACAGGTGGTGATCAACTTGCTCACCAACGCTGCCGACGCCATACCCACCAGGGGCACCATAATCGTCAAGACTTGGGCTGAGCCCAGCAGCGTGTGCCTTTCTGTCACCGATGACGGCCAGGGAATGCCTCCTGAGCTGGTCAAACGGGTGTTTGAACCTTTCTTTACCACAAAGGATGTCGGGAAAGGAACTGGCCTCGGCCTCTCGATCTCGATGGGCATCATTGAAGATCACCGCGGTACCATCGACCTCAACTCAGCCGTCGGGCGGGGTACCACCTTTACCGTTAAACTACCCGCTTAAGGGGCTAGCTCCTTAAGTTGACTTTTTGGGTTAGATTGGAGACCGAGGTAACCATGCAGGAACTGATCAATATCATGGCCCGGTTGAGGTCTCCCGACGGATGCCCTTGGGACCGCGAACAAACCCACGAAAGTCTGCTTCAGTACCTCTTGGAGGAGTCGGCGGAAGTTTTTGAAGCCAGCCGGTCGGGCCAAATGGATCACCTGAAGGACGAACTGGGAGATATTCTGCTCCAAGTGGTCTTCCATGCGCAGATCGCTCAGGAAAATGGACAATTTGCGATAGACGATGTGGTGCGGGCTATCTGCGACAAGCTAATCCGCAGGCATCCCCACGTGTTCGCAAACACTTCGGCAGAAACCTCCGAAGCCGTCAAACAGCAATGGGAAGTCATCAAGGCGGCAGAAAGGGCCGGTAAAACCGTCCCAACGCCTTTAGATGAGCACGGGTTCGCCGACTTGTTGTCTGTTCTCGACCGCTGGGGCCATAAACGGGGTTTTGACGCGGTCGAGGTGCTGAGGCGGTCGAGGTCTACAACTCAACCAAAGAGTTGACCTACGAGAGCTATCATCCCCTCTTGGTCGCGTTGATGGGCCGTTTCCCGCACCGAGTGCATGGCCCAAAGGGGGATCCCCACATCGGCTCCGGCAATCCCCGACGCAGCAGTTGCTAGCGGACCAACGGTACTACCAGGAACCAGGCTGGATTTCATCACAAAGTTTTGTAGCGTGACCCCGGCTTTGGTCGCTGCTTCGCGGACCAAGGCTTCGCTGGCGCCATTGGTGGCATAACTAAAGCGAGCACTCGACTTGAGCACCGGGCCACCTCCGAGTTGGGGGGCATAGGATTTGTCGTGCATGCCAGCCCAATTGGGGTGTTGCCCGTGGGCGGCGTCCACACTCAAAAGAAAGCTCGCGGCCTTCGCCCGGAAGGTGTCTTCCCGATTTCCGCCCCTCGCCAGCGTGATACGCTCGACCAGGTCGGTTACGAGCACCGAATCGGCCCCGGTTTGCGTGCGAGAACCGATTTCTTCGTGGTCGAAAAACACTGCCACCCGGGTTGTCCGCGCCGGTTTCGAGAGGCCTAACAGAGCCTCGGCCACCGCATGGCATCCGGCCAAATTGTCGACGCGAGGAGCCAGATAAAGGCCGTCGGTACCTAGCACCGAAGGAGGTTCTGCGTCGACGGCAAAAAGTTCTCCCGAGACGAAGTCCCGGGCCGCAAAGCCGTATTCAGAGGCGAGCCAGCTTTGCAGGTCAGGATGAGCTCCCAACGCGGCCACCAGACAGAGGTGTTCCTGAAGATCGTAGGCGAACCCTTTGTTGACCTCACGGTTGTAATGGATGGCCAAGTTTGGGAACATTCCCAGCGCCGGTGTGCGGACCAGCAACTCGGCCAGCCCCCCCTGAAAGCGGACAAAGATTCGCCCGGCAACGGCCAAGGGGCGGTCGAACCAGGTGGCATGAATAGGCCCGCCGTACACTTCCGTGCCAATGCGGAGCAAGCCTGGGGCCACAACGCTCTGGCCCGCCAACTTCAGCTTCCAACCCGGGCTGTCGGTGTGGGCCGCCGCCAGTCGAAACCCGGCGTGCGGTTCATCACCCACCACCCAAGCAGCCAGTGCTCCCGAGCCACGACGCAAAAATACTTTGTCGCCGGGCCCGAAAGACCAGGTATCGGATTCCGCCAGTTCACGGTACCCAGCCGCCCTGAAGGCCAGCGCCAAAGTTTGGGTGGTGTGGAACGGGGTCAAACATTCTTGAAGGAAGGGCAGAAGATTCATGGGGCCACCTTGGGAAACGAGGTTCTGAGGACTTGCGCCATGCTCTGATTCCACACGGCCGGATCTTCAGTTTTCATCCCTGCAGGAGGAGTCCAGACATTGCCGAACAGGTCCGGATGTGCCGCCGCGGCCTCGCTGACGGCAGGCCCTGTGTCGCCCCAGGCCAGCCAGAACACACTGCCGGCCGAGGTGACAACCCTATAGTGGCTCGACAACCACGGGAGGACATCCCGGTTCCAGTGAATCGGAAGAGACTGAGCTGTCAACGGGTGTGAGCTGTCTGGTACCAAAGCCACAATAACCAGAGGAATGACCGTACCGTTAGCAATGGCCGCCGTTGGGACCTGATCCCAGACAAGGTCGGACTGACCGGTGAGAACCATCAGTGGCCAAGAGTGCGAAAGGTCGCGGTCGTAGTCCGGGGGCAACAGGATCCGAAGGTTTTGAGATGCCAGAGCGGGAATCAGGGAAGCGTCAATGGAATGGATCCGCGGGCTCGTCGAAGAAGGGAAGCAGCTTAGAGGTGCCACTCCCGAAGTCACATCGGGGTGAAATACGTCGGACAAAATGCTAGCCTTTGGATGCGCGGGAGAGGCTACAAACTGATACTTTACCCCAGCAGGTTTAGGAATCACGAACGTGCGGAAGAACAGACGAGTGGCCTCCCAACGCAGAAGGGGCAAGGGTGCCGGACAAAAAGAAGCGGCCAGCCACACCTGGTCTAGACTGTCGGTAGCATCGTAGTAAACGAACGTCAGGCGGTTACCTTCTACCAGCGGTATGGGCGTCTCGGTCGAGTCCAGCCAATCTTTCCAGACGACCACCAAGCTCGTGAACTCGTTAAAGCTTTTTCCGGCTGCGAGTTTTGTCAGCTCAGCCAAGCGTGGATCCACCCCATCGGGGGCAACGTCTTGAACACGGTCGGTATAAGTCGGTTGTGAAGGGCCACAAGAAGTCTCGAGGAGGGAAAAGAAAAAGACTGCCAGCCCAACGAGGCGCATGCGTTTGACGGTAGCTCGGAACAGGGGTCTTGTCAAAGGCCCGAAAAACAGGAGAATAGCGGCCATGGAAACTACCTTCTGCCTGATCAAGCCCGATGGCGTACGCCGAGGGCTGTTGGGCGAGATTCTCTCGAGGTTCGAACGGATGGGCCTCAAAATCATAGCGCTTAAGATGGTGACTCCGTCTCAAGAAATGGCTGGTCAGCACTACACCTACGAGGATATCGCCGTGCGGCACGGCGAGCCCGTGCGCAACGCTTTGATCGAGTTCATCATTTCGGGCCCGGTGGTAGTTTTTGCCGTGGAAGGTGTTTCCGCCATCGAGAATGTGCGCAAGCTCTGCGGTGCCACTGAACCCCTGAAGTCGGCTCCGGGTACCATCCGCGGTGACTACGCTCACCACACTTTTGCCGCCACCAAGCCCTTGGGGTTAGCGGTTCGCAATTTGATCCATGCCTCAGCCGATTCCAAAGACGCCGAACGCGAATTGGCCCTGTGGTTCACAAGCTCTGACTACCAGATTTACCGCACCAACGACCAGAACGAGCACTTTCTCAACTAACCGGGTTCGTTATCGACGATGGCCTCGGCCAGTTGATGGGCCCAGGGGTCGGCGTCGCGGACGCGAAGGCCGGTCAGTGTATCCATCTTTAAGCTGGGAATCAGCCGGACACCACCGCAGTTCTTCAGTCGGTTCTCGAGGATGTCCACGGCCCAGTGCGGAGTCGGGTACCGGGACGCTCCGGTGCCGAAAGCCGCAAAAGGCATCCCCGTCAGGTCGAAGTCGCGCAGAACCCTTTCGGGTTTGTCCCAAGCCGGGTGCAGGTCACCGGCGCCGTACGTCGGGCTTCCAAAGATCAATGCTCTCCATTCGTGGAGCAAGGTCAATTCGACCTCCTTGATGTTTCTGAGTTCCACCGCAAATGGGTATTTTCCCAGCACTTCACTCAGACGCTGTGCGAGGGTTTCTGTGCCTCCATTCTTGCTTGCCCAAGCGATGAGGACAGGTTTCCTTGCTGGTGTTTTCATCGAAGTGCCACTGCCAGGGTCACAGCCGCCAAAGTGCTCAATATCACCAACGCCCAGCCGCTCGCCTTCGTTGGCTCATGGGGTGATCTCTGCTCTTGGGTCCAAACTGGGGAGCTTCCGGGCCTGGTGGGGTAATGCTGTTCTAGAATTCTGTCTATGGACAAAAGGATGGCACCCGGGTGCACCCGACTTTTGGATTCCATGAGTTGTTCGTACCAAGAGAAAGTGAGCGCCCACAATTTGCCGAACCGGCCAGGGAGGTGCAACTGACGGCTAATTGTCCCCAGACTCACAAAAACCAGCCCAGCCATGGTGAGCCCGTTCTTCCAGCCTCCCAGCAAGGCACCCTCGGTGAGCGGAAAGTTTCCCAGCATGATGAGGACTTTGCCGAAAGGTGCCAAAGCATGAAACACAACCACTGTCCCGGCAAGCAGAAGAAAGTAACTGAAGCTGATGCGTTTTCCCGCCAGCGTCGCCAGAACACCCCCGAACAACATCACAGCTGCGCGGGTTTCCCAGCGGGGAGCTAGCACCAGCACACCGAGAAGCGCTAGACCCCAGAGGAAGCGTGGTGTCGGGTGCAAAAGTGCATCCAGCCGGTCAGGGTGCTTCGAGTTACGAGCTTTGGCCAAGCTTCACCCTCCTGAGCCATCGCGAATGCCTCTTGAGGGTTTCGGCTCCCCAGCCGATCCCTAGACCGCTGAGGGTTCCCAGCCCGAGAAACCACGGGGCGATGATCCCCGAAGCCGGACCAAAGATCAAAACCATGGAGAGGCCAACTTGCACGGTGTTGCTGGCCATCGACCCCGCAAGGCTCAGGCCTATGAGCGAGATCCACCCTCGCGGAATCAACCGGAAGGCCATGTACATCACCACAAAACTCGCCAAACTTCCCGAGCTCGAGAGTAGAAACGCTTGACTGGCTAAAGTCCCGTTCACGATGCCTTGGCCAATAACCTTGAGCAGGAGCAACAGGAGCAGTTCAGGAAAGGTGAAAAAATCAAGAGCCAACAGGATTGGCAGGTTCGCCAGGCCCAGGCGGAACCAAGGCGGAGTGGGAAACAAATACTCCAAGGTGGCAAAAAATAGACTTAAAGCCCCAAAGAAGGCCACAAGGGGGAGGCGTGCCTGCGCCATTTTTTTAGAAGACCCCGGCATCGATGCTCGCCTCGGCCGATCCGCCAGAGATGCGTACGAAGACGTGGTTGGGTAGGCAAGCTAGCCACTGGCCGCCCTGGCGGATAGTTCCCATGGCCAGACACACTTTATTGGCACACGGAGAGACCTCCACGTGCACGGCCCTGCCTTCCACATGAACGAGCGTCGTCCCGAGTGGCCCCACGGCTTTAATCTCCTGGTCGGTATCGAGAGGGTAGGTGTAGAGGCCTCCGTCGGTTTGAACTTCCAAGCGAAGCGGCGCATTGGTTGGTGCGAGAGCCGCCCAAGCGGAGCCCGCCGTAAGCACGAGGCTCAGCAACAGAAACACAATGTCGAAAGGTTTCATCGGAAGCTCCGTTTGTACCACGTCCTTGAAGAAAAGGCCATCGAAGGGTAGGTTGAATGATGACTACTTGGAACTTGGAGCGGCTCTTGCCGCTGATGCTCGACAGCGGGCGCATTGCCCTGTCGTATTTTGACTCTCCGGTGCGTGAATATAAAGCCGACGACTCCATCGTCACCCTCGCCGACAAATCCATCGAGGCATTTCTGACCGATCAACTTCAACAGGTCGAACAGGGTGTCTACCTGCTCGGGGAAGAAACGATCGCTCAACAGACCGAAGACTACCTAGCGCAAGCGTTCCGGAAAAAAGCTTGGATCATCGACCCTATTGACGGCACAGCCCCGTTTGCCAATGCCCTGCCCAACTGGGGGGTGTCGGTAGGGTTTATGGAAGCCGGAGTCTTAAAGGAAGGCGCGGTGTTTCTGGCGGCCCTCGGCGAGCTCTACTACACCAAAGGACCGAAGACCTACCGTGAAAAGCTAGGCTGCGACCCAGACCTGTGGCGGGCCAAACTGGGTTCGCCCCACGAATTGCAATCAACCCGACACAGAGATCTTCCCCGCGGTTGCATGATTTCCATTAGCCAGCAACTCGCTCGAGAAGGCAATTACCGACTCCCTTTCTACGTCCAGGTTACCGGCAGTTCTGTTTTCAATATGGTGAGGTTGGCGGCGGGAAGCTACGGTGCAGTCATCACGAGGGCCCGCATTTGGGACTTTGCAGCCTGCCTGCCGATGCTGAAAAACCTGGGATGGACCTTGGAGTTTCACGGGGGTGGCTCCATGAACCTCGAGATGGACAGCCGGAACATACTTCTCGAACCCGGTGCCGACCGTTGGAACAGCATCGACAACATCATCATGGCCCCCAGCCCTGAGGCTGCTCAGGTCATTCGAAACCTGACTTCTTTCTAGCGCTTGTCAGGTCTCTCGAAGCCTTTCCAGGATATGTTGCACATCGCTCAACCGGAAAGGTTTGTCGAGGGTGTCATCGAACACGGCGAGCTCAGTTTCATCCGAATCCTTGTGGTCCGTATATCCACTCATAGCCACCAAACAACCCCGCGCCTCCCGCTTGCGCAGGGCCAGCGCGGTATCGCGTCCTCCCAGGCCACCGGGAATGGTCAGGTCTAGCAGAACAAGGAAGGGTTCTTCACCCAGCTCGCGGGCCTTGTCGAAAATCCGAAGAGCCTCTTCTCCCTCACTGGCGACTTTCACCTGCAACCCTAACACCTCCAGCAACGAACCCACGGCATCTCGGAGGTCTTCGTTGTCGTCCATCACCAGGGCCCAGCCTTCATGCCGACCAAGAACCTGTTTTTCTTCGACCGCAGTCACCTCGGCGCCAGCCGTAGCCGGCAAGATCAGTGAAAACATGCAGCCTCCACCCTCAGTTGTCTCAAGCTCAATCCGACCATGATGCTGTTTGGCAATCGACAAGGTCGAGGCGAGCCCGAGGCCTGTCCCTGTTTTTTTGGTGGTGAAGAAAGGATCAAAAATTTTCTTGCGCAGCTCGTCAGGGATCCCAGAACCGTGATCGACGACGTGAATGGCCAGAAAGCGGCCCTCGGCGGTGAGGTTCTCGGCTCTGAGCTCCACCCTGCCCCCGGGTGGCGAGGCCTGCTTCGCGTTGATCAACAGGTTGTCAACCGCTTGCGCAATCTGCATGGCGTCGCACTCACACGGCCAGAGCTCCGGTGCAATCGAGACAGACAACCCAACGTCGGATCCACTGAAGGCAAACTCCGCCCAATCGCGCAAAAAGGGTCCCAGGAGGTGTTGCTCCCGCTGGGTAATCCCGCCTTTGGAAAAAGTGAGCAGTTGCCTAGTGAGACCCTTGGCTCTCTGGAACACCTGCCCGGCTTTGTCGAGGCGCTCAATGGCCTGGGTAGTGTTGCCGGTTGTCAGGAGCATCCGGGCCAATTCCAGGTTACCGGAAAGCCCAGCCAGCAGGTTGTTGAAATCATGGGCCAAGCCACCAGCCAAGACGCCGATGGAATCCAGACGCTCGCTGTGAAGCAATCGATCAGTCCACTGTTTTGTGTCGGTGACATCTCGGGAGATCACCTGCACGCTATCCACTTTACCCGAACTGTTCACCAAGGGGAGAGCTGTCGAGTTGTAGACTTTTTCTCCCTCGGGCCGGTCGAACCTCAGTTCGATCACCACACTTTTTTTGGTTCTGACCACCTCATCGATTTGCCGCTTCATCTGGGCACCGCGTTCAGCACCAAAAATAGTTTCTACTGGCTTTCCGACTGCATCACTCAGTTGATCAAGCGACTTCCGTGAAAGGGAGTTTTGGAGGACCAAATGCCCGTCCAAGCTAAATATCATGTTCAGCGTGCCCGAGTTTTCAAAAATATTGGTGTAACGTTCCTCCGACTCCCGCAGGGCCCTTTGGTACTCAAGGCGGTCTCGGAGGTCTCGCGCAACAGCCAATATCCTCGGCTGACCACGAATCTCTACGAAGCGCACATTCACTTCCGTAGGTATCAATGTTCCATTTCGAGCCAGGAGGACTAACTCGGTCAGCAGTTGACCCCGCGAACGCAGTGACTCGAGCAAAGCCCTCAGTTTCGGGGCATCGGCCGGCTGATAGACTTCCGAAAAACTGTGACCTTCGAGGTTACCGGGTAGATAGCCGAGGAGTGTGCTTGCGGTGAGATTTAAAGAAAGGATCGTTCCCTCTCCGTCGAGAAGGAACACCGAGTCGGCCGCCTGCTGGAACAAGGTGTCAAGCAATTCATTCGATTCTTCGAGCCGCGCCTCGGCTTCAAATACTGTGGTGACATCCATGGCGATGGCGAGCAGGCATTCGACGCGGTCAACCTCCAACAGCCTGGCCGACAACACCATCTGCCTTGGTGATCCATCCTTGGCCTTGAGCGTCACCTTTACATTTTTGGCCGAGCCTCCGTTGCTCAGGAGTTTGTTGGTCGCTTCCAGCTCCTGGGGGTGGGCCCAAAGTTCCTGGGCCATGTTGGGTGTTCCGATAATGTCTTCCGGTGCATAGCCCAAAGAGTCTGTGAAGCCCGCGTTGATGGCCATCACCAGGCCATCGAGGCTAGTGAGAAGAACTGCCTCCGGCGTGAGGTCAAAGAACATGCGCGCCAGACGCTCCTGGGTGTCTAGGGCGCGATTCTTGGTTTGCAGCCTTACGGCTGCCTGAAGGGTACCGAGAACCGCTTCTCCGTCGCTCTCGGGGCTGTAGAACACCACAGGAATGCCTAAGGAATCTACAATGGGTTCTTTTTTCCCCCACGGCAGTAGCAGGGCTGCAAAGGTTGCGCTCCGAAAAGCCTCCAAAGCCGCTTTCAAAGAAGGCACCCTCCGGACGTTCCACCCCAGTCTACCGAGCTCGGGATTAAGCTTCTGGGGCATGAGCTCTGGTTCTTCCAGAAGGAGCAAAGCTGGAATCTGCGAAGGGTCCATTTTCGGAAAACTAGCACTCTTTGTTTACCTGAAGCAACAGGTGTCTGGGAAAACAGGTATATTGAAAAGAGTCGAGGGAGGAGCGTCATGAAGAGCTTTCTTTTTCTGTTCATTGCTGTCAGTTGCGTGCTGGCCCTACCGGCCGAAACCCGATCCGAATCGACCGCCAAACAGTGGACCATCGACTGGGCTGCCGATGGCGTATTGGTGAAGACGGGCTTTGAGACCGACGGTACGCAGAATCTGGCCGTTCTGGCGCGTGGCGGGTACTTTCCCGTGCAGTTGACCGCCAAAGCCGGTGTGAAGTCAATCTTGCGCGTCTATACCAACAAGACCAACGATTGCTCGCGCGTGTTCCTCCTGCCAGATCTTAAGGTCCAAACGGTACTTCCGCCCAAAGGCTTCAAAGAGTTTGCTATTCCGTCCATGAAGAAGGGTCAAACTCTGTTCGGAGTTTGCGGAATGGGGATGTACACGTTTGAAATCCTGTTCACCTGATGGGCGAACTCATTTTTCGGGTGAAAGGCATGCACTGTGCTGCCTGCCCGGCCCTCATTGAAGAGCTACTCTCCCAAGATGCGGCCGTGACGAGGGTAAACGCCAGTCTCCGGGAGGCCCAGGTAACGGTTCAGCTGTTGGCCGAGCCTGAAGGCGAAGAGCGAAGCCGGTGGAACCAAATCCTTGAGCCCCACGGTTATCTTTTGCTGGCTCACGGTGGCTCGGAAGGTCGGCTTGGCAGAGAATACTGGATAGGAGCCGGGAGCGGTCTTTTTTTTCTGATGGCCTTCGCGGCCCTGCAGGCCACGGGGTTCGTTTCCCTGTTTTCTTTCGATACTCTGGAAGCACCGGGTGCTTTGCTCTTGGGCGTTCTAGCCTCGCTTTCGAGTTGCTTCGCGCTGGTGGGCGGAGTGCTGCTGACCTTTACGGCTGCTGTGGGCCGCCGGAACCCCAAGGTTCTCCCGGCGGCTCTTGTAGCGTTCCACTTGTCGCGGCTGTTGACCTTCCTTCTGCTCGGCGGGGTCTTGGGGGGCCTCGGTAGTGCCCTCACTCTGGATCAGAGCGTGTTCAACGTGCTGTTTGCCCTTGCAGCGCTCACCATGATACTTCTGGGCCTCAACCTGCTCGGCGTACTCCCCAGTTGGGGGGGAAAACGCGAAAAGACCACCGGGCTTTCGCGGCGTTTTGCTTCGATGGGAACGGTGGGAGGAGGAATCCTTTTGGGTGTGGCCACTTTCTTTTTGCCCTGTGGCTTTACCCAGACGGTTCAGTTTCAAGCCTTGGCGGCGGGCGGGTTCTGGAATGGCGGCCTGCTGATGGGTGCCTTTGCGCTGGGGACCCTGCCGGTCTTGGTGCTCGTCAGTTTTGCAGTGCTCGCTGGACTCGGAAGCCGAGTCCGCGCCGGGTTACTTGCCGGTAGCGGGGTGGTCGTTCTGGGTCTGGGACTTTTCCAACTTCAAAGTGTTCTCGTGCTTCTCCGATGGATCAAACCCTTGCTTGCCTTTTAAGTAAATCTATTTTAACTTATTCCCTACGGGGGTAGGGTATGGTCAAAATGGAATCCCTGAACATTCAGGGCATGACCTGTGCGGCGTGCGTGCGCGCCGTCGAGAGGGCTGTCGGCAAAGTTTCGGGCGTTCAGAGCGTGGCGGTCAACTTCGCCACCGAAAAGGCACAGGTGACCTTCGAGCCCAGTATGGTGCGCCTTTCCGACATCAAGTTGGCCGTTGCCAACGCCGGCTATAAGGCCCTCACCGAGGGTGGCTTGGGTACCGATGAGCATCAGAAACGCAAAGACCACGAAGTTCGCGTTTGGTGGCTTAAGTTTGCCCTGTCTGCGGTCTTTGCCCTCCCCTTGCTCTACCTGGCCATGGGAGGCATGCTCGGACTCCCTCTCCCCGCCGCCTTGAACCCCATGCAGTTTCCCCTGCGCTACGCCTTGCTCGAACTTTTGCTGGTACTGCCTGTGTTGGGGGCAGGGTATCAATTCTATACCTTGGGCGGGCCTGCCCTCTTTCGGCTGAATCCGAACATGGACTCTCTGGTTGCGCTCGGTACGGGTGCCGCCGTGTTGTGGAGCGGTTTTGCTACCCTGCGCATCGCTCTGGGCGACTTCCGGCTTGTGAACGACCTTTACTTCGAAACCGCTGGGGTCATCATCACCCTGATTCTTTTGGGAAAGTCGCTTGAGGCTGTGACCAAGGGGAAAACCTCGGCTGCCATCAAGGCACTGATGGGGCTTACACCCAAAACAGCTACCCTGTTGCTTGGTGGCATCGAACGTGACATCGAAGTCGGCGACGTGGAAGTGGGCGACCAGTTGGTGGTCCGTCCTGGCGAAAAAATCCCCGTCGACAGTGTTGTGCTCGAAGGAAACAGTGCCGTTGATGAAGCCGTGCTCACCGGTGAGAGCCTCCCCGTCGACAAAACAGTCGGCGATCCAGTATTTGGTGCCACGCTCAACAAAAACGGCCGTTTGGTTGTGCGGGCCACCAAAGTGGGAAAAGACACCGCCCTGGCGCAGATCATCCACTTAGTAGAAGAAGCTCAGGGCTCGAAGGCGCCCATCGCCAACTTGGCAGATCAGGTTTCGGGAGTCTTTGTGCCCGTGGTGTTCGCCATCGCCCTGTTTGCTGGGCTTGCGTGGTTGATTTCGGGTCAGAGTGTGGCCTTCTCTCTGACCATCTTCATTGCAATTCTGGTGATTGCGTGCCCTTGTGCTCTGGGGCTGGCAACCCCCACTGCCATCATGGTGGGGACGGGAAAAGGCGCCGAAACCGGAGTCCTCATTAAAAGTGGTGCAGCCCTCGAAATGGCCCACCTCGTCAAAACCGTCGTTTTTGATAAAACGGGGACATTGACGCAGGGAACTCCCGAAGTCACCAATGTCCTTGCTGCGCTGGGCATTGAAACTAAAGACTTGCTCGCTCTGGCTGCCGCCGCCGAAACCGGGTCGGAACACCCCTTGGGCCAGGCCTTGGTGAGGCGGGCACGAGCAGAATCGTTAGTGTTGAGCCCCCTGAAGGCTTTCGAGGCGGTTCCTGGGCAGGGCCTTTCGGCAAAAGTTGGAACAAAAGAAGTCTTGGTCGGCTCGCGGCGCTTTCTCCTGAGTTTTGGCATCGAGGTTGGTGGCTTGGAAGCCGACGCCTCGGGCTTTGCGCAAGAAGGCAAAACACCCCTGTTTGTGGCTGCCGACGGCAAAGTTTTAGGTCTAATCGCTGTCGCCGACGTGGTAAAACCGGGCAGTGCCGCTGTGGTAGCCGAATTGAAGCGCATGGGAATCGAGGTGGTTATGATGACCGGCGATGCCCGAGCTACCGCCGAAGCAATTGCCGCGCCCTTGGGAATAACGCGTGTGTTGGCCGAAGTGCTTCCCGGTGACAAAGCCTCCGCAGTGAAGGCCCTCCAAGCCGGTGGCCGGAAAATCGCCATGGTGGGAGACGGCATCAATGACGCTCCTGCGCTCGCTCAAGCCGATGTCGGCATCGCCATTGGTACGGGAACCGACGTGGCGATGGAATCGGCCGACGTCGTGCTGATGCGCGACGATCTGGAAGGCGTGCTGACGGCCTTGCAGTTGAGCCGACGGACCATAGGTAACATTCGGCAGAACTTGTTTTGGGCCTTTGGCTACAATGTGCTCGGAATCCCCATCGCCGCCGGGGTGCTGTACCTGTTCGGTGGCCCCTTGCTGAATCCCGTGATTGCCGCTGCCGCCATGTCGATGAGTTCGGTGTCGGTGCTCCTCAACGCCCTGCGACTCAAACGTTTCCAACCCATAAGGAGAACACTATGAAAAAAATCGTCAGCATTGAAGGAATGACCTGCGCCCACTGCGTGGCCCACGTCACCAAAGCCCTCTCCGGGGTGGCCGGGGTTTCCAAGGTCAACGTCGACCTCAAGAAAGCCCGCGCTGAACTCGAAGCCGAGGGCGATCTCGACGCCCATCTGCGGGCCGCAGTCACTGAGGCCGGCTACGACGTCACTACCATCCAAACCTTGAGGGCCTGACATGAACGAGGTAAGGCATACCCATCGTGAAGACAAAACCAGGGCCGACCTGACCTTAAGGCTGAAAAAGGTTGAGGGACAGGTACGCGGGGTGTTGCGGATGGTCGAAGAAGACGCCTATTGCGACTTGGTGCTTCACCAAATCAGTGCTATCCAAGCAGCCCTGGACGCTGTGGGTAGCAATCTGTTGGAAAATCACCTGCGTACTTGTGTTGTTGAACGCCTTCAGGCTGGTGAAACCGAGGTGGTGGATGAACTTGTCGTTACTATTCGTGCCTTGAGGAAATAAGACAAAGGAGATCAAAATGAAAAGAACCTTGTTGTGGGCTTTTGGGGCCCTCGTTTTGGCACTGGGCTTAGGCTCGTGCGCCGAATCCGATGTTGTGGGCAAGGCGGCTGTGACCACCTATGACGTGCTGATCAAAGCCTTAGGGCCGAGGGTGACCTGGGCCGAGGCCGACCAGAGCTACGTGCTGGAATCTCCTTTGGGGGATAAGTTCCTCATGGCCAAAGACTTCAGCCGCGACAACGGAATGGCTTCGATGGGGGTCGCCGATGGTAAGGCCCCGGTTGCGAAAATGGAAAGCCCCGACTTGGAGCTTGAGTTCGACGCCTCCCCGTTTATCGCCGCTGGTTTAGACGCCTCCAAACTTCCTGTAGACGAGCAGGTACAGTACATGGTGGAAGACGGAAAGTTCATGATTCACTTTGACTGGGGCTCCACTCAATTCACCGCTATTCCGGTGCCGGCCACCACGGTGCAGGGGCAGGCTGTACAGAGCTTTGAGCAATTGGTCAGCACGTTCCGCGACCGGGTTGGCTACCACGAACAATTTGACCACTTTGGTCTGGCTTTAGGCGACGGCAACATGCTGGAGTGGGCCAAAGAGCTAGCGAGCAACGACAAGGACCTCGTGTTTGTGCTGAACCCCGAACCGCTGGTCAAGGCTGGGCTCGACCCTGCTAAACTGGCAGGATGGAAACTGAGCAAGGTGAAGGTAAAAGACGCTGGTGGGCAGACCTCTGAAGTTGAGAAGTTGCTCAGGCCGTTCAATCTCCCATGAAAGAAAAACCTAGAAACCTGACCATAGACGCCTACATTGCCTCCTGTTCCCCCACAGTGCAACCACTTTTGCAGGAGGTGCGGGAGCGTCTAGGCGAATGGATTCCCGGGGCCGAGGAACGTATCTCCTACGGGATGCCCACTTTCTTCCTCGGTGAGAACGTAGTTCATTTTGCTGCCTATGCGAAACACCTCGGGTTCTACCCCACCAGTAGTGCCATCGCGGCGTTTCAGGGCGAGTTCGGCTCCCGGAAATGGGCCGAGGGCTCGTTGCAGTTTCCCTTGAGCGAACCCATGCCTTGGGATTTGCTTGAACGAATGGTCAAGTTCCGCGTGGAAGAGGTTAAAGCCCGAGCCGTTGCAAAGCGTCAGGCAACTCACCAAAGTTCCTGATCACTGCATCAGGTTGCACCGGGACATTTTTGGGTTCGTCACCCTGCTCGTACCAAATGCACGGTATTCCTGCGTTACGGGCGCCTTGGATATCGCTACCAAGGCTGTTACCAATCATCACAAACTTCTTCGCCGACGTGTGTTTGGCAAAGACAACTTCAAAAATCTCTTTGCGTGGTTTGCCGATGCTCGAATCTCCTGACACCGTAACACTTTCAAAAAAAGACTCGAGTCCGCTTTTGTGCACTTTGCTCCACTGAAGTTCGGGGGCCCCGTTTGTCAGGATGGCTAAGCTATAGTGTTTGGAAAGTCTTTCGAGCACCCCGCGCACTTCCGGAAACGGATAATAGCGACGCCCCCGCAGATCGGCGAAGTCGTCCGAAATGGAGCGAGCAAGCTCGGGCTCGGGGAAGCCGTGCACCTTCAGAGCCCCGAGCCAGGCCTTCAAACGGTAGCTCTGGAGTGAACGACGAAGCTGACTCAGCGCCGGATGCAGACCACCGAAGTCTCCCCAGAGTGCTTCTTGGGCACTGATGCCCACTTGGGCACAGTAGTCGTAGCTGGGCAAGAGCTCAAACTCTTCTTGGCAGGTTTCACGGAAAGTCTTTCCAAAGGCAATGTCATCCACACCAAGAAACGCCGTGCAATAGCGCACCGTCTCGTCTGTCATGCGGTCTTGCAAAATGAGTGTGTCGTCCAAGTCGAAAATGAGCACGGTTTCATGGCCACTACGTTCCATGGACGGCATATTAGCGGTTAGAGGCGCGCGATGTCGATAGTCGCTTTAACTGTTCCCGGCTGTCCATTAAGGTCAATCGTGAGGTGAAAGGTCCCTTTGTAGGGAACATCAAACTCGATGTTCTGACCATCTTCCCAACCTCCTAAGCTCGCAAACTTACGTCCCACCTTGTAGTACTCGAAGTTTAGCGGGTCGATCAGCCTCACAAAGGCGGGAATATCCTTGTTCACCCGGATCGTGTCGCCCTTGCTGGCAGGTATTTTCCAATGCAGATAGTTCATAGCACCCCTCTTTTTGGTTCAGTTCAGAATCAGGTACACGGTGTCGCCAGCGGCCGGTTCAGTCCGGGGTGCACTAGCGGTTGCCAAATCGGCTTCGATCTTCTTAGTTCCTACTACAGTGATGATTCCCCGTGCCAGTACGGTTTCAGTTTTCCCCGAACTGCGCCGTACTTCGACGGACTGACCAACCGTGGCGCCGGCCGCCGTCAATGGCTCAATCGTCAGATGAAGTCCCGACCGGGAGAGCACGGCGCCTAGGAGCTTGAACTTGTCGGTCTGAAGAATCGTTTCTTTGGCCCCCGACTGGGTAAGTTTCTGGATGGCGTCCACAACTTCCTTGTAGCCGTCGTCGGTACGGAAGAGTTTTTCGGTGGAGGCCTGAGCGTCCTTCGGCGAGGCTGCGGTTCCCGCCTCTCCTCGCAAGTAAGAAGTGAACAAAAGCACATCTTTAAAGGCCTGTTGTCGCCCCTTTGCCATCTGATCCACGGGGCTGATGGCAGCCGCTGGAATCGGGCTGAGCTTTGCCACTAACGCATCGAAGGTCGCTGTGTAGTCCGGGAAGAACTGTTTTCCAGAGTCGCTGGTAAACGGTTGGAGGAATAGCGTCTTGGCGCTCCCGAAGTCCGCATTCTTGGGGTCCACGAGGGAAGCCAGCACTTGGTCTCGGCTCGCCTCGTAGAGCGCGGAAAGAGCCTTCCACTGGGCTTTTTCGGCAACCAGCACCTTCACTTGGCTCTCGAGGTCGGTGAGCTGCTTCTGAAGGTCGCTAACCTGTTGCTTGAGTATGCCTGATATCGACACCAGGTTGGCGTCGCTGCTCTCTGCTTTTGAGGTGAGCTCGGCCCATTGGGAGCGCAACAACGACAAGTCCTTTTCGCGGTCGGAAACAGTTGTGTTCAGGCTGGAAACCTCTCGCAGGCGTTGAGTCTCTGCAGCCTTCAGTTTATCGGCAAGTTGAGCCGCCGCCTTCTGGCTTTCCCAAGCCTGCACTAATGTAACGGCTGCATCCACCTCGGGAAGGTTAGCTAACGCCTTGCTCATCAATGCGGAACGTTCTTCTACTGGTGCTGTTCCGGCGCGTCGAACAGCAGCCTTGAAGGCCTCGTATTTGGGATCGGCGTCGGGTTTTTTTGCACTGTCAGCGAGTTGATTAACTGCACTTTCGAGGGCTACAGCCAGCACGAGGTCTGCCTGCGACCGTTGACGCACCACTTCCGTCATCGAAGCCGCTCCCGTTTTGAGCACCCCTTTGAGCAGCCCGACGGAGGCCTGAGCCTTGGCCACATCGCCACCTAAGAGGGCTGTACGCACGGAAGCGTACTGGGCATCGGTTTGGCGAAAGAACAAAGTCAGTTCGTCGCGCTCCTGCGACAGTTTGTCGAGGCTCGCCAACTGAATGCTGAATTGACCCCTTAGGTCTTTCTCCCGCGCCAGGTTTTGCTTGTCGTAATCGGCCTTGAGCTTGGCCGTTTCCGCCTGGGCGGAAGCCACCTTGGCTTGGAGGCTGTCCACCTCCTTAGTCCGTTGGTCAATCTCGGCCTGGGCGGATTTCTTGTAATTGTCCAACGCTTGCTTCAACTCGGCGGTCCTCTGCGACTCAAACTCGCTGAGCTTGGCAGAAATATCACTCTTACTGACCCCAAGGCCTAGCAACCTGGCCTTTTCGGCTTCGAGTTGTTTGGCAACGTCGGCTCTGAGCGCGCTTTCCTTGGCCTTTAACTGGCTATCAAAATTAGCTACCAAGAGGTTCTTTTCCTGGGAAAGTTTATCGAGGTTAGCCTGGATGCTCCCGATTTCGGCATTCTTGGCGTCGAGCTGGGCCTTCGAATCCTCAAGAACCTTGGCAAGCAGGGAACTTTCGGCGCCAAAGAGTTGAGTTGTCTTAATTTTTAGGCCATCTTGCCTGTTTGTGAAGTAGGCTTGGGCGCCAAACCAGGCTCCCACCACCAAGGCAACCGCCATTAGATTGATCACGACTGGAAAAAGTACACCCCGCTTAGCCGGTTGAAAGGCTTCCAAGACAGTGGCGGCCTGCATGTGTGCCGAAGAAGCCGCCGTTTCGATCTCGTTCAGGATCTCTGACTGTTCTTCCTCGGTGAAGGCTCCCGAGTGGAGTTCGGTTTCTAGGGTGGGAGCGGGCGTCTCGGCCATTTGTTTCACTATCGGCATTCAGGTCGGCTGTCTTCATGCCGATTCTTGCAGGGTGAGAGTCCGACTCAACATCCGCTGGAAGATTCTTCTCATCGTTCTTCCGCTCTTGGTCACAACGCTGCTCATTTCCGGCCTTGCTGCGGTGTTTTCGGCCGAAACTGGCATCACCAAAGTGGCTATCGACTTCTTAGGTTTCAAGGCAGAGGAGCTCAAGAAGAATGCCGATAACCAGTGGAGCCTGCTGCTTACCAGCAACCTGACTGGCAACGATAAATATGTGGAAGTAACCCGAGCCGGCATCGCCGATTTTGCCAGAAGCCTTATCCGCAGCGACAGTGAACTAATCTTTGCCATCGATGCGGAGGGAAAGCTGGCCATGAATAGCAGGACCATCGACTGGAAACCGGGCGAACTCGAAGCCCTTCAGGCGATGCGCAAGGCTGGTAGGGCCGGCTACAACTCTTTTACCTTGGAGGGTATCGAGCGTGTGGGACAACTGTTTGAGTTTGTCGCCAGCGCCGGACCCACCGAAACCGCTCCTCGAAAAACTGCCTTTCAGTGGTATGTGGTGGTGAGCGAAGCCCGAGACACTTTTTTTCAGGGTGTGCGCGAAATCAACACTCAGAACTACTTCATTCTCGGCGCCTCGTTGTTGTTCGCATTTGTGCTTTTGTTTTTCTTCAGCAGTTACCTCACCCGCCCTGTGAGCAAAATGGTCCGCACCATGGAAGAAATTATGGTGGACAACAATCTTGAACGGCGCGTGGAGGTCGAGTTTCCCGACGAGATCGGGCGCATGGCCGATACCTTCAACCAGATGCTCGCCCAATTAGGCATGGCCAACAAGCAGATCAAGAACTTTGCGTTTCAGTCGGTGCTCGCCAAGCGCAAGGAACAGAAAATCCGGGCAATCTTTCAGAAGTACGTGCCCAGCGACGTTATCGATGCTGTGTTGGGACACCCCGAAAGCATGCTTGTGGGCACCGACCGTGCCATTGCCATCCTGTTCAGCGACATCCGCGGGTTCACCACCATCAGCGAGACCATGGAACCCGACCAACTGGTGAAGACGCTCAACCGCTACTTCAGCGTCATGGTCGATATTGTGATAGCCCGTGGTGGCACGGTCGACAAGTACATCGGCGATGCCATTATGGCGTTTTTTGGCGCTCCTGTGCGAACAGAAAACGACGCCCTGTTGAGCGTCATCACCGCCTTAGAGATGACCGAAGGGCTGAAAATGTTCAACTCCGAGCAACTTGCCAAGGGCAGAGTCGAGTTCAAAATCGGCATCGGTATCAACTTCGGGAAAGTGACCGTGGGAAACATGGGAAGCGAAAAGAAACTCAACTACACCGTCATCGGCGACAACGTGAACCTCGCCAGTCGCCTTGAGGGCCTCACCAAGCTCTACCACCAACAACTTCTCTTCAGCGATAGCGTGTACCAGCAAGTGGGTCGGTATGTGTACTGCCGCATGCTCGACAAAGTGATGGTAAAGGGAAAAACTACGGGCGAGAGCATTTACACCGCGCAAAAGTCCCTTACCGAAGCTGAAAAAATCGGCTGGGCCACTTGGCACTCTGGCCTCGAGAGGTACTATGCCCGTGACTTCACGGGAGCCAAAGTCCTGCTACAAGAAACTCTCGACCGCTGGCTACCCGGCGACCACATGGCCGAGCAGTTTGTCAGTCGTTGCGACCAGATGCTGGCCACTCCGCCTCCGCCAAACTGGGACGGCATGACGGTGATGCACGAGAAGTAGCAGGCAAGACGACTCGACCACAGTTTGACTTTGGTCCTCGCGTTCATTAAATAAGTAGTATGAAAGCCTTCAAATTGTCCCTTACCGCCTTTTTCACCCTGATTCTCACAATTTCTGGTGGCCCCCTTTGGGCAGCCCCAGTAGCGCTTCTCTACAACGGGCCCGCCGCCGACCCCGACGGGGTCGAGTCGATGACAGCGATCCTGACGGGAATCGGAGTCGAGGTGCGCACCTGCAGCGACCTCACTAAGCTTCCCAGCCAACTCAAGGGTGTGTCGCTGTTTTCGATCGGCGGAACCACCGATGACCTGGCTCCCATCAATCAGATGTGCACACCTAAGGTTGCAAAGGCCGTCAACACGTGGCTCGAGGCAGGAGGCACCTACCTTGGTATTTGCGGGGGCGCCATCATGGCGTGCAACAGTTGGGACGACGACACGGGTCACCACGCTACTCTCGAGCTGTTTCCAACCGAAAGCGAGAGTTTTATTGTGGACCAGAGCGCCAAAATCCTGCCTATACGCTGGTCGGGCAAATCGGTACCGATGTTTTTTCAGTACGGTCCCACTTTTTCGAAAGGTGCGGGTTTTCCTCGCGGCACCGAAACTTTTGCCACTTATAGCAATGGAAAGGTTGCCGGGCTTACCTACACCAATGGCAAGGGTAAGGTGGCCCTATTGGGTCCGCATCCCGAGGCAACGAAGGATTGGCTTTCAGAAGACCTTCCGGGAGTAGAGACTTGGGTCGACTCGCGTCCATTGCTGACGCAACTGATTCAGAGTCTAGGCTTTTAGCTCGTTGGCGCCGCTTCTTATCTGGCTTTGGAACTCGGCGGTAGAAAACTCCATAGCCCGGGACCAATAGAGGCCCCAGTCGTGGGAGACGTACAAAACGGCAAGGGAAACCTGTGTCAGCACTACCATGGCAGAAATTGTTTTGCCATCGGGAGAAATGGCGACTGACATCCACTGCCGTCGGTGGCCACCAGGCCCCACAGTGCGGCGAAGCCAAGTTGTCCCCGCGTCGTTGGAAATCCACAACGAGCCGGGATTCTCTCCCACGAGCTGATGTTGCCTATCTGTTGTGTATGCCCTGCAAAAAATCGTCGGACCACGAGAGGACTCGCTGACTTCGGGTTTTAAAGCTTGCCAAGTCTTGCCAAAGTCTTTTGAAAACCTTGCGTGGTGGCCGTCGCCGAGCTCAAACAGGACTTTACCATCTTCACCGCGATAGACCACTTGAGTCTCCTGATCTCCACTGTATCGCAAGTAGAGATTTTGGAGCATCCCCCTTCAAGGCTTCCTCAACCCCGTGTTGGCCCCTTCACTGGTTGAGTTCGCCGGCAACCACTGGCAGCAGCGTTGCCAGGAGTGTTGCGGAGAAACACAGGAAAGCCACCTCGATGCCCGACTGTGCGGTTGTGAGTTTGCCGTCGCTACGCTGCCAGATTGCCGCCAGGGTGAGAGCTGAGGTCGTTGATAAGGCAAACCCGCCCAACCCCAAATTGCGCACGGTTTGCCAAAAAAATGCGTCTTGGCGCCGTCTTTCGGCGGACAGGACCAGTTCCCAGCCTTGGCTCCCCGTTTCGAGCCGTGTGTCGGCCCGGGCATTTTCCAACGAAGCAGCCAGCATCAGCAAGTCTAGCCGAGTCGAAAGTTCAGTCTCTCCGGCCTGAGTCAGCGACTTTTGGAAGGCCTTGAGTTGACCGAACTCCTCCGGGGTAAAGGAGTGTCCAGTCCCATACAAGGTCGTCACGTTGTCCCAAACTTGGCGTACAGTGAGTTTCGCCGTATCGTAATCCTGCGCCAGCACGGCGACTTGAAGGGTAAAAAGCAACGCAATAAACCTATGGCGCATTCGGTGTTCCCTTAACGAGCTCGTCGATTTGGGCTGCGATGACGGCTGGCTCGAAATATCCGTCGACAAAGGTCAGTTGCCGCAGGTGGTAGAGAGCCTTTTCAGGCTGGGCGTCGGCTAGAGCAAAGTCGGCCAGAGCCTTGTGCGCGCGATCGTACCATTCGGGATCTTGGAGGGTTTCGGCCACCAAACGGTACTCACCTTGGGCAAGTTCCCGCTCACCCTTGAGGGCGTGGATTCTTGCCAATCGGAACCAGGCACCCGGTACCTGATAGGCCTCGGGATACTCGTGCACCAAACGCGACAAAACCGCCTCCGAGCCTACCAGATCGCCTTCAGACAGCAAGAGGTTGGCCCTCTCGGCAAGAGCTGTGGAAAAAACCGCTTTTTCGGCGCCTTCTTGAGCTAAAGGCCCATAAGTGGGCATCCGTGACTTTTCCCATCGGGTCCTGCGGTCTGACAAGGCCCAGTACCATGCCAGTTCCACTGCAGCCGAAGCCCACAACAACGGAGTGAAGGGCGTTAAACCTCCCCAGTTCTGACTCTTAAAATACAGGTCAATTCCCGCCGAGCCAGCCGCAACGCTTACAAGTCCGAGTCCAAGCCACGGAGCGAGAGTCAAGAGGGCCTCATCTTCAAAGACTGGCTCGGCCTTCACAGTGGTGCCTTCGGTAGAAAGGTCGTAGCGACCACCGGGAAGACGGAACTGCAGCCCGGTGGTCGAGCGATTCGAACCGGCGATTTCCAGAACCGTATTGGCGGGGAACGCGGCCACTACCGAGTCGGGAGCCATAGTTATCGTGATCGAAGCCGTCTTACCAGCCACAATTGTAACCGTCAGTCGCTCGGCCCGATATCCGGCCTTATACACCAAGAGTTGATGCACCCCGGTCCCAAGGCCGCGCAGCAAGACCGGGGTTGTTTCGCTCCGGGGTTGATCGTCGACCCGCAGGTTGGCTCCTAATGGGTCGGTAGCCACGAACAGTGAGGGCGCGAGCACTTCTTGGGCGCCCACACCGGCCAAACTGAGAACTAGGGCGGCCAAAAGAAACAGCTTCACGGTTGGTCCATCAGGGCATAATCTTTGTTGGTCAGAGTGAACACCCTGGCCAATTGGGGCGTAACGTACACTTTTTTGTCTTTTGTGATGAAAATGCCCTGCAATTCGGGATGAGTCTTCAGAAAGTCCCAACCTTTCTTGAGTCCCATCACAAATACCTTGGCGTAGGCGTCGCAGTCGATGCTTTTATCTCCCACGATGCTGACGCTGTCGAGTTCGTTGTCGGCCGGGTAGCCGGTAACCGGATCGAGGATGTGGTGCCAGGTCTTACCGGTCTTGGGGTCCGTAAAACGGCGCTCGTACGAGCCGCTGGTTACCAAGGACTGGTTGGTAATCTCGGCCACCCCGAGGTAAACCCCGCGGGTGGTGTTCAGAGGGTCTTGGATACCGATGCGGAAAGGTTTGCCGTCAGGTTTTGAGCCCACCACGAGGATGTTGCCCCCAAGGTCAACAATGGCCGATTTGACGCCGCGAGCGGTAAGGTAGGCCGCTACTAGGTCGGCGGCATAGCCCTTGGCAATACCTCCGAGGTCGACCACCATTCCAGCGGTCTTTAAGAAAATTTGGTCGGCACTGACCTCGATGTCTTGCCAACGCGTCAGGGGGAGCAGGGCTTCGATCTCTGTTTTTGCCGGTTCCCGAGGCTTGTCTGTAGCAATGCCCCAAGCCTTTACCAGCGGGCCGATAGCGATGTCCAGGGCTCCATTGGTGTCAGCTGCGACCTCTAGACCGCGTTTGACCACCGCCAAAGTATCGGCCGAAACGCTGATAGGTCCTTTTCCGGCGTTTTCCTGGAGGCGCATGACATCGGTCACATAGGGCCGATCCCACATCGACAATTCCTTGTCTAGCTTCACCAATATTTCTGTGGAACCGTCAAAAAGGGTTTCATCCACAGGTCCGTAGAGGGTTAAATTGAAGGGAATCTCGCCAAAAACCGGGGCACTACGGGTCCAGGGTGCGGTGTCCACCGGAGGGGAACACCCCGCAACGACCAGGATACTCAGCACTGGTAAAACGAATCTAAACATTTCGCTTACCCGTCCCTATGAAGTAGGTTTCGAAACTCTCGCTGCGGACGGCTTTGGGGCGCAAGGCCTTCACCACGGAGAATCTCTCGAGCATCAGATTCTTAAGCACCTTTTCCTCGCCCCCTTGAAAAACCTTGATCACCAGGTTTCCCTGATGTTTGAGGTGGGCGTCGGTCAGCAGAATCACCCTTTCGCACAGGTTATAGCTGCGCCCTGTGTCGACGGTGCGATTGCCTGTGGTGAGAGGCGCTGCGTCGCTAAGAATGACGTCATACGGACCGAGTTTCGCCAGCGTTGCCTCGGCCGAGGCTTCAAAAATATCTCCCTGAAAGTAGAAAGCGTTGGCCGGGGGTGTTTGGGTGGAAGCCGAGAGATCGACGCCCACCACAAAACCGGTTCCTGCCAAGAGTTTGAGGGTAAAAAGACTCCAGCTTCCGGGACTCGAACCCACGTCGAGAACTCTGTGGCCTTTCTTGATCACGGCAAACTTCTGCTGAATCTCTTCAAGCTTGTAAACCGACCGTGCGGGATATCCCTCTTTCTGAGCCTTGAGCGCATAAAAGTCGGGTTTTTCTCGGCCCACGGCAGAATGCTCCTTGACGGCGGGGGGGAATACGGGTGAAATTCCCACCCATGACGAGCTCCGAGTATACCAGACGCCTTCAAAACGTAGAAGACTCCCTGATTTCGGTTTTCCCCAGGCGCACTTCTCTCGATTGGGCTCGCGCGGTGGCCGGGCAGGCTTCTTTGCCTCTGCGCCCCGAAAGCCTCGACCTGATCAACGCCCCCGGCTGGACGTTGTTGGAACGTGGTGGAAAGCGCTGGCGACCGCTGGTGATGATCCTCGCCCACGAGCTTTATGGTGGCAAGCTGCCCACCATTGATGAGCTTACAGCTCTTGTGGAACTCCCCCACACCGGTAGCCTCATCATCGACGACATCGAAGACAAAGCCAGCGAGCGCCGGGGCGGGCCTGCCATACATTTGGTCCATGGCATCGACATGGCTATCAATACAGGAAACTTCCTCTACTTCGAGCCTACGTATTTGATTGAGACCTGCGGACTGAGTGAGGAACGCCAGTTCCGCGTGATGAAGTACTACCTGCGAGTGATGCGTCGCCTGCATTTTGGTCAGGGCCTCGACATCCAATGGCATAACGACCACGGCATTCTCCCCACCCACGACGAATACCTGCAGATGTGCCGTTTCAAGACCGGGGCCCTGAGCCGCCTCGCCGCTGAAGTAGGCGCAGCTCTTGCCGGGGCCGAGGTCAACGCCATTGAAGCGATAGGCGACCTGTGGGAAGACATCGGTGTGGGCTTTCAGATTCTTGACGATGTGAAAAACCTTGTCACCGGCAACCCCGGTAAACTGCGGGGGGACGACATTATTGAGGGCAAGAAGAGCCTTCCTGTGCTACTGCACGCAGAAAGGGTTTCCGACAAGGGAGCCTCACTCCTATCGCTTTTCGAAACGGTCAGCACCGAACACGCCGCCGGGCGTCCCGTCCAACCTCTGATCGAGCAGGCCATCGGTGCTATGGAGGCATCGGGTGGCCTAGACGCTGCTTACCGCCACGGCGAAGGGCTGCTGGAGTTGGCGCTAACAAACTTAGCCACCTTTCCCGCCAACGAGGCCAACCAAGGCATGAAGTTTCTGGTGAACACCTTTTGGGAGGGGCTGAAACGATGAGTGATTTTCGAGCTTCCAGCTCAGCCGCTTTCCGGAAGACCCCCTTTTACCGCAAGCGGCTCCCCCGCAGCTATTTCTACGCCACACTGGGCCTCATCGCCGCCAATCTGCTCGTTTACCTCCTCAACCTTCTTTTCCCGGAGAGCTTGTACCTGATGTCCCTCCAACCGGCCATGGTACTCAAGGAAAACGCCTGGTGGCAGTTGTTCACCTATATGTACGTGCACGGAAGCTTCAATCACATTCTGTTCAATATGCTGGGGCTATTCTTCTTTGGAACGGCCCTGGAAGAGGATTTAGGGAGCTGGGAGTTCCTCCTGTTCTACAACCTGACGGGCATGCTCGCCGGCTTGGCTTCCCTTGCCATTAACCTAGTCACCGGGCAAATGCAGGGTCTTTTGATGGGAGCCTCGGGCGCCATCTTCGCCGTCATCCTCGGCTTTGCCGCTTTTCGCCCCCAAGCCCGTGTGCTGATCTTATTCGTCATCCCGCTGCGCGCCCGAAGCATGGTCATCGTGTACACGGCCATCGAGGTGTTCTCTCAGGTGTTTAACCCCTACGAAGGCATAGCGCACCTCACTCACCTAGCCGGGTTTGCCTTTGGATTTCTGTACCTTCTTATCCGATTCCGTCTCAATGCGTGGAAAGCCTTCTGGATATGAAAATCCTGGTCCTGTTTGTCGCGCTTGGGAGCGTGGCGGTGCCTTGTCTGGCGCAGGAGGAGTTTGAATCCACTGTACTTCAGGGGGAGCTCTGGCTACCTTTCGAGCCGATTGCACCCGGCGAACTGGAGACCCGTACTCCCGACAAAGCCAAGCTCGACGCCCTGCTAGCTGAAATGCGCACTGTGTTTTCGGGAATGATTTACGGCTGGAGCTTCACCTACAAACCCAGTGACAAAGCCCGAAACGTGAAGGAATTGCTCGAGGTCAAGCCGATTTTTGAAATCCAGCAGGGCTCTCGAAGGGTGGAAGTCGTCCAAACGCGGTATGACACAAAAAACTCGGTCCTCACGGTGCTGTTTCGTTACCGAATGGCCGATTTCGAGTCAGGGAGACGGAACTCTTGGTCCAGTTTCAACCTTGACCAGTGTTCCGGGACGGGCTTCTCGCCAGTGGTGGACCGCTACGAGAGCCGGGTAGAGGCCCTGCGACAAGCCCTCAAAGAAGCTGTAAGAAACCTCTTAAGGCCGAAGTACGGCAACAAACCCCAAGAAATCAAAGGCGACGCGTTGCTCCGGCAGGTGCCCCTGTACTCCATAGACGCGGGGCGCTACCGGTGTACGGCGGGATTCCAGGTGAGGGTGGTATCTGTTCGGGAGTACCCAATTCAATAAACACCTAGGCGACTAAGCAACTTGAGTTTGACTGAGCTACCGATCTCACCGATACTAAGACAGGGCCGTCTCAGCGGCCTGGAGGTTGATGTTGGAACGTGTACGCTTGTCCATGATCGAAAAGTCGCGACTTATCTTGCCCTATGCTTATCACAACATCAAAGAACAGTTCATCGTTGTGGTTCCCGTTTGCCTCTACATCGTGTTCTTTCAGTTGACTGTCCTGCAATACGGACTGGGCCAAGTCGCCGCCCTTTTGCTGGGAATTATTCTGGTGTTTGTGGGATTAGCTTTTTTCCTCGAAGGCATCCGCATCGGCCCGGTGCCCATTGGCGAAATTGTGGGAAACACCCTTCCCAAAAAGCATTCTGCGTTGATCGTTCTCATTTTTGCGTTCTTTCTCGGACTGCTTGCCTCCTTTGGTGAACCCGTGCTGGGCACCCTGCAGATGGCCGGGGCCCACATAAAGCGTGAACACGCACCTCTCTTGTACGACCTGCTCGTAGGCAAGCCCATGTACTTGGTTCTCACGGTGGGTTTGGGTGTAGGTATAGCGTGCCTCATTGGCACCATGCGTTTCCTTTACGGCTGGAGCCTCAAGGTCATCATTCTGCCCCTCGTGCTTCTGGGAATTATCCTCACCGTGATCGCCGCCAATACCCCCATTTTGGCCTCGGCCATCGGCTTGGCCTGGGATACCGGGGCCGTCATCGTGGGTCCAGTACTTTGTCCGCTGGTTTTGGCACTCGGCGTAGGCGTCTGCCGTGCCTCGGGCAAGACCAGTCCGACGCTCGCAGGCTTCGGTATGGTTGGCCTGATTTCGGTTGTCCCCATTGCCGCTGTGGTGATTTTGACGTTCACCCTCTACTCCACCGGACTGGCCGGCCAACCCGAAGTTGCTAAGACGGAAAGCCAGAGTAGCGAGGTTGTTGAGGTTGCCCCTTCGCTTCCCGCTGAGATAGAGTTTGCATCCTTTTACCCCAAATTGCGGGTACTCTCGCTGCCCTCTTCGTTGGACTACGCCCTCTGGGAACCGAAGATTGGCGGCCTTGAGACTGCCAACAAGGAGCTCTTCCTCGCTGCCTATGAGGTAGACGAGCATGAAAAATCGATAAGCCAGTTGCCGCGGATGACTCCCCAGGCGCGTCACAGCCTTCCTGCGCTTTTGGAAAGCCTGGGTTTCGACCCTGCCTCGACGGCCTTGGCCCAGTTTGAAAAAGTCTACCGCATCACCGTTATCGACGAAGCCAAGTTGACCGGCACCATAGTCCTGCTCCCAACGTTCACTCCCCACGACGCCGTGCAGGCCCGTGCGCTCTTGACCTCGATGGGCTGGACCGACAACTTGCCGCTGTTCTTCGACTCCTTCGTGCTCGGTGCTCGAGCCATCCTGCCCATCTTTCTTTTTCTGTTCATAGTCATGGTGCTACTGAAGCAGCAGGGCCCTCCTCTGTTTCAAATCTTTGTTTCTCTTGCGTTTGCGATCATTGGGCTCACGTTCTTCTTCTTCGGGCTTTCGATCGGGCTGGGCACTTTGGGTAATCAGATCGGTGACCGCCTCCCAGCAGCCTTCCTCGACTATGTACCCCTCTTCCCGTTTGACCTATCTCTGTTTTCCACCGACGTCGGCAAGGTCATTGTTATCCTTTTCGCACTCGTTTTGGGTTATGGAGCGACGTTGGCCGAACCGGCCTTCAACGTTCTAGGTCAGCAGGTGGAAGACGTGACCCAAGGTTCCTTCAAGAAGAGCCTGTTCAGCCAGGCTGTGGCACTCGGGGTCGGAGTCGGCGCTGCCTTGGGCATCATGTCGTTGCTGTACGACATCAACTTGCTCTATCTGCTTCTACCGCCGTACGTTCTATTGGCCATTCTGACGTTCTTCAACCGCGAGATCTTCGTCAACATTGCCTGGGACGGCGGTGCGGTGACGACAGGACCGGTCACGGTACCGCTCAAGCTTGCCATCGGGCTTTCGCTGAGCACGGCCACCGGAGCTGGAGAAGGCTTCGGCGTCCTCGCGCTTGCCTCAGCGTATCCGGTTCTCAACATTTTGCTTCTCGGAATCTTCCTTTCGGCCCGCAAGCCTAAGGAAGAGATGGTGGAGGCATAACATGCTGACCAACTACAAACACTCCACCGAATATTACCGCGTCACCGTTAACATCGATCCAGACCGTTCCGACAAAATTGTCGACGCGGCAGTCAGCCTTGGGCTCGCCCGAGCATTCATCGTCCGAAGCCGTGGCGTGCTTCGCAAAAAGAAATGGGGACCCTTCACGGTGCCTGGTATTTTGCCGATGTTCGACATTCTGCAGTTCCTCGTCCCTGGCTCACGCCTCGAGGAGGTTCTGACCGAACTGGTACACGTAGGCAACCTGACCAAGTTTGGGTCCGGCTCGATCTACGCTTCACCCGTGACTGACCTCTGGTATTCGGGAACTTCGCTCGAAGTGCCAGCCAAAGAACTTTCGGCACCAAAGGCGGTACTGCCACCGGTCGAATATCAACGTAATCTGGTTGTCATCAGTTGTATCGCCCAGCTCGAGCACGCTGAAGAGATCGCCCATGCAGCCATGGAAGCGGGGAGTCCGTCGCCCACGATCGCTTACGGTTACGGACACGGCATTCGAGACCGCCTAGGACCGTTTCTGCAGCTCACCATCAACCCGAAGAAAGAGCTTATTGAACTGGTTGTTGGCGCTGACGAAGCAGAGCGTGTGTTTGAGGCTATGGTTGAGGAAGGTCATCTCGACCAACCGGCACAAGGGTTTATTTTCAGCCGACCCATAGAGATTGGGCTGATCAACACCGTTAGCTTCCAGCATACCTCTCCATACCCGGCTACCATGGAGCAGATCATCAAGGCCATTGACCACTTGCAGGGCAACACCGAGTGGCGCAGCCAAGCGGGTGTGACGAGTGGAACTTCTCACAATCGTAAGAAACTAACCAATCTGGTGAGCCTCAACTGCATCGTCAGGCGCGGGTTCGGGGACCTTTGTTCCATGGTCGCCATGGAGGCCGGTGCAGGAGGAACTTCCACCTATTTCGCCAATGCATCTCCGCTTGAGCTATCGGATACGTCTTCGAAAGAAGGTAGCGATGAGCGCGAGATCATCTCGCTCACCATTGGGCCTGCCCAGGTGGAAAAGGTGGTGTCGGCCTTGGCTTCCGTGAGCGACCTCGCAGGAACCCCGGTGCTCATGTTTGCTCAGCCAGCACCCGAGGCCGTCACCTACCTCAAGTAGCAGCCTGGTTGCGGTATTCCTGAAAGGCCTGTTCCCACTGGGCCGAACGGAACTCCACAAACAGGCTCTCGACGGCCGGCTTCACTTGCGCATAGGTGGAACGCGCCAGTTCGAAGTTGCCGTCGGTTCCGCATCGTTCGAGGGTCTCCAGAAGGTGACAGGCAAAATCGGCCGCTACGTTGCGTAGAGCGCCCTTAAGTTGGTGGGCATACATCTCGAGGTCCTCGCGGGAGGCCGCTTCCAGGGCAGTCTCGATTTTTTGGTAGCGCTCACTGAGGGTCTTCTCGATCAGGCTGTAAAGATCGCGGTAGAGTTGCGAGTCGCCATCCATAAGGCGGCTTGCCTTGGCCAGGTTTATCGGGTCCATGGTCTCTCCTCAAATATACTGCTGTATCGGAACTTCCTTTTGAAGGTTCTCGTGACGGGTGACTAGAAACGAACAAAAGCCCGCTCCATAGACGTCAAGAAGGGCAGAAAAACTCACGAGGACAGGGAGAATGGGTTGCAAGTTCAGGTAGCCGTTTTCCAAACCGCGACCGTAGAGCGAGCACAGCAACGACAAGTTGATGTAGGCGCCCAAACCCGGCACGGAGGGTAGTGCGAAGCTCAATAAAAAGGCAAAAGTGATGGTCCATAGTACCTGATCGATCGAGATCTCTAGGCTGGAATACGACTTGAGAATGATGAAGAAGGCAATCGTCGAGGTCAGTGCGGTCCCCGCGCGTCCAAACATGGCAAAAAGAGGAAGGTTGACCGCCCCCACCTTGCGGGGCACCCCGAGGTTTTCTCGGGTCATGCGGGCGGCCAAACCCAACGAGAAAAACGAGTCACCCGAGAAGAAAGCCCCCAAACCGGCTCCCAGAAGCCCAAAGATCCATGGAAAAGGATTTTTGCGGTCTACCAGTAGGTAAAGCAACCCCGGCATCACCACAAAAATCACAAACAGGGAGGCCAGCAGAAGCACCCCAAAAATCTGCAGATAAAGTGACACGTCTTGAATGAGCCGAATCTGAACAAGCCAAGCGGCCCCCAGCACAATCATTCCCCAGCCTATGATCTCGACGATGAAGCTGTTGAGGTGGTAAAAAATGCGGCTCAGCGAGTCAAAGAGGTTTACCGTCGGCTCGGTGACCGTGCGGTCAAAATGAAAGTGCAAACCGAGAAGGAAGCTGAGAGAATACACCGGCAAAAGGAAGTCGGCACCCCCCGTGAGAACCTGAAAGAGGTTTTTCGGCACCAGGTTGGCCAGAGTATCGTTCCAGCTGCGGAAGATGAGTTCCGTCTCGCGGCGGCTGGTAATGGGAATACGCTCGGGGCTGAACAAGAGGATGAACAAGGCACCGATCAAGACGAGCAAGAGGCTGGCGAGCACCATATAAAAGAGACTTCTTAGAAGCACCGACCCCATTTTGTTGGTGCGCCTCAAATCGCCTAAGGCAACCGCGGTGGAGAAGAACACAAAGGGAAACAACGCGTACCGACCGACGCTGACGATAAAATCGCTGAATTGCGACAACAGCGAGGCTTCGTTGGGTGCCGGAAGCGGCAGGAAGTAACCGAGAACGAGGCCAAAACCCGTTCCCACGAGGATTTTAAACCAGACTGTCATGAGACATCCTTTCGCGAAAATAGGCTCATCAAGGACTTCTTCTCACCGTGGATGTTCCAGCGTCCTGGTGAATGCATCTTGGGGGTCAAAAGCCAGGTGGCGTAGGCCTCGGGTTGCGGAAGCACGGAGTCGTAGGCCGAAATGGGAAGCGATTTGCGTCTGGCCATACCCAGCAGACTGGACACAACACCCCGAAGGCCGAAGAACTGCAGGGCGCCCAAGGGTGGCAACGAGGTGGGGTCCTCTTCAAAGAAGACAAAATGGATAGCCAGCGAAGGCCGTTGGGCTTGCCGACCCAATAGCTCTCGAATCAGGTAAACCAGACCTTTCGTATTTTGATCTATGGTTTCGTCTATGGTGAGTGGAGGTAGATCGTTCAAGGCGAAACTTTCCCTCTCGGGACTCACTAGTACCCAGGCTTCATCAAGAGGACCTAGTTCCTGCTCGGTCTGCAAAATGAAGTTCTTCGCTGCCACAGCGGAACGCCGGTTCCAAGGAACCAGGTACTGCCGTTTGCTCTGGTCGAGGCTGGGGAAAACGTCTTTTCGGGGAGGTATGGCAACGGACACCCGATGTCCAGTTTCCAGGAAAAACCGATGGATCTCGTTGCCCAGAAAACTTTCTTTTCCTGTGACCAAGATTGTCTTTCCCATGCCGGGGATACTATACTGCCCTCGGAAACTTGTCTATGAAGATTGCTTTGGCTCAAATCAACCCCAAGGTGGGAGACTTCCCTGGGAACACCAGCCTCATCGTTAAACGTGCCCGCGAAGCTCAAGCAGCTGGTGCTGAACTCGTCGTCTTTCCCGAAATGGCTCTCTGCGGTTACCCACCCCTCGACCTCTTGTCGTTCCGCTCCTTTGTCCTTGAAAACCTCAAGGCTCTCGACACGCTCAAGTCCGAACTTCCTGCCGACCTTCTTGTTGTGGTTGGTTGTGTGTTGCCTGCAAAGGCCCTGGCCCCGAATGGACTGGAAAAAGACCTCATCAACGCTGCCGTTGCCCTGCATGGGGGCCAAGTCGTTTTTGAACAGGCTAAGACCCTGCTCCCCACCTACGATGTTTTTGATGAACGTCGGTATTTTCAGAGTGCTAACGAACGCAAAGTGTTTTCTTGGAAGGGCGTGAAAATCGGGATAGCGATTTGTGAAGACCTGTGGTGGGAGGTCAGCCGTGACAACGGCAACCCCTACGGCATAGACCCGGTGGCCGAGCTTGCCGAGCTCGGTGCCCAACTCATCCTCTCGCCTTCGGCCAGTCCGTTTTACCCGGGAAAGAAGGCGGTGCGTGCGGGCATCATGGCAGGGGTGGCCCAGCGGTTTGGAACTCCTGTCGTGTACGTCAACCAGGTGGGCGGCAACGACGCGTTGGTGTTCGATGGTGGCGCGCTGGTCACCGATGGACGGGGGCACCTGGTAGTGCAGGGCCCTTCTTTCGTCGAGGGCTTGGAGTTCTGGGACAGCGCTTTGGCACTTTCGCCTCGCCCTCTGGTCGAAGTAGAACTCCAAGACCTGCTGGAGGCGCTGGTGTTGGGCCTCGGCGACTACGCCCGCAAGAGCGGCTTCCGCAAGGTCCATCTGGGACTTTCCGGCGGCATCGACTCCGCCTTGGTGGCGGTGCTGGCACAAAGGGCGTTTGGGGCCGAGAACGTGCAGGGTTTTGGTATGCCGAGCCGCTACTCCTCGCAGGGCAGCATTGACGACGCAAAGGCTCTTGCCCACAACCTTGGCATCCCCTTCGATTTGATTCCCATTGAAGGTCCTTTTCAGGCCTTCCTAGAGGCATTAAGCCCGGTGTTTCAGGGCCGGCCGGCCGACACCACCGAGGAGAACCTTCAGGCCCGCGTGCGGGGGGCCTACCTTATGGCTTGGAGCAACAAAACTGGTTCGCTGCTGCTCACCACCGGCAACAAAAGCGAATTGGCAACCGGTTATTGCACCCTTTACGGAGACATGGCGGGGGGGTTGGGGGTCATCGGCGATCTATTCAAAACCGAAGTGTACGCCCTCTGCGAGTTCCTTAACCGAGAAAGAGAAGTTATCCCTTGGAACACGATTCGAAAGCCGCCATCCGCCGAACTAAGGCCCGACCAAACCGATCAGGACAGCTTGCCTCCCTACGAGGTTTTAGACCGCATCCTGGCAGCCTACATACTGGAGCAGAAAAGCTCGGCTGAGATTGTGGCAGGCGGTGAGGACCCGGACACCGTAAAACGTGTGGTGCGCCTCACCGCGCTTGCCGAGCACAAGCGCTGGCAGGCCCCACCCGTGCTCAAGGTTTCGCCTGTGAGTTTTGGCATGGGACGAAGGCTCCCGCTCGTGCGCTCTTTCTTCGAGATGACCTGACCCTCCGCTTGCTTCTTCAAGGTAATGCGGTTAGGATTTTTTGCATGGTCAGCACCCACCACGCCGACAAACGCAAGCACATTCTTCAGGTTGCGTTCGAGGTGTTTGGTGAGTCTGGGTACCGCAAGGCGACCATCCAAACCATTGCCGACCGGGTGGGGTTGACTCCCGGAAGCCTGTACAACTACTTCAAAGATAAAGATGACCTGTTCCTTGCTTCGCTTTCGGGAGTTTGGGAAGAGTTGGGGTTGGCCATCGAAAGTGCCACAGATAACCAGCAGATTTCCTGGCCCCGTCGCGCCCGGGATTTGTTTGCTCAGACGGAGAACCTCCTGCGCAAGTCGCACAGTTTGTTGTCGGGGAGCTTCTCCTCAGCAAACAGGCGGTCCCACATGCGTCTTGACCTCGAGCGCGCGAGCCAACGGTTGCTCGCCTTTTTCGACGAAGGGCGACAACTGGGGCTGGGCATGTTGCCTCCCGATAACGCTCAGGCTCTGGTGACCCTGCGTCTACTTCTGGCCGGATCACTCTGGACCCTGGCTGTGGTGGAAGGCGAGGAGGCCCTCGAGACGGAACTGACGAGATTGCGGATGGCTTTCCTGCGCGAACTTGATGGAGCTCAAGCATGAAGGTCGAATCGCTGAAGTACCTTCGTCACGAACTTCGAACCTATCTCAACCACATTCTCGGCTATTCGGAAATCCTTGTGGAAGATCTCAAGGAGACCCCGTTTCCTTCTCTTCTGATAGACGTTGAAAACGTGTTTCAGGAAGCCCAATACATCCACAAAGTGTTCCAGGATTCCTTCTACTTAGAGGGGCTTCCGCTGGAGGAGTTCGACACTACCAGTTTTCGGCGCAATTTGTTCGGTCCGCTTTACATTATTCTGGGTCTTGGTCAGCGCCTCAAAAAACAGTGCGAGGACGAGGGCGCCGACTACCTGCTCGACGATGTGCTCAAAATACTCGACTCCGGACGCAAGATCTTGAATCTGGTGGAGCAGGAACTCAAGGTGGTGAGCAACGAAGCCGAGGAAGGCCAGCAGGATGACTACCGCTACGCGATGGGTCAGATTTCCAAGTCGGTTCCCAGCGATCTGAAAGACCAAAGTTTGGGTCGGATTCTGGTGGTCGATGACAACGAGATGAACCGTGACATTCTGGTGCGGCACCTCGAGCGTCAGGGGCACCGAGTCACGTGGGCAGAAAATGGCTACAACGCCCTGCAGGTGATGAACGAGCAGACCTTTGACCTCGTCCTTCTCGACATTCTTATGCCGGGGCTTAATGGGTTTCAAGTGCTCGAAAAGCTCAAGCAAGACCCCAAGCTTCGAGATATTCCCGTCATCATGATTTCTGCTCTCGATGAAACCGATTCGGTGGTCCATTGCATCAGCCTCGGCGCAGAGGATTACCTGCCCAAGAGTTTTGACCCCATCCTGCTCAAGGCTCGAATCAGCGCCTGCCTGAGCAAAAAGCATTACCGTGATCAGGAACAAAAGTACGTCATGGCCCTACTGGAAAGCCAGAGGCAGCTCGAGCGCGAACTCGGAGAGGCCGCCGACTACGTCAAGGAGCTTCTCCCCAAACCCTTCACCGCGGGACCTATCCACGCCGACTGGATTTTCCAGCCCTCGGCAAAGTTGGGTGGTGACTGTTTTGATTACCACTGGGTCGAAGACGGCAAACTCGCCCTGTTCCTGCTCGATGTTTCAGGGCACGGAATTGGGGCCGCACTTCTGTCGATTTCGGTGATGAATATCCTTCGTTCCCAAGGCCTTCCCCATACGGATTTTCTCGACCCAGCGGCTGTGCTCGGGGCGCTTAACCTGCACTTCCAAATGGAACACCAAAACAACATGTATTTTACCATTTGGTATGGTGTATACGACGTGGCCTCGCGAGAGTTGAACTACGCCAGCGCCGGTGCTCCCCCGGGACTGCTCGTTGGTCCCAAAAAGGACTCGCAGGCCATCGAATTGACCACAACCGACATGATCATCGGTGTCGACTCCACATATACCTACGAGAACCGTACTTTCAAGGTGGCCCCCGAAAGTCGCCTGTACCTGTTTAGCGACGGCGTGTATGAAATCCGCAAGACCAGTGGCAAAATGCTCGTGTTTAGAGAGTTCAGCGAAATGCTCACTTATCAGGCTCATGAGGCCTCAGGTGGATCCACGGTACAGGCGCTGTTTCACCAGATACAGGGTTTAGCGGGGTTGGACCATTTTGAAGACGATTTCTCGTTGCTGGAGCTGACTTTCTAAAAGCCGGAGCTTTGAAGACTCTGTCTGTAAAGGCGGAGGTGACATGACGGCAAGAATAGAACACCGCACCGAGGGATTTGACCCCCTGCGAGCGAGATTAAGGCTGGCTAGCGACCGACAGGAGAGCCCCATGATTTGGGTGATAGACCGTTTTGAAGGCGAGTACGCGGTACTGGAAAACTCACGCCGAGAGATCCTCGAAGTGAAGCGCTCCGAGCTTCCCCCGCAGGCCCAAGCCGGGGACGCACTGACGGCAACCAAGGACGGCTACCGGCTCAATCCCGGGGAAACAGCAAAGCGAAAGGCCGAAATCGAGGCTCTCACCAAGGACCTCTGGGCCTGAGAACCGCTACTTCTGCATACGCCAGCTCACTGTTGCCCCGTCGCTGGTCGCTTCGAGGGTACCATGCTGGTCCGTGCGATAAACTACGGCGCCGCTGGCTTCCAGCCGACCGAGGGCGGCAGCGGTGGGGTGGCCATACTTGTTGCCTGTGCCCACGCAGATGACGGCGAACTTTGGGTGCACAGCCGCCAAAAATGTAGCCGAGCTGGCGGTGGCGCTACCGTGGTGGCCTACTTTGAGCACGGTTGCTGATAAATCGCGCCCGGAGGCGAGCATTTCCCGCTCCGATTCGAAGCTGGCGTCGCCGGTGAACAGGAAAACTGTGGAACCGAATACCAGACGAACAACAATCGAGAAGTCATTGGGGTCATCGTAGTCGGCTCTAGCCGGCGCCAGTACCTCGAGGTGTGCTAGGCCTACGTCGAACTTGTCACCGGGGTGAGGAACGGTGAGTTTGAGGTCTTTCGACTTCACCGCTGTGACGAAATCCTTGAAGGTTTTGGTGGTCGCCGTTTGCCGGGGAAAGTAAACGGTGCCAACCGAGAGCTTCTTGATCACAGCATCCATGGCTCCGATGTGGTCTTCGTGGACGTGGGTGCCAATGACCGCGTCCAGTCGGGTGAGGCGAAACTGCTCAAGCTCGGCCAACACCATCTTCTGGTCGGCATTGTTGCCGGCATCAATCAGCAGAGCATGCTCGCCTTGAATCACCAGAATAGAATCCGCCTGGCCGACGTCTAGAAACCGCAGCAGAAGCGTGGAATTTTCCGCCCAGACCGTAGGGGGAAAAATGAGGGCAAGAAACAGGAAAGCGCTGCGCAGGAACAACTGGGCAAACTGCATGGAGCCAGAATACCGCCGAGTCACCGGGGTACTCTATAGGCCAGCCGAAACGCTCCGGGCGAGCGTCCCCAGTGTTTGGAAAATAAACGGCAAAAATACTGGGGGGTTGAAAAGCCGGTGTCGGACGCAATTTGTTTGAGTGGCAGGTCAGTTTCCAAGAGCATCGTTCTCGCTTTTCGCAGCCTGAGTTCTAACATCATGGAGTGGGGCGAGCGTTTTAGATGCTTGGCAAACAAGCCGTGAAGGTGTGGTAGGCTGATTCGGGCATGCTCGGCCATTTCTGTCAGTTTGACGGGCTGGGCAAAGTGCTCCTCGAGGAAAGTGACGGCCCGCGTCAATGGTGCCGGCCACGGCTGCGACAACAGTTCATGGCGCACCGCTCGTTGAGCTTCGAGTAGCAGTCGCGAGTAGGCGTGGTGACCATGGAATTCTCGGCTAAAGGGCCGGTCGGAGGCGACATCTAGCATCAACCGGCCAAAAGCAAGCACTCCATCGACATCTTTCCAGCGGCACACCCGCGGTGGGTTCCAAACCGGTTGTCCGGTGACACGGAAAACTAAGGATAGGCAGCGGTAAGGCTCCTCGATGTGGTTGAGGTGGATGGTCTGCTGACCCGCTTGGTGCCAAAACATGCTTCCGCGGCCAAAGGTTAAGAGTTTGTCTCCCACGGCAAAGTCCACTTTCCCATCGGTTACCACTTCTACAAGCTCTTCGTCCGGACGAATCGTGCGGGGCCGCGGAAGGGCTCGGGGTGCCTCATACGCAAACACGTGTTCGAGTTCGGTGACATGGGTCAAAAGTCCATTGCTATCCATGGTTGTGAGCCTAGTCGTCATCATAGAAAAGTGCAACAAGCCAGAGTTTTGCCGAATGGACAACTTAGCTTCGGGAGACCAAACTGGTACGATAAAAGGAGATGGGAATGAAACCAACCATCAGTGTCCAGCTCTACAGCGTGCGTGAACACGCCGCCGCCGATTACGAAAAGACTATCCGCGCGATTGCGGCCATGGGTTTTACTGCCGTGGAAACTGCAGGCTTTCCCGGTAGCACCGTCGACAAGGCCAAGACCCTCTTCGGCGAACTCAAGCTTACCGCCCCTTCGTCTCACGGCGGTCTCCCGATTGGTGAAGAAAAGCACAAGGTGATCGAGATTGCCCAGAAGCTGGGAACCAAGTACATCATCACAGGAGTCTCGCCGCGCTTCAAAGAAGATTTCGTCAGCGTAGACAGCATCAAGGCCGCAGCGGCTCTTTATACCGAGGCCGCCGAGTTTGCCGCGAAGTTTGGCATACAGGTGGGGTATCACAACCATGACTGGGAAATGCGTGAACTCGAGGGCAAGCCCGCCTATCGCTGGTTCTTGGAAAACACGCCCGAAACGGTGCTGTGGGAGGCCGACGTGTTCTGGGTGAAGTTTGGCGGCCGGGACCCCGTCGAGTTCGTCAAGGAAATCGGAAAGCGCGGAAAACTGATTCATATGAAAGACGGCCGCGTGGGTAAGAAAGGGGAGTTTAAGGAGGCAATTACCTCGAGCGGAAAAATCATGGTCAGCAACGACAAGCCGTTCCTTCCCGCAGGAACCGGCGACATCGACCTGGTAGCCGTGGCTAAGGCCGCTACCCACATGGAGTATGGAGTTGTAGAAATCGATAGTTACGAGGGAGACATGATGAAGGGAATTGCCCAGAGCTACACCTACCTGAAAGGGATCCTATGAGCACCCCCAAGGTCCGTTTTGGAATCATCGGCTGCGGAAACATTAGCCAAGCGTATTTTAACGCCGCCAAGAGGTTTGATATTTTGGAGCTTGCTGGCTGTGCCGACATCCTTCCGGAAGTGGCCAAGGCCAAGGCGGCCGAAAACCACACCACCGCTTACTCCGTGGCGGAGCTTCTGGCACGCAAGGACGTTGAGCTCATCATCAACTTGACCGTACCCAACGCGCATGCGTCCGTCAGCTTGGCAGCCCTAAAAGCCGGCAAGCATGTGCACTGCGAGAAGCCCTTTGCCACCAACCTGGAAGACGGGCAGGCCATTTTGGCGTTGGCCAAGGAAAAAGGCCTTTTGGTGGGTTGCGCACCGGATACCTTTTTGGGCGGAGGCCTACAGACTTCCCGAAAACTCGTGGATGACGGCTGGATCGGCAAAGTTATTGGCGGTACGGCTTTTATGCTCAGCAATGGAATGGAAAGCTGGCACCCCAACCCGGACTTCTTCTTCCAGCCGGGGGGCGGCCCCATGCTCGACATCGGCCCCTACTACACGACAGCTCTCATCACGATGCTCGGACCCGTGGCGCAGGTCAGCGGGTTTGTGTCTAAAGCCCGCGAGACCCGATTGATCACCAGCAAGGAACACTATGGCGAGCATATCCAGGTCAACGTTCCCACCCATCAGGCCGGCGTTCTCAAGTTCCATTCCGGGGCCATCGTAAATATGGCCATCAGCTTCGACGTGCAGGCGCACCACCATAAACCGTTGGAACTGTATGGCACCCTCGGAAGTCTAGAAGTGCCGGACCCGAACACCTTTGGCGGACCGGTACGGTTGTCTACTTCCGCCGGCAACCGGGAATGGCGCGAGGTGGGCCTGAGCCACAACTACGCCGACAACATGCGTTCTATCGGTGCCGCCGACCTGGCTCACGCTCTGCGTGGCAAGCGTCCGCACCGCGCCAGCGGCGAGCTCGCCTACCATGCTCTGGAAGTGATGTTGGCCTTCGAGACCTCGTCGAAGACCGGCCGTGCTGTGCGCATTCACAGCAAACCCAAAAGGCCCGCTCCCCTGCCGCTGGGCCTCACCGAAGGTTGGCTGGACTAAAACGCGACACGAGCTAACGCGAGTGGCGGGCGCGGTATTCTAGGTAACGATGGCCTAGGTGGTGGGCCTGCACGTAGGACGATTGTGGGCTCAAGAAGTGCGAGAACTCGAAGGTGATGGCCTTGTCGTAACCTGCCCGGCCCGCTGCTTCGAGTTTGAGGCGTAGTTTTTCCCATTTGATGGGGAGGAACTTGATCGGCATGTCGCGGTCAAAGCTCTCGGCGTTGGTCCAACATTGCAGGCCATGACGATCGGCAAGGGATTTGTTGACGGCAAAGAAGGCGTCGAGTTCGTGTAACTCGACGTGCCCGTCTTGAAATGCCACCGCGTCGACGGCGCCAACCAAACCGCCGAGAATCTCATCCCACTCCCGTTCGTGCGTCGCTAGCGTTACGCCGCTCTCTTTTCGCAGTTGAGCCGAAGCCGCGCTCACGGCCTTGCTTCCATCCATCCATGGCGAGAGGAAAACCGGAAGGTTGCCGCTGAGTTCTTTGCAATGGCGTCCCATCGAGTGAAGGGCTTTCACCGCACCACTCGTATTCCGACTGATTTCAGCGCTGAGGTACCAACCCCGGAACGCGGCGCGGTGACCGTAAAGTTGCCAAACCTCCTCCGTGACGTGGGCGTTCACCTCTGCCTCGTACTCAAGCCGGCCTGTATCCCAAAGTTTCCCGGTGTCGTAGAGTCCGAAGTAAAGACCCAACCCATGCTTCTCGGCCAAGGAAAGAAACAGATCGATGAGGTCGGTTTCAGGTTCGTGGCACCCTTGGGTCTTGAGCAGGTAACTGGAGGGGTAGGTGAGCATGCGCCGGTAACCGCATCGGATGACCACCACCGTGTCGAGGCCTGAGGCCTTCATGTGGGCGAAGTCGAGGTCCCACTCGTGGGGCCCCCAGTTCTGGTGAGGAATGTCGTGGCTGATTTCGTCCAGAAATGTACCCGTCAAGAGCATGTCCGGTCCTCCTTGCGTCACGCAATCAGAATAACCTCTTGCCAGTAGAAGTGCGAGGGTTTATCGTGAAATCAGGAAACCGGTTTCTCAAGGAGTGCCTGTGGGCGTAGTCCTGTCTATTTCCTCACTCCAACAGCCCGACACAAAAGGTGCGACATGAAACTTAACATCAAGCAAATCGCAGAAATGGCGCAGGTTTCCAAGGGCACAGTGTCCAAGGTTCTCAATGGTCACAAGGGAATCAGCCTAGCCACCCGGGAACGCGTGCTGACGCTCGTTGAGAAACTCGACTACCACCGCGACGCCTCGGCACGGGCACTGGCCCTGCAGCGTACCGGTGCACTTGGATTTCTGATTCCCCACGACGCCGAAACTTCGTTTGCTGGGCAGTATTGGAGTTCAATTCTGGCGGGAATCAGCCACCAGGCCACCGCCGCGGGCTACAACCTGATGGTGATCACGACTCCGCGGGACGGGTCTATTCAGGGCGTTGTCAACCAACTGCTCAAGCGAAGCACTGTAGATGGGCTGATCATCGGCGGAGAACTGCTCGACAAGCAAGACCTTTCTTCGCTCATCGTCCACAAGGTCCCGTTTGTCCTTCTAGGCCAGCAGACCCAGTTTAGTCACCACGTGGTCGATGTGGAGAACCACCTCGGCACTTCGCAACTGGTTCATCACATGATCGACCAAGGCTACCGGCACATTGGGGCGCTGCTCGGGCCGGCCCGTTACCCCTACGTCAGCGAGCGTTCTAGGGGCTATCAGGACACTCTTGCTCAGCGAGGACTAGAGTGGACAGCCCAGGCCAATACAGAATACACCTCGGCCGATATCCGCAAGACGCTTAACGAACTGCTCGACCGCCGCCCCGGAATGGATGCCCTCTTTCTGGCCTCTGGCGGCGACTTCATGTTTGACGCCTTCCATGTGCTCCGGGATAGGGGTTACCAAACCCCGGAGTTCGGCCTTGGCGTCTTTGACGACTATTCTTTTCTTGACGTGATGACTCCGCGGATCACGGCGGTTTCCCAACCTCTGGCCAAGATCGGAGAAGCGGCCGTCGACCTTCTCCTGAAGGTGATGCTCGAGAGTCCTGCTTCCGCGCAGCTCATCGAGTTGCCCACCAAACTGGTGATTAGGGAGTCGTGTGGAGAGAAGTTAGGAAACCGGTTGCCATAGGGAGTTTTACGGCCCATACTGGGTCCCATGGTGGCAAGTAAGCGTCTGTTCCTGCTGGCTCAGAAGGCGGATACCGAATTGAGAGAACATATCCTCCCCTACTGGTATCAGACTATGGACCGGCGTGAGGGCGGCTTTGCCGGGTTGGTCAACAACGACGGAGCCTGCGACTTTCAACATCCTAAAGGGGTAGTGATGCACAGCCGGCACCTTTGGGCTTCCAGCGCCGCGTGGCAGGAGCGTCATAACCCGCTGGATCTGGTTGCTGCTCGTCACGCCTTTGAGTTTCTCTCGGGTCCGCTGTACGACCAGTTAGGGAAAGGCTTCTGGTGGACCGTCGATTCCAAAGGCCGACCCGAGATCAAGAACAAGGTTCTTTACGGACAGGCCTTCGCCGTCTACGGACTGGCGAAATACTTTGAGGCCACAGCAGAACCTAAGGCCCTTGAGCTGGCTCTGGAGACTTTCCGACTGCTCGAATTGACCGGCTTTGATCCGGAGCACGGCGGGTATTACGAGGCCGTCGACCGCCGATGGAAGGTGCCCGTGATTCAGGCCCTCAGCCGTACAGACTTAGCTTGTTCCAAGAGCATGAACACCAACCTGCATTTGTTGGAAGCCTACACAACCCTCTTTCAGGTTTCCGGCAGGCACGACATCCGCGACGCCCTTGAGCGGTTGCTCCTCGTGTTTGAAAGCCGCATCACTCAGCCTTCTGGCCATTTGGGCCTGTATTTTGACCGGGACTGGACCACCTTGACCGACCATAAAAGCTTTGGTCACGACATCGAAGCCAGTTGGCTCATGACCGAGGCGGCCCAGGTGCTTTGGGGCGCGATTCCCCCGGTTCACCTTGAAAAGTATTTGGCCCTCGCTCGATTGGCGCTTCAACTGGTCCACGAGCACGGAGCCCTCCCCAATGAACTGCACCGGGGTCACCTCGATACCACCCGCATCTGGTGGGTTCAGGCCGAGGCTTTGGTAGGCCTCGTCAATGGCTGGGAAATGACGGGTGACGAGAGTTTTCTCGAGGGAGCCGAGGCGGTATGGAGCTGGATCGAGAAACATCAAATCGACCGGACACACGGAGAATGGTTTTGGGCCGTTTCTGCCGACGGAACTCCCGACCTCACCAGGCCCAAGGGTGGCCTCTGGAAAACTAGTTATCACAACGGAAGAGCCTGCATGGAGCTCCTTCAGCGGGCCAAGCAAGCTTCATGACGGCGCAAATCCAAGGAGCCTAAAACATGAAAGACATCACCGAGGAATTGCAAGCCCGCATCGACGCCGCGTCCCGAGCTGGCGGGGGCGAGGTCGTAGTTGCGGCGGGCGAGTGGACGTTCCGGCCTCTGGAGCTGAAGTCAGGGGTTTGTCTTGCGTTGGCGGCGGGTTGCGTGCTCACCGCTTCGGGAAAACGCAGTGACTATCACCCCGTGGGAATCGACCACAATGAGATGGGTCAGGTGTACTCGGCCCTCTACGCCAAACATGGGGCCGATGTCAGCCTTCGGGGTCCGGGTACGCTCGATCTCCATGGCGATGCGTTCTACCACCTCGATAAACCCAGCTCCGATGACCCCGAAGCGCCGCTGACCTACGACTGGCGGCCGAATCAGCCCATCTTCTTCCATCAGTGCACCAATGTTCGCGTGCACGACCTAAACGTCCGCAACGCCCCCTGCTGGACCTTCAGCTTCGACCGCTGTCAAAGCGTGCAGGTGCGCGGCCTCAATATCCGCAATTCCTTGCGGCTGCCCAATAACGACGGAATGCATTTTTGCGCCTGCCGCGATGTACTGGTAACGGGTTGCGACATTGTAGCCGGCGACGACTGTGTGGCGCTTTCGTCCATTACCGACTGGAATATCCCGTGCCAAGATGTGGTGATCACCGACTGCGTGTTTCAGTCGGCTTCTAAGGCCATGAGCATCGGTTACATGCACAGCATCGTGCGCAACGTGCTCGTGGCTAACGTCGTCGTCAAGGCCAGCAACCGGGCATTTGTGTCTATGGTGCATCCGCACACCGGGTTGGTGGAAAACGTAAGGGTGACAAACTGCCTTCTCGAGGGCCGTCATTACGGTGGAAACTGGTGGGGTAATGGGGAAGCCATCGTTCTCATGGCCACGCCCCACGACATCCCGGCCTACCGCGACCCTATGCCCGCTCCCCGGTTTGAGCAGAGCTTCCGTAACGTGCACTTCGACCAGATCAATTGCCGTGCCGAAAGGCCGTTGGCCTTTGTGGGCCAGGAGCCTGGCCTTTTTCAAGGTGTTAGCCTGAACCGAGTGGTCATCGACCTCTACGACGACCCGAGGCCCAATGCCAAAGGAGACACCATCGACCTCAGCCCTGGCCCTAAAAATCTACAGGTTCCTCGTCCCAGCACCGGCGTGCTGCAGGTGAATGCTGACCTTCGCCTCACCGACACTAACCGACTGTAAAAGGTGCCCGGAGTCCTGGGCATGAACGGCTGTCCCGAAACCCGTCTGAAGTGCGTGTTCCGAGGCTGCGCCGAATCAGACCCCGGTCGGAAGCTTTTGGTCAACCTTTCACGGCTCCGCCACTGACTCCCGCCGTAATTTGCTTCCTAAAAAGAAAGTAGAACACCAACATGGGTGCCATTCCGATTACCAGGGCTGCAAATTGTTTGCCGTAATCGACCGACCTTTGGCCGTTGAACCGAAGGATTCCTAGAGGCAGAGTTTTGAGAGTCTCATCCGACACCATGATGTTGATAAGCGCAAACTCGTTCCACAGGCCTGGCACATTCAGTACCGCGATCGTGGTGGCAATCGGCGTGGACATGGGAAGGATGATCCTCCAAAAGATGCTGAAATAGGTGGCTCCATCGATGCGGGCGGCCTCAACCAGCGAGGTAGGAATGCTTTTGATGTACTCCGTACACAGGTAAACTGCCATGGGCAGGCCCGAACCGACATAAATCAGAATGACACCGAAACTTGTGTTGTAAAAAACATGCACATCGTGCCCTGTGAACATTCCCAAGGCGTGGAAGCCATCCGAAATCATGCGGTCGAGCTGCGAAACCTGAATGAAGAGTGGCACCATTAGCGAGGTAATCGAGAGCAGTATGCCCATCACAAAACTCCCGTAGATGGGAGCCGTTGCCTTGTTTGGCATTTTGGCAAAACCGAAACCGGCCAGCACCGAGATGAAGACAATCCCTACCGCAGAAACCAAGGTGAAAATCACCGAGTTCCCTATCAGCATGTCAAACGTTCCCAAGGTCCACGCCCCAACGTAATTAGAAAGGATCCATTCCTTGGGCAGGCTTATTTTATCAACCATGAACTCCGCGTTTGTCTTAAAGGAGTTGTAAATGAGCCAGATCACCGGATAAATGGTCATGAGGCTAAAAAGACCCATCACGGCATAGGCCATCCCTTTGCCCACCCAGGCGACGGCTGTTTTCCAGCTGTTCATTCGCGGCCTCCATAGCGGCGTTCCACCAGCAGGGTGAGGCCTATAAGGATGAAACTGAACAAGACGATGAACACCGAAATCGCGTTGGCCAAGGGAAAGTTGGGCACCCCGATAAAGGCGTTCTGGAACATGTAGATGGCAAGAACCTGAGTGATGTTCATCGGGCCGCCCGCGGTCATCGCCCAAATGAGCGCAAAGGTGTTTAAAGAACCGGCAATGCACAGAATGGCCGCATTGGCGAGCACGCCCGAGAGGTTGGGCACAATCACGTGCGACAACACCTGAAGCTCAGAGGCGCCGTCGATGCGCGCGGCTTCGATGATGGCGGTGTCGATTTTCTGCATGTTGGCGTGGAACATAATGATGTACATGCCCGTCCACACCCAAAGCGTGACAAACAGAATAGGTATCATCGCGATGTCCTGTTTGCTTAGAAAGTCCGGCGTCCATTTTGGTGCCAATAGATTCACCATATCAGACCTGAAAACATCAAGGTTCTGTGTTGTGTAGCCGTTCGAGAGGATCAGATCCTTGATTTCAGCCAGAGGGTTGGTAAAACCAGTGAGGGCCCTGGGTTCGCTGATGGCCAGAAGCTTGGTCACAAAGTCGTCGGTTACGTTAAGGCCGTTGGCAAGAAGTCCATTCAAAGAGGTGAGAAACGTCTGCGTGTCCATTGCGTTGATGATATCCGCCAGCAGGCCGTTGGAAGCAAAAATCATCTTCCACATGATGCCGAGAACAATCACGGAAATGATGGCTGGAACATAGAGAATGGCTTGCCAACCCTCACCCCAGCGGACAATTTTGCGGAAAATGATGTAGGCCAGCACAAACGCCAAAGGAATCTGACCCAAAACAGAAATCAAAACAATGTAGATATTGTTCTTAAGCGCCAACCAGAAGTTGGAGTCGTTGGCAAGCTTGAAATATTCGCCAAGACCGACCAGAGACCAAGGGTCTCCGCCGAACATTTTCCCTCCGCCATAATTGCTCACGCTCAAAACGAACGAAAGAATGATGGGAAAACCGAACACGAAAAGGTAAAGCACGAACGCCGGAGTAATGAAAGACCAGTACGCCCAGTTGGTTTCCGCTCTGTTGCGAACCGCTCTTGCCATGGAGACCTCCCGATTGGCTGAAAAAAGGGTGCCCCTCTCGGGACACCCTTTTTATTGGAATCAGAACCGCTTACTTCTTGGGAAGGGCATCCTGGGCTTTTTGCATCAGGGCTGCTACTTCAGCAGGAGTTTGGGCGCCGAGAGGGATGCCTTGGAGGCCATCGTTCAGGGGTCCAAACACGGTCGGGTCAAGGGCTCCGTCGAGCACGTAGGTGGTCTTGGGCACGGTGGAGTAGTACTTGATCTGCTTCTGCGAAAGGGGCTCCAACTTGGAGCTGGTTACGTCGGTGCGGGTGGGAATAAAGGCACCGGTTTCCAGCTTCACGGTTTGAACTTCTTTGCCGTAGTAGTACATCAAGAGGCGCTTGGCGGCGTCAAGTTTGGCTCCGCTCAAATCCTTGTTGATGCCAAGGCCGGTACCGGCGATGGCCGAAGCGGTGTTGACGTTCTTCTCGCCGGGGATGGCAACAAAGTTAAGCAACTCGAAGTCGCTCGCCTGCTTGGCCGGGTCAATGAGCGCCTTGCCGTTGCTCTTGTCCGTCAGGTAGGCTCCCACGCGCCAGTCACCGTCGATGATGAAGGCCGCCTTATTGGCAGCGAAGAGGCCGGGGCCGTCTCCATAACCCATCTGGACGTTGCTGATGTTGATGATGCCGTCGGTGTAGAGCTGGCCGTAGAAGGCCAAGGCGTCCACGAAGGCCTTATCGGTGAACTTAGCCTTGCCGGCAAGAACGTTGTCGATAAACGCGTCACCGAGGAGGCGTCCGCTGATGGTGGAGAACAGACAGGACTGCGCGGGCCACTTGTCGGCATTCGGCAACAGCACCGTCTGAACATTTTTGACACGCAACTTGGGAACCAAGGCCTTCAGTTCGGCGTAGGTCTTGGGAACGGACAGACCAAGCGATTTCAGCAGCCCCACGTTGGCGTACATCACGGTTGTGAAGGTAAACGACTGGGGGAGTTCGGAAAGCTGCTTCGAAGTCTGAGCGCTCGGGTCGAGTGACGCGCTAGTGAAGTTCGCCAAGAAGTCGGCAGGGAGCACCGTCTTCAGGTCTTTCATCATTTTCTTGCTCTGAAGCAGAGAAGAAGCCTCGTTAGTGGTGGGCCACATGTACACGACATCGGGCACGGTGCCGGCTGCCGCGTAGGCGGTCAGTTTCTGAGCGTAGGGACGGTCGAACAGAATTTCCATCTGCAGGTCGATGTCGGTGTTGGCGGCTTTGAACTTGGCCCAAGTGGCCATGTCATCGGCGTAACCTGCCTGCGACGAATCAGCGTAATAGAGGAACTTGAGCACGGTCTTGTCGGCCGCGACTAATGACATGGCCGCAAAGGCGACCAAGGCCAAAACAAGGGCAAGTCTTTTCATGAAAACCTCCTGTGGTTTGTAACAGTAAAAACCGGTTTCCTGAAGTTGACAAGTAGGAAAATGAGAGAATATTTCGCTAGGGTCGCTATCTTGCTCGCTCTGTGTCGAGAAATTGCCTCCAATTTTTTGAAATGGCAGGACTGTCTCAACACCCGAGAGAAACCGGTTTCAATGGCTTCATTAACCCCAAAATCCCAAGTTTTGGGCAAAAGAAGGCCGACCCCGTGAGGTCGGCTTTCTTTTGGCCCTGCCCCGGAGGACTACTTCATCGCTTCGTCGTAGATCTCGTTCACCGCGTGCCAGTTGATGATGGTGAAGAACGCATCGATGTAGTCGGTTCGGCGGTTCTGGTAGTGCAGGTAGTAGGCGTGTTCCCAGACGTCGATGCCCAGGATGGCCTTATTCCCTTCCAAAAGGGGACTGTCCTGGTTGGGGGTGCTGGTTACGGCAAGGGTTTTGTCGGCCTTGAGTACCAGCCAACCCCAGCCTGAGCCAAAGCGGGTCAGAGCTGCCTTGCTGAAATCGGCCTTGAACTTGTCAAAGCCACCGAGTTGTTTGTCGATGGCGGCGGTAAGGTGCTGATGGGGATGACCGCCCTTTCCGGGTGTGGCGAGGGTTTTCCAGAAATGGCTGTGGTTGAGGTGGCCACCGACGTTGTTGCGTAGCACGGTCTGCTTGTCGGCGGGAAGGCTCGAAAGGTGGTGCAGAAGCTTTTCGGCATCCCACGATTCCCACTCGGTGTTCTGGAGCGCGGTGTTGGCATTGTTGATGTAGGCTTGGTGGTGCTTGGACCAATGGATTTCCATCGTTAGCGTGTCGATGGCGGGCTGGAGGTCGTGGTAGTCATACGGAAGCTTGGGCAAGGTAAACGGCATAGGGACTCCTCAGTGTTTGATTAGCTACAGTATAACTGCTATTCCAACGAGCGGGAATCGAAATCACAGGGCCTTTCGCGTAGTTTGAGCGGGATGTGATGGAAGGGATATCCACTCTCTGATACCATGATCTGCATGCGAATCGAAGTGGGGTATCTGCGGCCGGGGCTCGACAGTCGGGGGCGTGAGCTGGGGGCGGAAACCCTCGAGGTGTACTTGGTGGACGGAGTTGCCGGCCTAACCGCAGCGTTGGTAAGCGGGGTGTTCGCCGACCCCGTTGTCCAGAGCGCCTACACCGACGCAAGCGGCCCGCTCAAGGCACCCAAACCCGACTGGAACGTACTCATCGAGGTGAGTTTCCGTGCTGGAGTGACGAATCCCGTGGCCCTCACGGCGCGTGAAGCGCTGGAAATAGCCTTGGGCCGCAGACTTGAGCCCGAGGCCACAGTGCAGTCGGCTACCCAATGGTTGTTCCAGGTGAAGGATCTCTCGCAACCGGCCCTCACTGCCTTGGCGCGAAGTCTGCACAACCCGCTGATTCAGCAGGCCGTCACCTTGACCCGTGCCGAATGGGACTCAGGCATGAGGCTCCCCGACCAGTACCCGGTGGTTCACTTGGGTGAGGTTCCCCCTGTGGAAACGATTGCACTCACAACCCTCGACGCCCAGGCTCTCGTGAAGCTGTCGAAAAGCCGACTGCTCGCGCTCACTTTGGCCGAGATGGAAGCCCTCCAGACCCACTACCGCGACGGGCAGGTTCAAGCCTTCCGTAAGGCCGCCGGGCTCCCCGCCGAGCCTGTCGACTTGGAGTTGGAGATGTTGGCCCAAACGTGGAGCGAACATTGCAAGCACAAGATCTTTGCTGCGCACATCGCCTACACCGACACAACGAGCGGCAAAACCCAAGCCATACAGTCGCTCTATTCCACCTACATCAAAAAAACCACCCGGGATCTCGAGCCCAAGCGAAAGTTCCTGCGTTCGGTGTTTCACGACAACGCTGGGGTGGTGCAGTTTGACGAACAGACCCTAGTCTGTTTCAAGGTAGAAACCCACAACAGCCCCAGCGCTCTTGACCCTTATGGGGGCGCCATTACCGGTATCGTGGGCGTCAACCGCGATATTTTGGGCACCGGGAAAGGTGCCAAACCGATTTTTAACACGAACTATCTGTGCTTTGGCGACCCTAACACGCCCGCCGAGGAGATTCCGCAAGGCTTGCTGCACCCTAAGACCGTTCTGCGCGGTGTACATCGAGGTATTGTTGAAGGCGGCAACCATTCCGGCATCCCCACTGTAGCCGGCGGATTTCTCTTCGACGAAAGCTACAAAGGCAAGCCCTTGGTGTTTTGCGGTACCGGTGGCATTCTCCCGGCCACAGTGAACGGAGAGTCCGCGTGGCTGAAACACATCGACGCCGGCGACCTTGTGGTTATGTTAGGCGGGCGGGTTGGCAAAGACGGCATCCACGGAGCGACCTTCAGCTCGTTGGCCCTCGACGAAACCAGCCCCACCAGCGCGGTGCAGATTGGCGACCCCATCACCCAGCGCAAGATGACCGACTTCCTGCTCGAGGCCCGCGATCAGAACCTCTACAAGGGAATCACCGACAATGGTGCAGGTGGCCTGAGCTCCAGCCTCGGCGAAATGGCCGAAAGTTCGGGCGGAGTGCGTATCGACCTCGACCTGTGCCCCCTCAAATATGCTGGTCTTGCGCCGTGGGAAATCCTGGTGAGCGAAAGTCAGGAGCGCATGAGCCTGGCGGTGGATCCCGCCCAGCTCGAGGCCTTCCTCTTGCTGGCGAAAAAACGGCACACCGAGGCCACCGTGATTGGTGAGTTCACCTCCAGCGGACGGGTTGAACTGACTTGGGGCGGGAAACTCATAGGCGCCTTGAGCATGGACTTCCTTCACAAGGGGTTGCCAACTCTGCAGCTCACCGCGACATGGGTGCCCCCGAGCCGGTATGAGATTGAACTGCCCGAGTCGAATCTCGGGGACACCCTGCTTCGTCTTCTGGCCGATCCCACCGTGGCAAGCAAGGAAAGTTTTGTTCGGCAGTTTGACCACGAAGTTCAGGCTCGCTCTGTGGTGAAGCCGTTCTGCGGTGAGAAGATGGATGGACCCACGGAAGGAGCGGTACTCAAGCTGAGGCCCGACTCCAACCGAGGGCTCACGGTGACTCACGGAGTCAATCCCCGGATTGGGGATTCTGACCCCTACCAGATGGCCTGGAACGCCGTAGATGAGGCCTACAGAGCCCACATTGCCCTGGGAGGCCATCCTGAGCAGGCCAGCGTGCTCGACAACTTCTGCTGGCCCGACCCCGTTCAGTCGGCAGCAACCCCCGATGGTGAATACAAGCTGGCCCAGCTAGTGAAGACCTGTCAGGGACTTCGCGACGCGTGCCTGCACTATGGGTTGCCTTTGATTTCGGGCAAAGATTCGATGAAGAACGACACCAATATGAACGGAAAGAAACTGAGCATCCGCCCCACGTTGTTGATCAGCCTCGTAGGCGTCATCGAAAACGTTGAAATGGCCATGACCACCGACTTTCTCGCTGCCGGAGATCTGGTGGTGCTTTTGGGCGAAACCCGGCCCGAACTTGCCGGAACCTCCCTCGAGAAGATGCTCGCTTTCGAGGTGCCCGGCGCCCAGCTTGCCGGCGTCCCCACCGTCAGACCTAGTCTGTCTGCGAAGCTCTACCAAGCTTTGGCAGGGGCCCTAAGAGAAGGCCTGGCCGCCAGCGTGCACGATTTGGCCGACGGCGGCCTCGGTGTGGCCTTGGCGGAAAGTTCGCTCGGCGGCCGCCTAGGAGCGCATATCACGTTGGATGACCTTCCCGGTGCGGGAGGTACTCCGGCCCAGAAGTTGTTCAGTGAGAGCCCCAGCCGCTTTCTGGTCTCCGTGAATCCGAAGAACTTGGAGGCGTTTCGGCAGGCCTTCCGCGGGTTACCAGCCGCCGAGATCGGTGTGGTCACGGCAGATACCAACCTGACTATCGACAACGAAGGCACCACCGTGCTGAGTTTGGCACAACAGGAACTACTCACAGCTTGGGGTTCCCTGGGGAGGCTTACATGACCGGCAAGGGTACTCCGGTGCGGGTGGGCATTCTGAGCGGTTTTGGCATCAATGCCGACGTGGAACTTGGGCAGGCGTTTGAGCAGGCTGGTGCCCAAGTGGTCAACCTTCCTGTGACCAGTCTGGCCGAGAGTTCGGAATCACTCGAGTCGGTGCAGATTCTGGGCTTCCCGGGGGGGTTCAGTTTCGGCGACCATTTGGGGTCTGGCCGTGTGCTCGCGCAGGTGCTCCGGGGGCACCTGCGCCAACACTTGCAAAGATTCATCGAGCGAGGAGGCTTGGTCCTTGGCGTCTGCAATGGCTTTCAGACGCTTGTCAAAATGGGAGTTCTTCCCAACTTGGGCGGCGACTGGACTCCCGAAGTAACCCTGATCGGCAATGACTCTGGGGTATTCCAAGACCGCTGGGTGAGGGTAGCGGCCAACCCGGCTAACTTGAGCCCTTGGCTTCGCGGCTTGGGAGATCTTGACCTGCCCATCCGGCACGGCGAGGGACGCTTCCAAGTGCGTGACCAGAACCTCCTGCAAGCTCTCCGCCAACAGAATCTGGTGGCGTTCACGTATCAGGGCGAGAACCCCAATGGTGCGCTTGAGGCCATCGCAGGACTCACTGATCCAACCGGCCGCATTCTCGGCCTTATGCCCCACCCGGAGGCCTTTACCAACCGCTTGCAGCATCCCTTATGGCGCCGACGCAAAGACGTGGGGGACTTGGGACTGACAGTTTTCCGCAATGGTGTGGAGCACTGCCTTGCTCAACGAGCAAATCCTCCCTAAATTGACCAGATGAACCTGAAGATACCCATTCCGGAACTTCCCCAGCCCAGGGCTCGGCGTGCCGGTGAGGGGGTGCCATGCTGGTGAAGGCCGAAATCTGGACTGTGGCCAAGACCGACCAAGGGAATGCCGTCTTGGTTCGTCCCCTGAACGGCGACAAGGCCGTGCCTATCCTTATCGGGCCTCTGGAAGCGCAGAACATTCTGCTAGGCCTCGGTGAAGTCGAGATTCCACGCCCCCTCACCCACGACCTGATGCTTTCCATGCTTTCCGAATTAGGAGCCAAGTTGAACCGGGTCAATATCCACTCGCTTTCTGAGGGTACCTATTATTCCAGTCTCCTGTTGGATTTTAAGGGCAAAAAACTAGAAATCGATGCCCGTCCTTCCGACGCATTAGCGCTGGCTGTTCGCGTGGATTGCCCGGTTTACCTCGAGTCTGAGCTGGTTGACGAAGCAGGAATCTCGCTTGAACAGCTGAAACAGTCCACTCTGGAAACCGACTTTGAAGACGAGCCTGAGGGCGAGGGGTTGGCTTCCCCGGGAACCGAGTCCTCCGGACAGGTGTTGTCAAGGTTGCGCGAGCAACTGGAACGCTTGGTTGCCACCGAGAACTACGAGGAAGCTGCTGTCCTTCGCGACCGGATCAAGCAGCTCGAGGACCCACCGACCCCAGGCAAAAGTCCCGTTTAGCCGGTTTTCCTTGACCTTTGACCCCCTGGGACCTACGATATTTTCAGTGCTCCCTCGGTTTCCAGGAGGTCCATCCGATGCCAGATTTTCCGCCAGGCTCGAAGGCGACAGGCGTTGCCGTACCATTGTCGTCGCTCAGGTCGGCTTCTAGCTTCGGGATTGGTGAGTTTGCTGATTTGGCCCTTCTGGGCCAGTGGTGCAAGGACTGTGGCCTCGACCTCATTCAGTTACTTCCCATCAACGACACGGGTTACGAACCTTCACCCTATAGTGCCCTGAGTGCCTATGCCCTCCATCCAGTGTACCTTCGTTTGTCCGAGTTGGCCGGGTACCAGGTGGTTTTCCAGGAGGCTGAGGCCCTGCGAGACAAACTAGGCGGCCTTGCTCGGGTGAATCACAAGGAAGTCTGGGGTGCTAAACAGGCTTTGTTGCGAAAGGTTTTCGACCAATCCAAGTTTAGCCTCGAGTCAGCGGAACTCTGGCTGGTTGATCGCCCTTGGGGACGTGTGTATGCGGTGTTTAGTGCTCTGCGCGAACGTTATCAGCGAGCCGGTTGGCAGTCTTGGCCAGAGCACCGCAACCCCACAACCCGCCAGATTGCAGACCTCTGGAATGACCTCGGCGCTGAAGCCATCTTTCACATCTGGATGCAAACCGAGTGCGAACGACAGCTGGCGGCTTGTGTTTTAGAACTGAAAAAAGCTGGAGTTGCCCTCAAGGGAGATATCCCAATCTTGCTCAATGAAGATAGCGCTGACGTCTGGGCTCACCCGGAGTTTTTTGACCTGTCCCTGCGCGCTGGCTCTCCACCCGACGAGATGAACCCCGATGGTCAGAATTGGGGTTTTCCGGTGTACAACTGGGCAAATCTCGAAAAGGATGGCTACAACTGGTGGAAACAGCGGCTTAATCACGCTGCCAGGTTTTATCAGGCCTATCGTATCGACCATGTACTGGGCTTTTTCCGCATCTGGGCTACTCCAGCAGCGAACTACAGCGCCCAGCTAGGGCTTTATCAACCCACCCCCTGCCTGACTTCTCAGCAGCTCGGGCACCTCGGCTTTGACACTGGGCGCATCGTCTGGATGAGTGAGCCTCATGTGTTTGGCATGGAGGTTCGGGAGCGACTCGGTCAAGAAGCTCCTCTCGTTATTGAAAAAGCGCTGACACAGATTCCCGGTGAGGACCTCTACCGGTTTTCACCCTCCATTTCCGGTGAGAAAGACCTCCAGAAGCTCACTTTGAGCGACAACGCCCGGAGTAACCTCGTCCACTGGTTCCGCAACCGCACCCTGCTTCGACTTGATGATAACAATTACACCGCGACGGCCCATTATTACTCGACCCGGGCCTACGACAGCCTCGGGAATGAGGAGCGCTGGAGTTTCGAAAGGCTGGTCCACGAAACCTCCGAAAACGTGCAAAAGGTCTGGGAAGACCAAGGCCGTCGGCTCTTGAGCCTGATGCAAGAGACTACCCCTATGTTGGTTTGCGCCGAAGACCTTGGGACAATTCCAGCCTGCGTACCCGGCGTGCTTACCGAACTGGGGATATTAAGCTTGCGCATCGTGAGGTGGGCTCGCGACTGGAACCTACCAGGGCAGCCTTATATTCCCGTCAACCAATACCCTGAGCTCTCGGTTTGCACTCCCTCGGTGCACGATACCAGTACACTCCGCCAGTGGTGGGATGAAGAAAGAAGCCACCACGGTTTTCTGCAGGCTCTCGGATTGGGGCCTCAGGATGACGCCCCCTTTTCGCCGGCGCTGGCCCGCAAGCTCATAGACGGGTTGCTTACCACCCGCTCCCGCCTGTGTGTTTTGCTTCTGCCCGATCTGTTGGCGCTCGATGATCGATTTCTCGCTACAGACCCCGCCTTGGAAAGGGTGAATACGCCAGGCACTGTCGATGGCGCTAACTGGGCCTACCGGATGAAGCCCTACCTGGAAGAACTGTCTGCAGCCAAGGACTTTAGTCAGGTTTTGTTTCAACTTACCTCCCAAAGGAAAAGCCCATGAAGTATCCACTGGCCCGGCAGCTTTCGGTGAGCCTTACCCGAGTTTCGGCCAAGGTAGCTCCTGCGCGCCCCATCTGTCAGGAGTTCCACATTTCCCGCACGGCCCGAGACCAGTACGGTTTTGATGAGGCCCTGTTCGGCCTCAGCGGCAATGTGGTTTTTGCCAACTTCCTTGCCACCCGCATCTTTGCCAAGAAGATGAACGACCAAAGCCGCTTTCCCGAAAAGTCGGTTTTGCCGGGACAGCTCAACGCCATGGGACTAATCGATGAGATACTTCACTATGTGGCCGGGCTTTACCGGGAAGAGCAGGGCCACGACCTGTTTTCCAGAGCGCTCGATTTCGTCTCACAAACCGTGGGCCGTCAGGAAACCGATACCGTTTTGCAGCGCTTCAGCTACCATTTTCCCAATGTCGAGGTTTATCGCGGCAACACCGACCCCAAGACCTTCCTCGAGGGCGCTACCGAAGGCCTTTCGCACCGGGAGGTGATTTTTGAGGAAGTGATGCTGCTGTGGCTGGCCAACGCCAACACGGCCTTCAAGCCCTTTGCCGAACTTTTTGACGACCACGACCTGAGTTCAGAAAGCCCATACGAAGCCTTCATGCATGCGGTAAAGACCTTCTTCGAAACCACCCCGACCTTCGGTCCGGATAATCAGCCACTGCTCGACATGATGCGGGCCCCGGCGCTGGCGGTGCCACACTCGCTCTACGGCCAACTTCAGTACATGAAAGACCACTGGGGCTTGGTGCTCGGCAAGTTCCTCATGCGCCTTTTAAGTTCACTCGACTTCATCAAAGAGGAAGAGCGCCTGTTCTGGAACAACGATGGTGCGGGAGGCGGCGGTTCGCAAGGTTACGAGCAAGCGCTCACGTTCACCGGCGCGGATGAGCAGGAACCGGAACGGTTCAGCACCGACAAGGAATGGATGCCCAAAGTTATCCTCCTAGCGAAAAGTTCGTTGGTGTGGCTCGACCAACTGTCCAAGAAGTACGGCAAGCCCATCGCCACCCTGCGCGATATTCCCGACCAAGAGCTCGACGAAATTGCCTCTCGGGGGTTTAATTCCCTTTGGCTCATCGGCCTTTGGGAGCGTTCCAAGGCCTCCAAAACGATCAAGGTCAAGTGCGGCAACCCCGAAGCCGAGGCCTCGGCCTATTCGTTGTTTAACTACGACATCGCCGGGGAGCTTGGCGGCTGGAACGATATGATTCATCTTCGTGAGCGTTGCGCGCGACGAGGTATCCGAGTGGCCAGCGACATGGTGCCCAACCACACCTCCATGGACAGCAAGTGGATCAGCGAGCACCCGGATTGGTTCGTGCAGCTCGACTACTGCCCCTACCCGGGTTATACCTTCCACGGGCCCGACCTCAGCCAGGACGCCAACATCGAGATCAAACTCGAAGATCATTATTACGACCGTAGCGACGCTTCGGTGGTGTTCCTTCACCGCGACAAGCGCACCAACCGTCATCGTTATATCTACCACGGCAACGACGGTACCTCGATGCCGTGGAACGACACTGCCCAGCTCAATTACCTTAATGCCGAGGCCAGAGAAGCTGTGATCCAGGTCATTCTTCACGTGGCACGCAACTTCCAGGTGATTCGTTTCGATGCCGCGATGACGCTGGCCAAGAAGCACATCCAGCGGCTGTGGTTCCCGTTGCCTGGGTCGGGTGGCGACATCGCCTCGAGGGCCGAGCACGCAATGACAAAAGAAGCCTTTGATGCTGCCATTCCCGAGGAGTTCTGGCGGGAAGTGGTCGATAGGGTGGCTGCAGAAGTGCCCGATACCCTCCTGTTGGCCGAGGCCTTCTGGATGATGGAAGGCTATTTTGTACGCACTTTGGGCATGCACCGGGTGTACAACTCGGCGTTCATGCACATGTTTAAGAAAGAAGAAAACGAGAAATACCGCTACACCCTCAAGAACACCCTCGAGTTCGACCCCGACATCCTCAAGCGGTACGTCAATTTCATGAACAACCCCGACGAGGAGACCGCTGCGGTTCAGTTCGGAACCAGCGACAAGTATTTCGGGGTCACCACCATGATGGTCACCATGCCGGGAACGCCGATGTTTGGCCATGGCCAAGTAGAAGGCTTCCGCGAGAAGTACGGTATGGAATATCGGCGAGCGTATTGGGATGAAAAGGACGACCGAGACCTCATCGACCGTCACCAAAGAGAAATCTTCCCCCTGATGCACCGGCGTTACCTCTTTGCTGAGGTCGCCAATTTCTTCCTTTACGACGTTTGGAACTCACACGGTACTGTCAACCACAACGTGTTTTCCTATTCAAACGGAACCGGCAACGAACACGCGCTGGTGTTGTTCAACAATAGTTTTGAACCAGCGAGCGGATGGATCAAGGGTTCGGCAGCCTACGCGGTCAAAAAGCCAGATGGCACGAAGGAAATGCATCAAAAGAACTTGGCCGACGCCTTGAAGCTCACCGATTCGCCGCGGCATTTCGTGCTCTTGCGCGACCAGAGCACGGGTCTTTGGTACCTACGCCGTTGCAGTGAGCTGCACCAATCGGGCATGTACCTCGAGCTGGGAGGCTATCAGAAGCAAGTTTTTCTAGATATTCACGAACTCGAGGATGGCCCCGACGGCCAGCTAGATCGGTTGGTAACGGAACTCGCCGGCGGTGGCGTGGAGGACCTCCAGGAGGCCCTTAAAAACCTGACGCACCGAAGTCTGTTCCACGGTTTTCATGAGACCTTCAACGCTTCAAACTTCCGCAGCCTGTACGATGTTGCTTGGGGAATTCGACCGATAGAGCCATCGTACTGGACGAACCAGCAAGACCGGTTGTCGGCCTTTTACTGGAGGGTCAAGGATTACACAGCCTCGACGCAGGACCCGAGCCCGTCGGTTCATGCGGCCATCAGCGACGCAAAAGCCGTTGTGAGACTGGTAAACTTGGTCAAGCTGTTTGAATCTCAGGCTCTTTCGCCCGCGGTAGGTTTCCTTGATACACGACTTCGTCCGCCTCGGTTGTTGGCTCACGTGTTGTTTGCCCAAGCACTACTGATGCGCTTTGGTGAAGTGATCGATAAGCACCAACCGCTGCTGGTGACCCGTGCCTTGATGGAGGAGTGGTACCTCGACCGAAAAGTCCAAAGGCTTTTTGTTCAGTTGGGTATGACCAGCGGTGAGGCACACCATCTTGTCGGTATCCTCAAGTTGCTCTTGAGCCTCAAGGGCACAGCAAAGCTTGCGGACTTATTGCGCAACCCCGATGTGCAAAGTGTCATTGCAGTGCATGAGCACGACGGCATTGTCTGGTTTGATCAGGGTGGGTTTGAATACCTGCTATGGTGGGTGTTTGCCACCCGCGTGCAGGACATTCTCACCTTGAAGGACCAAAGCGCTGATTCTTTGGCAGATGAGGCCCCTATTTTGGCCACCTTCCAGATGATTGAAGCGGCCAAAAAGGCCTCCGTGAAGTCGAAGTTTCACTTCGCTGAACTGCTCAAGCTCCTAGATCAACCTCAGGCAAAGACAAAGTCACCACGTCCAATTCCTGCAAAAAAGGCCGTGGCGCCCAAGAAAGTTGCCAGACCCAAGAAACCGGCCAAGAGGGAGGAACCGGGCCTTTTCTAATTCTGGGCGAGGGACATCCCCGCGACGAAGCGGGCTTTTACTACCAGGTGGCGAACGTTTTTGCGGTCACCCCACTGTTCTTCCATAAGTTCGCAGGCCAGCTTGCCTTTCGTAAAGCCGGATTGGCGAACCGTCGTCAACTGGGGGCGTAGATGGCTCAGAGATTGGCTTCCGTCAAACCCCGTGACCGCGAGGTCTTCGGGAATGCGAAGGCCTTTTTTCTCCGCAAATGCGTAGGCACCTGCCGCCTGAGCATCGCTGCAGCAAACGATTACTTCAGGCAGACCAGTTTGCCAACTTTGACTCATTAGAGAGGCGTAGGCTGAAGCCGAAGAGACCCTCGAGCTTCCGTAGCTGACGAAAACACTCTCCGTGAGTTCTTCCAGCGCGTCCCGAAAGCCTCGCAATCGTCGCTCGAGGGAACGCGAGCCGGCATTTCCCCGAACTTCGACGGGGGCGGTCGAAAAGGTAAGGAAATGCAGATTGCGGTAGCCCCGGCCCAGCACCTGTCGCAACAAGTCTCTCGAAGCTAGGAAGTCCTCGAAGGTCACGCTGGGTATGGCCGAATCGATTCGGCTATCAACAGTGACGAGGGGAAGAGATCGCTTTTCCATAAGCCCAAGGAAGGTATCCGTCGGGGTGAAGCCCAGGGTGATCACGCCATCTACCGCAGCGTTGCTGACAGCCTTCAGCAAACAGCCCTGCAGGGGAGGAATCAAGGTGAGCGAAAACTCCCTCCGTTCACAAAACTCGCCTATGCCCTGAAACATCTCTTGAAAGTGGGGATGGACAAAGGCTTCCGGCAGAGTTTGGGGGATCAACACGCCGAGATTGCCGCTCGAACGGCGGGCGAGTCTGCGGGCCGTCGGATCGGGCACGTATCCGAGGGTTTCGGCAATGGCCAGAATCTTCTTGAGCGTTGCAGCGGCTAGTCGTTGCGGAGAGTTGAAAGCGAAGGACACAGCCGTCTTGGAGACTCCGGCCTCACGGGCCACATCGAGAATCGTTAAACGGTTCTTCATTCAAAACGTCCTTCCTCAACGGCTAAATCGGTTTAAAACTCACAATACTGGGTGGGTTTCGGTGAGTCAACCAAAAAGCCTTGAGTTCTTTCATCCAGGTTCCGATACTCTTGGAGTATAGTCCGGGAAAGGAGTTTGCATGAACGCTCAGAGACAGAAGAAAAGTTCGGTCCTCGCTGTAGTGATCATTGTCGGGATTCTGATCCTCCTGCTCGGTACAGTCCTTTTCTTCGTGTTCAATAAACCTACTTCCACTACTAAGCCCGCCTCGACCACTGTCACGGTTCCAGCCACGCAACCAGAGCCTCAAGCACAGCAACCAGTGGCCCAAAGCCCTAAACTCTTGGGGGTACATACGGTGATTCCCCGCGACACACTTTGGTGGATCTCCGACAAATGGTACAAGGATCCGGTGCTCTGGCCTGCCATCTTCGAAATCAACAAGGCGCAGATCAAAGATCCTGACCTGATCTACTCAGGTCAAAAGTTCGACATTCCCTTCCTCAACACGCCTCAAAACAAGCTTTCGGCCCAAGATAACACTTTGCTGGCTCAAGGGTACTTGGAGGCCTACCGGGTTTACAAGGCCAAGGGTAAAAGCGGCGCAGAGGCCTACAGGTCGTTGGGCAATAAGTACGGTTCCAAGAAATAGTCAAATCCGGTTTGAGCGGGTCTTACGCCGCGTTCCTGCGCTGAAACACATCCAGACCTAGACGCTGGTCCACGTGGCCCAGCAGTTTTTCGAAGCCCTACACCGGGTAGATGGACTGCATGTTTTCAGGCTCAGGTCGATGGAAAAAGTGCACCGAGCAACGGGACGAGGCTCATGTACCAGCCTAGGGTGGCGCCTACCGTTGACAGCACTACCACCAAGAGTATGCGAAGAACCCGATTCCGGTAATACCCCTTAAAGGTGGTGGTATCCTGACCCAGAGTTTCCAGATCAGCTACCCTTGGCCGCCTGAGCCACGCTTCGGTGGGACCTGTAAAATAGGCAATGTGCACCAACCCATGGAACAACGCAGCCAAGGGCGCCATCACAAAAGCTACAACTATGGTTACCGGGTGTGCCAAGGCTAAAAGTGCTCCTATCGCACCAAAAATTGCGGTGGAAAGTGCCACAGCAAAAAGTCCCGAAATCAGCACCTCCGAGCCCTTAAGGAAAAACCCTGCTCCGAGGAGCCCCAGGAGCAGTACAGGGACGAGCCAAGGCAGGAGTTTCTGGACCAAAGTCGCGGAGGGTACCACGGAGATTTCAGCCAGGTCGGGAGTCTTGGTGCCCAAAGACAAATCCTCCAGCCAGCGGATCATACCAGGCACGTGTCCAGCGCCAACTACGGCCACGAGCGTAGTGCCGGTCTGTTGAAACAAGGACGTGGCCAGAAATTGATCGCGCTCGTCGATGAGCACCTGCTTCACCGTAGGGAGTTCCTTGGCGAGTTCACCCATGACCGAATCCAGTTCGTTGCGATTTTTCAGGTTTTCAATCTGGGTTGTATCGACTTTTTCGTCTCCCATCACCGAACCAAGCAGGAGTCCAAGCAGCTTGCTCTTGCCCCAGAGGCTACTTTTACCCCACGCCCGCCTGAGGGTGGTCTGCACCTCGCGGTCTATGAAGGAATAGGGAATGCCCATATCCTGCGCGGCTTGCACCGCGGCCAGCATTTCTTGACCTGGCTTTACGGCCAGCTCCTCGCCGATTTTGCGCTGGAAACTCGAGAGCGCGAGGTTGGCCAACAGAAGAAAGCCCTTGCCCTCGCGCAAGACCTTAAAAATGTCGAGTTCGGCCCAACTGGATGGTTGACTCAAGGACTGGAAGCGGCCCGCGTCGATTTCAACGGCAACTAGATCCGGTTTCTCGGCAACGATGACGGTTTTTACCTCGTCGATGCTGGCCTGAGAAACGTGGGCCGTTCCAACCAGGACAAAGATCCGGCCGTTCAGGTTCAGTCGTGTGACGGTGTCACTCATCAATTTACCTCATGAATGTAGTAGTCGATAGCAGCACGGAAACGTTCGTAGAGGTCGTCCGGTCCGTGGAAATTGGTGAGGTTGAGGGTGCCCCCACCCATATGCACGTGCCCCCCCCCGAAACCGATGCCCTCGAGCGCGCGACGCACCACTTTACTGGCGGCAAGCCCGGGGTCTTCACTACGCGCCGAAATCTTCAGTTCACCTTGGTTGAGGCCACAGACCACGCTGAAGGCCACCTCGTGGAAGCGCAGATAGTCGTCGGCCATCACAGCAATGGTGTCGGAGTCGGTCTCTTTGCTGATGAAGGTGAAGCAGAAGCCCTTGTAAACCCGCATGTGCTCAAATCCTTCCTGAAACACGGGTACATTTCGCACCGAAAGCGAGTTGTTCAGCAGGTAGTTTCCCGTAATCCAGTCGGCTTTGAAGTAGAGGCCGCTAAATGCTTCCAAGTCCGCTGGTCCCACTCCCCGGGTAAGGTAGTTGGTGTCCATCATGATTCCCATGAGGAGCGCCGTGGCTGCATTTTTGGAGGGCTGGAAGCTCGAACCGCAGTAATATCCATAAATAATGGTAGAGCATGAACCGTAGGCCTCGCGTACGTCGGTGTAGTCGCAGTCGAAAGGCTCGGAGGGCTTCGGATGATGATCGATGATGGCCTTCACCTTACCGCGGGGCAAAAGCGTCACGTTTTTGTTACCAGGATAGCTGTCGACAACGATAATCTGGTCGTCATCACGGCTGATAAGGTCTTTCATGCGTGTGACGGGAATCTTAAGCGTGCGTATGGTCTCGCCCAAAGAGAAGCCCTGAATCTCCTCGCCATAGACAATGGTGGAGTCTAAGCCGTAGGTTTCGAACAAGCACATAAGCCCATACGCCGAGGCGATGGCATCAAAGTCCGGGAAATCGTGCGTCTGCAATAAAATGCGGCTTCCCACCTGCAATCTTGGCAGTAAAGCGTCGAACGATTTCTCAGCGGATACATCAGAATCCATGGTCCAACCAATCCCGGGCGGCCGCGATTTCAGGAATGCCGGGCAGACGACTTTCGCTGGCCAACTGGAAGCCGGCCCGCGCGGAGGAGTATGCCTTCAACGCGACGTACTGACAAGCCTGATAGAATTGCACCCTTACGCGGATGTTCTCCTTGGGCTCACGCGACAAAGCGGCGTTCAAATAGGTGTCATTTTCGGGAGCGAGCAGAAAACGGTACAACTCATTCACCGTCGTCCCCCGGGGAAATCTTGACTGATTTTTCTCCAGCACGGTTTGGGCCTCGGACTTCTTGCCCAGGAATCGGAGCGAGAGAGCTTCGATAATAGGAAACGCATATTCTCCTGGGAAATCCTTTGCAGCTTCGTGTGCGTAGAGGATGGCCTGAGGATAGTCCTGCAGGCGGAAAGCCAGGGTAGCGACCGCCGGATAACTGAACCGGAAATTTTTTTCGAGGGCTAAAGCCTTACGGTAGGCTTGGTAGGCCTCTTTGGCTTTTCCCTGCGATTCCAAAATCTCGGCCTTGTACTCCCAAGCGTAAAAAAGCGAGGAATCAAGACTGAGAGCCTGTTCCGCATCCGCAAGAGCTTGAACCGGCTTTTTGAGGTTCAGCAGGTTCAGGCGGGCCCGGTCTAGGTAATACCAGGAGTTCTCTGGCATGAGTGTGATGGCCCGGGTCAAGTCGTTTTCGGCCAGCAGATACTCCCCGAGAGTGGTATAGGCTTGCGAACGAAGGCTGTAAAGCAAGTCGTTCGCCTGGGTAAGCCCTTCGGCCCGGTTGAGCAACGCAATAGCATCCTTCGTTTTTTTGGTCTGAAGAGCCAACATGGCCAAACCGACAAGGGCATCGGGAGTTGGTCCGGATTGAATGGATGCCTCCCATGCCGAACGGGCACCAGAGGAATCACCTTGCGAAAAAGCGTTCTGGGCCTGCAAGTTCAAGACGTCGGTGTCAGTCGGGTACCGGTAAACCAGTTCATCGATCAGGGCCTTTTGGCTCGAGGTATCACCGTCAAGGCCCGTAAGAAGGACGAGAGCTGTCAAAGCGTCCTTGTTACCAGCCTGAATCTCCAGGACGTGGCGAAACATTTCGGCCGCTGGTTTGTACTTTCCAGTTGCCAGCAAGAGATTAGCGTAGATCCCTTGGTCTTCCACCGAAAGGGATGCCGGGTCGGTACCAGAGGATTGGATTTTTGCCAGCACCAAAGGCGCATCTGCCGCCGAATGGTAAGCCTCAGTGGCAGCTTGCACCACCGAGATTGGCGGAGTTTCTGCCGGCGGTTGGACATTATTGTCCACAACTTCGGGGGTGGACGGTGGAGGTTCGACCGGTGGCGGGGGCTGGGTGGCGCAGGCCACGATGAGGCAAGTTGCCGCCGCCAGAGGAAACCCCAGGCGAACCAAGCGGAGCATAGAGATGATTTTAATGGAATCTTACCCTGTTGGACAAGGTTGTCATTTTGCAGTCGGCTGGCTAAGATGGCCCATGCGGAAAACCCGAAACTGGTTGTACGTCTTCCTACCGGTGCTCTACCTGACCATCGTGTTTGGCTTAGTCGTTTTTCAGTTTTCCAAAAAGAGCGATTCCTTCAGTCAGTCTCTCGGCGACATGACGGTTTCGGGCAAGACATCCGAGAACGGTGACCCCGTGGACTTGTCGCTCCATGGAAGGGGTCTCGAGTTCCAATTTAGTGCCAGTAAGACTCTTGTGTTGGTGGCGGCCGACGGCAGTAGCACTAAGTACAGACCAACCAAGTGGACCTGGAAAGATGGAAACCTGGAAGTCGAGTTTGAGGGCGGTATCGGACTGACCTTCCAGAAAACCGGAACCAACGGTGGAATCTTGCTGCTCCAGCCCCGCTTACCCGAAGAGCTAGCCGGGGTTCGTTTTCTCCGATTGCCCTTTGCAGGCGAGAACGGTGGTCGTATCGACCGGGACGCAACTCATCCCTTCGTTACGATCATCCGGGGAAACCAGAGTTTCCTCGCCAGTCTGGACGGGGAGTTCGACCAGATCGACAGTGACAATAATTTTGTCCTGACTGTACGGAAAGGAAAGCTCAGGCCGGTTCGACTCGAAGGACTAGCTGAAGGGGCCAAACCCTTGTACCAGTGGTTGGTGCAAGGACCTCAGGGAGCTTTGTTGGACGATGCGCGTGTGGCCTTGGTCAACTACATTGACAAAGCCTATAAGGCGTGGGGAGACACCCGCTTCAAGGCCTCGCAAGGCGGCTGGCTAACCAGTGACGGTTCGGTGCGCTTTTCTTCCCGTTTGGTAGCATCCTGGGCTCACCAGGCCCTCGAACGCGGCGCCTATCCAGCAATGATTTCTCGGGTTCAAGCCTTTCTGGCTAATCATCCCAACACGTGGAATTACGATGCGTTGCCCTATCTTGGCAATCTGATAGAAGTGACCCAAGCCCAACGTCGCGAACTCGAAACCTTGGCTTGGGCAAGTTCACCCGACTGGGCAGGGCATCCCCGATTGTGGCTGGATGCAAAAGCCTACGGTCCCGAGGGTGGAGCTGCCCACCTTCAAAAACTCCTGTTGAGCGGTGATTTGCCCACAAAGACGGCCGATTTGGTGGGAGTGCTGGCAAACTTGGCCACCATGAAAGGAGTGGACCCTGCTGTTGAGGCCCGAGTGACCCAAGTGCTGAACCTTCTGGTCGTGCATGTAGTGCGCCAGGAGGATGATCTGTTTGTGGCGACTGCGGAAGGTCACCACGACCTTAGGTCGGGATTAATACTCGGACGCCTGCTGCTGGATCAAACTTCCATTCTGCAGAGTGACCAATGGCAGTCGATAGGCTCACAACTGCTCCTTTCTGCACTTCACTACCAAGATGCTTTGACCAAAATACCTCAGTTGGTTCTGCTGGTTCCCGGTCAGCCCGACAAGCCGGAGGGTGGGTTCTACCTCGAAGAAGTCTATGCGGGCCTGCTGGCACAGCCCGCACC
>Ga0114962_10000101_pt1 | contig 68072 bp, 50 predicted proteins | sample C_130820_MF_Meta_FD_87017 | JGI IMG/M metagenome (GOLD analysis project Ga0114962, IMG submission 87017) | Freshwater microbial communities from Lake Croche, Canada to study carbon cycling - C_130820_MF_MetaG | ecosystem: Environmental > Aquatic > Freshwater > Lake | place: Lake Croche, Canada... | reverse complement strand
TGTCGGGGATTTTCGGTTGACAAAATGGCTTGAAAGGCTAGGTCTGCGGTTTAGATCAATTCACCACCGAACCGCTGGGAAATTGCCGCCATTTGAAGCTGGCGGCGGCAAGTTGGCGGGGAACTCACAGATATTGTATATAGTACTGGAATAACCAACTTATGATTAACAAAAAACTTTCCATTGCCGTCGGCACGCTGCTGGTGCTGGCAACCGGCTCGCTGCGGGCCGCGCTCAACTTCAACCTGATAGCCGATGCGGGCACGCCACAGTATGCGATTGACGGTTTCAGCGCGGCCGCCAACCTGTGGTCCTCTAGGTTGGCGAACAACATCACCGTTAACATCGAGATCGGGTACTCGTCGCTCGGTGCCAATATCATTGGTCAAACAGCCTGCGCGTTTGGTGAGCCATCCTATTCGCAAACGGTTCAGGCACTCGTCGCCAATCGCAGCTCGAGCGATGATTACTCATCCTGCGCGGCCCTGCCCTCCGGTTCCTTTTACAGCCGCCTGATCAATCATACCAGCGACAATTTCAACAGCGCCACGCCTTATGTGGACACGATGGACCGCGTCGGGTTGACCTACGCGAACGCCAAAGCACTCGGCCTGCTCGCGCCTCATTACAACTCACTGGATGCGATCATCCGCTTCAGTTCCGATTTTAATTTTGATTTCAATCATAGCCACGTAGCGCCAGGCACGATTGATTTTGTTGGCGTGGCGGCGCACGAAATCGGCCATGCGCTCGGCTTCGTCAGCGGCGTGGATGACATTGACTTCAACAACGGTGCTAAGCCTGGCGCATACTTCAGTTCCAACCTGATTGATTTGTTCCGCTATTCGGCATTGAGTGTCGCCCAAGGAGTGGGGGTCACGGATTATGCCGCCGACCCGCGTGCCAAGTATTTTTCCGTCGACGGCGGCCTGACGCCCGTGGCGCTATTTGCCGATGGAACCTACTACGGTGACGGAAGGCAGGCGAGCCATTGGAAAGACAACCTTGGCATCGGCATTTTGGATCCGACCGCCGGCTATGGCGAAACGCTGAACATTGCCGCGACGGACCTGCGTGCGTTTGATGTGATGGGTTACACCTTGATGCCGGTTCCCGAGCCGGGCAACGTGCTGACGCTCTGTGGTTTGGTGGTGGGGGCGATGTTGCTGCGCTCCCGGCGCAATGAGGTGAAAAATGGCTAGCGCATCGCATACCACAGCACGGCGGTGGCGACGCAGACGATGCTCAACCACAGCCGGTAATCCTTGAACCAAGGCACTGCGGAAGTTGCTGCCGCCCCGTCCCACAAACAATGCACGGTGGTGTCCACCAGCTTGGCCGCAGCTGGCCGCGGCGTGAGCAGCGACACCCCCACTAGAAAGGCGACGCAGATACCGGTGACAATCATGGCGCGGTGCAGCCAGGGTGTTAGAAATGGCGTGTTGATGCACTGGAACCATTGCTCCGCTGGCTTGAGCTGGTTGTTATATAACATCACCGGGCACAACACGAACGACACGAGCATGCAGGCCATTACCCCCTGGGTATTGATGCGTTTCCAAAACACCCCGAAGAAAAAGATGAAGGCGAATGGCATCATCAGATAGGCGGAGATGTTTTGCAGATAGATGAAGAGCGATTTGTAGCCGCCGATGATCGGTGCCCACACCGCCCCTAACACAAACACCACCAACACGGCGATGCGCCCGACGAGAATCTGCCGCTGCTGTGACGCCTGCGGCCGGAACCACAAATAGAAATCCCGCGTGAAGAGCGTGGCGATGGAATTGTAGGTCGCGCTGAGGTGGCCCATTAGCGCGGCGGTGAGCCCGGCAATGGTTAGGCCAAGCAAGCCATGCGGCATCAGGTCTTTCAGCAAGGTCGGGTAGGCGTCGTCATTGTGTTCCAAATGTGGATAGAGTGCCTTGGCAATGAGGCCGGGCATCACGATGAGCAGCGGGTTGAGGGTTTTGAGGAACGCGCAGAACACCGCTCCGAGGCGCCCTTCGTTGAGGTTCTTGGCCGCAAACACCCGCTGCACTAACACCTGGTCCATCGAGAAATAAAATGCCCCGACAAAAAACACCCCGATGAACACCCCCGGCCACGGCAGGTCCGGGTCGCTGGCCGGCCGCACCATCGAGAACATTGCCGGGTCGAGCTTGGCGTGCAACCCGCTAAACCCGCCGACCTGATGGAGGCCGATAGTCGTTAGGGCGATGGCGGCGGCGAGCAGTACCGCGGTTTGAATGGCATCGGTATAGACTACCGCCCCGAGGCCGCCCTTCATGGTGTAGAGTGCGGTGACCAAGCCGACGACCCAGATGACGGTGAGCCGGTCCCAGCCCAACACATCCGAGAAAACAATGGCCGCCGCCCATAGCGAAATGGCGATTTTGGCAACGATGGACATGGCGAGCATGAAGCCCGAAAACAACAGTCGCACACTCGGATCGAAGCGTTTTTCCAAAAACTCGGGCACTGTGTAGATGCGAGTTCGGATATAGAGTGGTAGGAAAATGAGGATCAGCGGCACCAGACAGAATACCGCGATCCATTCGTAAGCGCCGATAGCCATGCCCATGACGTAAGCGCTGCCGGCCAGTCCGACGAAATGCTCGGTGGAGATATTGGCGGCATAGATGGACGCGCCGATGAATGGCCAGCGCAGCGTGCGCCCCGCCAGAAAGTACTCCTCGCTGCTAGCTTGCTGGCGTCCGGCACGCAGCCCAATGGTGATGACTACCAGGGCGTACGCCGCCACGATCAACCCATCCCAGACGGTAATATGCATGGCCCGTGTCTAGCGTGAATTTGCCCGCGTGCAATCGCCAATTGACCATAGCGAAAAACTGCACAAAGGAGCGCCGGCTTGAGCCGGCGAGTCTGGCCGGCTCAAGCCGGCATCCCGTAACGGGCCAAGTTAGTCGGGAGGCTGATGGCATGGCGTGGCAAAAAGAAGGGCCCGGGCAGGATGCCCAGGCCACGGTGGCGCGGGCATCCTGCCCGCCGGCATTTTTTTTCGCGTGGCCAAAACTAGCAGATTTAGCCAGGCGGTGGATAACTAACTAACTATACCAGCTCATCCCATACGTGCGGCTAGCAACTCGCGCTGATGAGGGAGTTCAGCTGGCAGGTGATCACCGAGGGAGGTGAAGAATTCCTGCTGGTCGGCGATTTCCGCCTGCCACTCGGAACGATCCAAGGCCATCAGCTCGGCGAATTTCTCCGCGGTAAACCCTTCCAGGCCGGCGGTATTGAAGTCTTCGAAGAAGGGGCTGGCGCCGATCGGGGTGGCGTTGGCGGCGACCTGGCCATTGCAGCGTTTGACGATCCATTCGAGGACACGCATGTTCTCGCCATAACCAGGCCACAGGAATTTACCTTCGGCGCTCTTGCGAAACCAGTCGACATGGAAAATCTGCGGTAGCTGGGTCACATGCTGGCTCATTTCGAACCAGTGGGCGAAGTAGTCGCCCATGTTGTAGCCGCAGAATGGCAGCATGGCCATTGGATCACGGCGGACTTTGCCGAGGGTGCCGGCGGCGGCTGCGGTCATTTCCGAGCCCATGGTGGCGCCGATATAGACGCCGTGGTTCCAATCCAGGGCCTGAAAAACCAGTGGCATGGTCGTGGCGCGGCGGCCACCGAAGACGATCGCGTCGATGGGCACGCCATCCGGGTTTTGCCAGTTTGGATCGATGGTCGGGCACTGCACGGCGGGGGCGGTGAAGCGGGCGTTGGCGTGGGCGGCGCTGCGGCCACAGTCCGGCGTCCAGTCCTGGCCAGTCCAATCGATGAGGTGGGCAGGTGGGGTTTGGGTCATGCCTTCCCACCACACATCGCCGTCGTCGGTGAGGCCGACGTTGGTGAAGAGGGTGTTAGCCTTGATGGATTCCATGGCCAGCGGGTTGGTTTCGTAAGCGGTGCCTGGGGCGACGCCAAAGTAACCGGTTTCCGGGTTGATGGCGTGAAGTTTGCCATCCTCGTGGGGCCACAACCAGGCGATGTCGTCACCGACAATGGAGGTTTTCCAACCGGCATCCAGATAGGTTGGCGGGGGAATGAGCATGGCGAGGTTGGTCTTGCCGCAAGCCGACGGGAACGCGACGGATAGGTAGTTGCTGCTGCCGTCTGGGGCGTGCACGCCAACGATGAGCATGTGTTCGGCCATCCACTCGTGGTCGTGGGCGATATTGGAGGCGATGCGCAGCGCGAGGCACTTCTTGCCTAACAATGCGTTGCCACCGTAACCCGAACCGTAGGACATGATCTCGCGGGTCTCCGGGAAATGCACGATATACTTGTGATCATTGCAGGGCCAGGTGGTGTCGGCTTGGCCGCTAGGCAGCGGCGCGCCCACTGAGTGGAGGCTGGGGATGAAGGTGCCAAAGCCGTCGCGTTTTTTGGTGATGGCACCGGAGGCCTCATCTTCGAGGCGTTTGAGGACGTGGGCGCCCATGTGGCACATGATGCGCATGTTGGTCACCACGTAGGCGCTGTCGGAGATTTCCACGCCAATCTTGGCCAGCGGGGAATCCAGCGGGCCCATGCAGAAGGGAATCACGTACATCGTGCGGCCGGTCATGCTGCCGCGAAATTTTTCGGTGAGAGTGACGCGCATTTCCGCCGGGTCAGCCCAATGGTTGGTGGGGCCGGCACCGGCCTGGGTGGCCGAGCAGATGAAGGTGCGATCCTCGATGCGGGCCACGTCGGATGTCGTCGAGCGGGCCAGGAAACAATTCGGGCGCTTTTCGGCGTTGAGGCGGGTGAAAGTGCCTTTTTCGACTAGCAGGGACGTCAGGCGCTCCCATTCAGCATCGGACCCATCGCACCACTCGACGGCGAGGGGGCTGCAAAGGGCCGTCATGTCAGCGACCCATTGTTGAAGGGCGGCGTGGGTGGTGGTTGGGGTGTTTGACATAGCGTAGCAAGCTAGGTGGGCCGATGTGATGATTGCAATCGCATGAGAGAAATGGACCTGAGTTTCGCAATTGATGCGCATCGGGGCGGGCTGACGCGTGAAAACCCGCTATCCAGAGCCATGTGAGTCAAACAAAGGTTCTTTTGGAATGGTTCGCGCCGAATTTTACCACTGAGGCACTGATGACCACTGAAACCACTGAAACCACTGAAACCACTGAAACCACTGAAACCACTGAAATATTTATCAATTTCTTCTCAGTGCCATCAGTGAAAATCAGTGTTTCGGTGGTTTCTTTACCACAATTTGCCGGAACTCGGTGGTTTCTCGGCTCGATTCGCCATAACTTGACGCGCATGCCCGTGCGGGCCGCCGTCGCCTTGCGCCTTGCGACGTGAGGCGGTGGCCGCCCAGAAACAAGGGATGCGGCCTTGTGAAACGCCGCTGCCGCAGAAATTGTTTGCTCACCCTGTGGAATTGGCAACTTTTCGCGCGGGTGCTTGCAGATGAGGGCGAGCCGTGTTAAGCCCGCCTTGCATGGGACTGGCAGAGCGAAATTACGGGCAGTGGGGCGAGCGGGCGCAAGGCGGGCCGGGCAAGCTTACGCCGGTGGTCAAATGGTTGATCATCATCAATCTGGCGGTGTTTATCGGCGATATCCTGTTGTTTGATCACCGACTTGGGGAATGGGGATGTTTCACCATCGACTCAGCCGTGGGCCACGCCCGGGTGTGGCAATTTCTCACCTTCCAATTCCTGCACGGCAGCGTGGGGCACGTGGCATTCAATATGTTCGGGCTGTTTTTCTTCGGTCCCTGGGCTGAGCGTTGGTGGGGAGCACGGCGGTTTTTGGCGTTCTATCTACTGTGTGGCGCCGCCGGCGCTGCTTTCTACTCCTTGCTCGCGTGGCTCGGCATCCTGCAGCCGACCATGGGCGTGCCGCTTGACATCGTGCCGCTGGTCGGCGCCTCCGCCGGTATCTACGGCGTTCTGGTGGGCGTGGCGGTCCTCGCCCCCGACCTGCGGGTGATGCTGTATTTTCCACCCATCGAAATGTCGATGCGCCAACTGGCAATGGTCGTGCTGGCGATTGCCGCAGTGACCGTGGTTTTTGGCTTGGGTGACAATGCCGGCGGCGAGGCTGGCCATTTGGGTGGGGCGATTCTGGGATTTTTGCTGATGCGCCAACCGGGTTTACTGGGCTGGGCTGACAGGCGTGGCGCGGCCGTGGCTATCATCCGTCCGCGGGCATTTGGGCTGCGTCCCGAGGCGAAATTGCGGCCGCGCACCGAGGTGGATTTGCATAGCCAAGCGGAAGTGGATCGCATCCTGGATAAAATATCCGCGCAGGGGTTTCAAAGCCTGAGCGACGCGGAACGCCACCTCCTCCAACAAATCGCCAAATCCACTCCGCCTACGCTATGACCGATGCCGCCATGATGGAATCCACCGGGCCCGCCCGGCAACTGGCCCGCTTGCGGGCGATCATGCACCGCTTGCGGGCGCCTGGTGGTTGTCCCTGGGATGCTGAGCAATCGCATGCCTCACTCATTCCCAACCTCATCGAAGAGGCGTACGAGACGGTGGATACGATTCAGCGCGGCGACTTCAACCATCTCCGGGAAGAGCTCGGTGATTTACTCTTGCAGGTGGTTTTCCACAGTGAATTGGCCGAAGAGGCCGGCCATTTCAATCTCGATGACGTCGCCCGCGAAATCAGCGACAAGCTCATCCGCCGCCACCCCCACGTGTTCGCTCAGAGCGCCGCCGCCACCTCCGACGCCGTGCTCCAACAATGGGACGAAATTAAACGCATGGAAAAAGGTGCCACCGACCAACCCTACCTCTACGGGATTGGCCACGGCCTGCCCGCTCTCATGCGCGCCGCCAAACTCCAGAAAAAAGCCGCCAAGGTCGGCTTCGACTGGCCGGATGAAGCCGGAGTGCTCGCCAAAATCCGCGAGGAAGCCGCCGAGCTCGACCACGCCATTGCCGCTGGCGACCCGCAGGCGATTGCCGAGGAAACCGGCGACCTGTTGTTTTCCGTCGTCAACCTGCTCCGCTTCCGGCAGCTCGACCCGGAACTGGTTATGGCCGCCGCCAATACCAAGTTCGAACACCGTTTCGCCACCATGCAGCAATTGCTCCAGGCCGCCGACCTCAGTCTCGAGGCCGCTACCCTCGAGCAAATGGAAGCCGCCTGGCAGCATGCCAAAATGCTGTCATAAGCAGGCGAGGGGATGGGCTTATGCCCGCTAGGCAACGACGCCCCCGCTGGCGCCGAGTGCCGTTAGGAGCAACGACCTTACTGTCGTTGTGCGGAAGGATAGCCCATGCAACTAGCCCTCGGCACTCATGCATGCGCCTTGCTGCCGCAAGTAGCACAAACTGTGAGGGCTCCTCAACGCCACTATTCCGCAAATGAGGTTCAAAATCACTGATTTCATTCGTATCTAAGACAGCTGCCGTCAAAGCTCATCACTAATTAGCAATTTTCATGATCCAATTAAAAAAATATGGCCTGTTTGTAGAAAAAATGCCAAATTTGTGTTGCTGATTTCCCAAACATGGTTCAACTTGTCGCCCGAACCCCGATTTTCATGAAAAACGAGCAAATGGATGGTGCGCAAGCCTTGGTCAAAACCCTGGATGATCTGGGCATCGAATATATTTTTGGTTATTCCGGCGGCGCTGCGCTGCCGATTTTTGACGCGTTGGAGACGGTCAAGACCAACATGAAGTTCATTTTGACCCGCCACGAGCAGGGTGCAGTGCACATGGCTGATGGCTACGGTCGCGCCACCGGCAAGCCCGCCGCCGTGTTGGTCACCTCCGGCCCCGGTGCCGGCAATACCGTCACCGGTCTGATGACCGCGCAAATGGACTCGGTGCCCATGCTCATCATTTGCGGCCAGCAGGTGACTTGGATGCTCGGCAAGGATGCCTTCCAGGAAGCTGATATTTTCGGCATCACCATGCCGGTGGTGAAACATAATTTTTTGGTCAAGGAAACCAACGACTTGCCGCGCATCATCCGCGAGGCTTATCACATCGCCACCACCGGTCGCCCCGGCCCGGTGCTCATCGACGTGCCCAAGGACGTGTCGCAGGGGCCGTTCAGCGGCGAGATGGACCCGCCGCTGGATCTGCCCGGTTACCATCCGGAACGGGCGTTTGATATTGATCTAGAGCTCATCGACGAAGCGGTGCAACTGCTGTCCCACGCCAAGCGGCCGGTGATTCTCGCCGGCCAGGGCGCGATGATCGCCCGCGCCAGTGCCGAATTGATAGCGTTTGCTGAAGCCCTGGGCTGCCCGGTTACTAACACATTGTTAGGCAAGGGGGTGTTCCCGGAAACCCACAAACTTTCGTTAGGTATGATCGGCATGCATGGCACCGCCTATGCGAACAAGGCCATCTGCGAGGCGGATTTGATTTTCAATGTTGGGTCGAGGTTTGACGACCGGATCATCGGCAAGCCTGAAAAGTTTGGCAAGAATGCCAAGATCATCCACGTCGATATCGATGCGGCGGAGATGAACAAGATGATCCGCCCGCACATTCAACTCATCGGCGACGCCAAAGCCGTGCTTGGGGCGTTGAACAAGCGCATTGCCAAGCTGGAGACCGCGCCGTGGCTCGCCACGCTCGATGGCTACAAGAAGAAATACCCGCTGAGTTATAAGAAGCAAGGTGGCCTGCGGATGCAGCAGGTGATCGAAGAGTTTTACAAACAAACCAAGGGCAAGGCGATCGTGGCCACCGATGTGGGCCAGCACCAGATGTGGGCGGCGCAGTTTTTCCTCAACGACCGGCCTAACGAATGGCTGTCCTCTGGTGGTGCTGGCACCATGGGATTTGGTTTCCCGGCGGCCATCGGTGCCCAGTTCGCCTGCCCGGATGAGACGGTTATCTCGTTCTCCGGTGACGGTGGGTTTCAAATGACTAGCTGTGAGCTCGCCACCGTCGCTTTGCACAAGTTGCCGGTTAAAATCGTGGTCCTCAACAACCATTACCTCGGCATGGTGCGCCAATGGCAGGAGTTGTTCTTCGACGACCGCAAGTCGGGCGTGGACCTCATTGGCAACCCGGACTTCTGCAAGCTCGCCGGCGCCTTCGGCATTCCCAGCGTGCATATCAAGCGCCCGGCCGACGTCACCCGCATGGTGAAGAAAGCCCTCGCCTACCGCGACGGGCCGATACTCATCCATGCCGAGTGCATCAAAACCGACAACGTGTTTCCGATGATTCCCGCCGGGGCCGCCCTCGAAGACATGCTCATCGAGCCGCCCAAACATAAATTGGCCAAACCCACCGGTTCCACGTGAGTGGTTGGGCCTCGTTCTAATTGTTAACAATATAACTTTCCCACCCTCATGCAAGCCACTCCCATTGCCACTGTCATTCCGGCTGAGACCTCGCTCCGCCAGCTGACGCATACCCTATCGGTGTACGTCAACAACCGCCCCGGCGTGTTGATGCGTATTTGCCAGGTGTTCGCTCGCCGCGGCTTCAATATTGATTCGCTAGTTGTGTCGCAGGGGCGTGATGCGCGCTTTTCGCGCATCACCATCGGGCTGACCGGCGACCCCGAAGGCTTGGAACAGATTGTCAAGCAGGTGGCCAAGCTCATCGACGTGATTCATTGCTCCGAGCACACACTCGACAATTCGGTGACCAAGGAAATGGTGCTTATCAAGATCCGCTGTTCGCCTAACGAACGCTCGCAGGCCCTGCAAATCACCGAGCACTTCGCCGGCAAAACCGTCGATCTAACCCCGGTGGCGATGATTGTCATGATCACCGGTGATAGTCCCAAGCTGGACTCTGCGGTGGCCATGTTCTCACAGTTTGAGATCATCGAAACCGTGCGCACCGGCAAGGTCGTCATGGCCCGCGGCGAGCAACCGACCTGATCCATCAATGCGCCGCTAGCCAGTTGGGGCCGATGCCGTGTGTCACTTCGATGGGCACGTGGTTGGGTAGTGGCAGGGCAGTGGTCATGGCGTGGAGGATTTTAGGCACCAGCTCCTCCTGTTCGCCGAGAGCTAGGTCGAACACGAGTTCGTCGTGGACCTGCAACAGCATCTGGGTTTGGTACGATTTCTCTCGTAGCAAGGCATCGATGCGGATCATGGCGAGTTTGATCATGTCGGCGGCGCTGCCTTGGATCGGGGTGTTGATGGCAGCGCGCTCGGCGTTGCCGCGGAGGTTTTGGTTGGAGGACGTTAGATCGGGGAACGAGCGGCGGCGGCCGCCGAGGGTTTGAACGTAGCCGAGTTCGTTGGCCTCGGCGATGGTGCGATCCATGAATTGACGGATGGCGGGATACTCGCGGAAGTAGGCATCGATGATGCTGGCGGCTTCAGGGCGTGGGATGGCCAAGCGCTGGGACAGGCCGAAGGCGGAGATGCCATAGATGATGCCGAAGTTGACCATTTTGGCGCTGCGGCGCATGCTGGCGGTGACGTCTGGGAGGTCCACGCCGAAGACCTTGGCCGCGGTGGCAGAGTGGATGTCCTCGCCATTTTGGAAGGCGGCGATCATGGTGGCGTCCTGCGCTAGAGCCGCCATCACCCGTAACTCGATTTGCGAGTAATCGCAGGAGAGCAGCTGGAATTTGAGCTTTAAATTGTCAGACGCACGCGGCACGAAGGCTTGGCGGATTTTGCGGCCGGCCTCTGAGCGCACCGGAATGTTCTGCAAGTTCGGATCGGACGAGGCGAGGCGGCCAGTGGCGGCCACCAATTGATGGAAATGGGTGTGGAGGCGGCCGGTTTCCGGTACCAGGTGGTTGGGCAGCGCGTCCAGATAGGTGGATTTAAGTTTGGTGGCTTCGCGCCAGGCGAGGATGTCGCTGATGATCGGGTGCTTGCCTTCGAAGGTCGCCAGCGTCTGCTCGTCGGTCTTGAATTGGCCGGTTTTGGTTTTCTTGGCCTTGGCGTCGAGCTTGAGGTGATCGAAGAGGATTTGGCCGAGTTGTTTGGGTGAGGCGATGTTGAAGGGCGTGCCGGCGTGGTGTTGGATCGAGGCTGCCAGGGCGTCGATTTGGAGTTGCACCTCGTCGCCGATGACCTTGAGCGAGCCGGTGTCCACCGCGATACCTGCCATTTCCATGCGCACCAGCACTGGCAACAGCGGCCCTTCGATGTGCTGGAGCACCCCGAGTTGCCCCGAGGCTGTTAGAAGCGGCCGCAGGGTGGTCGCTAGCTGCCAGGTCACATCGGCGTCCTCCGCTGCGTATTCCGCCAGCTTGGCCAGCGGGATGGCTGTCATATCAAGAGTCATGGCCGGCTGCTGCGCCGCCGCAAACTCAAACAAATCCTCGCTCGCGGGTGGCAGCGGCTCTTGGCGCTTGGCCAGTGCCGCCACCTCGGCGAACTTGACGGGGGTGTAGCCCAGCAGGGTTTCTGATAGATAGTCCATGGCGTGGCGGCGCTCGGGAAATACCAGCGCGTCGGCGAGCATGGTGTCGAAAAACGGTCCGGCGACCTCGATGCCGTGGTGCTGCAGGATAGATAGATCGAACTTGAGGTTGTGGCCGGTTTTTTCCGCCGGGTTGGCAAACGCCTTGCGCAGGCCGGCGATTTGGGCTGGGAGGTCGGTGATGGGAAGGTACCAAGCGGTATGGGCATGCCATGCAAAGGCAATTCCTAACAGCTTGGAGGTGAAGCGGTCCAGCCCGGTAGTTTCGATGTCGAAGCAATAGCCGGGCTGCTGCTGCAATTCGGTTAGAAGTTGTTGTTCGAGTTGTGGGGTGTCGGCTAGTAGATAGGAGTGGGGGACGTCGTGGATATTGCGCAACGTTTCAAACACCGTGGGTGTGGGTGGGATGGGGGAGGAGGAGGATTGCGGTGAGACGCCGGAATCAGCTGGCGGGCTGGCGGCCTTGGCCCCGAACAGGCGTCGGGAGAGGCCGCGGAACTCGAACTCATGGAAGAGGGTTTGGAGGGCCGCGTCGTCGCGCGGCGAGAGGACCAGATCCTCCCAGGTCACTGCCAGCGGCACATCGGTGATGATGGTGGCGAGCTCCTTTGATAGAATTGCCTGATCGGCGTAGGCTTCGACGTTCTCGCGCTGTTTGCCTTTGAGTTGGGCGGCATTGGCTAGAATGTTTTCCATCGAGCCGAATTGCGCGACGAGTTTTTTAGCGGTTTTTTCGCCGATGCCGGGGATGCCGGGGATATTGTCGGCGACGTCGCCCCACAGGCCGAGGATGTCGATGACTTGTTGCGGGCGCTGGATCTCCCAATTTTTGAGCATGGTGGGCAGGTCGATGACCTCGTGATCGGAGCCCTTGCGGCCGGGTTTCCACATTGAGGAATGGGCGGAGATGAGTTGCGCGAAATCCTTGTCTGGGGTGACCATGAATGATTCAAACCCCGCTACTTCAGCCCGTTTTACCAGCGTGCCGATAATGTCGTCCGCCTCGAAGCCATCGACCTCCAGCACCGGGATGTGAAACGCCCGGCACAGTGCCTTGATGTGCGGAATGGCCGCGGCGAGCTCCTCGGGCATCTCGTCGCGATGCGCCTTGTAGGCGGGATACTTCAGGTGGCGCGGCGTCGGTGCCGAGGTGTCGAACGCGACCCCGAGGTGGGTCGGCTTTTCATTTTCGATAATCGCCAGCAGGGTATTGATAAAACCATAGAGCGCGGACGTGTTGACGCCCTTGGAATTGCGGATAGGGGCTTGGATCAGGGCAAAGTGGGCCCGATAGATCAGGGCCATGCCATCTAGGAGAAATAGGCGCATAGGAGGGAGTTGGGAATGGCTGGGTGCGGGTGGATGGGATACGCGCTGCGCTGCAATGTCAAGACTGCCTAGCGTCCCGCCGCCGCGTGCAAGAAGTGCCAATTATCTTAAAAAGTCAGATGAAAGGGCTGGCGGCGGCGTTTTTTAACCACAACCGAGCGAAGCGAGAAAGCCTGACTGACTGCTTTTCGAATAATCAGGTAAATTTCATGGATTGAAGAGGATTACACCGAAAAGATGACGGCTATCTATCAATTACGAGGCTTCCCCCAAAGGTAATTGCCATAAAACTTGAACTCTTTCTTCATCCGTGCAATCCGTAGTTTCTATTTTCCGATCCAGCAGCCAATGGTCGCGCCGCCGTCCTTGGCTTCACGCCTGTGTCGGGTGGCGCGGCCACCAGGCTGCCGCCACACCTAGCAAAATTCCAACGGCAAACCCGCAGACGTGTCCGGCCACATCTGTGCGTGGGTCGGATCCCACGCCCAGCCACGACAGTAGCACCAGCCCGCCGCCCAGCGGCACCAGATAGCGGAAAATTTTGGGGCCGGGGCGGTCGCGGGTGGTCTGAAAGATCGCCACTCCGGTTAGAATTCCGAGTGCGCCGAATACTGCGGTGGATGCCCCCAACGATGCGAACGCGGAATCGAGGTGCGAAGCTGCGTTGAGTGAGTTGCCGAGGGTGCCGGCGGCAAGGATGAGCGTCCAGCCCAGCCACGGGCCGAGCGAGCGGCACACCCAGGTGCCAAACAACACTCCGCTGGCGACGTTGCTGAGCAGGTGCGTGCGATCGGCGTGCAGAAACAGCGCCGTGAAGGGTCGCCACCACTCGCCATCCTCAAAGATCCCTTGGGCTGAGCACACGCCTTGGGCGACCATCGTTGGATGGTCGCGCTGCAGCCAAAACACCGCACACAGGCACGCTACCCACAGCGCCGTAGGCAGGGCCCCGGCGTCATATTCCGCTGCGGCCACCTCGATCAGCACTGGCTGCGCCTGCTCATGCTCGTACATTGCCAGTTCCTCCTGGATGCGCTCTACGGCGCCCGGCTCCGCTAATAAGACATATCCATCGCCCGTCGGCTCTTTCTCTATCTGACATGCCAGGCCCATCGCTAAAATCACCAGCGCTCGCTCGAAGGCCGCTGCCATCCCGCCATAACAGCCGACCAACATGAAATCTGGCGACTCGGCGGGGTTCGGTGTTTCGGATAGTTCGGGCACGGCCTCCAGTGAATCAGGATCGGTCAGAAACGCAAATCATCCCTGTGGCTCGCTTACGGCGAAATGCGCCGCCAGCTCTGGAAAAGCGCTTTGCAGTCAGGTCCGACAAGTCCAACCCAATCCAACCCGGGCAGCTCGAGTGAGGGGTTTTCTAAACTGGCAACCCGTAAGCAATCCTAGGAGTCCCCAGCGCCCAGCCGTGCGAGCAGCTCGGCGGCGCTCATGCCGGCTTGGCGCAGCGCCGCGATGGACTGGGCATCGTGGCGTTTGGCCAGCCGCCGGCCTTGCGCATCGAGCACCAGCGGATGATGCAAATACACCGGTTCGGGCAAGCCTAGCAATGCTTGCAACAAGCGCTGCACATGTGCCGCAGGCAGCAGATCCTCGCCGCGCGTGACGTGGCTGATTTCCTGATAGGCATCGTCCACCACCACCGCCAGGTGATAGGCCGTGCCAATGTCCCGGCGCGCCAGCACCACGTCGCCCAACAAATCCGGGTTGACCTCCTGGGTGCCGTGGCGCAGATCGGTGAAGGTCAGCTTGCCGGTTATATCCGCCGCCTTGCGCGAATCCAAGCGCCAGGCGTGGCTGCCATCTGCGATCATGCCGGGCAGCGGTGTGCCGTCCGCCCGCCCGCGGCAGGTGCCCGGATACAGGGGGCCCTCCGGTCCTTGGGGGGCGGCGACCATCGCCGCTACTTCGTCCTGAATTTCGCGTCGGGTGCAAGCGCAGGGATAGATCACGCCGAGTGCCTGCAAGCGGTCTAACGCCGTCGCATAGGCCGCGAGACGGCTGCTCTGGCGCAGGGCCGGTCCGTCCCAGCGCATACCCAGCCAGCACAGGTCCGCCTCGATTTGTTCATAATAGGCCTCGCGCACCCGGGTGGTGTCGATGTCCTCGTGGCGCAGCAAAAATGCCCCGCCCTGACCCCGCGCCAAATCGTGTGCGACCCGCGCCGCCAAGGCGTGCCCGAGGTGCAGCTGCCCCGTTGGACTGGGAGCAAACCGCGTGCGCACGGTGACCCCGGGTGATTCGTTAGAAAGCATGCCGCGAGCCTAGCTCACAAGCGCCGCCTTTGAAACTCCAATTCGCCACCACCCGCGCTGTTGCGAGCGTCGCAGTTTAAATCCGAAATTGCAATTCAGCTATGTGAAACGCAATGGATGAATCGACAGATTCTTAGTGATGGCATTGGAAAAGAACCGGCTTGCGTGGCGGTGTGCCAGCGGCCAGCCTGCGGTCCTGCGCAGCGGGTTCCACGGTGGAGCATGCCGCGCGGGTGCAACACCCATTCCGAGCGAGTCCACATGTCAAAATTCACCAGTCTGTTTCCTGCCGCTTTCTTCAGTCTGCTGCTGCCCGGTGTGGCTCTAGCGAAAAATCCGCAGCCGCTTGCCGTGGCCAACTACAAAGCGCCGATCAAGCTGGCTTGCGTCGGCGACAGCATTACCCAGGGTGTGGGGGCTGCGGGTGGGATGTCGTGGCCGGACCAGCTTGGCAAGTTGCTGGGTGACAAGTGGGAGGTGAAAAACTTTGGGGTCAGCGGCACCACCTTGCTGCAAAGTGGCGACAATCCTTACCAAAAGCAGGGGGCCTTCCAGCAAGCCAAGGAATGCGCGCCGGATGTGGTGGTGATTGTTCTCGGCACCAACGACACCAAACCTCAGAACTGGAAGAACAAAGAACATTTCGTGGCCGACTACATGGATTTGATCAGCCAGTTTGCCAAGTTGCCTAGCAAGCCGCGCGTATTCATTGGCTATCCACCCTATATCGCCGGCGACGGCAACTTCGGCATCAACGAAGCCGCCACTAAGGAGGAAATTCCTCTGCTAGACCAAGTCGCCAAGACCACCCAGTCCGGCGTGATCGACGTCCATGGCGCCCTCGTTGGCAAGGATGCGCTCATTCCCGACAAGGTCCACCCGAACACCCAAGGTGCCACCGAAATCGCCAAGGCCGTCTGCATGGGGCTCACCGGCAAACTTCCAGCTCCGCCCGCAGCGAAGTGAGTGGTGACCTGCGCCTCTGGGCTATATAATCGTTAGATTTAGCGCTCCCGGGTCATGGCCTTACTTCGCGTGAGCGCCTGTCCTTAACCATTCGGCGCGGGCCTCGTTGGCGCGTTGCGCATCCATGCCTTCCCAGCCGCCGGGTGCGGGGCGGCTGGGCACGACGACTCCTTCGGACGTGGCTTTCTTCGTTTGGACGCGCTCGCGGATTTCCTTTTTGAGTGCCGCCACAAAGCGGTCCTTCTCGTCGGTAGTATAGATATGGGACTGGCCGTCACTGCCCGGCAAGGTTGCGCGGACGCTTTCCCATTGGGCGATCGCCCGCTCGCACAAGGCGGCCTGCATCGCGTAGAGCGGCTTGTGTTCATTGTCCCACTGGGTTTGATTCTGCCAATATTCCTGCTCGGGAAGGAAGGTGGCCGGCAGTCGTCCTGCGACTAACGGCAGGTGTGCGGTGAAGCCCAGACACAGGCGCGAATCTATCAGATCGGCGCAGAGTGCGCCCAAGGTGAAGTTTTTGGCGATTCCGTCGCGGGTGGCGGTGAGGACATAGCGATCGTCGTGGATATGGTTGCGCAGTGGCCACCATGATTCGTCGCTCTGGATGCGCATAAGCCGGTCAAGTGCGGCCCGCACGCGTTGTTGCTCGAGCCAATCATAATCCTTATCGAACAGCGGAAAGGTGAGATTGTCGGTCTGCGCGAGTTGGGGTGGCTTGTTATGGCTGGCCACCGCATCGATCAGCGCTTCCAAAGATTGGCCCGCTGGCGGGTCGCCAAACAACCGTAGCAGATGATCCGGGGCGATTGGCGAGCGGACACTTTCGATTTTGAAGTCTGCAGGATGGACGGATCCGGGGATAGCCCGCATGCACGCTTGCGCCGTGTAGTTATCATCGACCATGTGTTCCTGAAAGCGGACCAGGTTGAAGGTCTTCGGAGTGAGGATTTGTTCGTGGGCCGCCGTGTGGGCGGGTTCGCGGCGTTGGAAGGAGTCGCGACACAGGCGCGCCACATTGGTTGCACCACGGACAAATGTGTCATCACCAAGGAGAAAGACATTGCTGCCCTCTTCGCCGGCGGTCGCTGATTCGATGAGCGCGTCGGCAGTCGTCGCCGCTTCGGTGGGTGTCTTGCCGGCTTGCAGCGCCTGTTGATAGTATTCCTCGCGCAGCGTTTCCCTGCCTTGATCGAAGAACGGATTGTTGAACCACACCTGGTCGCCCGGCAGCAGATTAGTGCAGTCATAGCGTTGTTTCCACAGCAAATCGTCGCCGCAGTTCGGCAAGGCGTTGGGAATTGGCCGGTGTCCTATCAAGCGGTTGAGTGCGGCTAACCCGGGTTGATTGCCGGTTTGGTGGAAATATTGGATAATGCCTTGGACGAGGATGAGCGAGGAATATTTATAGCAACGGATGCGCGGGATGGGGATACCGTCGTTTTCATGCGCGATCCACAGATCGGCGATGGCTTCCACTGGCGTGCTGGTTGGCGCCACCACAAACCCGTCATTGGTCAATGTCCAGTGTTGTGGATTGCGCATTTCGGGTGAGTCGTCGCCGGGCCTGATGGTGGTGCCGGTCAACGTGGCTTTGATCACTTGCAGCCGGATCTGCCGTTCCGCGTCGTTCACCTTGGCCTGGCTGAGGATTTCACCGGCGCGCGTGAGAAGCCGTTGCTGGTCCGCGGTCAATGGAAGGGGGGCACCCGTCCCGACATTCGCCGCGACGTGCCCACCTGCCAGGAGAACCCCGCAAAGCGCCCACCAGCGCAGGAACGCGACTGGTGCCCCGCGGCGGCTTATGCGAGTGAAAGTTGAGGCAGTTGAGGATGGCGAGGATGCTGAGGATGCTGAGGATGTTGAGGATGTTGAGGATGTTGAGGATGTTGAGGATGTTGAGGATGTTGAATGCATGGGTCGTCGATCTAGTGAGAGTCGGGGGAGTGTAGGCGAGAAATTTGGATTTTTCGAAAAAAATATCGTTTTTCCGTAGCATCCCCAGTCCTGCGGCCCGGCCAGCGGCCAGCGGCTCGACCAAGGGTCTTGAGTCCGAAAGCGATTTTCTTGGGGCCAGAACCTGCGCTGCCTGCCCCGGGTGTCGAATTGGCCGTCACTTTGGCTTGGAGGCTCCGGGCAAGATGCCCTGGCCAGGTGGCGCGGGCATCTTGCCCGCCGCCTGTAAGAGTCAAGTTATTCGGAAGCATTCATGGATCGGATCTGCCGGATGCCACGCGGAAATTTTGGCTAGCGCTTGGCTTGGGTCGGCCGCGCGGACGTAAATTGATTCGCAACTGGCTTGGTTTATGCTTGAGTGGCGGCGTCCATGCTCACGACCGCCCACTCAGCCCCGACCCGTGAACAACTCCGCTTGGAGGGGTTTGATCTCATTGACGACACACTCGCGTTTCTGATCGGATGCCTCGGCGAGGCCTTGAGATCGACCGGAGAATCCGAACTGCTGCGGTATTTGCCGTGGTCGGGTACCCTGCCCGACGAGGATCATCCCCCGGCCGGCATCGCGCAGCTCTATTCCATCGGGTTCCAATTGCTCAATATGGTCGAGGAACGGGTCGCCGCCGCCATCCGGCGCGAACGCGAAAAGGTCTTGGGCGCCGAATCCATCCGCGGGCTTTGGCACCAAGCGTTGCGCGATTTTCGCGAGCTCGGCCTCACCCCGGAGCAGATTCTCGACGTGTTGCGGGACGTGCGGGTGGAACCGGTTCTAACTGCCCATCCCACCGAAGCTAAGCGCAGCAGCGTCGGCGAACGCTACCGCGCGCTTTACGATGATCTGGTCCGCAGCGAGTATCCGAAATACACCGAGCGGGAACGCAGTCGCCTGCGCGACAGCATCGCCACCTCCTTGGAAACCCTGTGGCGTACGGCCGAGATCCATCTGGTGCAGCCCGATATCACCAGCGAGCTTAGGCATGCGATTCATTACCTCCGCGACTTATTTCCAGATGCGGTGACTCGACTCGACGCCCATTTCTCTGAGGCTTGGCGCGATGCGGGCTACCCGCTGGAGATCTTACGCACGGCCGGAAATATCCCCCGCCTCGCCTTCGGCACCTGGATTGGCGGCGACCGCGACGGTCACCCGCTCGTCACGCCGCAGGTTACCGCGGCGGCGCTCGTTCAGCTCCGCCAAGCGGCGCTCGACTTGCTGCAAAGCGAACTCGAAAAGCTCGCCGCGCAGCTCACGCTGTCGCGTTTCCTCACTCCCGTGCCCGACGCCGTCCAGGCCCGCATCGACGCATTAGCCTGCGAGCTGGCCGAAGCCGGCCCGGCGCTGCGGGAAATCTTCGCCCGCCATGGCGAGGAGCCGTGGCGACAACTGGCAAAACTCATGGCCCTCCGCCTTAGGCGGCAAGCTGCGGGCGTGCCCGGCTACGAGTCGCCGACCCAACTGTCTGCCGATCTTGAACTATTGGCTAGCACGCTGCGTGGCGCCGGTTGCCAGCGCATCGAGGAGCAAGCGATTCGCCCGCTACAGCATAAGATCGACATGTTCGGCTTTCACCTAGCCGCCCTCGATATCCGCCAAAACTCAGAGTTTCACGACCGGGCGATTGGCCAGCTGCTCATCGCTGCCGGAGTGCCCGATGGCGGAAACTATGCCACTTGGCCCGAAGCGACACGCCGCGAATTTCTCAGCGCCGAACTCACATCGCCGCGCCCGTTTCTTCATCCCGACGTGGTTGCCGGACCGGAAGCCGCCGCCGTGCTCGATTGTTACCGCGTGCTCGCGCAGCATCGCCGGGTGCATGGCCAGGCCGGGCTTGGCGCGCTGATCGTGTCGATGACTCGCGAGACGTCCGACCTACTAGGCGTCTATCTGCTGGCCCGCGAGGCGGGTTTGACCGAGCGTCTGGATGACGGGTTGGTCTGCCCCTTGGAGGTCGTGCCGCTGTTTGAAACCATGGACGATCTCGATCGATCGCCGGCGATCCTCGCCGACTTTCTCGACCACCCGTTCACCGTCCGCAGTCGGGCCTTTGGCGCCAGTGCCCACGCCCGGCCTAGCAGCCAGCAGGTGATGGTCGGCTATTCCGATTCAAACAAGGACTGCGGCATTTTGGCCTCGCTATGGGCGCTTCACAAGGCTGAGGCGTCCCTTACCGCCACTGCGGGGCAGCGGGGTGTGGCGTTGCAGTTTTTTCACGGTCGCGGCGGCACCATTTCCCGCGGTGCCGGGCCGACCCACTGGTTCATGGCGGCACTGCCCCACGGCTCAATGTCCGGCGAGTTCCGCATGACCGAACAGGGTGAAACCATCGCCCAAAAGTATGCCAATCTATCCAACGCGACCTACAACCTCGAGTTGCTGCTCGCCGGGGCTGCGGTGACGACAGCCCGCCATCGGCACGGAGCTTGCCACCAAGATCCTTGCGAGGCGTTCATGCCGGAACTCGCGGCCGCCAGCCAAACCCTCTATCGCAATCTCCTCGCCACCGAGGGTTTTATTGAATTTTACCGGCAGGCCACGCCGATCGACGCCCTCGAACACGCCCGCATCGGGTCGCGCCCGGCTCGGCGCAGCGGTAAGCAGGGGCAATCCATCGCCGACCTCCGCGCCATCCCGTGGGTCTTTTCCTGGACCCAGGCCCGCTTCTATTTACCGGGCTGGTTCGGGGTTGGCACCGCCCTCGCGACCCTGAAGGACGGCCCTGGCGACGGCTTCGCAGCGTTCAAGGCCGCGCTGCCCAAGTCCACCTTCCTCCGCTATGTCCTGACCAATGTGGAAACTAACCTGGCTTCGGCCAATCTGGAATTGATGCACGACTATGCCGCGCTGGTGACCGATGTGGCGCTGCGCAAGCGGCTAATGGACCTCATCACCGCGGAATTCACCCGCACTGGCGACCTGCTGGCCGAGTTGTTCGATGGAGCCATGGCCGATCGCCGCCCGCGCATGGCCAAGACTCTCGGCATCCGCGAGGCCCCGTTGCGCGTGCTGCATCACCGCCAGATCGCCTTGCTGCGCCAGTGGCGCGAACTGGTGACCGCCGGTCGCTCGCAGGATGCCGACGCGCTGCTGCCGGACCTGTTGCTCTCGATCAACGCGATCGCCTCAGGCCTGCGGACGACGGGCTGAGGGTTCGTCGCCGGACGCCGGGCCCGGTATCGGGAGCAGCAGGGGGGTAAATTCCATCATCAACCTAAATGCCGCAGCTAGGAACCACAACCGAGCGCAGCGAGATGGCCGGCCTGACTCCTTTTCCAATAATCAGGCAAATGACAGGGATTAATACGGCACAGGGAAATTTCTCGCGGGGGGGGAGAGCCAAAGGCAGTCCTTGCCATGCGGCCATTGGCAAGCCATCCTATGGGCATGAAGTTGCGAGCCTGAAATCAGCCCTCCACCACCCACATGAGCCATAAGAGTGCCCGCATCGCCGAGATGATCGAATCCTTCCAGGGACAGGAGCTGGATGCGCATTACCTCGGATTTTTCGATTGCTTCAACCGTCAGATGTTTTACGAGGCGCACGACGTCCTGGAGGATATTTGGCTGCCCGACCGTTGCGGCGCAAACGGCAATTTCTACAAGGGTCTCATTCAGCTGGCCGGAGCATTTGTGCATCTGCAAAAGAATCGTCCGCGTCCCTCCGCCGCCCTGTTCAAGCTGGCGCGGACGAACTTTGAAAAGTACCCCGGGTACCACGAGCAGCTCAATCTGGTAGAGGTCCTGGCGATGATTGCCGACTGGCTGCAACGCTTGGAACAAGACCCCTTTCTCGTCAACCCTCTGGCTACCGGCGCCCCACCGCAACTCAGACCGCAGAGCTAAGGGACAGAGAAATAGTCTGGTAGAGCACACGTTTTGCGCTAGAGTCGTCGGGTCGCCGCTGAGGCTCGCCGATCCCAACAAGAACGGCCGCCGGGCGGATTAACCCAATCTGCTGCCCCCCAAGAAATCCACGCATGAACCTTCGTACACTGCGCCCCTGTGGCCTCGCTCTAGCCCTGTTGGGAAGCCTGCTGATGGCCCATGGCCAGAATCCGCCCGGTTTCAAGGACCTTGCGCTGGGGGACTCCGCTCCAGATTTCAAACTGCCCGGCGTAGATGACAAAATCCTCTCGCTGGCCGACTTTAAGGACGCCAAATTTCTCGCCGTCGTGTTTACCTCCAACCACTGCCCGGTGTCTCACGCCGCTGAACCGCGCCTAATTAAAATCTATCAGGAATACAAGGATCGCGGCCTGGCCGTCGTCGCTATTAACCCGAACCACCCCGATGGCTTGCGGCCCGACGAGTTGGGCTATTCCAAATACGGCGACAGTTTTGCGGAGATGAAACTCTATGCCAAGGACGAGGGGTTTCCATTTCCGTTTCTTTATGACGGGGAGACCCAAGCGGTGGCGCTGGCCTACGGTTGCCTGGCCACGCCGCATGTCTTCCTGTTCGACCACGAGCGCAAACTCCGCTACAAAGGCTGGATCGATGACTGCCGCTTCCCCGGCAATGATCATGTGACCCGGCCAGACTTCCGCAATGCGGTCGCCGCGCTGGTCGCCGGCCAACCTGTACCGGTGGCCGCCACCGGCCCGATCGGTTGCTCAACAAAGTGGCGTCTGAAAAAAACCGAGGTCGCCAGAGACGATGAGAAGTGGGCCTCGCTGCCGGTGTCCATCGAACTGATCGATGCTGCCGGGGTGGCCAAACTGCGTGCCAACCCGACTTCCAAGTACCGCCTCATCAACGTCTGGTCAACCAGCTGCGCTCCCTGCGTAGAGGAGTTTCCGGTGCTCGTCAGAGTGGCCCGCCGCATGGGCATGCGCCCCTTCGAGTTGATCACTCTCTCCACCGACCTGCCCAAGGACAAGAGCAAGGCGGAAGACTTCTTGCGAAATCATCACGCCGGCCTCCCCAAGCACCTCAATGACAGCCTCGCCAACGAAGGCCGCAAAACGAACAACTACCTGTGCACCGAGCCCAGCGCTGATGCCCTCATCAAGGCGCTCGACCCGGCGTGGGCCGGCCCCGAACCCCACACGATCCTGGTGGCTCCCGGCGGCACCATCGCTTTCCGCCATACCGGCAAACTCAGCGAAGCGGACTTAGTCGAAAAAATCATCACCGTGCTCACCCCGTACGCTCAGCCGTAGCACGCCAGCCGCGCCCCCAGCTGCCTAGCAATGGCTGGACGATCGGACTAGGGGACAGATAAATGGTCCTCGTACTTTCGGTTTTCCTGATAATCTCCTCATCCTAGGCTTGCGCCAGTGGCCACGGCGCCTCATGCTTGGCCGCGCCATGACCCACGACCCGGACCAGCATGCCTCGCTAGGGGCGATGTATTCGGACTATTTCCTCGATTACGCCAGCTACGTGATTTTGGAGAGGGCAGTGCCGCATCTGCTCGACGGGCTCAAGCCGGTGCAGCGGCGCATCCTCCACTCGCTGGACGAATTGGATGACGGCCGCTACAACAAGGTGGCCAACGTGGTGGGCAACACGATGAAGTACCACCCGCATGGCGATCAATCCATCGGCGATGCGATGGTGCAACTCGGCCAAAAGGACCTGCTCATCGATACTCAGGGCAACTGGGGCAACACGCTCACCGGCGACGGCGCTGCCGCCCCGCGCTACATCGAAGCGCGCCTGACAAAATTTGCGCTGGAGGTGCTGTTCAATCCGAAGACGACGCAGTGGGTTCCCAGCTACGATGGCCGCAACAAGGAACCGCTGACCCTGCCGGTGAAGTTTCCGCTGCTGCTGGCGCAGGGCGTGGAAGGCATCGCGGTGGGCCTGGCCTGCAAGATATTGCCGCACAACTTCAACGAGCTTATCGCCGCCTCCATCGCCGTGCTGCGCGACGAACCCTTCTCCTTGCTGCCCGACTTCCCCACCGCCGGCATCATGGATGCCAGCGAGTACCGCGACGGCTTGCGCGGCGGTAAAATCCGCATCCGGGCACGCATCGCCACCGATAAAAAAGGCCTGCTGCGCATCACCGAAATCCCCTTCGGCACCACCACCGGCGCGCTCATGGAGTCGGTCGTCGCTGCCGCCGACAAAGGCAAAATCAAAATTGCCAAAATTGAGGACAACACGGCCGCGCACGCCGACATCCTGGTGTATCTGCCGCCCGGAGCAGACCCCGACACCTCGCGCGACGCTCTGTACGCCTTCACCGATTGCGAGCTATCGATTTCTCCCAACGCCTGCGTGATAGCCGATGGCAAACCGCAGTTTCTCGGGGTCTCCGAGATTCTGCGCCGTTCCACCCACCGGACCCGCGATCTGCTCCAACGCGAACTGGAAATTAAACTCGCCGAACTCGACGAAAAATGGCACTTCAGCTCGCTGGAGAAAATTTTCATCGAAAAACGTATCTACCGCGATATCGAGGAATGCGAAACTTGGGAGGCCGTGCTCAAGGCTATCGACGACGGCCTCAGCCCCTACAAAAAACTCCTCAAACGCGAGGTCGCGACCGAGGATCTGAGCCGACTCACGGAGATCAAGATCAAGCGCATCTCCAAGTTCGATGCCTTCAAGGCCGACGAGGAAATCCGCAGCCTCGAAAAGACCATCGAGGAAACTGCCAAAAATCTGCGCAATCTAACCCGTTTCGCAATCCGCTGGTTCGAGGAGCTCGGCAAGAAATACGGGGCCGAACGCGAGCGCCGCACCGAGATTGCCGGCTTCGAGCGGGTGGACCGCATGCAGGTGGTCGCCGCCACCGAAACCCTCTATCTCGACGCCAAAAACGGCTTCGCTGGCTACGGCCTCAAAAAAGAGGAGCCGGTTGAGAAATGTTCCACGATCGATGATATCATCACGTTCACCCAGGATGGTAAAATGCGGGTACTCAAAGTCGCCGACAAAGTATTTGTCGGCCAACGTCCGCTGCGCGTCGCCATCTTCCGCAAGGACGAGGACCTGATCTATTCGATGATCTTCCGCGACGGCCGCGACGGCCCCATCCTCGCCAAACGCTTCACCGTCGGCGGCATCACCCGCGACAAGGAATACGATCTAACGAAAGGCAAACCCGGCACCCGCGTGTTGTACTTTGCAGTGCACAAGACCAATGAGGAAAGCTCGGCCCAGATGCTGCTCATCCACCTCAAGTCCGCCCTGCGCATGCGCAACCTCATTCGCCCGCTGCACTTCGCCGAGTTCGGCATCAAGAGTCGCTCCAGTGGCGGCAACCTTGTCACCAAACACGGCATCGAAAAAATCCTCCGCGCTCCCAAGGACTATGATCCGGCCGCCGGGGCATGAGCCGGCCACCGCAGTGGCCCGCTGTTGCGCCGGTCATTTCGCGCGGGGTCCCGCCGCCAAAGTGAGCAGGCTGGCGATGTGTTTGTCCCGATGCAACACGGTGGCACGATGGCGCATGGCGCAGGCCACGATCAAAACATCTGCTAGCGGACCGTTCAACCCGTTGAGCACTGCGGCACGGTTGAGATCGGAGGCATGGTTCCAAGCCGCAGGATCCATCTCCAAGGACAAACACAGCCCGCGCATTTCCAGCAACGCCGCCTCTTCCATTTTGCCGCGCACGCCGCTCCACAGCTCCACCCACACCACTGGACAGATCGCCGCGTACCCCTCCCGGATGGCCTTTTCCAACTCCGGAGCGTTCCCCGGTGGTTGCCGCAGGAAATCGAGCCATAGCGAAGTGTCAACCAACGCAATCATTGCGGGTGATGCCATTTGGCTCTCAGCAGTTCATCGCGCTCAGGATCGGCGGCTTCAATTTCGTCATTCGTCGAAAAGCCGGGAAAACTGCCAGCCAACTTCAGAAATGCGTCCACCCGTCGCCGCCGGTTGAATTCCTCAAGCGCCATCACCACCGCCTCCCGCTTGGTCTTTGCGCCCGTGAACCGCATGGCATCCGCCAGGGCGTTCTCGGGAATATTAATCGTCGTCTTCATGGAATCCATTTTAGCATGTTTACGGAATCCTTCAAGAGCAAATCCCTACTCTCTCCTATGAAAATTCTTCAACAATTTCCGCGCCGTCCATGGCTCCGCGTGCTGCTATTGCTCGCGGTGTGCTGGGCGCTGGCATTCCTCGGGCCGCTTTCCTATCTGGTGTTAGTGGCCGTGCCGCTCGCGCTATGGCGTGCCTGGCGCCAGCGTGCCCGGTTGGCCCTCGTGCTGCTGTTAGTCCTGAACCCGGCGAGCGGATTTTTCATTGCCGGGGTGGCGGCCTATGTGGATGGCGCGCCGGTTCTGTGTTTGCCCAACTTACCCGATCTGGAATCCTACAACCCCGATTCAGTCAATCGTTGCCCCCGCGGCGTGGGCTCCTGTTTGCTGCAGGGAAGCGAATGGCTCACCCTGCATGCTTTTAACGCCGCAGTTCGGCTCATATGCTATGGCTTCGGCCCCCCGGCATTAGCATACACCGGGCCTTATCCAACCAAGCACGAGGCGCTGGAACTGATGGCGAAGGCCCTGCTCACTCCCGTGGATTCATTCCTCCAAGGCCGGGTGCTGGCGGATGGAAAAATGGTCAAATTGCGCCCGGCAGTGGCCAGCGGTCTGGCTGGCTTGGTGGGTTTGCAAGACGATGCCACCACCCCGGTCCATGCCTGCATCTATCAAGACCGCTGCGTGATCCTCAGGCTTTCCCGGCGCTCCGCTGCTGCGGCTTCGGCGGAGGACTTTGCCACGGATATCCTCGTGCTCATCGACCGCTCCACTCAGCGGCCGTTCGCCTACTATCCGATTGCTGGCACCACCCTGCCGCGAGTGCCACCGGTGACCTATCTGGAGTAAGACACAAGACTAGCGAGGCGGGGCCTAAGACCGAGCGAAACGCGAAGAGAATTGATGATTGCCGATTGATGATGGTTGATTTGTGATGTGAGCTTGAAGCAAGCGTCCGCGCCAAGCAAGCTCACTTCAACAATCCAAAATCAACATTCATCAATCGTCAATCAATTCGAAGATGGCGGCAGTTCAAAAACTTGACTCATTCGCAACAAGTTTGGGTTTTCAAGGACTCTAGAGAAGAGGGCGCAGCGCTTCTTCATCTGCTCTTGTCTTGTGTCTTCCAGTCTTGTGTCTCTACCTTAATAAATTCCAGCCGCTGACCAAGGCCTTGAGGCCGGCCATTTCGATCGACGGATCCACCCCGGCACCCCACAACAGGCGCCCGTCATCGTGCTGAAGCTGGACGTAGGCGGCGGCGCTCGCATCCGAGCCACCCTGTACCGCGTGCGAGCGGTAATCCGTAACCTTGAAATCTTTCATTCCGATCGCCTCAAGGGCTTGCACAAAGGCGTTGATCGGGCCGTTGCCTAAGCCTTCGATGCGCAGCTCCTCGCCGCGCAGTAAGATGAGCGCTTTGCATTGGACCCGCCCGCGCTCGGTCGTGTGGTGGATCAATTCGTAATCCGTCACGTCCAACGGGCTGGTTAGATTGACAAATTCCCGGAAAAACGCCGCGCGGATTTCATCGGCCGAGAGTTCGCGGCCGAGGTGGTCGGCCAAATCATAGATGCGCTTGCCCACTTGCGGGTGCATCGTCTTGGGTAGCTCAAACCCGTGCTCGCGGTCCAGCACGTAGGCAACCCCGCCCTTGCCGGACTGCGAATTGATCCGGATGATCGCTTCGTACGAGCGCCCGATGTCTTGTGGATCTATCGTCAGATACGGCACCTCCCACGCCACCGGGCCGGCCTTGAGCGCCGCGGCACGCAGGTCCAGCCCCTTTTTGATCGCGTCCTGATGCGAACCGGAAAACGCCGTGAACACCAGCTCGCCCGCATACGGCTGGCGCTCCGGCACCGCTAGCCGCGTCACCCGCTCGTACACCGTGCGAATCGCTTGCAAATCTGAAAAATCCAGACCGGTTGGTATGCCGTGACTATTGAGGTTGAGGGCGAGGGTGACGATGTCGAGATTGCCGGTGCGTTCGCCGTTGCCGAAGAGGGTGCCTTCGACGCGGTCGGCGCCGGCCATCAGGCCCAATTCGGTGGCGGCGACGCCGGTGCCGCGGTCATTGTGGGTGTGGAGGGAGACGAGGATTGAGTCGCGCCGGGCGAGGTGGCGGCCCATCCATTCGATCATGTCGGCATGGACGTTGGGGGTGGTCCACTGGACGGTGTCGGGCAGGTTGATGATCATTTTTCGCTGCGGGGTGGGTTGCCAGACGTCGATGACGCCGTTGCAGCACTCGAGGGCGAAATCCAGCTCGGTATCGGAAAATGACTCGGGCGAATACTGCAAGACCACCTCGGTATCGGGTACGCTGGGCACCAAGGCCTTAACCAATTCGGTCCCCTCGATGGCGAGGCGTTTGATATCCTCGCGCGAGGCGTTGCCGAAGGTGATCCGGCGTTGCAGTGGCGAGGTGGAGTTATAGATATGCACGATGGCGCGTTTGGCGCCGGCGATCGCCTCGAAGCTGCGGCGGATCAGGTGCTCGCGGGTTTGTACCAACACCTGCACCGTGACGTCATCGGGAATGCGCCCCTCGTCGATCAAGCGCCGCAGAAAGTTGAATTCGGTCTCTGCAGCGGAGGGAAAACCCACCTCAATCTGCTTGAATCCCACCCGCACCAGTAAATCGAAAAACTCGAGTTTTTCCTCGACCGACATCGGTTGAGGCAGGGCTTGGTTGCCATCGCGCAAATCCACTGAGCACCACTCCGGGGCCTGCGTCAGCGTACGGTCAGGCCACTTGCGATCGGGCAGCAGAACTGCGGGAAACGGGCGGTATTTGGCGAGGGAGGATGGGTGCATGGGAAGAAAATATAGACACAAGACAACAAGACACAAGACGCAAGACACACGACACAAGACAACAAGACGCAAGACGCAAGCCCAGAACCCGGGGCAAGTATGGAGCAGGCAGTAACTTAAAGTCTAGCGAGGCGGTGCCTCAGACCAGGCGAGAGGTGAAGAACTTGGCTCATTGGCAATGACTTTGGGCTCTCAAGGACTCCAGGACACGACAGGGCAAAAGTGAAAAACTGGTGGTTGATAACTCTTTGAGAATGAACGTGTTAATTCAAGTTGCTCAGGAGGCAGAAGCCAAGAGCAGAGTCCTTGGACGGAGACTTCTTGTTCCAGTCTTCTGTCTGCTTTGCATGATCGCCACATTGGCGAAGACACGACAATAAAGTCGTGGCTCCTCAGCGCATGGCGCTTCTTATTCCTGTCTTCTGTCTTCTGTCTTGTCGTCTTCTGTCTTGTAGTCTTGTAGTCTTGGGTCTCTATCGCGTCACCCCGCGTTGGGATGATTCGATGAATTGGATGAGGTCGGCCACTTGCGGGTTAGCTGCGGTGTGGGTGGCCTTGAGTGAGCTCAGCGCCAGGGCCAGGTTGCCGTCCTTTTTGAGGAAGAGTTTTTTGTAGGCGCTCTTGAGGGCGCGGATGTCATCTTCCGCAAAGCCGCGGCGCTGCAGGCCGATGAGGTTGAGCCCGCGGGTTAGGGCTGGATTGCCATCTGCGATCATGAAGGGCGGCACGTCCTGATGGATCTTGGTGCAGCCGCCGATGATCGCGTGGCGACCGATGCGGCAGAATTGATGGACTCCGGCAAAGCCCGACAAGATGGCATAATCGTCCACGGTGACGTGGCCGCCGAGGGTGGCGTTGTTGGATAGGATCAGGTGATTGCCGAGTTGACAGTCATGGGCGACGTGGGCGTTGCAGAGGAAATAATTATGCGAGCCGATGCGGGTGGGGGCCTCCGCGGTGGTGCCGCGATGGACGGTGCAGTGTTCGCGGAACACGTTGTGGTCGCCGATCTCCAGAAACGTCGGCTCACCTAAGTGTTTGAGGTCTTGGGTCTTGCCTCCGATGAGGGTGAACGGAAAAAACTCGTTGGCGCGGCCGATGCTGGCATTGCCTTCAATCACCACATGCGAGTGCAGCACGCAATCCTCGCCCAAGACGACCTCTGGGCCGATAATGCAATAAGGTCCGACCCGGACGCTTGGTGCAAGCGTGGCGGATGGCGAAACGATGGCAGTGGGGTGGATCACGCAGCAATCAAGCCGCAATCCGGCCGCCGTGACGAGGCTTTTTTGATGCCATTGCGCCCGTCCAAGCGGTGTAGCTGGATGCATGGCGGTACATGCGGGCGCTTTAGCCCGAATAACTTGCAGATTTACCGCTGAGTCGCAAAGGACGCAAAGGGGCGCAAAAGGGAACAGGATATCGAGAAAAAGCCAGTCTTGCTCCGCGTCCCTTTGCGGCTTTGCGGTGAGGCTTTTTTTCTCAGGCGGAGCGTTCGTTGGCGGCGGGTTTGCGGATTTTGGGCGGGCCTGGTGGTTTGTTGGGGATGACTTTTTCGAGGGCGGCGGCGGGGATCCAGCCGCGGGTCTTGCTGGCGAAGGCGACGTAGGCCCACTCGCCGCTGACTTGCACGAGTTCACACAGCGAGCCGGGCGGCGCGTCGATGACTTCCGGGGAGCTGCGGGTGGCATCGGCGTGGACGATAATCTTATCGGCGATGATGACGGCTTGGTCGGCGACAGACACAAACTCGGCATCGTCTGGATAATAGTAGCAACCCAGAACCCCTAGTGTGGCGAGTAGGGGAGCCAGCACCAGGACGCCAATGGCGGCGATACGGATAGGCGCGGCGTTGCGGGTGGCGGGAAATACCAGCACGGCGAGTACGCATAGCCAGACGCCAGTCCACGCGCCGGCCTGCCAAAGATGGATAGGCAGGCGGGCTAGAGCGTATTGATAGTCGGGGCGTTGGACGGTGAGCGCGCCGCATTTGCGTTCTATGAAGCGGAGGTTTTGGCGGGACTCGGCATGGCCGGGATCGCGGGCGATGGCGCGTCGGTAATACAGCGCGGCATAGCCTGGCGAGCCGAGTCGGTAACAGGCATTGCCGATGTTGTAGAGGATGGCGGGCGAGAGTCGGGCATAATCGCCGGTGGCGAGCCAGAGCTTGATCGCGTCCTCGTAATTGGCCGAATCATAGGCGGCGAGGGCTGGGTTGGCGCGGATGTCCCGGTCGCCGGCGCCCTCTGCCGCATGGGCTACGGACGGCGCGGCAAACAGGGTGGTGGCTGCGAGTAGCAGCGTGGCGGTGATCGCCTTGCGCAGATGTTTGAGAATTTCACGGCGCCGCTTGCCAAGACGCGTCGCAGGTGGTTCGGCGAGGAAGCAGTGGGCGTCGCGATCGGCGAGAATGGCTAGCAGTTCGGGGCTGGGCTGGCCGCCGAGCCAGCGCTCAATGAAGGCACCGGCCTGTTTGAGAAACCGCGTGTCGTCATCGGCCGGAGTGCGGGCGAGCTCATTCAAGGCCCGTAATTCCACGGCTTTGAGCGGGTTTTGGCGCAGCCGTGGTGCCAGGCGCAGCCACAGCGCCTTGGCGATCAGGCAGCAGGCGAGCAATCCGCCAACGGCGTGTCCGAGCCAAGGCGGCAGCGCGGGCTGGGCTGGGATGAGTGTCTGGGCTGGGCGCAGGACGGCGAGAATATCGGTCATGCGTTCAACGGGGACGGGCAGGGCCTGGGGCGGGCCGCTTGGCAGGACTGTGGCGGTGGCGGCGGTGGTAGACGACAGGATTTTCAAGTGAATGGACTCGGTGGTGACGCTGCGGTAGCGTTTTAATATCGGATCGAAGTAAACCAATTGAAACGGCGGGATGGTCGTTTGCAGGTCGAGGGGCTTGATCAATTGTTGAAAAATAACCGTGCCGGAGAGTCGTCGGCGCTCGTCACCCCGCTGGGTCGCGGTGGCCTCGTAGATTTTCCATCCTTTCGGCTGCTGGAGGTGTGGCGGGCGCATGGTGTCGAGGTTGCCGCTGCCGGTGACGATGAGGTCCACCGAGATGGGGTCGCCTTCGTGCACTTCCGTTTCGCTGGTGTTGGCACGCAGCGTGAAACTGCCGATGGCGTTGTCGAATCCCGTGGGGGCTCCCGACGGCAGTGGCGTGGTTTCAAATTCAAGTTTGGAAATGTCGAGGAACGTTTCCTCGGTGACGCGTTGCAGGAAGCCATCGACGATGAGTTGGGTGGAGGTGAGGCGCACTTTCGCGGGACCGATGCCAACCTTGCCGCTGCGGGTGGGAGTGAGGGTGCTGGGGTAGGCGAGGGTCGCATAGGGCCGGCCTAACACATTGATCTGGCCTTTGGTGGAGCTGGGTTCGAGGCGCCAGCAGGCGACCCCGTCGAGCTGAAACTCGGGAATGCCCCAATCTTCCACGGTCAGGGCAAAATCTTTGGGGACGAAAATCTTTATCTCGGTGGGGATTGTTTCGCCCTCGTACGGGTGGTCCTTGAGGATGTGGAATCCGGCGGCGTAGCGCAGGGTGTGACCGCCCACGGTGGCCTCGTGCCATTGGAGTTCATCTGGAGCGAAAACGACAAATTCAATGGGTTCGGTGCGCGACTTGAGCCCGTTGATGACCATCTCGATCGCCGGGATGGTGTGGCGTCCCACCGTGTAGCTCTCGACCGCGTACTGATAGAAATACTCGATCCGGCGGCCGGGCATTTGCCGTGGGATGGCGGAGGGTTCGGTGGCGCGGATGGTCACGTCCTGAGTGTTAGGGATGGCCGGCATGGCGTCTGGCGGGCGGCCGGGCAGGCTGATTTCGAGGAATGCCTGTTCACCTCGGGCAAGGTGGCGGGTGCTGAGTTGCGCCGAGATCTGGCCGCTTGCGGGGTAGGCGAGGCAGAGGACAAGGGTGGCGAGCGTGGCAAGCTGTGGGTGGCGGGAGGTCATGAGGTTACCAATCCTGTTCCGGGTTGTTATATTCGATGCGGCCGGAGCGCAACGGCCCCTTTTCCAAATCGGCGTTCTCACCCAGAATTCGCCGGGCGCGTTCTTCGGGGGATTCGTCGGGTTTGGGCGCTGGGTGGTCGCCGGCTTGCGGGTCGCTATCCTTGGGCGGGGCGTTTTTGGTCGGATCCTCGCCAGGGTTGGCTTTGGGTTGTTGGCCTTTATCGCCCTGGGTGCCGGGATCCTTGGGCGGATTCTTATCCCCGGGCTTGGGCTGCTCACCCGGCCGGGGTGGCTCATCCTCGCCGGAGTCGCCAGGGGTGCCGGGATCCGGGCCGGGTTGGGGCTGCGGGATGGCCTGGTTGGTTTGCTCGTGCTCCTTGGTCACCAATTCACGCAGCCGCTTCAGATAGATGAGGGTGGTTTGCCGGTTGTGGCGGAGGTTATTATTGTTAGGATCGTGGGCCAGGGCGGAGTCGTCGTGTTGGATCGAGTCGGCCCAATTGATGATGAGCGATTCGAGGGCGGGCACGCCCGGGGTGTCGCTGTCTGCGGAGGCGTCGGCCTTGCTGACTTGGGCTAGGCGGGCCTTGACCAAGGCGTCGAAGCTAGCCAGATCGGGGAGGTGGTTCGTATCGCTGGGATAGGTAGAGTCGGCGAGGGTGAGCCAGCCGAGTTGGAAGAGGCTGTTGGCGATGCCGAAGTGGGCGCTGGCCAGTACGCGCGAATCGTGGCTGAGCAGCGCGGCACTGAAAGCCTCACAGGCACCGGTGAAATCCTTGGCGCGATAGGCGGCGCTGCCTTCGCTGAGGTGGTAACGGGCCGCGTGCTCCGGCAAGCGGGCGGTTTCAGCGAGTTGGTGGAAGGCGTCGCGGGCGGGTAGGTAGTGGCCTGCGGCGAGGGCTTGGGTGGCGGTGGCAGTTGCATCGGCGCGGGCGCCGGTGGAGCTGGCAATCATAGCGAGGGCCAGCAGGGATGCGGGTTTGAGGCCGCGCCAGCGGGTGCCGGCGATGATCGCGACGATGAGGAAGAGAATGGCCGGGAGCAGCAGCCATTGATAGAACTCGATAGCCACGCGGCGTTCGCGACCGCGCATTTCGAAGGCATCCATATCCTTGGCGGCCAGACTGACCATCGCCGCAATGTCGGTGCCGCCGCCGGCTTGGGCGTAGCGGCCGTTGGTGTCATTGGCGAGTTTTCGCAGCACCTCGGGTTGGAGTCGGCTAAGCACGATCTTGCCCTTGGGGTCCACCATGTTAGTGTTAGATGAATCCGGGTTGGGCACGTAGCCGCCGTCTTCACTGCCTACGCCGATGGCAAAGATATAGACGCCGGATTTTTTCGCCTCGGCGATGGCAGGGCCGAGGGACCCCTCGTGTTTTTCGCCGTCGCTCAAGATGATGAGTGCATTGTTTTTCTGGCCGGTCTCCCTGAGGGTGGTAGTAGCTAGGCGAAGCGCCGAACTAAGGTTAGAACCACCGAGCGGCACCCAGGTTTCATCGACTTGTTCGACGGTTTCACGCACTGCCCCGTGATCGATGGTCAGTGGCGCAAACAAGTGGGCGCTGCCGGCAAAGCCCAAAAGTCCGATGCGTTCGTTAGGCATGGCTTCCAGCAATTCATAGATGACCACCTTGGCTTGGGCTAGGCGGTCGGGTTTGACGTCCTTGACGCGCATGCTGCGGGACAGGTCGAGGGCGATGAGGACGTTGCGGCCGATAGTTTTTTCGGTGTGGGTGGCGGTATCGCCCTGGGGTCTGGCGAGGGCGATGAGGAGGGCGGCGGCGGCAGCTCCCAGAAAGATAATGGCCAGCCAGCGTGGCAGCGGGCTGGAGCGGCGCAACAGGATTTGGCGCAGGCGGGGAGCGACAAAGGCATGCCATTGTTTGCGGCGCAGGCGGGCCACCAGCAGCGTGGTGATTGCCAGTAAGGGCAGCAGGACCAGTAGCACCAGCCAGTAGGGATCGGCAAAATGCATGGGTGTCAGGGGGCGGGTGGGGGATTGAGGGCAAGAGAGAAGGCGGCGGCTAGGCTGGCCAACACCGCCAACCCAAGCAACCACGGAAATAGCTCGATGTCATCCACCACGGGGTGGCTTTGCGCAACAGATTTTTCCAGTTGGTCGATGGTGCGAAAAGATGACTCGAGGGTTTCGAGTTGTTGGGCCCAGAAATGTTCGCCGCCGGTGAGGCGGGAGATTTCGTTGAGCGTGGGCATGTCGAATTCCTGGCGCGGGAAGGATTGAATGCTGCCGGGAACGCGCCCTTCCTCGGTGCCGATGGCCACGGTGTAAATTTTTATGCCGAGGGTTTTGGCATGGGCCGCGGCCTCCAGCGGCGAAATCTTGCCGGAATTGCTCGCCCCGTCGGTCACTAGCACGATGATTTTGCTTTTCGATTGGCGGGAATCCAGGCGTAGGGCGGCAGCGGCGATGGCCGAACCGATCGCGGTTCCGCTTTCCTTGACGGTGCCGCGGTTGCCGGAGTCATTGAGGCGAAGACCCTTGAGGCTGTTGCGCAACCAGGCGTGGTCTAGCGTGATGGGACTAGCCGATACCGGTCGCCCGGCGAAAGCCACTAGCCCGATGCGGTCATCCGGCCGACGGCTGATGAATTCATCGATCACCCGTTTGGCGGCATCGATGCGGTTGATCGTCCCGCCTTGGTAGATAAAATCATCGATGGCCATCGATAGCGAACAATCGAAGGTAATCATGATATCGATACCGCTGGCGTTGCGGCTTTGGTACGCGTCGCGCCATACCGGTCGGGCCATCCCCAATATCGCCGCGAACAGCGCGAGGCTGGCGAGCGGCACTCCAAAATGCCAGGCCCCTTGGCGCACCCGCTGGCCCAGACTCACCAGAATGGATAGATTCGGGAAGCTCACCGCGGCGGCAGCCCCGCGGCCGCGAAGCAACACCATGAGCATGAGGGCCGGCAACAGCAGCAGCAGCCAACCCGGCTGGGCAAAGTGGAAATGGTGGAGCTGCGCGGCCATGTCAGTTGCGGAAGCCGCGGTGCAGGGTTTCTAGCAATTCTCGTGCATCGCCAACCACTGCGGCGGCCTCGCTAGCTGGGCCTGCCGGGGCGTACTTGCAGGCGGCGAGTCGGGCAAAGCCAGCGGTGCAGGCAGCGCGCGCCGATTCGGATAGGGCGTGCAAGGCGTCGTTGCGGGCGATGAATTGCTCGTGGGTTTCAAACAGGGCGGGGTCATCCGCGGCAAGCGATAGATAGCGGCGGAGGATCAGCGACGTCTGCACGGCGGCGCTGTGGCCTTCCGCCGCCGTGATCCGCCGGAGGGCGGCGACGGCTTCCTTGTAGGCGTGGTTGCGGCGGGAGCGGGGGGTGGTTTGGCTGCTGCGGCGGCGCTGCCAGCGGATGCAGCAGACGACCAGCACGAGCAGCGCCAGCACGGTGGCGGCGGGCCAGGCCGCTTGCGAAAAATCGCGCGGCAACAAGGCCTCCGGGGCGGCCGGTTCCTTGAGTTCAAAGGTGGGTGAGGGTTCAGCCATGACTTGTGTGTTAGTCCTGCAACGGGACTGCGCGATGAGGAGCCGCCACATTTGGAGCCGCCACATTTGGAGCCGCCACATTTTGTGGTGGTTGCGGAAGCGCGGCCCATGAACAAGTGCCGATGGCTCGCTTCATGGTCAGTCCTTCCGCCCGACGACAGTAAGGTCGTCGCTCCCTAACGGGTGGCGGAGTCATGTTTCCCGGGAGCATCATTCTTCGTTTCAGTTTTCAGCGTTTCAGTTTTTGGCCCTCAGTGCCGGCGCCGGCCATGGCGTTTGAGGAGTTGGTGGAGGGCGGGCAGCGGATCGGCGGTGGTACTCAGATGGGTGGTATCGATGGCGTGTTTTTTAAAGATCGAGGCGACCCCCTCGTCGTGGCGCCGCGCGAGCTTTTCGTAGCTCATGCGGAGGTTGGCGTTGGAGGTATTGACGAGGGTTTCCAAACCGGTTTCCGGATCGACCATGACCACCTTGCCGGCTGCGGGCAAGGCGGCTTCGAGGGGGTCGCTCACTTGCAGGGCGAGTGTTTCGTGCTTGCGGGCGAGCTTGCCTAGCGGCAGGTCCAGCGGGTCGGAGTGAAAGTCTGACAGCAGAAATACCAGAGCGCGGCGGCGCAGGCTGCGCATCAGAAAATCACAGGCTTCCTTGATAGAGGTGCCGGGGCGCGCCGGCTTGGTGGTTAGAATCTCGCGCACCAAGCGCAGCACGTGGCGGGTGCCCTTGGCCGGCGGCACAAACAGCAGCGGCACGTCGGCAAAGACGAGTAGGCCCACTTTGTCGCCGTTTTGGAGGGCGCTGAAACCGAGGATGGCGGCAGCTTCGGCGGCCACCTCGCGTTTGCTGCGGGAGTGGCTGCCGTAGTCGATAGATCCGGAGATGTCGACGGCGAGGATGACCACCAACTCGCGCGCCTCGCGGAATTTCCGCACGTATGCTTGGTTCATGCGGGCGGTGACGTTCCAATCGATGAAGCGCACTTCGTCGCCGTGCTGGTATTCGCGGAAGTCATCGAAATCGAGGCCCTGGCCGCGGAACGATGATAGATACTCACCGGAAAACGATTCGCGCACCAAGCGCCGGGCCTTGAGCTCGAGCTTGCGCACGCGGGCCATTATTTCCTCGATCTGATCTTCCGAGAGCATGGGGTAAAGGAGATTTGAGATCTCAAATTTGAAATTTCAAATCCATCAGGGCACCGGCACTTTGCTGAGGATGCGGGTGATGATCGTGTCGGTGGTGATTTCCTCGGCCTCCGCCTCGTAGGTGAGCAAGATGCGGTGGCGCAACACATCGTGGGCCATGTCCTTGACGTCTTGCGGGGTGACAAATGCGCGGCCTTGCATGAAAGCCCTGGCGCGGGCGGTGAGTGCCAGATTGATCGTGCCGCGGGGTGAGGCTCCGGCGCGGATGAGGTTTTTGAGCGGCGCATCCACCTTGGCGGGGAAGCGGGTGAGGTGGATCAATTGCACGATGTATTGGCGCACCGCCGGATCGATGTACACGTGATTGACCAGTTCGCGCGAGGTGGCCACCTGCGCCGGGGTGGCAACGTTTCTCGTCTGATAGGGCGGGGCCGAGGTGGCCATCCGGTCGAGGATCGTGAGTTCCTCATCCTTGCTAGGGTAGCCGACGCTCACTTTGAGCAGGAAGCGGTCGAGCTGGGCTTCCGGGAGTTGATAGGTGCCTTCCTGGTCGATCGGGTTCTGGGTGGCAAGCACCAGAAACGGTTGGGGCAGAGGATACGAGCGGTCGCCGAGGGTCACCTGGCGCTCTTGCATCGCCTCTAACAAGGCGCTCTGGACTTTGGCCGGGGCGCGGTTGATTTCGTCGGCGAGAATCAGGTTGTTGAAAATCGGCCCGAGTTTGGGCTCGAATCGGGTGCCCTGCGGATGATAGACCATGGTCCCCACCAAGTCGGCGGGCAACAGGTCCGGGGTGAATTGGAAACGCGCAAAACTGGCGTCCAGCGACCCGGAAAGCGCCTTGACGGCGAGGGTTTTGGCTAGGCCAGGCACCCCTTCCAGCAGAATGTGGCCATTGCACAGCAGCCCGATGAGCAGGCGGTCCACCAGCTCGGCTTGGCCGACGAGCACGCGGCCCATTTCGGCTTTCACATCCTGAATCCAGCCGCTGGTGGCGGCGATGTCTTGTTGCAAGGTCTCGGTGGTCATCGGGGTGGCTGCTGCCAGTCTGACATGAGATCCGCGCAGTGCAACCGCCAAAGCGCGCAGACAAAGGGTCTTGGAGATCAGCCCCGAAATTGCCATCGACGCCACGCGCCTATCTGCATGGGGCCACAAGGATCCGGGTGACCAAATCGTGGTCGTCACCGCGCGCCTGCACGGTCTCAAGGTGCTCACCTCCGACTCGAAGATTCTGAATTACCCACACGTCGGCAGTGTCGCCTCCCGCAAGGTTTGAAAAGGGTTAAACCTAGCAAGGAAAATGGAAAGAGTTGTAGCGACGTTTTTCAACCACAGATTGCCGCCTCAGCCCTTGGCCGGGTAGCGGTAGTGCCCCAAAATTTGATAGTCAAACAGCGCGTTCTCCCATTTGACGTTGGTGTCGAGGTGATGGACGACCCACGGCTGGGCAGTGTTGCCATCCGGGCCTGGGACGACGATGCCGATGTGGGCCTCGGCCGAGTGATTGCCCACCAGCGCCCAGACGACGATATCGCCGGGCTGATAATCAGCGGCATTGCGGCTGCGCGTCAGTTCGGTGCCCTTGCGGCTGAAAAAGCATTGCAGGTTGAAGGTGCGGCGATGATCCATATTTTTGTCCGGGGCGGTGACGCCGGGAAAAATCTGCGGATAGCGCTTGAAGTTTTTTTGCATGTCCTCGTGGACTTCCACTTGCAGGTCGATGCCGAGCTGGCGATAGCAGCGAATGATCACATCCTCCGCTTTGCCCTTGCCGGAAGGCACGTCGCCATTCGGATAGGGGAGGGTGTAGTAGGCGGATTCGTAGGCGATGGGTTTGAGCGAGTGGGCGAGCGCGGCGGCGGCCAAGCGTTCGCCAAAGCTGCTGGAGCGTTCCAGCGAGCTGATGAGCAGATGGGTTTGTTCCAGCGACGTGCCATTCTGGGCTGCCCGCAGGAATGGCAGCAGTGGGCGTCCAAACCAGAACGTAATGGCTGCGGCAATCACCAAAATAACCCAGCCACCAAAGAAATTCTGGCGCTTGGGCTTGTGCGGCCGGGGCCCGATGTATTCGAGCGTGCGGTAGAGGTCGGAACGTTTTTGCGCCATGAAGGTGGAGGGTGAAGCGAGCGGTGCGCGGCAATTGTCGCATACCCCGCCCGCTTTAGCCACAGCATAGCACCAAACCCCCGAAAAAACATTTTTTCGCAGGATGTCGGTGGGGCGCAAGCTGGGCATCCCGCGCACCCGCGCAGGCTGCTTCAGGCGGGTTGGCAGCGCAGGGTCTCGAGGTAGTCTTCCAGCGAGTTAAGGCAAGCGCGGCGGGTTTCCGCGCTGCGTGGCGCATTGGCGGTGATACTGACTCCGGCGATGAGGGCTACGAAAAAGGCCGCCTCGGCCGCCGGTTTGATCGAGCGGTGAATCTGGCCAGCGCTCTTGCCGCGTTCCAAGAGGTCGGCCACTGCCGCACGCCAGGCCGTGAAAATCCGCTCCAAACCCGCGCTTAACGGATGGTCGGGGGTCCCGCTCGCTGCAGCCAGCGCGCTGAGCGCGACGGTGGGGTCGCCGGGGGCCAGTTCGCTGAAACGCTGCCGACACAATTGCCTCAGGGTATCCAGCGAGTCGGCTTGCTCCAACGGACTGAGCCACAGACCGGCAATGGCTTGGGCGAGGCGCTCGTCTATCCAGGCTTGCGCCAAACCTCGCTTGTCGGGAAAATGATGGAACAACGCCCCTTTGGTCAGTCCCGCGCGGGTAACCACGCTGCCGAGCCCCGTTCCCGCATAGCCTAAGTTGGAAAACTCCTCGCCGGCGGCGTCCAAAAGTGCCGCCCGGGTGAGTAGGGGTTGTTTTTTGCGCTGGTTCACGCGGGAGAAATACCGGGCGGCAGGTATGATGTCAAGCCGATTCGCGGGGCTGGGGGATCAGAAGCCGTTGGCTAGGCGCGAGACGAGGGCCTCGGCGGCGCGTTCGAGGGCGTCGGGCAAGGCGTTATTGCGTGCGGTTTGGAGATCGGGATCGACGAAGAGCTGACTGGTGCCCGAGGACTCGCCGGTGATGAGGATGTGGCGAGGATTTTTGGCGTCGGTGAGGGACCACGCGAGAGTGACGGTATTGGTGAGTTCCTCAGGGTGGACGGTGTCGAGGCGCGAGCCGCGGATGGAGGAGTAGCTGATGTTTTTAATGCGTCCGCTGAGGATGGCGTCGGCGTGCTCACGGGTGGCGAGGTGAAAGGTGCCATCTTGGCTCAAGACGCTGGAGACGGCGGAGGTGGCGAGGACTTCGGCCTTGGGGTGCAGGGTATCGTTGGTGAACATCGGCAGGGCAATGGACTTGATGCGGGTGAGGGCCGCGGGCTTGGTGCTGCCGAGGTGGTAGCCGGCGCAAGAGGTGAGCAGCAACAGTGGCAGCAGCAACTTCATCCCGAAAACCGAAGTTTGACAAAACTCGATGATAGATGAACCACAGATTACACGGATTTTACGGATTAAATTAGGGGTCATCCGGGACTTCTGCGGTACTGCAAACCTGGAAAGAAAAATAGGAACCACCGATTTCACGGATAAAGAAAGACTTATGAATTTTATGGAATTCACCATTTGGAACAATCTGAATATTTGATAGATTGTGGTCATCTTTTTCATGTAATCCTCTTCTATCCGTGAAATCAGTGGTTAAAAAATCGCGGCAACCCCTTCCATCGCCCTTTTCAGGTTAAATGGTGAGAGAATCCCAATCCGTGGTTTCATGCTCGAAATGCAGATTTCAACCTCGGAGCTCGGCTTCATGCGCGGGGGGAGTGAAGCGGCGGCATCACTCGCCGAGCTCTTTGAGGCGGGCGCGTGAAGCCTCATGGAGGTGGCCGGAGGGGGCGCGTTTCAAGACATCGCGATAATAGACTTTGGCGGATTTGAACTGGTGGATTTTGTAGTAGTATTCGGCAATATTGAAGGAGCCTTGGAGTTCGCGGGAGCCTAGGTTGGCGAGGAGTTGGCGGGCTTCGGCGCTGCGGTGATGGCTGGGGTACTGCGTCAGGTAATCGTTGTACGCTTCACGTGCCAAATCCAGGGTGGCTTGATTGCGGTTGCCTCGGTTGGCGTCTTCGGTGAGCACCACGCCGACGCGAAAGAGTGCCTCAGGGGCCTCGCTGCAGTCGGGTTGGTCGCGCACGAGTTGGCGATAGGCCGCGATGGATTTGGCGACGTCGTGCTCGTCTTGATAGATCTGGCCGATGGTAAATTGCGCGCGGGCGGCGGTGGGGGTTTTGGGGGCGTTGTCGCGCACTTGGCCGAGCATCTCGGCGATTTTTTCGGTGGCGAGTCTGGAGTGGAGGCCGAGGAAGTTCTTTTTGATGCTGCCGTCAGCGGCGGCGTGGGCGATTTTGGCTTGGCTGGTGAGCGCGGCGGAGTAGAGGTTGCTGGCTTGAAAGCGGACCAGGAATTTTTGATAGGCTTCGAAGGCCTCGAGGCTTTGGTCGGATTGTTCGAGCAGCTGGGCCTGGCGGAAGCGGGCCTGCGGGGCGCAGGGAGCGAATGGGAAATCCGAGGCGGCCTGATCGTAGCGCTTGATGGCGCGTTTGGTGTGACCCGAGGCCTCGGCTTGCTTGGCCTGTTGAAACAGCGCTTCACCTTCCACGGACGCCTGGGGATTGTTGGCCGTCATGAGTGGCAAATCGGTGGAAGGACTGCAGGCAAGCATAAGCAGGCCGGCCGCGCCGCATAGCAAAGGAAAAATAAACCGCTGGGTCATGCCGCAGAGCATAGAGTAAAATGTGTCAGCGGGAAGCGTAAATTGAGGATTCGTGCGCAGCCGGATGGGAAGGGCGCGGCAAGATGGGGCTTTTCAGACGTGCCGGACTGACGCAAGCTCCGGCCGTGCGCGCCAGAATCATATGGATGGGAATAGGTGCCGCCGCAGTGATTGGCGGCGGTGGGGTTTGGTGGTGGAGTGCCCGGCACGCGCCGCGGCTTGGACAGACTGCCTTGGCGCAGACCGAGGCGATTCTGGCGTTGGGGCCGCGGCCGCCAGGCTCCGCGGCCTTGCAGGCGGTGCGCGAGCACTTGCGTTGCCAACTTCAAGCGGCTGGGTGGGTGTGCGTCGGTCAGCCGTTTGAGCGCAGCACGACGCAGGGGGCGCTGCGATTTGAGAACCTGCGGGCGCGTTTTGCTGGGGGCGATGCTGCTGTGTGGCAGCGGCCGGTGAATGGATTGCTGTGTGCCCACATGGACTCAAAGCGGTTCAAAGATGAGGTGTTTGTCGGGGCTGATGATGCGGCGTCGGCTTGCGGGGCGATGCTGGAAATTGCCCGAGCCCTGGCGCTGGCCAATCCTCAGCAGGCCAAACTCATGGAGTTGGTGTTTTTCGACGGGGAAGAGGCGCTGGACCAGAATATCAACGCGTTTGATGGTCTCTACGGCAGTCGGTTCTACGCCAGTGCCTGGCCCGGCGGGCTGGCAAAACCGCAGTTCGGTATTTTGTTGGATATGATAGGTCATCGGAATTTGGCGATCCGCTTGCCGTCGGACACTCCCGATGTCTTGCGCGAGGTGGTGTTGGCGGCGGCCGGCAAGCAAGGTGTGAGCAAGCATTTTGGGATGGCCGCGGGCCCGATCATCGACGATCACACGCCCTTGACGCGGGCTGGCATTCCAATGGTCGATATCATCGGGGATTTCAGCAATCTGTCGTGGTGGCACACCCCGGCGGACAACCGGCGCATTCTTTCCGCCGATTCGTTGGACATTTCTATCCGGGTCACGCTGGATGCGTTAGATAAGCTGCTGCGCCAGCCCTAGCGAGGCTTCGCCTCAGACGTAAGACAAGAGTGCGTGGCGCTTCTTCATTTTCTTGTTTCTTGTGTCTTCTAGTCTTGTGTCTTTTTGGGCGTGACATCCCTGTGCTCAGCAGTTCTGCTCTGGCGGCGCTATCTTGCGCCAGCCATGGCCCTCGAACCGCTCAAAGATGGCATCCGCTCGCTGGTGCGGATCGACTTTTACGGCAACGTCCACAAGCGCTTTCGCGGGACGGATGCCGCCGAGCGCTACGCCACCGAGGTGGCCGTGCTCAAGGTGCTCGAGGAGCGGGGCTGCCCATACGTGCCGCGCTTGTTGGAACAGCACCCCGAGGAACTCTACTTCGTCTCCACCAATTGTGGCCAGCCCGCCAATCAAATCACCAAGGAGAAAGCCGACCGCATCTTCGCCAAGCTCGAACGCGATTACGGCTTGCGCCACCTCGATGCGGAGGCGCGAAATATCACCTACTCCGACAAGCTCGGCTGCTTTTGCGTGATCGACTTTGAACTGGCCGAAATCCTCCCGCCACCGCCCGGTCTGATTATCCTAGATGGAAAATAGAAACCACAGATTACACAAATAATGAATGAGGTATGAATTATATAGCTGACGCCTTTAGGGTGATGGCACAACCCGCCGCTCCCGCTGAACCTCCCACTCTCTAACACTGCTGCCGTGTCTGCCGCGCTCCTCCATTGGGCCGCCCGCTCGCACAGCGGGTCGCGCAAGCCTCGTAACGACGATGCGTTCATCTCCTTCGCTTCTGGCGTACGCGGGGCGGAGACGTTGCCGCCCGCCGGCGTCCATTCGCTTGCCAGCCAGGACCTGGTGTTTGCGGTGTCGGATGGGATGGGTGGGGGCAATGCCGGCGACCTGGCGTCAGCGCTCATTCTCCGACAGATGTGCGAAATCATCCCGGAAACCTTCAAGGCCGCCGCCGCGGCATGTTTCCGGATTGCCTGAGCCACCTCGGGGAGGCCCTGCGCTCGGTCCACGAGCACATCAATGCCGCCGCCGCCAACCGCGAGGAATGCCGCGGCATGGCCGCCACTCTAGCCCTGGCTTGGTTCACTCCGGATAACCTCTACCTCGCCAATGCCGGAGATTCCCGCATCTACCTGTCCCGCCACGGCCAACTCACCCTGCTCAGCCGCGACCATACTTCCGCCTTTGGCCAATGGCAGCGCGGCGAAATCGGCGAAAATGAGTACCGCAATCACCCGCGCCGCTCGGCTCTTTACGAGGTGGTCGGCGGTGGCCACCCCGGCGTGTGCCCCTACTTCGCCGCCATCTCGTATCAACCCGGCGATCGGTTTCTGATCTGCAGCGACGGGCTCATCGACGGCCTGTGGGAACGCCACATCGCCGAAGCCCTAGCCAAGTGCCCGGTCATCCCAACCCTCACCGCGGAAACCCTCCTCGAGCGTTCGATCGACAATTGTGGCTTGGATGACACCACCCTCATCGTCATCACGGTCAGCGACCCGGCAGTCGGGGGCTACTAAGGCACGGGGTCAGTCCCGCTTTTCGAGCATTCGGGTCGGGCCGCCGCAATATCATGCTTGAAAAGCGGGACCGACCCCATTGGAAGTGGATCCCACTACGGAGTTTCGACTTTGAGGCGCATGAAGAGGGGTGCCTTGTCGGCCATGGGCACGCTGAAGAAATGGTCCGGTGGCGCAGCGCTGTTCTGAATTGGTGACCACGAGTCGGGCTGAAGCGTCTGGCTCCACTCCGCCCCATAGGTGATGCCAGAGATGCCGGTGGGTTCGGTGAAGCTAAGGACCAGGTTGTTATCGACGGCCTGGGGCACGGGCAACTTGCCGAAGGAGGGTTGCGTCGGGTTGAGGCCAAAGGCGAATTCGAGCAGGTTGGCCAGTCCGTCGTTGTCGGGGTCGGCGAGGTCGGCAGCGTCGCCACTGTTGGCGTAGCTGCCGAAATTGGCAAAGCGCCAGGCCTGCAAGGCGCTGCCGGTAGCGGTGCCGCTGAGATTGATATTGAACGGATTATTGTACGGGTCGTTGCTGGCGAGGTGAATCGCGGCCGTCTGCGTGCCGATGAGCGAGGGCGTGTACTTCATCGTGAAGGTGGTGCTTGTGTTGGGTGCCAGGGAAGTCGAGGCGAGGCTGCCCACGGTGAAATTGGCGGCATTGCTGCCGTCCTTGGTCACGGCCAGTCCGCTGAGGGTATCCGTGCCGGTATTTTTCACCGTGCAGGTCAAGTCGCCCGAATCAGTGCTGATATCGACGTTGCCGAAGTCCACACTCGCATTGCCGTTGACGAGACTTGTGCCGGAAGGATACTCCACGACAAGCGCAGGTTTGCTAGTTTCAATAACCAGCGCCCAGGAGGCGATGCTGCCGCCAAGGTCGCTTGAGAAGTGATTGGTGTAGAGGCTCCAAGTGCCGTTGATGGTCCCGGTGCCCAGACCATTCATGGTGGTCACCACCGTGCCAGTGGCGATGCCCACAGGCCGCGAGTAGTACAACGAATTAGCATAGTTCTTTGGCCGGTAGGACCTGGAAACGAGCGACGCGCTGGCGGGAATGTCCAGCGTTGCGGTATCGTCAAACACGAGATTGGGAGAGGGATAGGGGGTGGCGCTGTTGCCGCCCGCTCCGGCCATGAAACCGCACACGTTGCCACTGGGTGCGCTCAGATACATGCGGACATCACTGGGAAAGGTATGGTTAAACCCATTGATCTTGAGCTTCACCGACAACACGTTGCCGGTAATGCCGCTGACCGTGACCGTCGAAGGGGTCGTTAGATCGCCTGTCTTTGGAATAGAGATGGTCCCGCCCGGGTATTCCTGACTGGGCGCGACGGTGCCCGTGAGCTTTATATCAAAGGGGGTTTTGCCCGTGTCGTTGCTAGGCAGGTGCAAGGTGGCCGTGCGTACGCCCACCGCGGAAGGTGTCAGTTGCACCGTGAACGTCGTCGAGGATATCGTCGGGGGGGTCTTTGTTTGGTCTATCTTGGCAACCGGTGAGACGGGCTGGACTGTCACGGAATAGTCACTCCGGTTGGTGCCATCTATGGTGATTCCGGTTAGATTCAGATCGGAGTCGCCGAGGTTGCGCACCGTAAAGGTGAGGCTTTTGTTGGATCCGGAGATGACCGTGCCGAAGTTCACGGGGGTGGTAGATCCGGATGTTAGGAGGGTTTTCTCGGGTTGTTCCACGCTGATAGCGGGTAGCCGCAGCACCGAGGTGTAGGTCACTTGGTCAAGCCAGGCCGTGTCGGAAAGCTGCGACGCGTTGACATCCTTGACATAAGACCAGCGCAAGGTATGCAAACCCTCACTGATTACCGTGGTCTGCTGTCTCCACGGAATATTGCCGGAGATGGGCGTCACGCCGCCCACGCCGAGGTTCTCGACGCCATCGATGGTGAAGTGAAGCTTGTCATAGGTCTCCGAGGACACCGCCCACCAGAATGACAGAACCCCCGTGCCCATGACCGTGGTTTCAATCCAGTTTTCCTGGCTATTGCCAAGCGGGCGGCTTTGCGCTGCAGACGCCCCGTCATGGGTGGCGGATGTTTCCACAAACCAGCCGCTGGTACCTCCCGTCGTCCATGTTAGACTTGGATTGTTCAGGGCCGTGGCCAGCGTGATGGTGGTGGCGTCGATATAGAGGCGCAGGGTGGCGCTGCCGATGCCGATGGCATTGGTGGCGCTCAAGGTGACATCGTAGGTACCGGCGATGGTGGGGGTGCCTGCAATGAGACCGCTGGCGGTATTGATGTTCAATCCGGTCGGCAAGCTGCTGGCCCCGTAGATGGTGGGTCGGTTGGTCGCGGTGATCTGGTAGCTGAAGGACTGGTTCTTCACGCCGATGGCAATCAGGGGGCTGGTAATAGTCGGTGGTGCGGCGACGATGGAGAAATTCGCGTTGCTGGAATCCTCGGCGGGAAGCGGATTGGTAAGGCTGCTGATTTTCACCCGGTAGTTGCTGGCGGGCAGCAGGTCCGGGGACACATCCCAGGTATAACTGCCATCGTTGGTCTCATCAGCGGACAACACGGAGGAGAACACCCCGCCCTTGTAGAGCTCGATCTTCACATGGCCGCTGATCGTGGAACTCCAGAGGATCGTCCGGATCTGACCATGATAGAGGGTTTCCCCGCCGTTGGGGCTGTCCACCCGGATCGTGTCGGGGTCGAGTCCCACGCCAAAAAGCAAGTTCATGGTGGCACCCGAGGTGCCGATGCTGTTGGCGTTGAGGCCCGAGTAGCTGCCATTCCACCAATGGGCGTTAGGCGAGGTGATGTCGGTTAGGGATGCGTTATTGCCTGAGAAGTAAAGATCCAGCGCGTCACCACTGTTGGTGTTATTCTCAAAGTCCCACTTGTTGTCGGCCTGCACGAGGGTCAGCTCATAATTGAGGTGACTGCTGTTAGGAATGAGGCTCTGGTTGTCCCTCTCGCCCAATTCGTCGACGTGCCAGACCGCGATGCCCGAGGCGGGCAGGCCCGCGTCGCGGCCGCTTTGCTGGCGGTTTTCGAACAGGAAATATTCGGTTGGCACGCCGGGTTTTTGAAAGCGGCAGAAGTGGTTGTATCCTGGGGCACCGGGGGTGGCGGTGAGCGTGGTGTTCAGAGAGGTCGCGCTGGTGACATCGGTGAGGGTTGACCAGCCGGACGCGTATTTCAGGTAGGCGCAAATCAGCGACGGGTTGTGGCCGTGGCCGCCATAGTCCATGAGACAGAAGTCGCCCGCGCCGCCCTTCGAGTCGTATTGGTAGTCGTAAAGGTCCGGGTAGCCGCACAACATGTGGCCGTTCTCATGACAGAAGGTACCGAGTTCGAGGGAGTTGCCGATGTTGGTGATTTGATACTTGTTGACTTTGAGGGCGCCGGTGAGCGTTTGCGGGCCGACGTTATAGAGAGACCACGCGTGGGGCCACAGGCCATAGGTCCAGGTGCCGCCGTTGCCGCCGGCATAGAACACGTTGAAGGCCACTGCGTTGTTGCCGGAGTCGACGGTCAGGGAGTTTAAGGAGCTCACGAGGCCGGGGTATTGCGACGACGCCTTCAGGATGTCGATGGCGTCTTTGATCAGCAGATTGGCCTGTGCGCCGCAATCCTTGTTGATGTCGTTATAGTAACTCTTCGGATGCTTCGAATTGGGAATGCGCACGTAGGCGGTGACGACATTCGTGTAGTTCAATAGATTGTTAGAGTTATCAAGGTAATATTGTTTGACCGAGCCGTTGTTGCCATAGCCGGTATAATTGGAGCCATTGCAGAAGTCGTCGATGTTGGCCTGCGGTACCGTTTGCTGGTCGTCGTCGAAATCAATCAACAGGGTGAGGCCGACCTTGGTGCCGGTGGTGGTGGTCGAGGGCGGGGCGAATTGCGGACCATTGGCGGCGATGGCCTGTTCCGTGGCGCTGCGCTGGGCCTTGAGGGCCTGCCAGCGGGCGGCGGTCTGCATGCCGAGTTCCCAGCGATCGTGGCGCTCCTTGGCGATGCTCGCGGCGGCGGCCGGGGCGATACGCAGGTGCGGGGCCAGGCCGAGCGTTTGCGGATCGCCGGTGCCTGCGGCCATCGCGGTGGCCACAAAAGAGTTCCCGTCGGCGGACAAGGCGGCGTAATAGTAGGTTTTTGTGGGCCGGTCGCACACGACCGTATAGCCGTCGAGCGTTTCGGTGCAGGCATAATGCTCGTCGCCGAAGACGCGCAAGTCGACCTTTTCGCCGGTCGGTTGTTGCCACTCGATGGGCATGCCTTGCGGGCCGTAGGGGGCGGCATGCACGCCGGTGAAAAGAGTCACAACCAGCAGTAGGAAAAAACAGGATATTCCACGCAGTTTGAAGGGCTTCATGGCCGCGATTAGAGCGGGAGTGGGACCGCGCTGTCAAATAAATTCTGGAAGGAGCCGATTGCCGCCGGATCAATAGACGCGCTTAATCTTCTGACTAACTCAACGTTCCACACCCCGTCTTCCAGAAAAATGCCCGGATGGCATGGCGAGTGCTTGACAATCGCAGGATTGTCGTTACCACACTGCCCGCCTGCGCGTCGGCACTGCAGGCTCAAACCGAAACGGCAAAAGAGTGAGATTAGCCTCGATTTGGCACGGATTTTGCTTCGCGATGCGTAGAGGTTTCGGTGAGATGCCGAAGTTTAGCTTATTCTCAGACCCACACGACAATACCAACCCCACAACCCCCACCCCACCCCCATGGCAAAATACAAATTGGAATACATCTGGCTCGACGGTTACACCCCGGTGCCGAACCTGCGCAGCAAGACACTGGTCAAAGACTTTGATAGCTTCCCGACGCTTGAAGCCCTCCCGCAATGGGGCTTTGACGGCAGCTCCACCCAACAGGCCGAGGGCCGCAGCTCCGACTGCATGCTCAAGCCGGTGGCCGTGTTTCCGGACAGTACCCGCCGCAACGGCGTGCTGGTCATGGCCGAGGTGATGATGCCCGACGGTACCACCCCGCATCCGACCAACCACCGCGCCACCGTACTTGACGATGCCGGTGCCTGGTTCGGCTTTGAGCAAGAGTATTTCCTGTTCCAAGATGGCCGCCCGCTCGGCTTTCCGTCCGACGGCTTCCCGCAACCGCAGGGGACCTACTACTGTGGTGCCGGCTACAAGGCCGTCGGCGATATCGCCCGCCAAATCGTTGAAGAACACCTCGACCTATGCCTCGACGCAGGCATCAACCACGAAGGCATCAACGCCGAAGTGGCCAAGGGCCAGTGGGAATTCCAGGTTTTCGGCAAGGGCTCGAAGACCGCTGCCGACCAAGTGTGGGTGGCCCGCTACATCCTCAACCGGCTGTGCGAAAAATACGGTGTGGAAGTCGAGTACCACTGCAAGCCGATTCGCGGCGACTGGAATGGCTCGGGCATGCACGCGAATTTTTCCACCACCTACCTGCGCGAAGTCGGCGGCAAGGCCTACTTCGAAGCGCTGATGGCGGCTTTCGCGGAATATCGCGAAGAACACATCGCGGTCTATGGCCCGGACAATCATCTGCGCCTCACCGGCCTGCATGAAACCCAGTCCATCGACAAGTTCAGTTACGGTCTGGCTGACCGCGGTTCCTCGGTGCGCATCCCCCACAGTTTCATGAATGCCAACTACAAGGGCTATCTCGAAGACCGCCGCCCCAATTCCCAAGGCGACCCCTATCAGATCGCCTCGCGCATTCTCAAGACCATCGTCTCCGTGCCCACGCCCTGAGCGGTCGCCTGAGCGGAACGGCGCTTGCCAAGTGTCGTGTGCAAGAAACGCTAAAGGATAGCAAATCACGGATCGTGGATGGAAGGTGTAAAGCCCTTCCGTCCGCGATTTTTTGCTTTCTTAGAGACCGGTGGGGCGGTCTACGAAGGACCAGGGCAAGGCGAAGCGCTGTGAGAGTTCGGTGGCGAGTGCCTTGACCCCGAAGGTTTCGGTCGCATAGTGCCCGGCCAACAACACATTGAGGCCCAATTCTTCCGCCAGCGGAAAACTCCAATGCGGCCCCTCCCCGGAAATGAACGCATCCACCCCCGCCGCCGCCACCCGTGCCACCTCGCTGCCGGCCCCGCCCGTGACCAAGCCCACCGAGGCGATTTTTTCCGGTCCGCCGGCACACATCTGTACGGGGCCGCCGACGGCTTGCATGAGCTGCTCTCTGAGTTCGTCGCGCGTGCCATTCCACACGCCGCGCAGGCCAATGGCCAAGCCTTTCCAATCCAAAAATGGCGTCACTTCCCGCATCCCCATTGCCTGCGCCAAGAGCGGGTTGTTGCCCCATTGCGGGTGTACATCGAGCGGCAAATGGGCGGAATAGATCGCCAGCCCGGCATCCATCGCCATTTTGATCTTGCGGTAAAACGCGCCCCGCAGTGGTTGGGCGCCTTGCCAAAACATCCCGTGGTGCACTAGCAACAAGCCCGGCCCACCTGCGGCGGCCGCTTCCACCACCGCTAGCGAGGCATCCACTGCCGCCACGATCCGCCCGACGGGTCCCTCATTGGCCAGTTGCAAGCCATTGAGCGCACCCGGATAATCGGGAATAGCCGCTATGGCCAATTGCTCATCCAGAAACGTCACCAATTCATTCAGGGAAACCATGCGGCAGCTTAGCCATGCCGCCGCCAAATGACAACGTCGGCATTGTCCACCACGGGTTTTCCCGCCACAAAGTCGCGCAAGTCCTCGGCCAAGTCGGCCCGCCACTCGATCACGCCGCCGGCCCAGGGCACCGCCAGCACCGCCGCGTGCAGCGCGTGACGCGGCAAAAACAAGCGCCGCGCCAAGTCCGGCGTCCAGCCGCTGGCCATCCAATCGAGGTATTCCTGGCCGGCCGCCGAATACAATTTGTCGCCGGCGATCGGATGGCCGCCATGGGCCAGGTGCACGCGGATTTGGTGCATCCGGCCGGTTTCCGGAAAGCACCGCAGCAAGCTGAAGCGCCCTTCCTCGCGCTCGAAGCGCTCCACCACCTCAAACCGCGTCCGGCATAATTTGCCCGTTGGATGGACCGTTTGGCGCACCCAGATCGCCGAGGTTTCGACATCCCCGGCACGCAGCAGCGGTTCGTCGCAGTCCCATGCCTGCGCCGCTGGCCAGCCCAGCACCACCGCGAGGTACTCTTTGCTGGCCTCCCGCCGCATGAATACCCCGCCGAGTTGGCGCGCGGCCACCGCATGCTTCGCCACCAGCACCAACCCGCTCGTCTCACGGTCTAGCCGCGTCACGACCCCGGGGTTCGCTCCATTGGCTATCTCATACGCCAGCAACTTTGTAATCCCTCCTAACAAGTCTGGCTCGGCCTTGCGGTTCGCCGGATGCACGATGAGCGGTGCCGGCTTGTCTACCACGATCCAATCGTCGCTCTCATCCACCACCCTGAAGTTGACTACTACCTGCAAACTCACCGGCGCCACTCTGCCCCATGCCCAGGCATTTTCAAGCGAATTGAATCCAATCGCAGCCGCGCCGAGCGCACGTGGGGAAAGCGCTGCACTGTGGCCTTCTCAAGAGGGGCTGCCCGCCCGTTTGCCAATGCACAGACAACCGGCCAATGTGCAGCCAAGAGCAAGCGCAATGCATTGCTCCCGCTCTCACACACTGCCATGCTGGCCGCGTCAATAAGGTTTTCAACTATCGGAAGTCTCCTGTAGTTTCCGGCCCTCCCAAGGCAACACCGGCTTCCATCGCGACATTCCTGTGGTCCGATCGGACTAGTGGAAAGTCGTGAGCGCCGATGGGGGTCAGTCCCGCTTTTCGAACATGGTGTAGTGGAAGCGGGGCCGCATGCTCGAAAAGCGGGACCGACCCCATGCCACAAAGTCGCCACCCTGGCGGAATACCGGCAAGCCATCGCCAACATCAAGGACAGCGTGCTGGTATTGCTCAAGACCAAGGACGGCGGCAGCCACTTTGTGGTGGTGCGGGTGAAGTGAAGGTCAGCCGAGTTGCTCCAGCAACAGCTTGAGGATTTTGCGGGCGGAGTCGGGGATGACGGTGCCGGGGCCGAAGATGGCGGCGGCACCTTTTTGATAGAGGTAGTCGTAGTCCTGAGCGGGGATCACGCCGCCGCAGACGACCATGATATCTTCGCGGCCGAGTTGTTTGAGGGCGGCGATGAGTTGTGGCAGGAGGGTTTTGTGGCCGGCGGCCAGCGAACTCATCGCGACCACATGTACATCGTTTTCGACGGCTTGCTTGGCGGTTTCCTCGGGCGTCTGGAACAGGGGCCCGATGTCCACGTCGAAGCCCATATCGGCGTATGCGGTGGAAACGACCTTGGCACCGCGGTCGTGGCCGTCCTGGCCCATCTTGGCGACCATGATGCGCGGGCGGCGGCCTTCGAGCGTCTCGAATTGTTTGATGAGGTCGGGGATGTCTGACATATCTCCTTGATTGCTGAATTCCTTGCCATAGACGCCGGAAATGGTGCGGATGACGGCTTTGTAGCGGCCGAAATGCGTTTCCATGGCATCGGAGATTTCGCCGAGCGAGGCCCGCGCCTGGGCGGCTTCGATCGCCAGCGCCAGCAAGTTGCCCGGGCCGCCGCCGGCGCAATCGCACAGGGCGGTTAGAGTGGCTTGGCAACGCGTTTCGTCGCGCTCGGCGCGGAGTTTTTGCAGGCGCTCGATTTGGGAGAGGCGCACCGCGGTGTTGTCCACGTCGAGAATGTCGATGGGGGCTTCTTGGGCGAGGCGGTATTTGTTGACGCCGACGATGGTTTCTTCGCCGGAGTCGATGCGCGCCTGGCGGCGGGCGGAGGCCTCCTCGATGCGCATTTTGGGGATGCCGGCCTCGACGGCCATGGACATGCCGCCGAGTTGTTGGGCTTCCATGATGTGGGCCCAGGCCTTGTGGATCAGCGCGTCGGTTAGGGCCTCGAGATAATAGGAACCACCCCAGGGGTCGATGACCCGGCAGATGGAGGTTTCGTCCTGGAGGAAGATCTGGGTGTTGCGGGCGATGCGCGCGGAAAAGTCGGTGGGCAGCGCGATGGCTTCATCCAGCGCGTTGGTGTGCAGCGACTGGGTGTGGCCGAGGGTGGCGGCCATCGCCTCGATGCAGGTGCGCGAGATGTTGTTGAACGGGTCCTGTTCTGTTAGGCTCCATCCGGACGTCTGCGAGTGGGTGCGCAGGGCGAGGGACTTGGGGTTTTTCGGATTGAACGTCTTGACGATCTTGGCCCACAGCACGCGGGCGGCGCGCATTTTCGCCACCTCCATGAAGTGGTTTTTCCCTTGGGCCCAGAAAAACGACAGGCGCGGGGCGAAGGCGTCGATGTCGATGCCCGCGGCGATGCCGGTGCGGAGGTATTCCCAGCCGTCGGCGAGGGTGTAGGCCATTTCTAGGTCGGCGGTGGCGCCGGCTTCTTGCATGTGATAGCCGGAGATGGAAATCGAGTTGAACTTGGGCATTTTCTGCGAGGTGAACTCGAAGATGTCGGCAACGATTTTCATCGATGGGCCCGGCGGATAGATATAGGTGTTGCGCACCATGTATTCCTTTAAAATGTCATTCTGGATAGTGCCGGCGAGTTGTTCGTAGGTGGCACCTTGTTCCAGCGCGGTGACGATGTAGAACGCGAGGATGGGCAATACCGCGCCGTTCATGGTCATCGAGACGGACACCTTATCGAGTGGGATACTGTCGAAGAGTACCTTCATGTCGAGGATCGAGTCGATGGCCACGCCCGCCTTGCCCACGTCGCCGACGACGCGCGGATGGTCGGAATCATAGCCGCGGTGAGTGGCGAGGTCGAAGGCAACGGAGAGGCCTTTTTGACCGGCGGCTAGGTTGCGGCGATAGAACGCGTTGCTTTCCTCAGCGGTCGAGAAGCCTGCATACTGGCGGATTGTCCACGGCTGGAAGCAATACATCGTGGCGTACGGGCCACGCAGGAACGGGGCGATACCGGCCTGGTATTTGAGGTGCTCCATGCCCGCGGTGTCGGCCTCGGTGTAGAGGGGCTTGACCGGGATTTGTTCCATGGTGTTCCACACGATCTCGGCGATGGGCTTGCCTAGTGCGGTTTCGAGGGACTGGCACCACTCGCCGTAGCTAAGGTCGGCCGGTGAGGCGGAGTAGGGGATGGCGGCAAAATTCGGGCGGCTCATAGGTAGAAAAAGCTGAGATGCTGAAACACTGAAAAGCTGAAAAAGATGCAAGACTTCAAGATGCAAGACGCAAGAGAAGAGCAAGCATGGGGTAGAGTGATTAGTGGCTGGTGAGGAGTGAAAGGAGCAGAGAAGACATGCAATGGGACGTCGAAGGCATACGAAGAGTGGGAATTCTTGTCTTGCGTCTTGTGTCTTGTGGTCTTGTGTCTTGTGTCTTGTGTCTTGTGTCTTGTGGTCTTGTGGTCTTGTGTCTTGTGTCTTGTGGTCTTGTGGTCTTGTGGTCTTGTGGTCTTGTGGTCTTGTGTCTTAGAGCACTCCCGCTTTGGCGAGGAGCTGGTGGTTGAGTTGATAATTGTTAGATCGAACGTTGACGAAGTGGTCAACCCCGGCGGTACGCCAGGCGGCCTCGTGGTCGCCGGGAGCGCCCGCAACCAGCAAAGTTAGATCAGCTCGGGCGGCTTTGATCGCGGTGGCGAGGGGGGTAACCGCCTCCAGATAGGTGGCGTCGTCGGAGGTGATCACGGCTATACACGACTTGCTGGCAGCGGCGGCTTGGGCGGCGTCGGCAACGGCTGCGAAGTCGCAGCTGCCGTCCACCGCAAAGCCGGCAGCTTCGAAGAACGAGGCGGTCCAGTCGGCGCGCAGGCGGTAGCGGCCGGACGGGCCGATATTGAGTTGGAGGATAGCGGGCGCGGCACCGGTGGTCAGGGCGAAGGCGGCGGCGGCATCGCGCAATGCTTCGTATTCCTCGGCGGCGCGGCGCTGGGGGATCGGAGTGATGGTTAGAGCGGGGGCCGACGGCGCTTGGATAGCGCAGCCGGCGGCGAGGGCGGCGGTGGTGGTGCCGTTGAGCGCGGCGGCGATGGCTTCATCGACCAGAGCTGAGCTGTTAGGTGATGCCTGTGGTTCAAAGCTGCAACCCGTTGCGGGAGCGTCTGGCGCGTGGGGGGCGGTGATGGCTGGCGGGGTGAGTTTTTTGCCCTTGAGATCGGGATACATGTTGCAACCGACGAGCTTATCCTTGCGGCGGCGGATGTTTTGCAGCTTGGCACTGCACACCGTAGCGACGGCAGCCTGGATGTTGCCGCTTTCGAGCCCGGCGAGCATGCCGCTCTGGGCATCGACCTCCTGGAAAATCGCCCAACTTTTGGCGGCCACCTGGTCGGTTAGCCATTCGATGTAGTTTGAGCCGCCGGCCGGATCGATCACTCGGTCCAGCCCGCATTCCTCGCGCAGGATGATATGGATGTTGCGGGCAATGCGCCGGGAGAACGCGTCGCCCCCGCCGACGAGTTCGTCGTAGGGACTGATGTGCAGGCTGTCCACCCCGGCGACCACTGCGGCAAACGCTTCGGCGGTGACTCTTAGCATGTTGGTGTGGGCGTCGTAGGTGGTTTTATTCCAGCGCGAGGTGCTGGCATGGATGTGGATGTTAGGCTGGGTGACGCCATACGCGGCAGCGACCTTGCTCACGAGCCATCGGGCGGCGCGCAGCTTGGCAATTTCCATGAAATAGTCCGAGCCCACGGCGAGGCACAGGCGGACGTGTTGAAAGGCGGTGGCCGGGGCGATGCCACGGGTTTGCAGTGCGTCGATATAACTAACGAGGGTGGCGATGGCGTAGCCGAGCTCCTGGGTGGCGGAGGCACCGCCGTTGTGATAGACGTCGCCCTGGACCGCAATGGTCTGGATGTGTGGGGCCTTGGTAGAGGCAAAGCCGGTGAGCGCGGCGAGGTGGTCGAGGCGCAGGTCCAGGCCAGCCTCCAAGCTGCCGTGGCGGGCCAGATCGCCGAGGGGATCATTTTCAAAACAGCCGCGCAGGGTGGTTGGATCGAGGTTGCGCTGGTGGGCAGCGGCGAATACCAGAGCGGCGACGGGGAGGGTGTCGGAGCCGGCGCGCCAGAATGTGGAGACGGTGCCGAGGTCAATATCAGCGAAGGCGGTTTGGAGGGATGAGAGGTTTTTCAGGACCAGGCCGGGGGACGATACACACGCCGGCTCAAGCCGGCGCTCCGTGGGGATGTTGAGTTCGGACTGGCCGCCGCGGAGGCCCTCGAGGGCGAGTTGGTTGAACTTGGCGGGGCAGCGGGTGATGAGCTCTTGGGAGATATGCCAAGCGGTCTTGAGGAAGCCGCTGCGTCGGCTGGCGCGCACCTGCGAACCGGAGCCCGGGAGGTGCTCGCGGTGTTCGAGCTGAGCGATATCCTCGCTGCGATAGATCGGCTGGATCGTGATGTCTTCGTAGGTCGTGCTGACGAGAAGTTTTTCAAACGAGGCACCTTTAAGCAGCGTCTCGGCGGCTTGATGCCATTGTTCGTAGGTGTGCTCGGGAAACTCCGCGAGCAGGGGGGCGGCGTGGGCGGGCGTGGGCATGATGGGAGGGGAGACGCGAGACACAGGACTTCAAGACGCAAGAGAAGAACGTGTTATGCGCCGGCTGTGGGTGATTGGTGATTTGTTATCAGATTTCAGATTTTAGATAAATTCGGCGGCGGGTGGCTGCCGCGCCATGATTAGAATTTGGTGTCGTGCATGTCGCCACTCTGCAGAAAGGTCTCATGGAAGGCGAAGGCGGAGCGGAACGATTGCGGGGTGTGGCCGTTTTCGGTGAGCTTGAAGTAGGTCCAGAGCAGGTCCTGGTACGATGGATCCACGCAATTGCGGATGATGGCAGAGGCGCGTTCGCGGGGGTCTTTGCCGCGAAGGTCGGCCACACCGTGTTCGGTGACTAGCACCTGCACCGAGTGTTCGCTGTGGTCCATGTGGGAGCACATCGGCACGATGGCTGAGATATTGCCGCCCTTGGCAGTGGAGGGGCAGGTAAAAATCGAGATATAGGCGTTGCGGGTGAAGTCGCCGGAGCCGCCGATGCCGTTCATCATCTTCTGGCCTAACACATGGGTGCTGTTGATGTTGCCGAAGATATCGGCTTCCAAGGCGGTGTTGATTGATATGATGCCGATGCGGCGGACGATTTCCGGGTTGTTGGTGATCTCCTGGGGCCGCAGCAGCATGCGGCCGCGGTAGCTCTCGAGGTGGTCATACACACCTTGCAGAACCGAATTGCTGAGGGTGAGGGATGAGCCGCTAACGAAGCTGCATCGGTCCTGTTGGATCAGGTCGATGACCGAATCCTGGATCACCTCGGTGTACATCTGGAAGCGCGGGATTTCAGGATGTGCACCCATGGCGCTGAGCACCGCGTTGGCCACGTTGCCGACCCCGGATTGGATGGGTAGAAAATCTTTCGGGATATGACCGTTGCGCAATTCGGCGGCGAGAAACTCCGCCACATGCTCGCCGATGCGGGTGGTGATGTCGGTCACCGGCGTGAACTCCTTCACTTCGTCCTCACGATTGGACTCCACGATGCCGACAATTTTTTTAGGATCGACCCAGACGCGTTGGGTGCCGATGCGGTCCTCGGCGTTGCAGATGGGGATGGGGCGGCGGTGGGGCGGAGATTGCGGTTCGTAAATGTCGTGGAAGCCTAGCAATTCCTTGGGATGGCGGCTGTTGACTTCGATGAGAATGCGCTTGGCCTGGGTGAGAAAAGTCGGGGCCGCGCCGACGCTGGTGGTCAACAGGATTTTTCCGTCCACGGAGACGTCGGCGGCTTCGACGATGGCCCAGTCCAGCTCGCCAAGGAAACCGTAGCGGACGTATTGAGGTAAGAGCGACAGGTGCATGTCGAAGAAATGCGTCTTGCCGGCGTTGATGCTGTCGCGAAGATCCTTGTTAGATTGATAGGGAGTGCGGAATTTGATGGCATCGGCGTTGGCCAGTTCGCCATCGAGTGAGGGGCCGGTGGAGGCACCGGTGATGACGCCGACTTTGAAGGGGCGGCCGGCGGCGTGTTGGATGCGGGCATTGGCGGCGATGGCGGTGGGGATAACTTTAGCGGCGCCGGCCGGAGTGAAACCGCTGAAGCCGATGACTTCGTCGTGGTGGACGAGGGCGGCAGCTTCCTCGGCGGTGAGCATGGGGTAGGTGCGTTTCATAAGGTGTGGAGAAGCTGTGGTGGGGGGATGGTAGCGGTTAGGCCGGGGCTTAGGTGGGTGGCGGGGCTTACCCTAGGATATCCTCCAAGAAACTAATAAGCAGCAAGTCGCGGGCGCTATGAGGGATGGGATATATGCGATCCTGTGCCAACCACGCCCTTGGGTAGGGGCATCAGGCCAGTGTGTAGAGCGGTTGGCCCTCGTCCACCGCATCACCCGGGCTGACGTGAATGGCGGTGACGGTGCCATCGGTGGGGGCGCTGATGGCGGTATACATTTTCATCGCTTCCAGGGTCATGAGCGAGTCGCCGGCTTTGACTGCGGCACCGATTTGGGTGTCGACGGCCTTGACGATGCCGGCAAGGGGGCTGAGGACATCGCCCGGGGCGGTGGCGGTTTTGGGGGCGGCGGTGGGCCGAGCGGCGGGGGCCGCGGAACTAACGGGATGGATCGCTGCTGGGGCCAGGGGGGGGGCGGCGTCGTCCGGAGCGTCGAAGCGCTCGACGGTGACATCGTAGGTTTTGCCTTCGACGGTGATGCGGAGATGTTTCATGAGTGTGGCGGGAGGCGGGGTCGGTTGGTTAGAAAAATCAGCGGATCCGGTGAGAAGATAGAACGGCCTGGCGCCCGACTTTTTCCCAAGAGGAATCCTGCGGCTTGATCGAGATGATTTTGTGTTTCTCGTCGAGCATGGTTTGGACGGCGGCGGCAATCACCGCGATGATCGCTGCGGGGATGGCCGCTTCGCTGCTGGCACCAAGCGGTGCCGCCACTGGTACCGGCGTAGGCAGCGGAGTGACGCGAGTCGGCAGGCTGGCGGGTACGGACGGGGGGGCGGAGCGCCTGAGCAGATAGGCGAGTAGGCAGAAGCCGCTCCAGGCGAGCGAGGCGATGATGACGAGCGCGCCGACGTAGTGTGCCAAGCTATCCAACATGCCGGCAACAGAGATGGCCATGGTTGCGGCGAACAAGGTGGGGGAGTGCATGTGGTGCTAGAGTGGGATGTTGCCGTGCTTTTTCGGCGGGCGGCTTTCGCGCTTGTTCATAATGCCGCGGAAGGCCAGCGCCAGGGTCGAGCGGGTCACGGCCGGGTCGATAACGTCGGTGATCAAGCCATTGCCGGCAGCCTGATAGGGCGAGGAGAATTTTTCGCTGTAGGCTTGGCGCAGTTCCAGTTCGAGGGCTATGGGATCGGCGGCTTCTTCGAGTTCCTTTTTGTAAAGGACTCGCATGGCTCCTTGGGCACCCATGACGGCGATTTCCGCAGTGGGCCAGGCGAACACAAAGTCCGCACCTAGGTCTGTGGGACACATGGCCAGATAGGCACCACCGTAGGCTTTGCGGCAGATGAGGGTGATTTTCGGTACGGTGCTCGAGGCCCAGGCAAACAACATCTTGGCACCATGGCGGATGATGCCGCCGCGTTCCTGGGCCAAGCCGGGCATGAAGCCGGGCACATCGACCATCGAAAGAATAGGAATCGAGTAGATATTGCATACGCGGATGAAGCGCGCGGCCTTGTCGGACGCGTCGATATCGATGCAGCCGGCCTTGACGGTGGGTTGGTTGGCGACGATGCCGATGACGAGGCCTTCGAGGCGGGCGAAGCCGACGAGGATGTTGGGGGCGAAATCGGGCATGATTTCAAACCAACTGCCGGAGTCGATAACCCTAGCGATGACTTGTTGCATATCGAGGGGCGCTTTTTGATCGGCGGGGATGATTTCGTGCAGCTGCAGATCCTCGAGCATTTCGAGCTGCTCGTTCATGCGATGCGGCGGATCGCTCAGATTGTTGGATGGCAGGTAGTCCAACAGGCGTTTGCACAGGCCGATGGCGTGGGTGTCGTCCTCAGCGATGAGGTGGATGTTGCCGCTGACCTGAGCGTGGGCGTCGGCGCTGGCAAATTGATCCAGCGAGGCGGCTTGGCCGGTGGCGGCGCGGATGACATCGGGGCCGCAGATGAACATGTTGGCGTTGCCCCGGGTCATGATGATAAAGTCGGTGAGCGCGGGGGAATAGGCCGCGCCACCGGCACAGGGGCCGGCAATGATGGAAATCTGGGGGATCACGCCCGAGGCGAGCACGTTGCGGAAAAAAATCTGACCATAACCGGAGAGGGCCTCAATGCCCTCCTGAATGCGCGCGCCGCCCGAGTCATTGATGCCGACCACCGGCATGCCCGCTTTGATAGCGAAATCTAGCAAATCGCAGATTTTTTTGGCGTGGATGGCGCCCACGGCACCGCCGCCGACGGTGAAGTCCTGGGCGAAGGCGGCGACTTGGCGGCCCTCCACCACGCCGGTGGCGCAGACCACGCCGTCGCCGGGCATCTTGCGTTTTTCGAGGCCGAAATTGATGCACGAGTGATGGGCGTGCATGCCGAATTCGATAAAAATCCCCTCATCGAAGAAGGTGGCGAGGCGCTCGCGTGCGCTGAGCATGCCTTTTTCGTGGCGTTTCTGGATGCGGTCCTTGCCGCCTCCGTCGAGGGCTTCCTGGCGGCGGAGATTGAGACTCGCCATGAGTGCGGGGTCGATGGCCATACGTGTGGTGCGGTTAGAATTGGGGGGCAGAAAGTGATGTCAGTGTTTGGCTTGGCAGAACTCAGTGAGCACGCCAAAGCTGCACTTCGGATGGAGAAAGGCCACCAGCTTGTCGCCGGCACCTTCAAAGGGGATTTCATGAATGAGCCGCGCCCCGCTCTCCTTGGCTTGGCTGAGTTGGCCGTGGATGTCGTCGGTGGCATAGGCAATGTGGTGAATGCCGGGGCCGTTCTTGACTAAAAATTTTGCGATAGGGCTATCGTCGGAGGTGGGTTCGAGCAGTTCGATATGCACTTCTCCGACCGCAAAAAACGCGGTTTTGACCATTTGCGAGGGGACTTCTTCGCGGCCCTCGCAGGTTAGGCCCAGCACGGATTGGTAGTAGGCGAGGGCCTCGTCAATGGATCTAACGGCAATGCCGAGGTGGTCAATTTTGCTGATCATGGTAGCGGGGTGGTTGCGTAACGAAAAACAGGATGGGCAAAAGTGGGTGGCTTGGCACTGCGGGGAGTGGCTAAGATTGCGCATATCCTGCCATTTGGGCTGGGTTTCCTCAAAAAGGCGTTGGGGGGGTTAGGCTGGGGTTTGTCAATGTTGATTTTTGTTTTGCTGGGTTTTGACAGATGGGAGCAAACGGGTATGCTGTCGTGCGTTGCGGCGAGACCGTCGCCAATTTCAGCAAATACCATTAGATCATGAGCGACACAAGCAAAGAACAGCATCCGTTTCAGGCAGAAATCCGCCAACTATTGGACCTGGTGGTTCATTCGTTATACACCGACAAGGAGATTTTCCTGCGGGAGTTGATTTCTAACGCCTCGGATTCGATGGAGCGGTTGCGCCACGTTGAGGCCACCGAAAAACACGTGCATGAGCCCGGCTTGGCGATGGAGATTCATCTAACGACCGATGAAGAGGCCCGCACGCTGACCATTGCCGACCACGGCATCGGCATGACGCACGAGGAGCTGGTCAAAAGCCTCGGAACCATCGCGCACTCGGGAACCAAGGCGTTTTTGGATGCGGTCAAGGCGGGGGGTGGGGCGCCTAACAAGCTCATCGGCCAGTTTGGGGTGGGGTTTTACTCGGCGTTCATGGTGGCCGACGAGGTGAAGGTGTCCACGCGCAGTTGGCGTGCTGATGGTGACGGACTGGTTTGGACCAGTGACGGGGCCAGCGGCTACACCATTGACGAGGAGCCCGGCCAGACACGCGGGGTCAAGGTGGTGCTGCATCTTAAAGAGGACCAGGCCGAATATGCCGGCGAGGCGCGGGTCAAGCGGCTCATCGAGACGTACAGCAATTTTGTGGGCTTTCCGATTTTCCTCAATGGCAAGCGCATCAACGAGGTGGAAGCCCTGTGGTTGAAAAATAAGACGGAAATTTCCGAGGACGAGTACAAGGCTTTCTATCAATTTGCTGGGAAGGCGTTTGACGAGCCGGCCTATCGGCTGCACTTCGCGGCGGACGCGCCGCTGGCGATTAACGCGCTGTTGTTTGCGCCGAGTGAAAATTCGGAGCGGATGGGCTTTGGCAAGGTGGAAGGGGGAGTGGCGCTGTATTGCCGCAAGGTGCTCATCGACGAGGAGCCCAAGGGCTTGTTGCCGGAGTGGCTGCGTTTCATCAAAGGCGTGGTGGATAGTGCCGACCTGCCCTTGAATATTTCGCGCGAAACGATGCAAGACAGCGCCTTGTTGCGCAAACTCAACAGCGTGCTCAGCAAGCGGGTGATTAAGATGTTTGAAAAAGAGGCTGAGGCTGATCCAGCAAAATACCGTGCTTTCTACCGCAAGTTCGACCGCTTTTTCAAGGAAGGCATCGCCACGGATTACGCCAACCGCGAGGCACTGGCCAAACTCCTGCGCTTTGAATCGTCGCTGGCCGAGTCCGGCGAGTTATGTGGTTTTGCCGACTATATGTCACGGGCCAAGGACGGCCAGAGCGAGATTTTCTATCTGGTTGGCGCGAACCGTGACAGTCTCGAGAGCAGTCCCTATCTTGAGGCATTCAAGGCGCGCGGCATCGAGGTGATTTATTTCACCGAGATGGTGGATGAATATGTGGTCGACGCGCTGGGTGAATTCGACGGCAAGAAGCTGGTGTCTATCCGCCATGCCGGAGTGGACATTGAGGCGCAAGAGACGGCTACGGGCGATTCGCTCGATGCCGAGCAAACCGCTGCGCTCTGCGAGTATCTCAAAGCACAACTCGGCGAGCGGGTCACCACCGTAGCCAGCGGCAAGCGCTTGGTCGATAGCCCGGTCATCGCCCTGGTGCCCACCGACGGCCTCAGCCCGCAAATGCGCCAGATGATGCGCACGATGGATGAAAACTATAAGGACGAGGTGAAAGTGGAACTTGAGATCAACCCGCGCCATCCGCTGCTGCGCAAATTAGCCAGCGCCAAGGACAGCAATCCCGAATTGGCCAATCTCGTCGCCCGTCAGTTGTTCGACAACGCCCTGATCGCTGCCGGCTTGTTGGACGATGCGCGCGACACCGTCAGCCGCATGAACACCCTGATGGAAAAAGCGATGGGCTAGAGCGGCTGCGCCGCAAGACGGCAAGACGCAAGACGCAATATAAGAGGAATACAAGACCTGGAATAACGCGGGGAGCGTTCCTGATAACCCCCGACTAACTTGGCCCGGCTGCGGCATGGTAGGGAGCGACGACCTTACTGTCGTCGTGCGGAAGCAACGCCCATGAACCGAGCCTTCGGCACTCATTCATGGGCCGCTCTTCCGCTACCACCACACGAATGTGGTGGCTCCTCAGCCCAAGTTACTCCCAGTTCCACACCCCGCCCGCCGGGTTCTGGTGCTAATAACTAACTCTCTTCGAAACTCTTTCTCTGTTCCCTAACCTGGTTTTGAGGAACCACTGGATGGCGGAGATGAGTTCGACCGACTTGGGGATGAGGCCCGGATCGATGGGATAGGCTTTGCGTGGATTGACCATGCGCTGGCGCTCCGACGCGGTGAAAAGGGATGTGGTGCGGATGAGAAACGCGTCCTCGAAATAGGCGAGGAAGGCATGGAGACTGTCCTTGGAGATGGGCAGCCCTTGGGATTTCAGGGCATCGTAGAATTTCTGGATGCTGAAGGGCGCTGCCGGGTTGCCGAGCAGATGGCGCTGGAGCCAACGCTGGGCGACGGGATTGGAAATGCCGTGGCGCTCGATGATGTCGCGCAGGACAGCCACATCGACGTAGCCCTGCAAGAGTGGCCGCCGGTCGCGAATGTCGATATTCTGGGCATCGGGGAAGCCTCCTTCAGTTAGGTAGCTGCGGAAAGCCTTGTCGAGGGTGGCATTACATGGTGACAGATAAATAGTAGGTTGAATTGGAAGAGATCTGCGGGCGGGAGCCAGGCAGCTGCTTTTGTGCTTTCCATGGCGGAGCGGGCGGGCTTAGTCTGGTCTGTTATGAGTGATCGCATCCAAGACATGCCGTTTGACCAGCGGCCGCGGGAAAAATTGGCGCTGTTGGGGCCAGCGGCCCTCAACAATGCCGAATTGATGGCGTTGTTCATTGCCAGCGGCATCAAGGGCCACAGCGCGATTGACATCGGCCGGGACCTGCTCGGCAAATACGGCTCAATGGGCGCGCTGGGCAGCATGCCGGTAGCCGCACTGGCCAAGGAAAAAGGTCTGGGCCTGGCCAAAGCCTCGACCCTCGCCGCCGCGTTTGAGCTCGGTGCCCGCGTCGCCCGCGAACAAATTCACTTGCTGCCACTCGACACCCCGGAGCGCATCCTCGAATCCTTTGGCCCGCAAATGGCCCATTTGGCCCAGGAGCAGGTCGTGGTGGTCACCGTGGACACCCGGCTCAGGCACCAGGGCAGTACCGTCATTTCGCTCGGCACGGTTAACGAAAGCAACGCCCATCCGCGGGAAATCCTGCGGCCGGTCATCACCCGCGACGCCTACGGCTTCATCCTCATTCACAACCATCCGTCAGGCGACCCGAGCCCAAGCCGCTCCGACGAATCCACCACCCGGCGGATAGTGGAGGCGGCCAAACTGATGCAGGTGCATTTCATCGATCATATCATCATCGGCAAGTCATCTCCGGGCCGCTGCGCCTATTATTCGTTCCGCGAGGCCGGCCTAATTCAGTGAATGGGTGCATGGGAAATGAAAAGTGACACCTGCCCCTTTGCCCAAATGGCATCAAGCCGAGTCCGACAAGCGTTAGGTTATGGCTGCCGAAGACAACCACGGATTAAAGGATTACACGGATTGCACGGATGAAGAATTGGGGAGGGGATGTGGACGGGACGTGAGGGGGTGATCGGGTGAAATGACCCCCTAATGGCGCTGAATGTACTGAGCACATAAGGAATTTCTTCAATCCGTAAAATCCGCGTAATCTGTGTAATCTGCGGTTCCTATTCTCATTGCGGGATTTCGATTTCGCATTTCAGGTTGAAAAGTCCGCGCTCTGGCACGCTGCGCATTGCTTTTTTGCCGCCGCCTCCTAGGCTGCCGGCAAGCCGTGCCCCAATGACCCGCCTGCACCTCCTCCGCAACCTCCGCAGCGCAGTCTATCTGCTGCTGCTGGTGACGGCCGTTGCCCTCATCGCCGCCCTGTGGTGGGCCAATCACACCGGCATGCCCGCCGCATGGCGTGCTGCCATCGAGCGCGAAATCGCCAAACAGGGCATCCATCTGACTATTGGCAGCCTCAGCTACATGCCGTTCAGGGGCATCATCGCCAGTGAGGTGCGGGTGTTTGCCGATGCGCGACACAGCGTCATGCTATCGCAACTTGAGCGCATCCTCATCGCAGTGGACAAGGCCAAGCTGGCCCGCGGCGAGCTGCGCCTGACGCGCATTCAGATCAGCGACGCGAGCCTGCGCCTGCCCATTCAGCCGGGCAACCCGGACACCGGGATTTTGGAAATCAAGGGCCTGACTGGCACGTTGCTGATGCCCGGCGGCAGATTGCTGGAATTGCGCGATGCCCACGGCAGGGTGGCGGGCATCGAGATGACCCTCGCAGCGCGCCTGCTCAAGTACCGCGATACGATGGTTCCTATCCAAGCCGACCTCAACCTTGAGGCGCAGCTGAAACTCGTCTCCCAAATCCTCGCCGAACTCAAAAACTGGCACTTCGACCGGACCCATCCGCCATCGCTGCGCGTCTTCGTCGAGGGCGATTTGTCCGATACTGCGTCGCTGGTGGCCCGCATGGCAATTCAAGCCACGGCGGTGGAAAAAAATGACCATCGGATTGATGAAATCACGGCGGAAGGGAGTCTGAGCGGCAGTTGGGTCACGCTCAGTTCCGTGCACGCCCGCGATGCCCAAGGACGCTTCGACGGACGGGTCGACTATGATATGAGCAGTCGCGCGGGGCGCTTTGACGGCAGCTCGTCGCTTAACATGCCGCAGTTGCTCAAGAGTTGGCTCGGATTGCCGGCCTTGCAAGGCATCACCTTTGGTGGTGGCCAGATGCTCGAGGCGCAAGGGGATTTCACATTGGATGCCGACGGCGTGCCGCAGGTGCGCATGACCGGCCACGCCAGTTGTCAAGCCGTGGTGCTGCGGGGCGTGCCCTTCGAGCTCATCGAAGGGTCGTTTTGCTGGCGGGACGGCGAGGCCTACCTGCGCGATTTGCGCTGCCTGCGGCCCGACGGGGAGGCCAGTGGCAAGGTCCTGATTCAATGGCCGCTGCTGCGCTTGGCCCTCAAGACGACCCTGCCGGTGGCCGTGTACCGTCCGTTTTTTGTCGGCCAGCCGCTCGAACCCGTCCTCAATGACTTCAGCGCCCGCGCCAATGCCGCCGTCAACGTGACGCTGGAAGGCGGCTTCGATGCCACCGACAAAGACTCATGGGTTTTCACTGGCAGCGGACGGCTCAAAAACCACAGCTACCGCGGCGTGCCGGTGGATTCCGCCCAGTGCAAAATGTCGCTCAATAGCCGTGTTCTGGATTTTTCCGATGGCACGGTGGTGTTCAACTATCAGGACTATCCACTGCGCAAGGCCTACGCCGGCCCCGCCAACGGCACCGCTCATGCCGGACGCGTCCGCTATGATGCAACGACCAAGACCGTGACGGTCGAGGACGTGGTCGGCAACATCTGGGCGGCACCGGTGTTGCGGATGTTTGCCCCGGCCATCGCGGATTCATTGGAGGTCTATCGCTTTCACCGGCCGCCGCAGCTCAGCGCTGCAGGTGTGATCGATGTGACGCCGCAGGGTCGCACTGCCCTGACGGTTGGGTTTCGCAGCAAAGACCCGGCGGAGTACGTGTTTCTGGGCAAAAACCTCACTCTTGAGCAAGCCTCCGGCAAGGTGGCGGTTCGCGGCAACACGGTGCTCGTCGATGACTTGGAAATGACCACCTTCGAGGGGCCGGTGGCAGCCAGCATTCACGTCGTCAATTCCAAAAAAATCAGTGGCGAGTTCAGTTTTAGCGACCTCTCGTTGGCCGCCATCAACACCACTTATGGCTTTAATATGAAGTGCGGCGGCACGCTGACCGGGCGACTGGAGTTTGGCTTCATGGATGACAAAATCGAAACCATGAGCGGCAGTGGCTTGCTGGCGGTGGAGAAATCCGTGCTGTTTGATGCGCCCATTCTCGGCCCGCTCTCACCCTTGGTCTCTGCGGTGCTGGGCGGGCGTCACGCCGGGTTCGAGCGGGCACGCAGCGCCTTTTGCACCTTCGCGATCAAAGATGGCGTCCTTCACACCAAGGACTTTCACACCGCCACCACTTCGCTGGTGTTTGCCGGGGATGGTTCCGTGGATTTGAAAAACCTCAGCTTGGATATGACCTTGCGGGTCGATGCTCGTGGCTTGCTGGGAATCGTCACCCTGCCGCTGCGGCCGTTTTACGGCTTGTTCCAATTTCGTGGCAGCGGCCCGCTCGACAAGCCGGAGTG
>Ga0114962_10000100_pt1 | contig 68376 bp, 58 predicted proteins | sample C_130820_MF_Meta_FD_87017 | JGI IMG/M metagenome (GOLD analysis project Ga0114962, IMG submission 87017) | Freshwater microbial communities from Lake Croche, Canada to study carbon cycling - C_130820_MF_MetaG | ecosystem: Environmental > Aquatic > Freshwater > Lake | place: Lake Croche, Canada... | reverse complement strand
GTTACAGACGATGTTGGGAACCGTTTTATTTTTGCAGTCCTTGCGGCAAGTGCTTCCTATATTGCTGTTCCGGCAGCCATGAAAATTGCCGTTCCAAATGCAAATCCAGGAATTTTTTTACCCATGGCTTTGGCAGTAACTTTTCCTTTCAACATTACATTCGGAATGCCCATTTATTTTTCAATTGTATTGTTTAGCTAGATTAATTCTTTGTAACGTTCGTAAGATTATCTGGGAAGTATAAATTAGATAAATTAGAAAATTCATCTCCTCTCATGAAAATACTACTATCTACTTCACTAAAATTTCTTTTTCCGGCTGCAGCAAGAAGTTCGTTAGCGGCATGTAGGGTATTTTTGTGAAAATGAAATACCCGTTTGGATTTATCGGTTACTACTAAACCTTTCATTAGCATTTTATCTTGGGTAGCAACGCCTGTTGGACATTTGTTGTTGTTGCAGCGGAGTGCCTGAATACAGCCTAGTGAAAACATAAATCCTCTGGCACTATTGCAAAGATCAGCTCCTAGCGCAATAGCTCTTATGATGGAATATCCCGAGATGATTTTTCCACTGCATATAATTCTGATTTTAGAACGAATGTTAAAATCGATCAGGGTTTTATTAACAAAAATCAAAGCAGGTTCTAGCGGCATACCCACACCGTCTGAGAACTCTAATGGAGCAGCACCTGTTCCACCTTCAGCACCATCAACGGTAATAAAATCCGGAAAACAATTTTGGGCTATCATCTCTTGGCATATTTTTTCAAATTCTTTGGTGTCGCCAATACACAATTTAAATCCTATTGGCTTAGCATTAGAAAGCGTTCTCAGTTGTCCAACAAAAGCTATAAGTCCTTTGGCATCTGAAAAAGCAGAATGTCCAGGAGGAGAGAGTATAGTTGTAAAGGGTTTTACATCTCTAATTTTGGAAATTTGCAGGGTATTTTTAGAAGCGGGTAATACACCGCCATGTCCTGGTTTTGCTCCTTGGGATAATTTTATTTCTATCATTTTGACCAAGGGGTTGTTGGTTTTTTCTTGAAATTTGGCAGCGCTAAAATTACCATTATCATCGCGACACCCAAAATAACCCGTACCAATTTGCCATGTCACATCGGCACCCTGTAGGTGAAATTCGGTTAAGCCACCTTCGCCGGTATTGTGATAAAAACCACCTTTGGCGGCCCCTTTATTTAGGGCAACAATAGCATTTTCGCTTAAAGCGCCAAAACTCATAGCAGAAATATTAAGCAGAGAAGCCGAATAGGGTTGTTTGCAATCCGGACCGCCAATTAACACCCTTGCAGGTTCTTCATTAACCTTTGTAGGATAGATTGAATGTTTTATTCCCTCGTAATTGGCGTCATTAAGATCAAGCTGGGTACCAAAAGGAATAGTAGCATCAATATTTTTAGCTCTCTGATAGACTAGTGAGCGTTGGTTTCGTGAAAAAGGCTTTCCATCGGTAGCCCGTTCAATAAAATACTGCTGAATTTCGGGTGAAATGCTTTCAAACAGATATCTCATATACCCTAAAACTGGAAAATTTCTAAGTATTGTGTGTTTGGTTTGGAAGCTATTGCTGATGCCTAATAGTATTATTGCTACTATTGTCAAAGGAAAAAAAATACTGTATTTGTAGAAATAAGTAATAATTGAAGCTAGTGCTAGGACTATTATACCGAAAATAAAAAATTGTTTTCTCATTTTTAAGTAGTTCTAAATTTTTATTTGTAGCGTTAAATTTAATTCTAATTCTAGCTGTATTTCAATCTAACATAAACGTGTTTAATGCCTTTTTTATCTGATTCTCTTTCATCAATCTCTAAAATATCGGTTAGGGATTTTAGCATTGGGGTCAGTTTATTGAAGCCATAATTCCGGGGATCAAAGTCGGGTCTTTTCTTCACGATTAGATTCCCTACATCACCTAAAAAGGCCCATCCATCTTCGTCTCCAATGGCTTCAAGAGTAGCTTCGATGAGTTCGATAGTATGTAAATCTATTTTAGTAGCTATTTCTTTTTCGACTGGTTTTTTAGGATCAGAAGTTCTTTTTGGATTTTTCTTTTTGATAGCGCCGTCTAAAACTTCAATATAGATGAAACGGTCACAGGCAACAATGAAGGAATTTGGGGTTTTCTTTTCTCCAATTCCAATAACTTTCATACCAGATTCTCTTAAACGAATGGCGAGGCGAGTAAAATCACTATCGCTTGAAACAATGCAAAAACCGTCTAGTTTATCGGAATATAACAAGTCCATGGCATCAATAATCATTGCTGAATCGGAGGAGTTTTTCCCAACGGTATAACTGTATTGTTGAATTGGAGTTATCGCATGTTCTAATAAAACACTTTTCCATCCGCCGGCGTTTGGTTTTGTCCAGTCGGCATAGATGCGTTTTGTTGTGGGAGTACCGTATTTGGTTATTTCTTCCATCATTCCTTTTACATTGCTATAGGGAACGTTGTCTGCATCGATGAGAACGGCGAGTTTTAACTCTTTTGATTCTTGCGCCATAGTTTTATTGATTTAGAAATTCAATTAATTTCAAAGATACGATGTTTCTCTTGTTAATTGATTTTTTAGCCCTGATTGCAGTGTTATCCCTATGCTATTTTCTTTAAAAAGCAAAAGATATAGTGAAGAGCAGGAAATAGGCACTAAAAAATAAACATAATTTCGGGAGCATAATAAATTTTAAATAATTATTTTTGCAACTTCTTAAAATTAAGATATTATGGTAAAAGATTTATTTGAAAGAATTCAAAACAATAAGGGACCATTAGGGAAATGGGCTTCACAAGCAGAAGGCTATTTTGTTTTTCCAAAACTTGAAGGTGAATTAGGACCTAGAATGCAATTTCAAGGAAAAGATATTTTAAACTGGAGTTTGAATGACTATTTAGGTTTAGCGAATCACCCGGAAGTTAGAAAGGCAGATGCAGAAGCGGCAATTGAATATGGAGCTGCTTACCCTATGGGGGCGAGAATGATGAGTGGTCACACTAAATATCATGAGCAATTGGAGCAAGAATTAGCTGCTTTTGTAAATAAAGAATCAGCATATTTATTGAATTTTGGATATCAGGGAATCATGTCAACTATTGACGCTTTGGTGACAAGAAATGATGTAATTGTTTATGATGTTGATGCTCATGCCTGTATTATTGACGGTGTTCGTTTGCATAGCGGCAAGCGTTTTACCTATCGTCATAATGACATTGAGAGTATGGAAAAAAACTTGCAGCGTGCTACAAAATTAGCTAAAGTAACTGGAGGAGGAATTCTTTTCATAACAGAAGGTGTTTTTGGAATGCGAGGACAGCAAGGGAAATTGAAAGAGATTGTTGCCATGAAGCAAAAATACAATTTCCGATTGTTGGTTGATGATGCACATGGATTTGGAACACTAGGCAAAACGGGAGCAGGCGCAGGTGAAGAGCAGGGAGTTCAGGATGATATTGATATTTATTTTTCGACTTTTGCAAAATCAATGGCTAATATTGGTGCTTTTGTAGCTGCTGATACAGAAATTATTGATTATTTAAAATACAATTTACGTTCTCAAATGTTTGCTAAAGCTTTACCAATGATTCAAACTATTGGATCTTTGAAACGTTTGGAATTGTTGCGTAATTCGTCAGAATTAAAAGACAAACTTTGGGTTAATGTAAATGCTTTACAAAGTGGGTTGCGTTCCAGAAATTTCAATATTGGTGATACTAATACTTGTGTAACTCCTGTTTATTTGGAAGGAAGTGTCCCAGAAGCTATGGTGATGGTGAATGATTTGAGAGAGAATTATGGTATTTTCTTATCTATTGTAATTTATCCAGTTATACCAAAGGGAATTATACTTTTGAGAATGATTCCAACTGCATCTCACACTATTTCTGATATTGATGAAACACTTATTGCTTTTGAAGCTATTCGTGAAAAATTAGTAAATGGTACTTATAAAGAAATTGCGAATCAAACTAAAGTAGATTTGGACGCTTAATTTCTGATTACTTTAAATATAAATAAAGTCCATTCGGTAATCGAATGGCCTTTTTTATTTAAGACTGGTCAGAACTATTTTAAAGTTCTTTTCGAAATGTTTTTCTTTTGCAGATAATTTTAGGATCAAAATTTTTCCAAAGCAGTTGAATGGCTGTGTTGTCTGCTAATTCAGGAGTTCGAATACAATTTTGAATTCCTTTTTCTGTAAATGTGGTGTGGTATTCTTTAAAAATAATAGCATGTACTCCTTTGTTTTGATAGTCAGGATGCACTCCGATGAGGTAAAAAGCCACGTCTTTACTGTTTTTCCGTGCGTTTAATAAATGTAAGAATCCAAAGGGAAATAATTTTCCTTTCGCTTTTTGTAAGGCTTTGGAAAAACTTGGCATTACAATTGCAAAAGCAACTAAGTTAGCGTCTTTATCTTCTACAAATTTGATATATTCGGGGTTTATAAAGCTGATGTATTTTTTCTTAAAATATTCCTTCTGAACATCAGAGATAGCTACAAAAGAAGATAAATTTACATAGGAGGCATTGAATAAATCAAACATTTTATCCACATAGGGCATTACGTCTTTGGTCGACCTAAAATTAAGTGGTTTAAGTTGGTATCTTTTTTTAATTATTTCCTGGGCTTTGTCAAATAATTCCAGTTTTACATTTTTAAAAGGAAATTTATTTTCTACATATTCTTTTTCAACTTGATACCCTAGTTTTTCAAAATGTTGTGCGTAATAGGGAAAATTATACCAGGTTATCATGGTGCCAATTTCCTCGAAACCTTCAGTTAGAACGCCCACTTTATCCAAGTTAGAAAAGCCCATCGGTCCTTCAACATAATCGAGATTATTTTTTCTTCCTAATTCATAGACTTTTTCTAAAAGAGCTTTGGTTACTTCGATGTCATCAATAGCATCGAACCATCCAAAACGAACTTTCATTTTTTGTTGATCCTTCACTTCACCCCAATTGATGATAGCGGCAATTCTTCCTACAATCTTATTTTCTTTGTAGGCGATATAGAATTGAGCTTCTGCGTTTTCAAATGCCGGATTTTTATTTTTATCAAAAGTTTCTAATTCGTCAGCAATAATAGGGGGAACCCAAAATTCATTGTCTTTGTATAAGGTAAAAGGGAATTTTATATAAGCTTCTAATTCTTTTTTGCTAATCGCTTCTTTTATGCTAATCATTTTTTATTTATGCTTTCTCAGTTTCTGATTTATTTTATTTAGTAGTTTTTTTAGTTTGGAATAGCAAGTAATACCGCAGAATGATTTGCATCAAAACGCCATGAAAATCCTATTCCGCCCATTAAAATACTGGGTGTATTTTTATAGCTAGTTCCAATCGAGGCATCAATTTGGATGTTTTTGTCTGCTAAGAAAGCTATTCCACCTCTAAAAATCCCATCGGAATAGTAATCGCCGTTGTAGCCTTGATTTTCCAGAAAACCAGACCAACGTCCGCTGAAACCTCTTGTAAGAGTTACAACATAATCAATAGATTTTTTTTTGGAAGGGAATTTATCCAGAATAAAATTGGTTAACAAAACATATTTCCCAAACTGATGCTGGGTAATAACGGCTAGTTTAGGACTTATTTTTGGATCAGCCGGAATAAAAGGACGAGCAAATGTATCCTTATTCAGATTGATATTTGCAGCAGCATAAATAGCGATGGCTGGAATTAACTGTCTCCATTTAAATTGATGATTAGCTTTCCAGCTGTATACATTTACTTTGGTTTCCTGGTTTTTGTAAGGGTCATAAATCAGGTATTTAGCACCAATACTAGTTTGTTTTAAACCGCTCCTAACTTGATTTACAAGAGGTGCTCGATACCATTCTTGTTGGTATTGCAAGTCGGCTATGAATTCTAATTGTTCTAAAATTGCACCATATCGAATGCTTAAATCACTGCCAAAACCATTCATTTCATAACGGCTCAAATCGTGTTTTTCACGCAGTCCGTAAAAGCCTAATTCTGTTTGGAAAACAGAATTTCCTACTGCAAATGCTGCGATGGATTTGCCTGGCCGATTTGAATTAATAACATCAGTATGTTGTCCAAAGTTTGCCATCGATGAAAAAAGTAGTGCAATAAAAACTAAGGTCTTGATTTTGAACATATTTTCATTTTTCGGATTAGAAATTATTAAGCTTTTCAAATGTAGTATATTTTATTATTTATTTAAGAATGATATGCTAATTTTGAACAATTGATTTATTATTTTTGTAAAAAATTATTTGATTATGCAAACGGCATCTTTTAATGGAGTTCTAAAAACTATATTTTATTTTATAGCTTTTTATTATGTTTTTAAATTTCTTGCGCGCCTTTTTCTTCCAATAATGGTTAAGAAGGTAGTAGAAAAAGCAGGCGAAAGCTTTCAACAGCAACAAAATCAATATAACAATCAAAATACTCAAAATAAAGAGGAATTTGTGAATACTAGCTCTAATTCAACTAAACCGAAAGAAACTAAAAAAGTAGGTGAATATGTGGATTATGAAGAATTAGAATAAAAAAAGAAGGCTTATTTTCGCGTACTATTTGTCGTTTTTGCCTATTTTTGGCGTTGATTGCTTAATTGAAAATATAGCTTCTTACGCTTTTTTATTATGAAAATACTCCAAAAGATCTATCCTCACGCATTAGCCTTATTTGGTTTTGTACTTATTTCCCTTATTTATTTTTATCCTGTTCTTCAAGGGAAAAAAATATTCCAATCCGATATTGTTCAATATACAGGAATGGCCAAAGAGCAAAATGATTTTAGAGCAACAGAACATATGGAGCCCTATTGGACTAATTCTGCTTTTGGTGGAATGCCAACCTATCAATTAGGGGCTAATTATCCACACGATTATATTGGAAATTTAGATGATATTATTCGGTTTTTACCCCGTCCTGCAGATTATCTGATGCTCTATTTTTTAGGGTTTTATGTTCTCTTACTGGTTTTAAAAATCAATCCGTTAAAAGCTTTTTTTGGTGCTCTGGCATTTGGATTGTCCACTTATTTGATTATTCTTCTTGGTGTAGGACATAATGCAAAAGCGCATGCTATTGCCTATATGCCTCTTGTTGTTGCCGGTGTTATTTTAGTTTTTAGAAAGCGATTTATTGTTGGAGGAATACTAGTTATGCTTGCTTCGGCATTAGAAATTAATGCGAATCACTTTCAAATGACTTTCTATTTACTGATTTTATTGGTCATTATAGGAATCTATTTTATCTATACTTTATTAAAGGAGAAAGATTATAAGTCTTTGTCGACTGCATTTTGTGTTTTTATTCTGGCCGGAATATTAGCAATTGGTGCCAATGCGACTAATTTGTTGGCTACATCGGAGTATGCGAAAATTAGTACACGTGATAAAAGTGAATTGACTTTTAATCCAGATGGTAGCAAGAATAAGTTGGATACTGCCATGAGTTATGAATACATTACAGAATATAGTTATGGTATTGCTGAAAGTTTTAATTTGATTTCAGCTCGTCTATTTGGAGGATCAAATAGCGAAAATGTTGGAACTGACAGTAAGATGTATGAATTTATGGTGAGCCAAAGTATACCAGAAGCACAGGCAAAAGATTTCGTTTCTGGAATGCCTACTTATTGGGGGGATCAACCTATTGTGGCTGCTCCAGCCTATATTGGAGCTGTTGTTTTCTTTCTTTTCTTACTTTCTATATTTATTGATAAAAGAAAAATAAAATACGCCTTTTTAGCGGGCGCTATTTTGTCCTTATTGCTTTCTTGGGGAAAAAATTTTCCGGCTTTAACTGATTTCTTTATTGATTTTGTTCCTATGTACAACAAGTTTCGAGCCGTTTCTTCTATTCAGGTGATTTTGGAATTGTGCATTCCTGTTTTGGCGATAATGGGTCTTGACTCTTTTTTTAAGTCAGATAAAAATGTGCAATGGAAGGCAATTTGGCAATCCGGAGCAGTCAGTTTAGGAATATTAATCCTCTTGATTTTCTTTAAAAGTTCTTTTAATTTCTCTGGAGGTAACGACAGTTATTATTTGGAAAGTTATGGACCGGACTTTGTTGCTGCTTTAAAAGCAGATCGAGCCAGTTTGTATTCAGCTGATTTATTGCGAACGGGGTTTTTTATTTTGGTTTCGGGAGGAATTCTATGGATCTTTACTAAAAACAGATTGGCTCAAAATACTACGATAATACTAATCGGATTATTGATGGTTTCTGATTTGTTTTTTATCGATAAGAATTATGTAAGTGCTAAAGATTTCGTAAGAGCCAATGAAGTAGATGTACCTTTTCAGGCTACAGAATCAGATACTCAAATCTTACAAGATACTACTGATTATCGTGTTTTTGAAGTTAACGGAAATTTGTCAAGTTCTCGTGCTTCTTATTTTCATCAGTCAATTGGAGGTTATCATGCTGCGAAACCCAGGAGAATGCAGCAATTGTTTGACTATCAGATTGCCAAAAATAATATGGAGGTTTTGGATATGTTAAACGTTAAATATATCATTCAGACTGATAAAGCGGGAAAAGAATTTCCAACTCAAAATCCGAATGCAAATGGAAATGCCTGGTTTGTAAAGGAAGTAAAGTTGGTAGATTCTGCTGATCAGGAAATGAAATCATTGGATAGTCTTGACACTAAAAATAGTGCAGTTGTTAACCAAAATGAATTTGCAAATTTAAATTTGGCAAAATTGTATGCAAAAGATAGTTTGACACAAATTATTTTGGTAAAACACAAATCTAATTATTTAAAATACCGCAGTTCAAATACTGCTTTGGGTCTTGCTTTATTTTCGGAAACCTACTATAAAAATGGATGGAACGCTTATATCGATAGTAAGAAAGTAGCGCATTTTAGAGCGGATTATACTTTAAGAGCATTAGTAATTCCGGCGGGTCAACACGTTATAGAATTTAAATTTGAACCTGAAGTAGTCAAAACTGGAAGTCGGATTGCCTTATTTAGCTGTATAGGAATGCTATTTTTGATTATTGGAGGTCTTTATTTTGAAAGAAATAAATATTGGAATCCAATTCAGAAACAATAATGAAAAAAGTACTCATTATAACCTATTATTGGCCTCCTGCAGGAGGTCCTGGAGTGCAGCGCTGGTTAAAATTTGTTAAATATTTGCCGGATTTTGAGATTCAGCCCATAGTCTATATTCCAGAGAATCCAACGTATCCTATTATTGATAAAAATTTAGTTAAAGAAGTCTCAAATCAGACTATTATTTTAAAGCATAGTATTTTTGAACCCTATCAACTGGCCTCTTTTTTCTCGAAAAATAAAACTAAGAAAATAAGTTCAGGAATCATTTCAACGCATCGAAAGCAAACGGCTTTTGAAAAGGTCTTGCTTTGGGTTCGGGGAAATCTATTTATTCCAGACGCTCGTGTTTTTTGGGTAAAACCATCCATCGCTTATTTAGAAAAATACATTCTTGAAAATAAAATCGAAACTATAATTACATCTGGGCCGCCACATAGTTTGCATTTAATTGGACTTGGATTAAAAAACAAACTGAGTCTAAAGTGGATAGCTGATTTTCGTGACCCTTGGACGACTATAGGTTATCATAAAGCCTTGAAATTATCTAAATATGCATCAAAGAAGCACAGGCAGTTAGAATCGGAAGTTCTAAATACAGCCGATACTATTATTGTGACCAGTAAAACTACTAAAACTGAATTTGAAGTTCTTACTAAAAAGCCAATAGAAGTCATTACGAATGGATATGATGAAGAAGCAATAGCTAAGCAAATTTTGGACACTAAATTTTCTATAGCACACATAGGTTCTTTTCTGTCAGAACGAAATCCCATAATTTTATGGAAATGTCTTGAAGAAATTATAAACGAGAACTCTAGTTTTGCCAATGATTTTCAATTGAAATTGATTGGCGCTGTAAGTCCGGAAGTTTTGGAAACAGTACAGGAATTTCATTTAAATAATTATATGCTTAATTTAGGCTATGTAACTCATGAAGAAGCTATAAAAGAACAACGAAAATCTCAGGTTTTATTGCTAATCGAAATCAATTCAGAAGATACCAAAAGTATTATTCCGGGAAAATTATTTGAATATATGGTTTCTGAAAGACCCATTATAGCGCTAGGCCCTGAAGGATCTGATTTTGCCGAAATTATTAGTAGTACCAATACGGGTGTTTTTCTAAAATATGATGAAATTGACAAACTAAAAGCTAGTATTTTAAACTACTATCAACAGTTTTTGGAAGGTAAATTACTGTCTCATGCCGTTGGATTACAAGAGTATTCCAGACGTAAACTGACTGAAAAATTATCGAAACTTATAATTAATAATACTTAATTAGTAGTGGGAATTGTATTAAATCAATCTATTAAAAATACCGTCATTACCTATTTTGGTTTTGGGATAGGCGCTATTAATGCCTTGTTTTTGTATACCCATTTCTTAGGAAAAACACATTATGGGATTGTTGCATTTGTGCTTTCCGCTTCAAATATCATGATGCCATTGATGGCTTTTGGTGTTCATAATACTTTGATTCGTTTTTATTCGAGATGTAAATCGGAAGACGAACGGGATCGATTTTTGAGTTTTATGCTCTTTATGCCTTTACTTTTAATCCTTCCAATAAGTGCTATAACTTATTTTTTTTACAATCAAATTTCATTTTTTATCATTAAAGAAAATCCAACAGTAGAACCTTTTCTTTGGCTCATTCCAATAATTGGTATTTGTATGGGGTATTTTGAAATCTATTATGCCTGGGTTAAAGTACACATGCAATCCGTTTTTGGAAATTTTATCAGTGAAGTATTGGTCCGAATTGTAATTATGCTATTGCTTTTTGCAGTTTATTTGGACTGGATGGATAAAAGTACTTTTGTTTATGGGCTTGCAGGAGCTTATGGCTTGCAATTAATTGCCATGAAATCGTATGCGATGTATGTAAAAATGCCTGTAATTAAATTCCAATTACCGCATAATGTAAGGGAGATTTTTGGTTATTCCTTTTTTATTATTTTGTCTGGTAGTGTTGCCGTTCTCTTGATGGATTTTGATAAGGTAATGATTCCCGCTTATGAGGATATTAGCAGTAACGCTCTTTATTCAGTAGCTATTTTCATTGCTACTGTCATTGCCGTTCCGAGTCGTGCGATGTTGCAGATTATTTATCCTATTACGGCGCGCTTGATGAGCGAAGATAAAATGGAGGAATTAAATGATTTATATAAAAAGAGTGCTATAAATCTTCAGGTTTTTGGTGGTTTAGTACTGTTGGGTATTTTTTTAAACATCAATGAGATGTATAAGTTGTTACCGATAGAATATAGTGGAGGAATCTTAGTTGTTTTTTTAATTGGATTGTCTAAGTTTTATGATGTCATTTTAGGTAATAATAACGCCATAATTTTGAATACCAAATACTATCGTTCCGTCTTATTTTTCGGACTTTTATTGGTGTTTATGATGATTGGACTCAATATGCTATTAATTCCGCCTTATGGAATAGTAGGAGCTGCCCTAGCCACTTTAATATCTGTAATTATATATAATACTATCAAACTCTTATTCGTTGTTAAGAAAATGAATTTGTTTCCGTTTACCGGAAATACCATAAAATCTTTCGGAATTATTATCGTTATGTTTGTTGGCTTTTATTTCTGGGATTTTCCATTTCATCCGTTACTCAATATTATTTTGAAATCGGTTTTGATCAGTATTTTTTATCTCTATCTCAATTATAAAATGGCAATTTCGATTGAAATCAATCAAGTCATGGATAAAGTACTTCAAAAGATCCGATTTTAAATACTGTTTTGAACTTGCCATTTTAAAGTTTTTCTTTCAGGTATTTAGCGGTGATTGAATTTTTGTTTTGAACTATTTCTTCGGGTGTTCCAACAGCTAGAATTTTCCCTCCATTTTCTCCTCCTTCCGGACCTAAATCGATAATCCAGTCGGCACATTTTATCAAATCCAGATTGTGTTCGATTACAATTATGGAATGTCCCTTGTCAATTAAGGCATCAAAAGAGGCCAGTAATTTCTTGATATCGTGGAAGTGTAATCCAGTTGTAGGTTCGTCAAAAACAAAAAGGGCTTTTTCTTTATTAGTTCCTTTAACCAGAAAGGAAGCCAGTTTAATTCGTTGGGCTTCACCACCAGAGAGGGTTGAAGAGGATTGACCCAATTGAACATAACCTAATCCTACATCCTGAAGTGGTTGTAGTTTTTGAGAAATTTTAATTTGATTGTTCTCTTTAAAAAAATGCAAAGCATCATCAATGGTCATCGTCAAGATATCATCAATATTTTTGCCTTCATAGTAAATTTCGAGCACTTCCTTTTGGAATCTTTTACCATTACAGGCTTCACAGGGTAAAGAAACATCGGCCATAAAAACCATTTCTACATTAATGGAGCCTTCCCCTTTGCAGGTTTCACATCGGCCACCATCTACATTAAAGGAGAAATGTTTGGGAAGATACCCTCTTATTTTCGAAAGTTTCTCTTTGGCATACAATTCTCTAATGTCGTCATATGCTTTTATGTAGGTGACTGGATTAGAACGAGAACTTCTCCCAATTGGGTTTTGATCCACATATTCGATATGTTGAATTTTATGGTAGTAACCTCGCATTTCCGAAAATTGTCCTGCTTTTTCACCCATTCCATCCAATTGTTTTTGCATGGCTGGAAATAATATTTTTTTAATCAAGGTACTTTTTCCGCTACCAGAAACTCCGGTTATTACCGTTAGGACTTCTAATGGAAATTTGACATCTACATTTTGTAAATTATTTTCTCGCGCACCTAGAATTTCAATATAGGTTCCCCATTTTCTTCTAATTCGAGGTGTTTTGATTTCTAAATCGCCATTTAGATATTGAGCCGTTAGTGAGGTTGATTTTAAAATTTCAGCATAAGTACCTTGTGCTACTAATTCCCCGCCGTTTGTTCCGGCTTCAGGGCCAATATCAATTATCATATCAGCAGCTTTCATAATATCTTCATCATGTTCGACAACAATAACGGTATTTCCTAAATCCCGAAGAGAAATTAGAACCTTGATAAGACGTTGTGTATCTTTTGGATGCAATCCAATACTAGGCTCATCTAAGATGTACATCGAACCCACTAGGCTACTTCCAAGGGAAGTGGCTAAATTAATCCGCTGTGATTCTCCACCTGAAAGTGTAGCTGAATTTCGGTTTAAAGTAAGATAGTCAAGACCGACTTCTACTAAAAATCGCAAACGGTTATTGATTTCTAATAGTAATCGTTTGGCAATTACTTTATCGTATTCATTAAGCGATAAATTCCCAAAGAAATTCATAAGTTTATTGATTGGCAAATCGACCATATCAGAAACTGTTTTGCCTTCAATTTTTACATAGGAAGCTTCTTTTCTCAAGCGTTTTCCTTTGCAGGAGTGACATTTGGTTTTACCACGGTAACGGGAAAGCATCACACGATTCTGAATTTTATAATTTTTAGCTTCTAATTCTTTGAAGAAATCATTCAGACCTGTAAAATAGCTATTTCCTTTCCAAAGAATTTCTTTTTGTTCCTCGCTAAGTTGGTAATAGGGTTTGTGAATAGGAAAATCAAATTTGTAGGCGTTGTTTACCAACTGATCTCGATAGGAACCCATACTTTCTCCACGCCAGGCGTATATTGCATTTTCAAAAACGGATAGGGCAGTGTTTGGAACCACTAATTCCTCATCAATTCCGATAACGCTCCCGTAACCTTCGCAAACAGGGCAAGCGCCATAGGGATTGTTAAAGCTAAATAAATGAACATTTGGCTCAAGGAAATCAATCCCATCGCGTTCAAAATTAGAACTGAAACTGAAGCGTTTTTCAGAATCTAATTCTTGTAAATAGCAGATACCTTTACCTTCAAAAAAGGCAGTTTGTACGGCATCTGATAATCGATTGTAAAATTCTTCTTCGTCTTTAACTACGATTCGGTCAATAACGAGTAAGATATCTTTTTTCTTCGTTTTAGTTAGTTCGGCTGAAGTGGTGAATTCGTCCAATCGAATCATTTTATTGTCGACTAAAACACGAGCAAAACCCTGTTGCAGCAAAGCTTTTAATTTGTCTTCCATTTTTCGGCCTTCTTCGAGGAAAATAGGAGTAAGTAAAAGCCATTTACTATCAAGAGTAAAGGTTTTTACTAAATTAGTGACTTCAGTAACCGTGTTTTTTTTTACTTCTAAGCCTGAAACTGGAGAATAAGTTCTTCCGATTCGAGCAAAAAGTAGTTTAAGATAATCGTATATTTCTGTAGAAGTACCAACTGTAGAACGGGCATTCGTGGTATTTACTTTTTGTTCTATGGCAATTGCAGGAGCAATCCCCTTTATGTATTCTACTTTTGGTTTATCCAAACGACCGAGAAACTGACGTGCATAGGAAGACAGACTTTCTACATAGCGTCGTTGTCCTTCAGCATATAAAGTATCGAAAGCCAAACTTGATTTTCCGGATCCTGAAAGACCAGTGATTACCACTAGTTTATTCCTTGGAATGGCAACGTCTATATTTTTAAGATTGTGCATTTGAGCACCCTTGATAATGATATTTTTCTTTGGTTCGAGTAAAGCAAAATCCTTTGGAGTCATAATAGCATTTTAATTGCCTGCAAAGGTAATTAATTCTTTGAGGAGAACCTTTTAATAATTAAAAGAACTAGAGACAAAATGGTTTCGTAAATTTATTATGGATTCCTATGTTTGAATAATTGTTATTATTTTATTAATAAAAGTAAGGATAGTATTTTTTTGATGTTATTTAATTTAATAATAAATTTAATAAATATAGAAATCGATTGATTGGAATGAATTTCACCTATACATTAACACATCAAAACAATTAAATTTAACTAAAATTTCTAATGTAGCAAGGGTATAACTCTATCGTTATAGTTTATTATAGCTAATTTATATAGACAGTAAAAGTTTACTTCTTATGTATAGTTTTTATATACATGCCCTTCAGTATTATATATTGAATAGTCTTATATATTTGAAATTCAATTAAAAACTTTTTATTTATGAAAAAAATTACTTTATTAATTATTCTAATGGTAAGTTCATTAGGTAATTCGCAAACTCTTGAGGGAACTTGGAAGATAAGTCCGCAAGCTGGAGCACTTGGGGTTGGAGGCGCAAAAGGAGATATAGGTTGGTGGTCAAACAGCATAGGAGATGTAACTGCCAGAGCCTGTCTTTTTGATGACGAATATGTATTTCATGCGGATGGATCCTTTAATAATATCTTAGGCGCTCAGACTTTTAATGAAGGTTGGCAAAATGGAGGAGCAGATGCTTGTGGAGCACCTATTGCTCCGCATAACGGGTCAAATGCAGCTACATGGGCCTATGATGCTGTTGCAAAAACGGTTACACTTTCAGGTGTTGGTGCTTATTTAGGTCTTCCAAAGGCCTATAATGGAGGGGAACTTTCAGCTCCAGGTGCACCTTCTGCTCCAGCAAGTAGAACCTATACTGTAACTGCTTTAACAGCAAATACTTTGACCTTAGACATCGCAATTAATGGTGCTGGATGGTGGCGTTTTATTTTAGCAAAACAAGGGCTTACGCCAACTTGTACAGACGGTGTTAAAAATGGTGATGAAACTGGAGTTGATTGTGGTGGAGCTTCTTGTGCTCCTTGTGCGGCAGCAAAAACTCAAATCAATTTGCCAGTGACTTTTGAGGGTACAGCAATCGATTATACGATGACGGATTTTGGCGGAAATAATTCAAGCAAAGAAATAGATCCTACCGATCCGAATAATACTGTTATGAAAATTATAAAAACAGTAGGTGCAGAAGGATGGGCAGGAACTACTATGGGTGCTGGAGTGTTAGGATTTAGTACAGCAGTTCCGTTTTCTCCATCTAATAAAAAAATGTATGTTAGAGTTTGGACACCAGCAGCTAATATCAAAGTAAGATTAAAAGTTGAAGATCATTTAAATGTAAATCATTATGTTGAGCAAGATGTTCTATCAACTATGGTAGGATGGCAGACTTTAATGTTTGATTTCGCTACACCAGCTACAGCGCCTTATGATTCGACTTTTATTTACGATAAAGCTTCCATATTTTTTAATTTTATTCCAGATGTTAAAAACGCAGTTGAAGCAACGTATTATTTTGATAACGTAAATTTCGGTAGTGTTTTAGGAACTTCTTCTTTTACTTCTTCCAAGATCAAAATATATCCTAATCCAGCATCTAATACATTAAATATTCAAGGGAATGCTGCAATAGATAAGGTATCACTTTATACTATATTGGGTCAAGAAGTATTAGCAAAAAGCCCAAAAACGAATCAAGTATCTTTAGATATTTCAAATTTACAAAACGGTATGTATATCGTCAAAACTACTAGTGAAGGTTTAATCTCTACTTCAAGAGTTTTGAAACAATAGTTTTTATTTAATTTTGATTATTGCAATTTAAAGGCACGTTTTGAAAAATTCGTGCCTTTTTTATGCTTTTATCTGAAATTATTTATATTTTTATTCCAATTATTTTCTATTCCAAAACCAGATGTTAAAAAATATATTATTTCGCTTTTGCTGTTTTCTATTGCTTGTTAGCAGTTGTGTTTTTTCACAAGAATTACCACCGATTATAAAATATCCAGCAAGCATTTACGGTGCTGGAAATCAAAACTGGATGATTTCACAAGATAAGAACCACTTTGTTTTTTTTGCAAATAATGAGGGTTTGCTTGAGTTTAACGGCAGCAATTGGAACTTATATCCATCACCTAATGAAACTATCATTCGATCTGTAAAAGTTATAGATAATCGTATTTATACCGGTTGTTATATGGAATTTGGCTATTGGACCCGACAATCTAACGGACAGTTAAAATACAGTTCATTAAGTGCGAAAGTGCGAAGTAAAATTCAGGATGACGAACAATTTTGGAATATTTTAAATTTTGATCAATGGGTTGTTTTTCAATCTTTGAACAAGATTTTTATTTATGATACTAAAACTGGATTGTTTACTATTATTAAACCTAAAAACGATATTATTAAAGCTTTTAGAACTAATAATTCTATTTATTTTCAAACTGTTGGTGACGGATTATTTGAAATTGAAAATGGTAAAAGTAAATTAGTATCCAATAACCCAATTTTAAAAAGCAATCGTATCGTTTCTGTTTTTGCCATTGATGAAGGGCTTTTGATACAAACACAACTTAATGGTTTTTATAAATTAATAGATTCCGAATTATTAAAATTTGCGACAGAGGCAGATTCTGAAATTGCAGCAAGTAGTATTTACAGTAGTCAAATATTATCTGATGGAAGCTATGCACTTGGAACTGTTTCGAATGGAATTTTTATTTTATCAAAAGAAGGAAAGGTGAAATATCATATCACACAGAATCGCGGGCTAAGTAACAATACTGTACTTTCTTTATTTGAAGATAACGATAAGAATTTATGGATAGGATTAGATAATGGTATTAATTGTATAAACATTCAATCCCCGGTTCGCAGTTTTTCGGATGATACTGGTATCTTAGGAGCTGTATATACTAGTAAACTTTATAAAGGAAAATTGTATATAGGAACTAATCAAGGATTGTTTTATAAAAATTTCGGTTCGGAGGATCAGTTTAAATTTATAAACGGAACTAAAGGCCAGGTCTGGTCCTTGTTTGAATATGACGGAATTCTTTTTTGTGGACATGATTCGGGAACATTCTTGATTAATGATTCTAGTGCAAGTCTTGTTTTCTCGCAATCTGGAACTTGGAAATTTGAAAAAGTGCCCTATCATAGAAATCTTCTTCTTCAAGGAAATTATTATGGTTTATCCGTTTTAGAAAAGGTAAATAACAAATGGACTTTTAAAAATAGAGTATCAGGATTTAATTATTCCTCCCGTTATTTTGAAATTAATAATTCCCTTGAAGTATTTGTGAGCCATGAATACAAGGGCGTTTTTAGATTTCAACTGGATCATAACTTAGCTAAAACATCAGCTTTTATTACTTTTAAGTACCCAAAAAAAGGAAAGAATTCCAGTTTGACAAAGTATAATAATGTAATTTATTATGCTTATAAGGAAGGTGTGTTTAGGTTAAATCCAAAAACAAAAAATTTCGAAAAAGATTCTGTTTTGAGTTCTGTTTTTGATAAGGATGAATATACTTCTGGTAAAATGATTGTGGATGATTCCAACAAAATATGGTTGTTTTCAAAAAATTACATTGATTATTTTTCTAAAAGTAAATTGAGTAATGCTCTTAAACAAAATACTATTCCAATTCCTGCTTCGTTAACTAATTCGATGTTGGGTTTTGAAAACATTACTCAATTGTCTAATTCATTATATTTGATAGGAACTGTTGATGGTTATTATACTATTAATATTAATGATTTGAGTTTTAAAAACTATACTGTTTCCATTTCAAATATTAGTATAAATAAATTAAATACTAAAATATTTAATACCTCTATTCAAGGTGAAGGAAGTTTTAAGCACAATGAAAACAATATTACTTTTAGTTATACGGTACCGGAGTATAATAAATACATTAATGCTGAATATCAATTTTTATTGGATGGATTACAGGACGATTGGAGTGAATGGAGTGCTAAACCATCGGTTAGTTTTAAAAATTTATCTCCCGGAGATTATACTTTCAAAGTGAGAGCCAGGATCGCAAACTCTAGTCCTGAGAATACTGCTAGTTTTTCTTTTACTATCCTAAAACCATGGTATGCAACCAATATTGCGCTTTTTATTTATCTGATTCTAATCGTGCTGATTGCTAATTTTATCAATAAAGCCTATGGTAAGTATTATGAAAAGCAGAAGGAAAAATTAATTGAAGAAAACAATCTTTTGTTGGAAATCAAAGAACTCGAAAATGAACAAGAATTGATGATGTTGCGCAATGAGCAGCTTTCACAGGATGTTGATACTAAAAGTCGAGAATTAGCCTTGTCTACAATGAGTTTGATTAATAAAAACGAACTATTAACACTTATTAAAGAAGATTTAAAGAAAACAGCTGATGAGAGTAAAAATATAAAATCAGTTATTACGACCATTAATAATAATATTTCAGAGGGAGATGCTTGGAATGTTTTCAAAGAAGCTTTTGATAATACCGATAAAGACTTTCTTAAAAAAGTAAAATTAGCACATTCTACATTAACTCCCAATGATTTAAGGCTTTGTGCATATTTACGATTGAACCTTTCTTCAAAAGAAATTGCTCCATTACTAAATATTTCTGTTCGAAGTGTTGAGATCAAACGGTATCGTTTGCGTAAAAAAATGGAATTATCGCATATAGAAGGCCTAGTTGAGTACATCTTATCTTTTTAGACTTGAGAATATTTTCTATAAAAACTATACAATACCACAACAATAATTGATTCGATTTTTTTTGTAGGCTTTAGATTGACAATCCCCGTTTCTTTTTGAGTTCTAAATATTGTGTTAAATCTCTTATTTCTTTGTGAATTCGGAATTCAATTGTGTTTTTAATTGTATTGTATGTTTTTTGTTGTGGTTATTTTTAATTTTAAATCAGTTTATACTTATAATTTTATACTTCTTTAAAATCTATACAATATGAAACACAGAATTTTATTAATTAGTATCCTTTTATTGTCTTCGATTGGCTTTTGCCAAACAATTGACATTAGCGGAACTATTCTCGACGCCAAATTAGGAACACCCTTGCCTGGAGTTAACGTTCAAATAAAAAATGCAACAAAAGGAACATCAACCGATTTTGATGGAAAATTTAATTTGACTAAAATAGCCAAAGGTTCTGTTATTGTGTTTTCTTATATTGGATACACTAATTTTGAATATAAGGTAAAGGATTCCAAAGCGAATCTTAGTATTTTGCTAAAAGAGAGTTCTAGCAGCTTAGAAGAGGTGGTGGTTATTGGATATGGAAGTCAGCGTAAAAGAGAAGTTACCGGAGCAGTTTCTGTTGTAGATAGTAAAACTTTGGAGATTTTGAAGCCCGTAAAAATAGAGCAAGCCCTGCAGGGAACAGTTTCAGGAGTGAATGTCACCACGCAATCTGGATCCCCTGGAGCTGCATTAGATATTAGAATTAGAGGTATAGCCACTAATGGAGAAAATAGACCAACAACAATAATTGATGGTTATGTAGGTGAATTAGGATTATTAAATCCTAATGATATTGAGTCTATCACTGTTTTGAAAGATGCTCAGGCTGCAATTTACGGCACAATTGGTGCTAATGGAGTGATATTGATTACCACAAAATCAGGAAAAAGAAATTCTAAAACAAAAATAGCTTTTAATACTTATACTGGTTTTCAAGAAACCTCGAGGAACTTGCCTTTACTTAATGCCACCGAATATGCTTTGTTACTTAATGAAAGCTATGCCAATGGAGGTAATTCTTTGCCTTATCCAAATGTTATGGGTTTGGGAAAAGGAACCAATTGGCAAAAAGAAGTTTTTAGTACAGGCGTTCCTATTATAAATCATGATATGTCAATTTCAGGAGGATCTGAAAAAATCACTTATTCAGTAAGTGGTTCACATCTAGATCAACAGGGAATTGTAGGGCAAAGCAAATCCGGTTTTTTAAGAAATACTGCTAGAATGGCTTTAGGAGCAGACGTTACTGATAAATTAAAATTGAAAACAAATGTTATCTACACTTATTTTAATAGAAAAGCATTGAATGAAAATGGTTTAGGTTCGGTATTGTTTAATGCTTTAAATGCACCACCTACTTTAAAACCGTATGATGCCAATGGTGATTATACATTGGTTCCAAGTACCACCGGCTTGGGAACGGAGATTATTAATCCATTAGCTCAAATTGCAAATACCAATAATGATTATAACTATAAAAAAATAAATGGGAACTTTGGATTGGATTATACTTTATTTAAAGGATTAGTTATTTCCAGTACTTTAGGTTTCAATACTTCAAACAGTAAATCAAAAGATTTCTCCAAACAAATTAGTTATGGAGGTAAAGTTTTTGATGTTCAGAGAAGCGTTGTAAATCAAAATGCAATAAATGATAATGATTACTCTTTTGACCTTTTTGCGACTTATTCAACAAAATTTCGAGAAAATCACAATTTTGTAGCTACTTTAGGAAATACGATATTTAAAGAATGGGGAAATGGATTATTTGCTACAGGCTATGATGTTCCAAATAATTCCTGGAATTTTGCTGATATTTCACTAACCACGGGAATATTGAATGCCAAAACTAATGGTTCCTATGCTTATGACGAAAGAAGACTCTCTTATTTCGGTCGTATGCAATATGATTATAAGGGTAAATATCTTTTATCGGCTATGCTAAGACGTGATGCTTCTACAAAATTTGGACCAACAAATCGTGTTGGCTATTTTCCATCCTTCACTGGAGGTTGGATTGTATCTGATGAAGATTTTTACGGAAAAGAAAAACTAGTCAATTTTGCTAAATTAAGAGCCAGCTATGGTACTTTAGGGAATGACCAAATTCCAAATAATGGTTATGTAGGAATGTTGTCAGGAAAAGGAACTTATGTTTTTGATGGCGTTTTAGTCAATGGAACCGCTACCGGTCAAATTCCAAATCCTAATTTAAAATGGGAACAAGCCAAAAAATTTGATGTTGGTTTAGATCTTAAATTATTTGAAAATAAGATGTCAATCGTAACCGATTATTTTATAGATACCCGAGCAGATCTTTTAATTCCTAATATTCCTGTTTCTGGAATTAATGGCACTTTTGCTCCAGGTTCAGGAGCACCTACTTTAAATGCTGGAACCGTTAGAAATTCAGGGATTGAATTTTCAGTAGATTACAAGACTAAATTTTCGAATGATTTTTCTATGAGTTTGGGTTACAATGTTACCTTTTTGAAAAATGAAGTATTGGCAGTAAATAATGGAACTGGTTTCATCGAAGGAGGTTCATTTGGAGTAGGTCAACCTGCAATTTCAAGAATGGAAGTAGGGAAGCCGATGGGTTATTTTTATGGTTACAAAACCGATGGAATTTTTCAAAACCAGGCAGAAGTTGATGCTCACCCCTCTCAAGCTGCTCTTGGAGCAGTAGCCTCTCCTGGAGATATTCGATATAAAGATCTCAATGGAGATGGAGTAATAAATACCAGTGATCGAACTAATTTAGGAAGTGCAATACCGAAAGCTACAATGGGTTTTAATCTTCAGTTGAATTATAAAAACTTTGATCTTGCGGCCTATACCTTTGCCTCAGTTGGAAATAAAATGGTCAGAAATTACGAAAGAACGCTTTCGGATGCCAATCGTTTAAATTATGTATTAGACCGATGGACTGGAGAGGGTTCTACTAACACTACTCCAAGACTAACAACTGCAGCGACTGCTAATTCTGTTTTTTCAGATTATTATGTAGAAGATGCTTCTTATCTGAGAATTCAAAACATCCAATTGGGATATACTCTAAACTCTAAATTTTCACAAAAAGCAGGAATAACAAAATTGCGCTTATATGGTTCAGTAAACAATCTCTACACCTTTACAAAATATAGGGGATTTGATCCAGGCGCTTCTAATGGTGCTCCGATTGGCGGCGGAATTGATTATGGGTTTTACCCTATTCCAAGAACCTTTATAGTAGGTTTAAACATTAATTTTTAAATGTCAAAAATGAAAAAGTATATATTTATTACACTAGCTACACTATTCTTTTCTTCTGCAGTATTTATTTCCTGCAGTGATGATTTTGTGAATCGTATTCCCGCTTATTCAATAGATTCGGAGAATTATTTTAATTCAAAAACGGATTATGACAATGCTTTGATAGCGGCTTATGAGATGCTTCAATCTTCCTATCTGAATGTTTTGATGGGTGAAATTGCTTCCGACAACACTTTAGCAGGAGGAGAGAGTCAAAATGATGTTATTGGTTTTCACCAAATAGATGATATGACTCAAACGCCAGTAAACAGTAATTTAAGAGATTTATGGGACTGGATGTTTGCAGGAGTTGCTCGTGCCAACTACATCTTAGAATTTAAAAACAAAACAGATTTTACAGGTAAAAATCAAGTACTTGCTGAAGCCTATTTTTTAAGAGCCTATTATCATTTTGAATTGGTGAAATGGTTTGGTGGAATTCCTTTAAAAGGAGACGCTCGATTTAAAGTAGGTGACGAGAAAACGATTCCTAGATCTTCTGTTTCCGAAGTATATGCATCAATAGAATCTGATTTAAAATTTGCTTCTGAAAATTTATCGGTAGTTCCTTCTCAGAAAGGAAGAGCCACCAAGGGAGCAGCCTTGGCTCTATTAGGAAAAGCTTATTTGTACCAGGATAAGTTTACGGAAGCTGCGGCTACTTTTGAAACCTTAATTTCAAATTCGCCTTATTCCTTAGTGAGTGATTATAATGCTATTTTCGAAATGAGCGGGGAAAATGGACTTGAATCTGTTTTTGAAGTACAGTATACCGATGTAGAAGGAGCAGGTTTTGGATGTCTTCAATGTAGTCAGGGTAATGTGGCTGTTGGTTTTAATGGTCCTAGGAATTATGCGGGTCCATTGTTTTCTTCAGGATATAGTTTTAATGTACCCACTTCAAAAATCGTAAATGCATTTGAAGTAGGGGATAATAGAAAACAAGTGGCTATTTTAGACATTGAGGCTTGGGCTGCATCTACAGGGGCTACTTTCGGAAAAGGATATCAGCACACCGGATATTTTAACCGAAAATATATTCCAAGAACTAGAAGCTCCACGGCACAAGGTGATTTAAATTTAACCAATCCTAATAATTACAGAGCTATTCGTTATGCTGATGTTTTATTGATGGCGGCTGAAGCAAATAATAGAGGTGGTATAAGTGATGAAAAAGCGAGAGGTTATCTTAATCAAGTTAGACAGCGTGCTTTTGGAGATCAGAATCACAACATTTCTGCATCTGGAGCTGCATTGACTGATTTTATTTGGTCCGAACGAAGAGTGGAATTGGTAGGAGAAGGTCATCGTTTCTTTGATTTGGTTAGAACTAAAAAAGCAGCTGACGAAATAGAAGGATTTAAAATAAATAAAAACGAATTATTCCCTATTCCTTTTGAAGAAATTCAATTTTCAAACGGAAACTGGAAACAAAACCCTGGATATTAAAATTATTGTTATGAAAAAAATACAGTATATTGTTAGTCTTTTTGTTTTAGCAATCCTAATGGCTTGTACTAACGAAAGTAAGGACATTAATTTGGACGCAGTTGTTGCGCCAACAAAAATCGCTGCATTAGCCACTATTACACAGAATAATTCTGGTAAAGTGACTATTTTGCCAAAAGGAGAAGGCGTAAGTCAATATGAAGTTTATTATGGTGACGGAACGGTTGCCCCGGCTTATGTTAACCCAGGATCTACCACAAGTCATATTTATAAAGAAGGAGTGTATCAAGTTAAAATTGTGGGAACAACTGTCAACGGTAAAAGGACGGAAGCGATTCAGGAAGTAACTGTTTCTTACTTAAAGCCTACAGATTTAAAAGTCAATGTTGCCCATGTTAGTGGAGAAAATTTTTCTATGACAGTAGTAGCTCAAGCTAATTTAGAAGCTTATTTTCAGGTTTATTTTGGAGATGTTGCAAATGAAGTTCCAGTGAATTTTATGCAGGACGAAGTTATTACTCATAAATATGCTGACGTTGGGAATTATAAAGTTCGAGTAGTTGCTTTAAGTGGAGGTGCTGCTACTACTGAATTTACCTCTACTATAAATATTAGTAACCCTATAAATTTGCCTATAGACTTTGAAGTATCTACTCCTCCTTTTGTAAATTTTGGTGGTGCTAACTCTGGAGTAGTATCTAATCCAGATATAGGATCTAACAATGGTAGTACTAAAGTTGGAAAATTAACTAAAAATGTAGCGTCAGAAATTTGGGCAGGATCATCTATAGAACTCGCTACTCCAATTGATTTTTCGAGTAAAAAAGTAATAAAAATGAAAGTATGGTCCCCTAAATCCGGGATTATGGTTAAAATCAAATTAGAAAAATTAATTGCTACTGATGCAACTAGTACGGAGGTCAATGCTACATCTACAGTAGCAGGCGGCTGGGAGGAATTATCTTTTAATTTCAATGGAATTAACAATGCTAATAATTACCAAAGAGTAGTTGTTTTCTTTGACTTTGGTGTTGCCGGAACTGGAGCTAGTTACTATTATGATGATATACAATTGGTTTCTGGTGCTGAAGTTATGGCATTACCTATAAGTTTTGAGTCGAGTACATTAATTTATACTTTTGGTGATTTTGGTGGAGCTGCAAGTCTTAAAATAGACAATCCTAAATCGGGTTCCATAAATACTTCAGCAAAAGTAGGTTCTTTAACTAAAGCAAATGGTTCTCAAGTATGGGCAGGAACAAGTTTAGAGTTAGCTAATCCTATTAATTTTTCTACTATAAAAAAATTAAAAATGAAAGTTTGGTCACCTAAAGCTGGTATCAAAGTTTTAATGAAATTAGAACAATTAGTAGCTTCAAATTCAACAAGTATTGAAGTATCGGCGACCTCTACGGTAGCCAACGGATGGGAAGAACTTAGTTTTGATTATCCAACAATCGTTAACGCCAATAATTATCAAAGAGTTGTTGTTTTCTTTGATTTTAATGTCGTAGGAACCGGTGCAACTTATTATTTTGATGATATCAAACAATCTAATTAAAAATATAAAATAAAAATGAAAAAACTAATTATAAGTATACTTTCCCTATTTACCTTGTTTTTGATGGTAAATTGTCAAAAAGAAGATTTTTCTTTTGGATCAATTAATACGCCTTCAAATTTGGCTGTAAGAGCTGAAATTATTGGAAAAACTGTAGACCTACCTAATGGTGATGGAAGTGGATTGGTGAAATTTAGCAGCAGTGCTGATCATGCCATATCCTACAAATATATTTTTAGTGATGGAACGTCTCAGAATTCACCTAGTGGAATTTTTGAAAAACGATTTACCCAGCCGGGAATTCATAGCTATACCGTAACTATCATAGCCTCAGGAACTGCGGGTGTTAGTTCCAACACTACTTTAGAAATTGAAGTTTTGAGTACCTTTAAGGATGAAGAAGCTATACAGTTTTTGACGGGTGGAACACAAAAAAAATGGTATGTAGCTGCTGCTGAACCGGGACATTTGGGTGTTGGACCAAATAATTCAGATGCAACAACAAATTATTATCCTAATTATTATCAGGCAGCTGCTTTTGAAAAAGCAGGATCAGGTAATAGTAGCTGTTTGTATGATAATGTTTTAACTTTTTCCTTAGATGGAGATCAATTAAAATATAATTTGGATAATGGTGGAAGAACCTTCTTTAATCATAGTTATTTAAGTGTTGGTGGAGGCGGTGGAAGTGATGATAGTTGTCTTAATTATACAGCTACTGGATTAAAAACGGTTACCTTAAGTCCATCGGAATCTGTGGTTACAAAAAATCCAAATCATTTGACCCAGACTAGAGGTACGATGTTAAATATTTCAGATGGTGGATTTATGGGTTATTATTTAGGACAAAGTTCGTATGAGATACTATCCATTACTGCAAACAGAATGGTTGTAAGGGTGATTCAAGGAAATGACCCTAGTTTAGCTTGGTATCAGATATTCTCTACAACCTCTCCCAATCAAACTCCAGAGGTAGATTATACCACTTTAAAATGGTCGGATGAATTTAATACTGCAGGAGCTCCAGATGCTACAAAATGGTCCTATGATCTAGGTTCAGGAGGCTGGGGTAATAGTGAATCTCAAAATTATACTAATAGCGCTAGCAATAGTATAGTTGCCGGAGGATCTCTGAAAATTACCGCTATAAAAGAAGGTTCAGGATATACGTCTGCTCGATTAAAAACACAAGGTATATATGATTTTAAATATGGTAAAGTGGAAGTGAGAGCAAAGATGCCAACTGGAGGAGGAACATGGCCTGCAATTTGGATGTTAGGTTCTGATATAATTACAAACACCTGGCCAGCTTGTGGCGAAATTGATATTATGGAGCATAAAGGGAATGAGCCTAATGTTATTCATGGAACTTTACATTATCCTGATCATTCTGGAGGGAATGCCATTACTAAAACTACAACAATTTCAAATGCTTCAACTGATTTCCATGTTTACAAAGTAATTTGGAGTGAAGCCTCGATTAAATTTTATGTAGATGATGTTTTATATCACAATTTTCCAAATACTGGTGCGATTCCTTTTAATAAAAACTTTTTCTTAATTCTGAACGTAGCAATGGGAGGAACTTTTGGAGGAAATATAGATTCCGCTTTTATTCAATCTACTATGGAAGTTGATTATGTGAGAGTTTATCAATAAATAAACATTAATTTTTAAACAATCAAAAGTGAATTTTAAATTAGATTTTACTTTTGATTGTTTTTTTAATATAAAAACCCCCTTATTATGAAACTCAATCATTACAAATATGGAATTGTTCTGGCTGGTATAATAACACTAAGTTGTAATTCTAGTAAATCCATTATTTTATCTGAAATGAAGAAGAGGCCTATAGATATAAAGGTTGATTCTGTTTTAAAATTAATGACATTAGAAGAAAAAGTGGGTCAGCTTAATCAGTATAATGGATTTTGGGAAGTTACAGGGCCAACACCAAAAGACGGACAAGCTGCTAAAAAATATGCTGATCTCAAAAAAGGTTTAGTTGGTTCGATGCTTAACATCAAAGGAGTTAAGAATGTGAGCGCTTTGCAAAAAATTGCAATAGAACAAACACGATTGGGAATTCCGTTACTTTTTGGGTTCGACGTTATTCATGGTTTAAAAACAATTAGTCCTATTCCGCTAGCAGAAGCTGCGAGTTGGGATTTAGCTGCCATAAAAAGATCGGCAGCTATAGCTGCAGAGGAATCAGCTTCGGTTGGTATCAATTGGACTTTTGCACCTATGGTAGATATATCTCGTGATGCAAGATGGGGACGGGTAATGGAAGGTGCTGGAGAAGACCCTTATTTAGGAAGTAAAATTGCTGTAGCTCGAGTTGAGGGCTTTCAGGGTAATTTTTCAAATATAAATATTTTGGCTTGTGCTAAACATTTTGCAGGTTATGCTTTTGCAGAATCGGGTAGAGATTATAATACAGTCGATGTTAGTGAATCTACATTAGAAAACACCATTTTCCCTCCCTTTAAGGCTTCGGTTGCAGCTGGTGTTCGTACTTTTATGAATTCATTTAATGAGTTAAATGGAATTCCTGCAACAGGAAATGCTTATTTGCAAAGACAAATTCTTAAAGGAGACTGGAAGTTTGATGGATTTGTAGTTTCGGATTGGGGCTCTATCAACGAAATGATTCCGCATGGCTATGCCAAAGACGGTAAAGAGGCAGCTGAAATTGCTTTAAATGCAGGATCTGATATGGATATGGAATCTTCGGCTTATGTTGACTATTTAGCAGATTTGGTAAAAGAAGGACGGGTCAAAGAAGCTTTAGTGGATGATGCCGTAAAGCGAATTTTAAAAGTCAAATTTGAATTGGGTTTATTTGAGAATCCTTACAAATACTGTGATGAAAATAGAGAAGCTGTTACTGTAGGAAAAGCAGAATTTCAGGAAGGAGTATTAGATATGGCTCGGAAGTCAATTGTTTTGCTTAAGAATGAAACAGCGCTTTTGCCATTAAAAAAGCAGGGACAAAAAATCGCTTTAATTGGAGCCTTGGCTAAAGATAAAACAAGTCCATTAGGTAGTTGGAGAATTGCTGCAGATGAGAATACTGCTGTATCTGTTTTGGAAGGTTTAGAGAAATACAGAGGCAATCAAGTCAATTATGCAAAAGGAGCCGATGTAAATATTGGTAGAACACAATTTGTATGGGAAACTAAAATTAATACTACTGATAAAAGTGGTTTTGCGGAGGCCATTGCTTTAGCTCAAAAATCGGATGTTGTAGTTATGGTTTTAGGAGAACATGGTTTGCAAACTGGAGAGGGAAGAAGCAGAGCTGATTTAGGTTTACCCGGTATACAAGAGGAATTATTAGAAGCTGTTTTTGCAGTAAACCCAAATATTGTGTTGGTTTTAAATAATGGTCGTCCACTTGCAATTCCTTGGGCTGAAGAACATATTCCATCAATAGTGGAAGCTTGGCAACTTGGTACTCAAAGTGGAAATGCAATAGCGGAGGTTTTATATGGGGATTATAATCCAAGTGGTAAATTGCCGATGACATTTCCAAGAAGTGTAGGTCAAGTGCCTATTTATTACAATTATAAAAATACAGGAAGGCCAACAATGAATGAACCTGAAAGTGTTTTCTGGTCTCACTATATTGATGAAAAGCGGACTCCATTGTACCCCTTTGGATTTGGCTTGAGTTATTCTAAATTTGAATATTCTAATCTTAAGTTAAGTAGTAACTCCTTTTCAGCAAATGGAAAAATAGTCGTTAGTGTTGATGTAAAGAACAGTGGAAAAGTTGCCGGAAAAGAAGTAGTTCAATTGTATATAAGAGATTTGATTGGAAGTATTACTCGCCCCGTAAAAGAATTAAAAGGTTTTGAAATGTTAGAAATTGGACCTTTGGAAACAAAAACGGTTCATTTTGTTATCGATGAGAAAACTACTGATTTTTTTACTGCAAATGGAAAGTGGGAAACAGAAACAGGTGATTTTAAAGTTTTTGTTGGAACGAATTCTGTTGAAAATTTAGAAGCCGATTTTAAATTTACCAAATAAATTAATATGAGGAATGTATTATTAGTGGTTTTGTTAGTAGGTAATATTTGTTGTGCCCAAAAGATAAATCGGAAATTAGTATGGCAGGAGAATTTCAGTGAGACCAAATTAAATGAGTCTGATTGGAATTATGAATTAGGTGATGGTTGTCCTAATTTATGTGGTTGGGGAAATAATGAACGTCAAATTTACACCACTAGTAATCATTTATTGTCGAAGGGTAAATTAATCATAAGTGCAAATAAAGAAGGAGATCGATATACTTCTACAAAAATAAGCACTAAAGGTAAAAAAGAATTTTTATATGGAAGAATTGAAGCCAGAGCAAAGCTTCCAAAAGGTAAAGGAATTTGGCCCGCGTTTTGGATGTTAGGTTCTAATATAGCCACAGTAGGTTGGCCTAAAAGCGGGGAAATCGATATTTTAGAGTATGTTGGAAAAGAGCCCCAGACTATTTTTACTACCTTACATACTCAAGATAGCCATGGAAATTCCTTCAATACAAAGAAAACTGCTATTCCAAACATTGAAAAAGGATTTCATGTTTATGCGATAGACTGGACAAAAGATAAGATTGATTTTTTTGTAGATTCGAATTTAGTTTACAGCTTCGAGCCCTCTCCTAAAAACGAAAACACTTGGCCTTTTAACCAGCCTTTTTATATTATCGTTAATATGGCTGTTGGAGGTAATTTTGGCGGACCTGAAGTAGACACGACTATTTTTCCACAGGATTTTGTTATTGATTATATAAGGGTATACCAATAATTTAGAATAAGTTCGATTTTTATATAATGTTAGTTTGTCGTTTTTTAATATAATAATTAATTTATAAGGTTTTTTCTGTCAATAATAAAGTAAATAAATAATTTTGGTTCATTATTGACAATTTTTTATGTTATATTGCATAAAGGATGTTAAATTTTTATTTTGGACTTGCATCTAATTAATTAAAAACAGTATATTTGGCTAATATTTAATTTAACTTTAACATAAAGCCTATAACCAAAACTACTTTTTAGAGATTTTCTCCAATTTTAAATTTAAACTAAAAGGTAATTTATGGCTAATGTTCCAACCCCAGATGCAATTTTGGTTCGAAATTATATAGGAGGTGATGAAGATTCACTTACTATATTAATAAATAGACATCAATCAAAAATATACGGATTTATATATTCAAAAGTTTCTGATCGTGATATCACTGATGATGTTTTTCAGGATACTTTTATTAAAGTAATTAAAACTTTAAAATCAAATTCTTACAATGAAGAGGGTAAATTTTTACCGTGGGTAATGAGAATTGCACATAATCTGATCATTGATCATTTTAGGAGAAACAAAAAAATGCCAATGTTTAGAGAAACTGAGGAGTTTTCAATTTTTTCTATTATGACTGATCATTCTTTAAGTATTGAAAATCAAATGATATCTGAACAAGTGGAGCTCGATCTTCAAAAAATAATAGAAGAGTTGCCTCTTGATCAAAAAGAAGTATTGGTAATGCGAATTTATCAAGATTTAAGTTTCAAAGAAATATCAGAATTAACAGGAGTTAGTATTAATACTGCTCTGGGTAGAATGCGATATGCACTTATAAATTTAAGAAAAGTAATTGAGAAGTATCAGATTATTTTAACCAATTAATACTTTTTTTTGTAATTGTTCGTTATAAGTATAAGACACTTTAAAACTGCAATTATGGCGAAAATTTACTTAAAAAAAACAGTTGTTGAAAAGCCGATGAAATCTAGAAAAGAGATTATCTCTTTTTTATTAAATTACTCTAAGGCATTAAGCTTTATTAAAACGAGTACTATTGATATTGAGTTTATATCCAACTAAAAAAAATCCCGATTTATCGGGATTTTTTTTTGTAATATTCGTCTAAGACCGATTTTCTTCCTATTTTATTTGTGATAGTATCCTTTTCTAAGTCCCATCCACGAGCAGGTGAAAATTCTCTTCCATACCAAATAATTTGTAGGTGTAATTCATTCCAAAGATTTTCAGGAAATAAACGTTTGGCATCTTTTTCGGTCTGAATTACATTCTTCCCATTAGTCAGGTTCCAGCGGTACATCAAGCGATGAATATGAGTGTCTACTGGGAAAGCAGGAACTCCAAATGCTTGTGACATTACTACGCTTGCTGTTTTGTGTCCTACAGCTGGAAATTCTTCCAGCGCTTCAAAACTTTGAGGCACTTTACCATTGTATTTTTCAATAATCATTTGGGATAAACCATGAATTCCTTTTGATTTCATGGGTGAAAGGCCACAAGGTCTTATAATATCTTTTATTTCCTGAACTGACATTTTTACCATATCATATGGATTGTCTGCTTTAGCAAATAAAAGAGGTGTAATTTGATTGACCCGAACATCGGTACATTGGGCAGAAAGAAGTACAGCAATTAATAAGGTATACGGATCTTTATGGTCTAAAGGTATCGGAATAGTAGGGTAGTATTTTTTTAAAGAATTTATAACAAATTTTACCCTTTCTTGTTTGGTCATTTTCGTATATTTATGATTGTAAAAATAGAATAAAATTTAATCTATTACCCGATATTTGAATTCCAAATTTCGAGTGGTTCTCTAAAATTGGTTTTTTATTTTAAAACTGCACCAAATAATTTAAATTTAAAAATATGACAACATTAAAGAAAGGTGATAAGGCACCCCATTTTTCAGGAATTGATCAGGATGGAATCGTTCATAAACTAGAGGACTACTCGGGAAAAAAACTAGTTGTATTTTTCTATCCAAAGGCAAATACACCAGGTTGTACTGCCGAAGCTTGTGACTTAAGAGATAATTTTGAACGCTTTGAAGCTAATAATTATGCCTTATTAGGTGTAAGTGCTGATGTTCAAAAAGCACAGGCTAAATTCAAAGAAAAATATCATTTTCCTTTTCCTCTTTTAGCAGATGAAGATAAGTCCGTTATTCAATCTTTTGGCGTTTGGGGACCAAAAAAATTTATGGGAAAAGAATATGATGGAATTCACAGAACTACTTTTGTAATTGATGAGAAAGGAATAATTGAAGATGTTATTTCTGAAGTAAAAACTAAAGCACATGCTGCTCAGATTTTAAAATAAGAATTATAAAAAAGCCAGTTGAATTTTAATTTTCCTCTGGCTTTTTAAAAAAACATTAAATTATTGCTCTAATTGTTTGTTCTCTTTCGATTTTCTATTTGGATTATATCCAAAAAGATGGTGTTCTTTAATTATCTCTGCTATCCCTTTTGGAAGCATACTTTCCCACCCAGTTTTACCGCTAATAATCATTTTAAGCACTTCACGCGAAAAAACCTCTAAAGTACTAGGATCATAATCAACAACATCAATTACTTTTCCATTGAATTTAAAGAATTTATATAATTCTTTCATTCTTGGATGTACTTTAAGATTTTCAGAGTTGATAATATCTCCATTTTCATCGAGCATTGGATATAAGAAAACTTTTAAATCTCGATAGAATAATTTACCAAAAGCTTCCAAAATACCCCCACTTAAATGGCGATAATATTTTTCGTCGAAGATATCTACCAGATTGTTAACTCCCATTGCTAATCCCATACGGGCTTTAGTATAATTAGAGAAATATTCGACCACTTTATAGTATTCTTGAAAATTTGAAATCATCACGGTTTGTCCTAGTGAACAAAGCAGTTCCGCCCGATCCATAAAATCACGCTCATCAATTTCACCTTCAGACCGCAAATTCGATAATGTTATTTCAAAGATTACCAAGGTGTTTTCTTTTACCACTTTATTTTCTTCGAGGAACATTTTAAGTGACTTCTCATACATGTCCATGTTGACACTGGTAACCGGACGAAAACTTCCTCGTAAAGCCAAGATATTTTTTTTATAGAGAATGGCTGCAGGTAAAATGTTATTTCCTTTAGGGTCAAACATAACGGCATCTGTCATTCCATTCTTTACCAATTGTAAACTCATCAAACGATTGTCTACTTCTGCAAATCGAGGTCCTGAAAAGTTGATTGTATCGATTTCTAATTGATCTTTATCGAGATGATCGTATAAATAGCGCAATAATTTTTTAGGATTATTGTATTTATAATACGCACCATAAATAAGATTTACACCTAGAATACCTAAGGTTTCCTGTTGAAGCCGGGCATCCGTTTCTTTGAAACGCATGTGAAGAATAATTTCATTATAATCTTCGTCTGGTTCAATTTGGTATCGAATTCCAACCCATCCGTGTCCTTTAAATTGTTTGGCAAAGTCAATTGTCGCGACGGTATTGGCAAAACAAAAAAACATTTTGTTTGGATGCTTTTCTCTACTTAGTCGACTTTCAATTAATTTTCCTTCGTGAGAAAGCATTTTTTTGAGACGGCTTTCAGTTACATAGCGACCATCACCTTCTATTCCGTAAACAGCATCACTAAAGTCTTTATCATATGCTGACATTGCCTTAGCAATAGTTCCTGACGAGCCTCCACACCTAAAAAAGTGCCTAACTGTTTCTTGTCCGGCACCAATTTCGGCAAAGGTACCGTAAATGTTATCATTCAAATTGATACGAAGTGCCTTATCCTTAATAGAAGGTATTTTTTCGATGACACGGTCACCTTTTAATTTTATTTCAGTCCCCATTTCTTTGCTATCCTTATAATAGATTACAAAGTTACTTAAATAGGCTCGTAACAAAAGATAATTAATACTATTTTTGTAAAAAATTAAACAATTGAAAGTATATTTTCTAGGTACAGGTACCTCTCAGGGAATTCCGGTCATTGGAAGCCATCATTCGGTTTGCCATAGTTCAGATTATAGAGACAAACGATTAAGAGTATCCATTTGGATTTCGTGGGAAGATTCTTCTTTTGTAATTGATTGTGGTCCAGACTTTAGACAGCAAATGTTGACATCAGGTTGCACTAAAGTTGATGCTATATTATATACTCACGAACATTCCGATCATACTGCTGGATTAGATGATATTCGCCCTTTTAATTTCAAACAGGGGATTATACCCATTTATGCACACAAAAGGGTAATCGAAAATTTAAAAAAACGATTCGATTATGTTTTTGAGACAGCGCATAAATATCCGGGAGCACCAAGTGTTTCTTCAATAGAAGTAATTAATAATGCCCCTTTTGCAATTGGGAATAAAATGGTAATTCCAATTAACGTATTGCATGGAGAACTTCAGGTTTTTGGTTATCGGATTGACGATTTTGCCTATTTAACGGATGTTAAAACCATAGAAAATTCAGAAATTGAAAAGCTGAAAGGTTTAAAAGTATTAGTTGTAAATGCATTGCGAATAGAGCCTCATCATTCTCATTTTAACCTAGATGAAGCTTTAGCTTTTATAGCAGTAGTTAAAGCTGAAAAAGTTTATTTAACTCATATCAGTCATGTTTTTGGTTTTCACGAAGAAATACAAAAAAAATTACCTCCAAATGTTTATGTTGCCTACGACAATTTAGAAATTAATCTTTAAATCACTAGTAATGAAAAGATCCTTGTATTTATACCTTGTAATATTAGCCGTTTTGATGAATATATTTACTTATATGTATTACAATCAAAAAATTAATTTTGAAGAAAGTCATTTTGAAAAATCAAGTGCGAAATTTAAAGACAGTCTTAGTATAGCAAGAACAAAGTTAGCAGAAGCGGATTATTTTTCACTGGATATGAATGAAAAAGCACAAAGCTATTTTGATACTGAGAATTCTAAAAACACGCTTACTTACGATAAATTGATTCCCGTAATAAAAGAAAGATTAATGGATTTGAATTCAAATCCAAAAGGAAATCCTTATGTAGGTCAAGATCAGATTGGTGCACAAAAATTCATCATTAACAAAGTACGGATTCTAAATCATCGATGGATTATTGCTGATTATAGCGATGGAGAATATTGGGGTGAAGTTTTGCTAAAATATTTTGTAAATGATGATAAGACTCTATCATTTGAAACGATAGAGTCGATTTTGTATCAAAAATAATTCGAATTAAATTTTATTTTTCAAGCCAATTCAGTAAATCCTGAAAAACAGAGATAGATATTCCATGGCCAATAGGGTATTCTTTATAAAGAATTTGAATACCTAAATTGTCTAAAATGGGTTTTGATTTTCGAGCCCACGCAATAGGAATAACCTGATCTGAAGTGCCATGAGAAGCAAATATTTTTAAATTAGAAAAATTGTTTTTAAGATAGTCTTCTTTTATGATTTCTAAATTGATATAACCACTCAAGGCGGCAATTCTTTTAATTTTTTCAGGATAAGAAAGGCCAACGGCATAACTTAAAATTGTACCCTGGCTGAAGCCAAGAAGTGTAATGTCATTTTCGTCAATTGGATAATTTGCAATTGCCTCCTCTAAAAAAGTCAGGATTAAATCTCGAGAAGTTTTAGCTTGTTCATTATCTGAGAATTTGTTTTGATTTGCATCAAAGTTAATCGCATACCAAGCATAGCTCCCATAAGTCAAATCATATGGTGCCCGAATAGCTATTACATAATATTCTGGAGGAAGCTCCTCTGCAAAAGAAAATAAATCGGCTTCATTACTTCCATAACCGTGAATCAAAAGTATTAATGGATTTTTGGTTTCGAGTATTTTTGGTTCTCTGATCAGATAGTGCAAGGATAATTTCATATGATTAGGATATGCTTTTGAGTGCTTTTTGGAATAAATTTCCTAGAAGAGGTAATGGTTTAGAATTTCCACTTATGGCACTAAACATTCCATAAGACCATAAAACAGAAATAAAAAGCCACATACTTGCCGAAACCATTATGCTGTCAAAATTACTTATAATTGCTCCTAAGGAAAGGAATGTAATTGATAAGCCCAGAGATTGTCTGATATGAAAAGAGGCAAAGGTATTCTTGTTTTCCCCATTCATTGACATCGCTATAAAAACTCCAACTATTAAAATATAACTGGTTATTGCAGCTGTTTTTCCTTCTTCGATACTGTCGTTCATGTTTTTTAATTTTAAAAAGCAGGTCTTTTATAAACCACTATTTGATTTTATGCTAAAACTAATTTTCCTTGATTGTAAATTCCATATACTTTTCCTTTCATTTTTGAACCAAGAAAAGCGGAGTTTTTTGATTTTGAAAGAATGTTTTCTTTGGTGAAAATCCAATTGCCATCTGGATTAAAAAGACTAAAATTTGCAATTGCTCCTTCTTCAATAATTGTTCTATCTATTTTAAAACTTGTTTTTCCAGCTGTAAATTTCTCAATAATAATTCCTAAAGGTAGTATTGTATTTAGTACCGAAAAAGCGCTTTCTAATCCAATAGTACCATTTTTTGCAGTATCAAATTCCATTTTTTTATGTTCTATGTCAATTGGATTATGATCAGAACTTATCATATCAATTGTGCCATCTAAAACACCTTCGATTAAGGCAGCACGATCTAACTGAGACCGTAATGGAGGAGTTACTTTAAATCGGGTATCAAATTCCTCTAATTTTTCTTCAGTCAATATTAAATTATGAACGGCAACGCTTGTACTTACTTTCAAACCTTTTGCTTTTGCTTCTTTGATTATTTGAACTGATTTAGCAGTTGAAATAGTTGGTATGTGTAATTTACCTCCTGTATATTCCAATAAAAATAAATTTCTAGCTATTTGTATTTCTTCAGCAAGAGCCGGGATTCCTTTCAGTCCAAGTCTCATTGCAGCGATGCCTTCATTAGCAACACCATTAGCTTTGATCGCATTGTCTTGAGAAAATGCAATTAAAAGACCATCAAAATCCTGGCTGTATTGCAAGCCGATTTTCAATAAATTTGGATTTTCTAAATTATGATTGTAATCTCCGAAAGCAATAGCTCCGGCTTTTTTCATATCAAATAATTCTGCTAAATCTTTTCCTAGGCTGTCTTTTGTTAGCGCTCCAATAGGAAATAACTGAGTTGCATACCCTTTAGATTTTGTCTTCACAAAATTTATTTGTGACTGATTGTCTATAATTGGATAGGAATTTGGTTGTAAGGCAATGGCGGTAAATCCAGATTTTGCAGCTACATTTAATCCGTTTGCAATAGTTTCACGATCTTCAAAACCGGGTTCTCCTAAGGAGACACTAGAATCAAACCATCCTTCGGAAATATGAAGATTATCCAGTTTTATTTCTTCTAAATTTCCAGGGTTTGGAAGTGTTGATCCTATTTTTGTAAGAATGCCATTTTCTAATTGCAAATCAACAATTTTATTGTAAAATGGACTTTTTGGATCCATAATTTTAGCTGCTCTGATGATGAATTTCATTTTACAAATTTTTGAATTAGTATTTCAGTGACTAAAAATAATAAAGTTAGTACTACAAACCACTTCCAGCTTTCACTTTTATTTTGATTGGCCTGCAAGGTATTAAAAACAGTTTCGATTGTATCGATAATTTTAAAATTTGAGAGTAAATTATCAGAAATTGGAGTTAGATCACTTTCTGTCCGATTGTAATTGAAACTGATGTTTTTTAGAAATTCTTTCTTTTTATAAATTGCATAATTCCCTGCTTCTGTTGGATTATTAGAAAAAGTAATTTTTACTTTATTGCTTCTTATTTGCTGAATCGGAATAAAATCGGATGTTTTGTTTTTTATGTTAATTATTTCTTCTTTTGATAAGGAGGCTTCAATTAAGAGTGGTTTAGGATCGCCAATCACAATTGCTGAAACACCTGTTTTTTGGCTGTTTTCAGCCATATTATAAAAAGTCGGAACAATTAAGGGCGAATTCTGAAAATTCGAATTCTTTTTATTCAAAGGAGCTGCAAATACATATACATAAGAAAAGGGATTCTGTATTGCTGTTAGGAAAACGGTTTGATCCTGATAACTTAATATCGCTGGATAAGAATTTTTAATTTTGAAAGAAGTTTTTGTGTTTGGAAATTGGAAATTACTTACTTGTTTTTCAAATACAGACTTAAATAGAGGATTGTTAAAAGCAATTTTACTAATCAGTTTTTCATTATTTTCTGATGACAGGAATTGGATGTTCCCGAAATTCTTTAAAAGTGGATTTAGAATTTGAGCTGAGTTTAGATTAATGTTAGTGTCTGATGAGGGAATAAGTATCAAATTACCCCCTTTTTCAACAAAATCTTTTAATGTATTTTCTAAGGCTTGTGGGATTTCTGTAAGTTCGTTTATAAGGATTACATCTTGATTTTCAAGACTACTGTAGTCTAGATTTTTTATTTCATAATTGGCATAATTGAATTCTTCGTTAGTGTAAATCCGAGATAAGAAAATGCTCTTATCTTTTTCTCCGACACTAATCACATTTGTTCTTGTTGGTTTGCTAATGCTGAAATAATAGCTGTTGTCATAAGTCAAACTATTATCGGTAATAGTAGCCCGACCATGAAAATCTTCCTTTGGAATAGTGAAAAACACTGTTTTGTCTTTAGTATCCAGTTTTATACTTGTCTTTGCTATGAGTTTGTCTCTGTTATATAAAGCTAGCGGAACATTTTCGAAATTTTCGCCAAAAGCTTTTATTTTTATTCCAATTTCATAAAAATCATCTAGATTCTGTTTGATATATACGCTGTCAATTGAGAGATTGTTTTTCTGTTCTGCTTTTGGAATTACAAAATAGCTGATAAAATCGGGATCGATACTATTAAGTTGTTTTGGTTTTAAACTCAAAGCATCAGTAATAATAATTACTTCTTTGTTGTAGGTAGTTTTGTGTGATTTTATTTTAGACATTACGCTCTCTATTTGAAAAGGCAGAGAACAGTACTCTAAATTTTGTAGTTCTTTCCGGATTGATTTTATGTCGGTATTCCAAAAGGTTTCAGAATTGGTAATCAAGGAGAAATTTTGATTTTCAGGAGTATGTTCTAATAAATCTTCGACCGTTCTTTTTAACAATTCTCCTTTTTGACCTTTGGCTTGCATACTAAAAGAATTGTCTACTACAATATACATTTCAGTCACAGCATTCTTTGTGACTAAGGATTTAAAAAAAGGTTGTGCAAAAGCAAGTATAATAAAAGCAAGTAAAAATAGTCTACAAATTAAGAGGAGCCATTTTTTTATTTTGGAAGTTCGTCGGGTTGGAATTTCAATCTCTTTAAGGAACCTAACATTTGTAAAATATTCGATTTTAAAACGTCGCAAATGAAATAAATGAACCAGAACTGGAATTAGCAGTAAAAAAAGGAAGTAAAGGATTTCTGGATGTTTAAATTGCATTCAAATATTAGTTTGTCAAAAATACTACTTTTTATCTTTTATGAGAGTAAATTTTATTTTTAATAGAAATAAAAGGAATCGTTGCTAATAAGAATGTAATTTAAATTTTTAAAATTAGTATTTTTGTTTTCTAAACCAAGCTCTTAAAATGAAAAGTAATACTTTACTAATTATATCTATTTTGCTCTTTGCCAATGGATATTCACAACAAAATAAGATGAATTTAATTGTTGGCACTTATACTAATTCCTGCGAAAGTAAAGGGATTTATGTTTATGATTTTGATGTTGTAACGGCGGAAACAAAATTAAAATCAAGTACAGAAAAAGTTATTAATCCCAGTTATTTGACTGTTTCGGCAGATAATAAATTCGTTTATAGTGTGAACGAAAACGGAGCCGAAAGTACGATTAGTTCTTTTGAATTTAATTCTACTAAAGGAAATTTGAAGTTCATCAATAAACAAAATTCAGAAGGTGCAGACCCTTGTTTTATTTTGAATGACACAAAAAACATTATAGTTGCTAATTATAGTGGTGGAAGTATTTCTGTTTTTAAGAAAAATGCTAATGGTGGTCTTAGTGAATCAAAACAAGTACTTCATCACAAAGGAAAAGGCCCTAATTTAAAACGGCAAGAAAGTTCACATGTTCATATGGTTCAGTTTACGCCGGATAAGAAGTTTGTTTTGGCCAATGATTTAGGAACAGACAAGATTTATGTTTACCACTATAATCCGGATTCAGAGCGTGAAATTTTAGTTATAAAGGATAGTATTTCATTAAAAAAAGGTAGTGGACCACGCCATTTGACTTTTAGTCCAAATGGTAAATATGCCTATTTATTACAGGAATTAGACGGTACGCTTAGTGTTTTTAGTTATGATAATCAAAAGTTAACTAAATTAGAAGAAGCTCAAATTGTTGATGAAGATTTTAAAGGCGAAACTAGTGCTGCTGATATTCACATCACTCCAGATGGTAAATTTTTATATGCCAGTAACCGAGGAACTGCAAATGATATAACTTATTTTGCAATTCAGAAAAACGGAAGATTGAATTATATAGGACATAGCAGCACTTTGGGAAAAGGACCTCGTAATTTTGTAATTGATCCAACGGGTAATTTTCTTTTAGTAGGCCATCAATATACGAACGAGATTGTTATTTTTAAAATAAACAAAGCAAATGGAAGGCTAACTGATACAGGTAAAAGAATTGAATTGTGTTCTCCGGTTTGTCTTATATTTGCTCCTTAATTTAATTTTTAAAAAATATGCCGCAAATTCTACTATTTAAAGTTGAATTTGCGGTTCTTATATTTGTTTAAATTGCTACTAAAATTTTAACGAGATTTCTATTTTTTATCTTTTCTTTTTTTATCTCTAGTCTTCAACATATTTCTATTTACCGATCCAGAAGTTTTCTTTTTGGTTTTTGAAGGACCTCCCAAATTGACTTTTTTATTCTTTTTAGCTTTGTCGTGAAAAGCACCATCACCCTCTAACTTTGGTTTTTTCATTAAGAATTTTACAGGAATTTTATCTTTTTCCGGTTCGATCAGTTTCAATGAAATTTCTACTTCTGAGGGGAAAAGTTCCACATCTAATTCTCTGTTCATTAGTAGTTCAATATCAATTTTAAAATCTTCTTCACGAGGTGTTATAAAACTGATGGCAGTTCCTATAGCATCGGCACGACCTGTTCTACCAATTCTGTGCATGTATAATTCTGGCATTTCCGGCATTTCAAAATTGATAACATGGGTGATATTTGAAATATCCAGACCTCTGGCCATAATATCAGTCGTGATTAAACCACGTAAGTTTCCTTCCTGGAATAATGCCATAGTACTCAAACGATAATTTTGAGATTTATTGGAGTGAATTACTCCAAATTGTCCCTCAAAATCTTCTTCGATTCGTTCCTGAACCATATCAGAAATCTTTTTATTATTAACAAATACCAAGACACGACTCATGTCTTCGTTGTTTTGTAATAAATATTTTAGCAGGTTTATTTTAGTATTAAAATTAGGAACCTGATAGCTTATTTGTTTGATATTTTCTAAAGGAGTTCCTGATGCTGATAATGTAACTTCTTCAGGATAATCAAAAAAGTCATTCAAAATAGCATCAACTTCATCAGTCATCGTTGCAGAAAACAGGATGTTTTGTCGTTTTTTTGGCATCATCGCCAAAATTGATGTCAATTGAGTTCGAAACCCTAAATTAAGCATCTCGTCAAACTCATCGATGACCAGTTTTTGCATTTCTTCAAAACGAATTACATTATCCAGTGTTAGATCCATAATTCTTCCCGGAGTTCCAACTAATATGTCACAACCTTGATATACCGTAGTTTTTTGAGTGTTTATGTTAACACCTCCAAATATACCAATTGTACGAACAGACATGTATTTTGTCAATTTTTCTACTTCCTCTACCACTTGCACAACAAGTTCACGTGTAGGAACCAGAATGACAATTTTTGGAGTATGACCTGGAGTAAATTTATATAATTTTAGTAGTGGTAATAGGTAGGCAAATGTTTTACCAGTACCCGTTTGTGCAATTCCCATCATATCACGACCGGACATAATTACAGAAAATGATTTTTCCTGAATTGGTGTTGGTGTTGTGAATCCTAATTCGTCAATTGCTTTTTGTACCGATTTAGGAAGATTGAAGCGTTCAAAAGTGCTCATTTTTTGTATTTTGTGCAAATATACATTAAATAGACGATTAGATTATTGGAATAATGGAGTAATCGAATGCTTTAAATCAAAATCCCTCAAATACACCTAGACCAAATAAGGCAAAATCATATTTTACAGGATCAACAGAATCTAGTTCACGAAGTTTTGTATCTAGTTCTGCTAAAGCTTTTGCATCATTTTGTTTTCGGTTTAAAAGACCTAATTTCCGAGCTACATTTCCGGAATGAACATCAAGTGGGCAGGAGAGAAGCGAAGGAGAAATGGATTTCCATATTCCAAAATCCACTCCTTTATTATCTTGTCGAACCATCCATCGAAGAAACATGTTGATTCTTTTTGCTGCTGAATTATTTAAAGGATCCGAAATGTGTTTTTGAGTTCGGCTTTCGTGTTCTATTTCAAAAAACAACTTTTTCAATTCGTGGATACTATTTTGAAGATTTTCATCCCCTTTATGATTTGAAAAAACACTTTCTAAACCTTGGTGATTTGCATAAATGTGCTTTAATCCTTTTATGAATGTTATGAAATCACCCCCGTTAAAAGTTCTGTGTACGAAGTTTAGTGCATTTTCTAATTGCTTATTCGAATGAGACATAACAAAATCGTAGGGGGAATTTCCCATAAGATTCATCATCTTATGACCATTTCGGATTATCATTGTTCTATTTCCCCAAGCAATGGTTGCGCTCAGAAAACCAGCGATTTCTATATCTTCTTTCGTACTAAATAAATGTGGAATTTGTATTGGATCACTATCGATGAAATCCGTATTATTATATAAGGATACCTTCTCGTCTAGAAAAGATTTAAGTTCTGATTGTTTCATGATTGGGATGTTGCGTTTAATCTGGATTGCTGATTTGCCCATCAACCATAATTAACTTTCGATCTGCCATATTTGCCAATTCCTCGTTGTGGGTAACTATTACAAATGTCTGACCTAATTCATCTCTTAATTTAAAAAACAACTGGTGTAAATTTTCTGCAGAAGCGGTGTCAAGGTTTCCGGAAGGTTCATCTGCAAAAATAATGGAAGGCTTATTAATCAATGCTCTGGCAACGGCTACTCGCTGTTGTTCTCCCCCTGAAAGTTGATTCGGTTTGTGATGAATTCTATGAGAAAGTCCAAGATAATCCAACAATATTTTAGCTTCACCTTCTATTTCTGAGCTATTTTTACCTGCTATAAAAGCAGGTATGCAAACGTTCTCTAAAGCGGAAAATTCAGGTAATAATTGGTGGAACTGAAAAATAAACCCTAGGTTTAAATTTCGAAATTTTGATAAAGCAGTATCATTTCTTTTTAAAATATCTTCTCCATTTATGAGTAAAACGGTATCTTTTTGAATAGTTGGCTTGTCAAGGGTTCCTAAAATATGTAATAATGTAGTTTTACCTGCTCCTGAGGCACCTACTATTGAAACAATTTCTCCTTTTTGGATGTGTAAATTTACTCCTTTTAGAACATGTAATTTTTCGTAATACTTGTGGATATTTTCTGCCTGAATCATAAAAATTATTTATACAAAGAAACAATGTTTTTCAGAAATAATCTCTAAGTTCAAAACTAAAAGTGATTGTATCTCTTTATATTTTGGTTTTTAAATACCATCATAGATAATAATTATATGTTAAATCTGTATTTCTGTTTAATTAAATACTATATTTGTTAAACAAAAAACAAACAAAAAGTAAAGCTTTTAAATTTTGTTTTTTTTTATTTTAGAAAATATAAATTATGTTAGGTCAAAATTATAACATCATAAATTCGAAAACCAATATTACTGAAGAGCAGGCCATTTTTGCAGGAGGTTGTTTTTGGTGTACAGAAGCGATATTTTTGGAATTAGAAGGTGTTCATAAAGTGGTTTCAGGCTATATTGGTGGTGCAATAGCTAATCCTAGGTATGCAAGCATATGTTCTGGTGAAACAGGTCATGCAGAGGCCGTTCAAATCAGTTTTGATTCGAATATCATAAATTATGAAACCTTAGTCGAAATATTTTTTGCAACTCATGATCCTACAACTTTAAATAAGCAAGCTTATGATATTGGAACACAGTATCGGAGTGAAATTTTTTATCTGAACGAAGAACAAAATAAAATTGCAGAAGAATATATAGACTTATTGAATTACAAAAGCATATTTGGAAGAACAGTTGTTACACAAATTTCACCAGCTACAAAATTTTATGCAGCCGAAGACTATCATCAAGATTATTACAATAACAATAAATCACAGTCGTATTGTACCTATTCAATATTGCCCAAATTAAACAAACTCCGAGAAAAATATCAATCTAAATTAAAAAAAGCAGCAGTCTAAAATTTAAATTTATAGAACAGCTTTTAGGAAGTATAGCAATAAAATTAATTTTAAAACAACAAAAATGAGTATATTAAACGATAAAGAATTATTTGAAATATTAGGAGACGATCATATTATGACTTCTGCTGATACTCCTTTGAGAGCTGATGCTTTCGCAAAATCAGATTCTGATAAAATGGTTATTATTCAAAAACATTTTCATAAAATTATGGAAGAGTTAGGAATGGATATGACAGATGATAGTTTGCAAGGAACTCCTAATCGTGTTGCAAAGATGTTTGTACAGGAAATATTTGGAGGATTGAATCCAAAGAATAAGCCAAAAATATCAGTTTTTGACAATAGTTACCATTATGATAAAATGTTGGTTGAAGCAAACATAAGTTTTAATTCTACTTGTGAGCATCATTTTTTACCTATTTTTGGAAAAGCACATATAGGCTACATTTCTAGTGGAAAAGTAATTGGCTTGTCAAAATTGAACAGAATTGTAGATTATTATTCCAGAAGGCCACAGGTTCAGGAACGTTTGATTATGCAAATCTTCAATGATTTAAAAGTAGCTTTGGATACTGAAAATGTTATTATTGTTATGGAAGCAAAACATTTATGCGTATCAAGTAGGGGAATTAAACACGAGTCTAGTTTTACATCTACTATTCAATATGGAGGTATTTTTAACGATAAAGAAAATAGAAATGATTTCTTTAGTATGGTAAAACCAGAAAAATAATTCAACATTTAATCTTTAGTTTTGGATAAATCAGAAACGTCTTTTAATAGGCGTTTTTTTTATTTTATGAAGATTTATTTTCTTTAGGAAGTAAGAACCCTAATTTCATACGACGGAGCATTTTCTTTTCAAATCCCCAAAAGAAATCAAATTGACCAAACAAGAAGCCAATTAAAACTAAAAGAACTTGGTAAATTGGGAATATTAAGAGTAATCGAACGGGTGTAAACCAGAAATCTAATTCTTGTCTTGTAATGCCAAGCCAATAGCAAAAAGGTTTTGATAACCAGGCAGAAGCTGATCCTGTTATTGCAAAGACAATAAATATAATAATAATTTGAAAGTTAGAATCTATACCCCAACGTTTTTTTAATTTCTGCATACTTTTTATTGTTTGCCACGAAAGTATTTAGTGGCAATTTAAACTATAATTTCTGTTTGTAACGATTTTGGAAATAGATAAAATAATTATAGATTAGATAATTAACTTCATAACCATAATGAATGTTTGGATCGTAATCAATCCTCAATTCATACAATTTTGGATCATTTAGAAAAGGCTGATTTACGCGTCTATTCCATTCATTTATAAAAAAGATATTTTTATTCTCTAAAAAAGATAAGGAATAATAATTTCTTGGCTGAGCCCTTGACAGTAACCAATAGCTATAACCTGGATCAATTATAATTACTTCATATTGTAATTCGTCATTTGCAATTATTACAGTATCTGAAATTTTAGTATTAGTCTGCTTATTTTGTAAAACTAGTGCAGTAGTTTTAGCTGATTTACATGACCAAATTAATACTAAAAGTAGGCTAAAATAAAATAAATTTCTCATAGCTCTTAATTTATATAAAGGTATTAAAAAGGCAGTAAAGAGTTCGTTTATTAACAAAAAAAACCAAACTTTCGTTTGGTTATTTTTTTAAACAGTACTAAAATTATACTTTTTAAGCTTTGAAAAAATTGATAATTTGTTCTGCAAGTTCCGTTCCTATTCGGTCTTGTGCTTCTAAAGTTGCTGCTCCAATATGTGGTGTCAATGAAATTTTGTGGTTCATTAAAATTTTAATTTCCGGAGAGGGTTCACTTTCAAAAACATCTAAGCCTGCAAATAAAACTTTTCCATTTTCTAATGCTTCGATTAATGCAATTTCATCAATAACACCTCCACGAGAACAGTTTATGATTCCAACATTATCTTTCATTTTAGCTATTTCAGCATTACTAATTACATATCCATTTTGCGCAGGAACATGAAGTGTTATGAAGTCTGACTTTTTAAATAAATCTTCTAAAGGTTCAGAAACTATTTCTATACTTACTGATTGTCCATCAAAGAAATCTACTTTTATAGTTGCTTTATCAATGTAAACATCTGAAGCAACAACTTTCATTCCTAGTCCAAGTGCCATTTTTGCAGTAGCTTGTCCAATACGACCAAAGCCAATAATTCCAAGAGTTTTACCTCTTAATTCAATACCATTTGCATAGGCTTTTTTTAGTGCTTCAAATTTTGAATCCCCTTCTAAAGGCATGTTTCTATTTGAATCGTGTAAAAAACGTACACCTGAAAATAAATGAGCAAACACTAATTCCGCTACGCTTTCTGAAGAAGAAGCAGGAGTGTTAATTACACTAATTCCTTTTGAACGAGCATAGTCAACATCGATATTATCCATTCCAACTCCACCACGACCAATTATTTTTAGTCCAGGGCAAGCATCAATGATATCTTTTCTCACTTTAGTTGCGCTTCTTACTAGTACAACATTTACGTTGTTTTCATTAACAAAATTTGCAACTTGTTCTTGTGCAACTTTAGTTGTAATTACTTCAAATCCACCTTTTTCTAAGGCTAGGATTCCGCTTTTAGATATTCCGTCGTTGGCTAATACTTTCATTTATATTGTTTTTATAAAATTTGTCCTAAGGACTTTTCACTATTGATTTTTTATTTTTATCTGAATTAAAATTTCATCTCTGAAACTTTTATTTCTAAATCTTTCATCACATCTACTAAAACTTGAACACTTTCTAAAGGAAGTGCATTATACATAGATGCTCTATAGCCCCCAACAGATCGGTGACCTGGTAAACCAGATATTCCGGCTTCTTTCCAAAGTGTGTCGAAAATTGGTGCATGTGCATCGTTTTCTAATAAGAAAGTAGCATTCATGTTAGAACGATCTTCTGCTTTGGCAGCACCTTTAAACAAAGGATTACGATCAATTTCAGTGTATAATAAACTTGCTTTTGCGTTGTTTATTTTTTCGATAGCTGCAATTCCACCTAATCTTTTCAACCATTGTAAAGTTAAAAGTGATGCGTAAACGGGAAAAACAGCTGGAGTATTATACATACTTTCTGCTTTAATATGTTTTTCATAATCCAACATATTTGGAATCGTTCTTCCTGTTTTACCAAGAATTTCTTCTTTTATTACTACCAAGGTAGTTCCTGCGGGTCCCATATTTTTTTGTGCTCCTGCATAGATTAAATCAAATTTGCTAAAATCTAAAACTCTTGAGAAAATATCAGAACTCATGTCACATACCATTGGAATGTCTAAACTAGGGAAATCTTTTATTTGAGTTCCGAAGATTGTGTTGTTACTCGTACAGTGAAAATAATCAGCATCTGCAGGAACAACATAATTTTTAGGAATATGATTGTAATTTTCAGATTTAGAAGAGGCAACTACCACTGTTTCACCAAATGATACCGCTTCTTTGATTGCGCTACTAGCCCATGTTCCAGAATCTAAATAAGCAGCTTTTCCTTCTTTTTTCATTAAGTTGAAAGGAATCATTAAAAACTCTAAACTGGCTCCTCCGTGAAGAAATAAGGCTTGATATCCTTTTCCTGTTAATCCTAACAAATCCAAAGCCAAAGCTCTTGCTTCGTCCATAACAGCAACAAAATCTTTACTTCGGTGCGAGATTTCTAAAATAGAAAGGCCAGAATTATTAAAATTTAAAATCGCCTCAGCTGATTTTTCAAAAACTTCTTGTGGAAGAATACAGGGTCCGGCGCTATAATTGTGTTTTTTCATGGTGTATGTAAATGTTGAATTCAAAATATAAAGATGCAAAATTCGGAAATACATACCGTAAACTAAATTTTATATACAAATTATCAATCAATGTTATTAACTATATCGATATAGCTATGAATTATATTTACCGATTACGTTAAAATAATTTTAGCAAATTTGTAAATTTTCCATGTAATTGGGATAGAGTTAAATAAAGTCTTAATTTATTTAATGTAAAATATAGTTTAAATACTAATTAAAAATGAAATGGTATCTATATTGTCTGCATAATCCCAAAGTTGTGGTTTTTGGGTTTGGCCAAAAGGAATGCTGTTCTCAATTAAATTATTAGAAACGATACATTGAATTTGCTCGCTTTCGATTGCAAGTCGAATTTTTAAATCTTCTAGATCTTCATAATATTCATAAAAAACACTTGAAATAGGAGAAGCGTAACTAGAATCTTCTTTGATTGTCAAAAATTCATTATCGAGTAATTTAAAATTACTCATTAAAAATACGGCTTTATTATAATCATAATTATTAGCGTATTTCTCATATTTGATGACGTCCTGATAAGGGAAAATTCCTCCAAAGAAAGCATCAAAATTATAATCTTTTGGCAGGAATAATTTAGAAACATTTCTACAACCCAAACCAAAATAACGGAAAATATCCTCTCCAAGAGCAACCATCTGTTTTTCTGATTCTTCCCCATTTAAAACTGCTACTGAGTTTCTAGATTTCCTAATAATGCTAGGTTTATTTTTGAAATAATATTCAAAATAACGGGAGGTATTATTGCTTCCTGTAGCAATTATAGCATCAAATCCCTCTAATTTTCCTAGAACGAAAGTGATGCTATTTTCTAATTTTGGTTCAACGGCAATTAAATATTTTGCTAAAAATGGCAATAAATGCTGATCATTTGAAGAAGTTTTTACTAAAACGTCATGACCTGACATCAAAACAGAAATAAAATCATGAAAACCCACTAATGGAATATTTCCAGCCAAGATTAAACCAATTTTTTTAGCATGAACGGTTTCAAAATTATAAGCAGATATCCATTTGTTAATATTGGATTCGGTAAGTGCTTCGGCCCAAGATTGGATAGCAAAATAAACATTCTCTTTTGTATACCAGCCATTATGAGATTGGGATAATTGAATCAAATCCTGAAAAGAATTAAAAAACAAATCATTATTTAAAACCGCTGTGTTTTTAAGACTTTCTTTTGCTGAAAATTGACTTAAAAACTTTCCTAATTCAACGAATGATTTTATTTTATCCCTTTGTAACATTTGTTTATTTGTTTATGAACTGTTTTGGCCGTAATTTTGTACAAAAATAAGCATAATAAAGTCGAAAGTCAAAAGTCATTTATTCGAAAGATTAAAATGATTAATTATAGAGTAGACTTTATGAGTTTTAAACTTTAAGACTAATAAATATGGCAATCATAATAACAGATGAATGCATCAATTGTGGTGCATGCGAACCGGAATGTCCTAACACAGCGATATATGAAGGTGCTGACGATTGGAGATATAAAGACGGAACAAAAATAAGAGGGAAAGTTATACTAGCAGATGGCTCTGAAATTGATGCTGATGCAGCTCAAACTCCTATATCAGATGATATTTATTATATTGTTCCGGGTAAATGTACCGAATGCAAAGGTTTTCACGATGAGCCACAGTGTGCTGCAGTTTGTCCTGTAGATTGTTGTGTCCCGGATGATAATCATGTAGAAAGTGAAGAGACTTTGTTGAATCGACAAGCTTTTTTACACAACGAATAAATTTAAAAAAGCATAAAACAAAAAAATCCTGAACTTTAAGTTCAGGATTTTTTTGTTTTAATACAATTAAGACTAGAAAATAAACCCTAGTCTAGCATAATAATAGGCACCGTTGAATCCCATTTGTACCGCATCCCAGTAGCCACCTGCTTCGGTATTTCCAGACTCATCTTGTTTAGTAGGGTAAATATTAAAAAGATTATTGCTTCCTAATGTAAATTTTAATTGTTTGGTAAATTGGTATCCTAATGTTAAATCAGTATTCACTCTTGCATTATACACATTATCTAAACCAGCATAGTCTAATAAAACTACTTTGCTGAAACGTGTGAATGCTAATCCAGAATCAAATTTTTTGTGCGAATAATTAAGATTTAAACCGAATTTGTTTTTTGGTGCTGAAGCCCTTAAAAATGCTTGTTCCCGTTTTCCAAAAAAGATATCTTGAGGAAGAGCACCATTTTTTATTTTTCCAATTTCCATGTCATTTATGTTTCCTACAAGAGTAACGCCGATATTTGTTTGATTAAATCTTTTCTTCCAAGATAAGACTAGGTCTAAACCTAGCGTTTTAGTGTTTGCAGCATTTGCGAAAAATTGAGCTTGGTCTACTCCTAAACCTTTACTGGAAGCATCGAAATAACTTGTTAACACAATTCTGTCCTTTACATTAATCATATAACCGTCAACAGTCGCTGTAAAATCACTAAAATTAGCTGTTAATCCAAGTGAAGCATTAACAGCAGTCTCTTGTTTTAATTTTTCAATACCAAAAGAGCGTGTTACCGGGCTATCATTTGGAGAAAGTAAAATCTCGGTGGCGCCATTTGCATTAATATTGGTAAAATGTAAGCCATAATAAGCCTGAGCTAATGAAGGTGCGCGGAAACCAGTGCTAAGAGATCCTCTTAAGTTGATGTTATTTGAAAGTTTAAGTCTAGAAGCTAATTTTCCGTTGATGGTACTGCCAAAATCGCTATATTTTTCAAAACGTAGAGCACCACTGATCATAAAGCTTTTGGTAATGTCAAATTCGGCATCTGTATAAAGCGAAAGATTGCTACGATTTTTATTAACCACATTGTCAGGACTATATCCGGGAAAACCTTGAGAACTTCCTGGTCTTGCTAATGTTGCAGGAATTAAATTGCCATCTGAATCAACAGCTGTAGGATTTGCAGAATTATACTCAGGATTTGGGATTGAAGGTGGTGACTGTGTTGCTGGATTTGTAATTAGCCTTCCGTTGATGTCATAGGTAGAGTAGGAGCCTTGTTGTCCCGCAAAAATCGAGTATTCTTCAATTCTATATTCGGCTCCAAAAGCTATATTCATTCCTTCTAATACCGTCTCATAATTTTTTGAGAAATCAAAATTGGTTACATTTTGTGACAAACTATGACCGCCAGCATCAAATTGCGATGGAGAAGCTTCTAATAATGATGGATTCATTGTTCCTTTTATGGTATAATGAAAAAGGTTTTTACCATAGGTATTACTAATGTCAACTTTCCAGCCACTATCGGTTGTTGTTTTGACACCTGCAGTAACAGAGTTGTCAAGTACAATAGAGGTAATTCTAGGGGTATATCCTCCCGGATAAATTGATTCTACTACGTTTGGAGCGGGGCTATTTCTTGTAAAAGCATAAGCATCCGTGTCTCTATAATTTTTTCCGGCAAAAGCATAGACTTTAGTTTTAGCTGATACTGGAATTTCCATATTTGCGGAAAAATTGTAGCTGTCCATAGAAGCTTCTCCAAAACCTTTTCTGAAATCAAAACCGGGACGAAGTACTTTTTCTTTAGTGAAAAATTCAGTAGTAAAATTAATAAAACCGCCATCTATACCTAGGGCAACTCCATAATTGGCGGCAACTTTTATCGTATTTCCATCAAAAGATCTATTTCTTCCATATGAATTACCATTACCATTTTCATCTAATCGAAAGTTTTTCGTATTTGCTGTTCCCGGAAGAAAATTCCCTTTGGCATTGGTGTTGAAAGTCCCATAAGTTACAGAACCCGTTAATTCATCCACATTATCGTTTAATACAATATTGATAACACCAGCAATTGCATCAGAACCGTATTGCGCTGCTGCACCATCTCTTAATATTTCAATTCTTTTGATTGATGAAGCTGGAATTGCATTTAAATCAGTTCCAGTATTACCTCTACCACGAGTACCATATAGCGTAACAAGTGAAGATTGATGTCTTCTTTTTCCATTTATTAAAACCAAAGTCTGATCGGGTCCCATTCCTCTCAAAGAAGCTGGATCTACGTGATCTGCACCATCTGATCCTGATTGTTTGTTTGCATTAAATGAAGGTGCAATGTATTGCAATAATTGATTGATTTCAATTTTTCCACTTTGGGTTGTAAGTTCTTTCATATTGATAATATCAATCGGAACAGCTGAATTTACTACTGTCCTTTTTGTATTTCTAGAACCAACGATTTGGACTTCCTGAAGGACTTGTCCGCCATCTTCTGATAAAACAAGGTCAATTTGAGAACCACCTTTAGTACTTTTTTCAACATTTGAAAAACCTATATAGCTAAAAACAAGAATAGCTCCCTCTTTAACCTTGATTTTATAAATTCCATCTAAGTTAGATGAAGTTGCATTTGCAGTTCCTTTTTCGGTAACATTTACACCAGTGATAGCAGCTCCAGATTTGTCTTTAACTTTTCCTGTAATTTCCTTTTGAGCAAGGATAAAGGAAGCATTTAGCAAAAACACTACTAATAAAATGAGTTTTTTCATGATAAATTAATTGAGTTAGTAATTTGTATGGTATTAATTTTGCCGCAAGATACCGTTTTTTAACCTAATATTAACTTTTAGCTATTAATTAGAATCAAGGACTTTTAAAAAAATATAAACCTTATATTTGCAAACTTTTAAAAAACAATACTAACCGTTAACTTATGTAAGTTGACCGTCAATTTTATATCAAATGAAAGCAGGAATTGTAGGATTACCAAATGTAGGAAAATCAACATTGTTTAATTGTTTGTCTAATGCAAAAGCACAGAGTGCCAACTTTCCGTTTTGTACGATCGAACCAAATATTGGTGTTGTAAATGTTCCAGATTCCAGAATGGAAAAATTGGAAGAATTGGTAAAACCAGAACGCGTGCAAATGGCAACTGTTGATATTGTAGATATTGCAGGACTTGTAAAAGGAGCTAGTAAAGGGGAGGGTTTAGGAAATCAATTCCTGGGAAATATTAGAGAATGTAATGCTATTATTCACGTTTTGCGTTGTTTTGATAATGATAATATTGTTCATGTTGATGGTAATGTAAATCCAATTCGTGACAAAGAAACTATTGATATTGAACTTCAATTAAAAGATTTGGAGAATGTCGAAAAAAGATTAGAAAAAGTAAATCGCGCTGCTAAAACCGGAAATAAAGAAGCTCAAACCGAAAAATCACTCTTAGATCGAATTAGAGAAACGCTTTTGCAAGCTAAATCAGCTCGAACAATTGCTCTATTGAATCATGACGAAGAGGTTTTGATGGAAGGTTTTCAATTGATTACTGCAAAACCAGTTTTATATGTTTGTAATGTTGATGAAAATTCGGCTGTAAAAGGAAATAAATATGTTAATCAGGTTCGTGAATTAGTGAAGGACGAAGAAGCTGAAGTTATTGTACTTTCTGTAGGTGCTGAAGCTGATATTACAGAATTAGAAAGTTACGAAGAGCGTCAGGTTTTTCTTGAAGATATGGGTTTACACGAAGCAGGAGCTTCTGTTTTAATCCGTGCGGCTTATAAATTATTGAAACAACAAACTTATTTTACTGCTGGAGTTAAGGAAGTTCGTGCTTGGACTATAAACGTTGGTTCTACTGCGCCACAGGCTGCAGGAGTCATTCATACTGATTTTGAAAAAGGATTTATCCGCGCGGAAGTGATTTCTTATGAAGATTTCGTGCATTATGGTTCTGAAGCTAAATGTAAAGAAGCCGGTAAATTTAAAGTTGAAGGAAAGGAATATGTTGTCAAAGATGGAGATGTAATGCACTTTAGATTTAACGTATAATTTCACAAAAATATAAAGATCAGGAAACCTGCGAGAGTAATTTTGCAGGTTTTTTTGGGCCTTAATCCAGCTATACGCTACTCTATCTTTTCCTGGCTAAAGAAGCTAGAAAAAGGATGCCGTTTCAATCTGGGGCAGGTAGTCTCGAATAGTAATTGCTTCTCTAATATCTCAAAATTGACTACCTTTAAAAAAAAATAGTACTATGAAAATTATCGCCTTCGCCGGGAGCAATAGTTCAAAATCAATTAATAAAAAGTTAGCAACCTATGCAAGTTCTCTTTTCGAAAATGCTGCGGTTGAAATATTGGATCTAAACGACTATGAAATGCCCTTATTTGGCGTTGATATTGAAGTTGGAATTGGGCAGCATGTATTGGCAAAAGCTTTTTTGGCAAAAATAAGTCAAGCCGATATTCTCGTAGTTTCAATGGCTGAAAACAATGGGAATTATTCTGTTGCTTTTAAAAATGTATTTGATTGGTGTTCCCGAATTGGCGCTAAAGTTTTTCAAGATAAACCCATGTTGCTTATGGCAACTTCCCCTGGAGCTAGAGGTGGAGCTAGTGTTTTAGAAATTGCTAAAAATGCATTTCCACGTTATGGTGCGCAAATTAAAGCAAGTTTTTCACTGCCGAGTTTCAACGATAATTTTGATATTCAAAAAGGTATTATAAATAACGAAATTTTAGATTCCGAATTGAAAAAGTGTATTTTGAATTTCATAGAATAACAGTGCTCTTTGGCAAGATTCTTGCTTTTTATAGTTTTATGAAAAAATGTATATTCCAATTCTTTCTTTTATGTTTCCTATTTTTTGTTAACGGAATCTATTCCCAGGACTTTTCTGGAGTTGATACTGCGATACAAAACTACCCAAAATCTTTCCGAAGTACTGAACAATTGGCTGATAAAATTAATCAGGAATTTAAAAGTGAAGAAGACAAAGCAAGAGCTATTTATACTTGGATTGCTTTGAATATTCGCTATGATTTAGTTGCATACCGGTCTCAAAGGAATGATTCTCAAATTTCTTTTTCTTATCGTACTCAAGCTGAAAAAAATCTGAAAATAAGACAATTTCGGGTAGATCTAGCCGACACAACTTTAAAATCTAAGAAAGGGGTTTGTCAGGGCTATTCGGCTTTATTTAATGTACTTTGCGAATTGACAGGTTTAAAATGCATGGACATCAGTGGAACTTCCAAAAGTCATCCTACCGATATTGGTAAACTGCCTTTAGCTAGCGATCACGCCTGGAATGCTGTGAAAATTGGTGACAAATGGAAATTTATTGATGCAACTTGGGCTTCTGGTGCAGTAAGCAATCAAACTGGAAAATTTGTCTCTGAATTTAATGAGGCCTATTTTTTTACAAGTCCTGAAGTTTTTTTTCTGAATCATTTTCCAGATGACACACGATTTCTTATGATTGACAAAACGGCAGAGGATTTTGCAAATTTACCATTGTTTTATGGTCAATACGTAAAAGCAAAATACAAAATCAAGAGTCCTGATTGGGGAATAATACGCCTTGAAAAATCAAACACTATTGCTTTTGAAATTGTTGATTTGCCAAAGTATGATCGAATTTCTTATGTTTTTAGTAATGATAATAGAGCGAGAGAAGTGGTCATCAAACGGGCTGGTAATTCTTCTCGATTTCTAATTCAAAGCACTAGTAAGAGCAAGGGCTATCTTACTATTTATGTCAATAACAGATCAGTGGCCAGTTACAGAATTCAATCTTAAAAATGGATTCGTAATTGTCAATATAATTCTTAATAACTTTAGCGCTGACTTCTTTTAAATACTATTGATATATCTTACATTAGCACGAAATCACAAAATTTTAAAATGTCCGATCAAAATCAATATACCGAAGATAATATTCGGTCGCTCGACTGGAAAGAGCATATTCGTATGCGTCCGGGAATGTATATCGGTAAGCTAGGAGACGGTTCGTCACCAGATGACGGTATTTATATTTTGCTCAAAGAGGTTCTCGATAACTGTATTGATGAGTTTGTTATGGGCGCTGGAAAGAATATTGAGGTAACGATAAAAGACAAGACTGTAACTGTTCGGGATTATGGTCGTGGTATTCCTCTTGGAAAAGTGATTGATGTAGTTTCTAAAATGAATACTGGTGGAAAATACGATTCTCTGGCATTTAAGAAATCAGTTGGACTTAATGGTGTTGGAACAAAAGCAGTAAATGCACTTTCCAATTATTTTAGAGTAGAATCAGTTCGAGATGACAAACAAAAAGCAGCCGAATTTTCTGCTGGAAATTTAGTACTCGAAGAAGATATCGTTGAGACTACAAAAAGAAAAGGAACTAAAGTTACTTTTATTCCAGACGAAGCCATTTTTAAAAACTACAAATATAGAAGTGAATATGTAATTAAAATGCTCAAAAACTATTGTTATTTGAATAATGGTTTGACTATTTTATTTAATGGTGAAAAATATTTTTCTGAAAATGGGCTAAAAGATTTATTGGAAGAAACTATTCATTCAGATGATCTTGAATATCCAATTATTCATCTGAAAGGGGAGGATATTGAAATTGCTCTTACGCACAGTAAAACTCAGTATAGCGAAGAATATCATTCCTTTGTTAACGGTCAAAATACTACTCAGGGAGGAACACATCTCGCTGCTTATCGTGAGGCTATTGTGAAAACGATTCGCGAATTTTACAACAAAGGTTTTGAAGCTTCTGATGTTCGTAAATCAATTGTAAGTGCGATAAGTATTAAAGTGATGGAGCCGGTTTTTGAATCTCAAACAAAAACAAAATTAGGGTCAACCGATATGGGTTCAGAACCTGGAATGCCTTCTGTGAGAACTTTTATCAATGATTTTGTTAAAAACAAATTAGACAATTATTTACATAAAAATACGGACACAGCAGATGCCTTGTTACGAAAAATTCTTCAGGCAGAACGCGAGCGAAAAGAATTATCAGGTATCCGAAAATTAGCTAAAGACAGGGCTAAAAAATCAAATCTTCACAATAAGAAATTAAGAGATTGTAGGGCACATCTAACGGATACTAAAAATCCAAGAAGTTTAGAAAGTACGCTTTTTATCACCGAGGGAGATTCCGCATCTGGGTCTATAACAAAATCCAGGGATGTAAACACTCAAGCCGTTTTTAGCTTGCGTGGAAAGCCTTTGAATTCTTATGGAATGAGCAAGAAAATTGTTTATGAAAATGAAGAATTCAATTTACTGCAAGCGGCTTTGGATATTGAGGACGATATGGAAAATTTGCGGTATAACAATATCGTAATTGCTACTGATGCCGATGTAGATGGAATGCACATTCGATTGTTGTTGATTACTTTTTTTCTGCAATTTTTTCCAGAATTAATCAAAGATGGTCATTTGTATATTTTGCAAACACCACTTTTTAGAGTTCGAAATAAGAAAGAAACAATTTATTGTTATTCGGAAGAAGAACGAAGAGCAGCAGTTGAAAAATTAAAACCAAAACCAGAAATCACCCGATTTAAAGGTTTGGGAGAGATTTCCCCCGATGAGTTTAAAAATTTTATTGGAGATACGATTCGTTTAGATCCAATTATGATGGATAAAAACACCTCGATAGAGCAATTATTGTCTTTTTATATGGGTAAAAATACTCCGGACCGACAAGAATTTATCATTAAGAATCTGAAAGTCGAATTAGATGTTTTGGAAAAAGTATAGAAAACAGTTTAAGTTTTAAAGTTTTAAAAAAAATACTTTAAACAAATCAAGCAAATTCAATGGACGAAGAAGAAAATATAGATCCAATTCAAGAAGGTCAACAAACTGGAGGACAACATTTTTACGACAATCAGGATGGCGGTGCAGATACCATTACCAAGGTTACCGGAATGTATAAAGATTGGTTTTTGGATTATGCCTCTTATGTTATTCTGGAACGTGCAGTTCCGGCTATCGAAGACGGTTTTAAACCCGTTCAGCGAAGAATAATGCATTCACTCAAGGAATTAGATGACGGTCGTTACAATAAAGTAGCAAACGTTGTGGGTCACACTATGCAATATCATCCACACGGTGATCAGAGTATAGGTGATGCAATGGTTCAAATAGGCCAAAAAGAATTGCTGATTGACTGTCAGGGAAACTGGGGTAATATTCTTACGGGAGATGGCGCTGCAGCTTCTCGTTATATCGAAGCGCGTTTATCCAAATTTGCTTTGGAGGTAATTTACAGTCCTAAAATAACTGATTGGGGTGTTTCTTATGATGGTAGACGAGCAGAACCTAATAATCTTCCCGTTAAGTTTCCTTTACTATTAGCCCAAGGAGCTGAAGGAATAGCTGTTGGATTATCTACTAAAATATTACCACACAATTTTATTGAATTAATCGATTCTTCGATTAAGATATTAAAAGGAAAGCCTTTTCAGATTTTCCCTGATTTTATGACAGCCGGTATTGCGGATGTTTCCAATTACAATGACGGTTTAAGGGGAGGACGCGTTAGAGTTCGTGCTAAAATTGGTCAATTGGACAAGAATACTTTAGTAATTACCCAAATTCCTTTCTCTATGAATACTTCTTCTTTGATTGAAAGTATTTTGAAAGCGAATGAAAAAGGAAAAATTAAAATCAAGAAAATTGAAGACAATACTGCTGCAGAAGTTGAGATATTGATTCATCTTTTCCCAGGAGTTTCACCAGACAAAACGATAGATGCTTTATTTGCTTTTACGGCTTGTGAAACATCGGTAGCGCCATTAGGTTGTGTGATTGAAGACAACAAACCGCTGTTTATTGGCGTAACTGAAATGTTGAAAATCTCCACCCAAAGAACAGTTGGTTTGCTGAAAAGTGAACTCGAAATCCAATTGAGTGAGCTTGAAGAACAATGGCATTTTCTTTCCTTGGAACGCATTTTTATTGAAAACAAAATCTATCGTGATATTGAAGAAGAAACTACGCGCGAGGGAGTAATTAGTTCTGTTGATACTGGTTTGAAACCGCACACTAAGCATTTAAAAAGAGCGGTTAGCGAGGAAGATATTTTGCGTTTGTTGGATATTCGAATTATGCGTATTTCTAAGTTTGACAGTAACAAAGCCCAAGATAAAATTGAAGCTCTTGAAGGTGATATTGAGCAAGTAAAACACGATTTGGAGCATTTGATTGATTTTGCAATTGCTTTTTTTGCAAGGTTAAAAGATAAATACGGTAAAGGTCGCGAACGTCAAACCGAACTTCGTATTTTTGATGACATTGAAGCTACCAAAGTAGTTTTAAGAAACACTAAATTATATGTAAATAAAGAAGAAGGTTTTGTGGGAACCAGCCTTAAAAAAGACGAATATGTTACGGATTGTTCCGATATTGATGATGTTATTGTTTTTCTGCGGGATGGAAAAATGATCATTACAAAGGTAGATGCCAAAACCTTTGTAGGAAAAGATATCATTCATATTGCTATTTTTGACAGAAGCGACAAACGAACTATTTACAATATGATTTACCGCGATGGTAAATCGGGTCCATCTTATATCAAAAGATTTAATGTTTCGGGAGTAACCCGAGATAAAGCGTATGATTTGACCAATGAAACAGCAGGATCACAAGTCTTATATTTTTCTTGTAATCCAAATGGAGAAGCTGAGGTCATTAGCATTTTATTACGTCAGGTGGGAAGTGTTAAGAAACTAAAATTTGATATTGATTTTGCTAAACTAGCTATAAAAGGTCGAACTTCAAAAGGGAATTTAGTAACTAAATATCCAATTAAAAAAATCGAACTCAAAGAAAAAGGAATTTCTACTTTATTACCCCGAAAAATCTGGTTTGATGATACTGTTCAACGATTAAATGTGGATGGAAGAGGGGAGTTATTGGGTGAATTTAGGCCGAATGACAAGATTTTAGTAATTCATCAATCGGGAAAACTAAAGGTGATTACACCTGAATTAGCTACACATTTTGATGAAGATATGGTGACTTTGGAAAAATGGATTCCGAAGAAACCAATCTCAGTAATTTATTTTGATGGAGAAAAAGAACGCTATTATATCAAACGCTTTTTAGTTGAAACCGAAAATAAAGAAGAGGTTTTTATCACAGAACATCCTAATTCCCAATTAGAAATAGTTTCAACAGATTACAGACCTGTTGCTGAATTAATTTTCACAAAAGTAAAAGGAGTTCAGAAAGAGAATATGACTGTTGATATTGAAAATTTCATTGCTTTAAAAGGATTAAAAGCTTTGGGGAACCAATTGACAGCGGATAAATTGAAACAAGTTAATTTATTAGAATCCTTAGCCTATGATATTCCAGAAGAAATTATTCCGGAAGAAATTGAAGTAGAGGGCGACACACAAATTAATTCGGAAGAAGGCGACATTCAATTAGATGATGATGGCCAAATTATATTATTTTAAGTAAAAAAAGCGCTCTAAATGGAGCGCTTTTTTTACTTAAAAGTTATTTCTTATTTTTTGACATTTTTATTTTTTGACATTTTTATTTTTTGACATTCTCATATTTAAAAACTCTACTAAAAGAGAAAAGGAAATGGCAAAATACAAATACCCTTTTGGAACAACGTCTACATGATTACCAAAAAAGGAAGCATTAGCCAAATGAGCACTTTCAGTGATTAGCATGAATCCAATTAGGATTAAGAAGGATAGACCTAATATTTGGATAGAAGGATGTTTGTTTACAAAACTACCTACAGGAACTGCAAATTGCATCATAATTAGTACCGATATAACAACAGCAGTAATCATAATATAAAGAGCACCTTCGACTCCATTTGTCATTCCAACAGCAGTAAGAATACTGTCAAAAGAAAAAACTAAATCAATCAGAATAATTTGAAAAATTACATTTCCAAAAGATTTGGCTACCGATTTTTTTAACTCTTTTTCTCCATCTCCTTTTTCATCCACTTTTTCATGAATCTCTTTGGTACTTTTATAAATCAAGAATAAACCACCGAGTAATAAGATGATACTTTGTCCTGAAATTTGGGCACTAATCCAGCTAAGTTCAAAACTGAACCAAGGTTCTTTCATTGCAATCAAAACGGTAATTCCCATTAGTAGTGCAATTCTCATAAACATGGCAAGAAACATTCCAATTTTTGTAGCTTTTTTACGCTGACTTTCAGGTAATTTCCCCGTAGCAATAGAAATGAAAATAATATTATCTATACCTAGAACAATTTCTAAAAATGTCAATGTTAATAGTGCAATCCAAGCATTTGGGTTTAAGAAAACTTCCATTTAATTTTTTTTATTTAATTCGTTTGGCATTACCTTTTTGGCGGATATTATTTCCTACAATGCCGAATTCAAAGGTATACGAATTTTCGGATGTTGTCAATATTTTTATTGAAATCGCTTTTTTCTCAGCACTACTTTTGGGATTTATTTTTTGCAAAATATATTCACAATCATTGATCCATCTTATTGATGCCGTATCGGTTTTTCCTTCGTAGGTTTCAATAACGATAGAGTCGTTTCTGATTGAAGTAGTTTGTTTTTTTACTCCATTAATAGTAATTTCCGATTGGAATTTTCCTGTTTTAAAATCCTTACAATTTCGATTAACATTGTAACAAGAAATAAGGACTAACAAGATTGGAAGGAGTGCTATTTTTTTCATTTTTATTCGATTTTAATATCATATTTATCCAAAAGTCCATGAATTCCTTTGGTTGAAAATTTTGCTTTTTTCAAGAGATTGAATTCTGGATCAATTTTATAATTATAGGCTGTTTTAAAATTAGCTTCTTTCAAAATAGTATCATTAAATAAAGTTCCATCTAAATCACAATTGTCAAAATTAGCATTAGTAAGGTTTGTTCCAATAAAAGTAACTTCTTTTAGGGAACAAGTTTTGAATTGTGTTTTTGGCATTTTTTTATTGGAAAAGGAGGAATAATCCAAAACACAATCTTGAAAATTTACGTTAAATAAAAAATCCTCACAGTTATGAAAATGAATTCCCAGGAGTTTGCAGTTTTTAAATAAAACGGTTTTCAAACTGCTAGCAGATAATTGAATCATCGATAAATTACAATCAATGAATTCACAATCAATATAAGTATTGTAAGAGAAATCGCTATTAGAGAAATCGCAATTTTTAAAAACGCAGTCTTCAAATTCTCTGTTATTAATTTTTTTATTTATGTAATTAACTTTCTCAAAAGTCTTGTGGACGTGAATTAGGTTTTCCATTTAATTTCCAAATATGCTTTTAACAATAGTTTTTAATCCAATAAACATCAAATAAACGGCTGCGAAACAAATAATGATTCCAAGTCCTAAAACCACATAATGCCAGGTATTTTGGTTGTTCATAAAAGCATTGTAAATCACAGATGGACCTATAAATAAACAGGGTAAAGCCCATGCCATATATGCAATTCCTTTGTTTAAAATGGTTTTGTTTGTTGCCATAGCTTTGAATTATTTATATTGATAGAATTAAAAATTAGTGTTTAGTTGAATAATAATCTACAGCTTTTCTAACACTACCATGTGTGCGTAATAATTTTTCGGCTTCCTCATAGGTCACTGGAATTTCAGTCTGAATCATTTTTATCCCTCGATCCACTAGTTTTTTATTGCTCAATTGCATGTCAACCATTTTATTGCCTTTTACTTTTCCGAGTTGGATCATAGTAGCTGTGGAAATCATGTTTAGTACTAATTTTTGAGCTGTTCCCGCTTTCATTCTGGAACTTCCTGTAACGAATTCGGGTCCGACAATTACTTCTATCGGAAATTTTGCTGTCTGCGATAATGGACTTCTTGCATTACAAGAAATCGAACCAGTACTAATATTTTTTTGATTGCAAACTTCTAAACCACCTATTACATAAGGTGTAGTTCCGGAAGCTGCAATTCCTATAACCACATCATTTTTATTAATATTGTGCTCTTGTAAATCTAGCCAAGCTTGATTAGAGTTATCTTCAGCATTTTCAACAGCACGTCTGATAGCTTTGTCACCACCAGCAATAATTCCGTTCACTAAATCAAATGGAACTCCAAATGTAGGAGGACATTCCGAGGCATCCACTATTCCCAAACGCCCTGAGGTTCCCGCTCCAATATAGAAAAGTCGTCCGCCAACTTTCATTTTAGAAACTATTTCACCAACTAGTTTTTCAATTTGTGGTAATGCCTTTTCTACAGCAACAGGTACTATTTTATCTTCCTGATTGATGTTAAATAGCAATTCCTCAACTGTCATTTTTTCTAAATGTTCATATTTAGAAGATTGTTCTGTAGTTTTAGTAAAAGTCATTTGTGAGAAAAAAAGTTAAACATGTTCAAAGTTACAATGTTTTTTGTTTATTTTATTTAAAGTGAAAATTTTAAAGTTTTTAAATAAAATAGGCCAAAGCTATTCCTAAAATAATCATTGAAACTTTAGCAATATTAAATTTATGGCCTTCGCTTGTTTCAAAAATAATTGTGGAGGATATATGAAATAAAATCCCAATCACAACGGCAGTAATTTCGGTGTAATAGTTATTTAAAAACGGTAAATAATCAGAAATTACGGTTCCCAAAGGTGTCATTATAGCAAAGGTTAGCATAAAGAAGAAAATAGCTTTTTTATTTAAATCAGCATTGATGAAAAAACTTGTCAGAATTATGGCAATTGGTAAATGGTGTACGGCTATTCCTAAAGATAAACCAACGTGATGACTTACAGGAAGCCCCTCTAGTAGCGCATGTATACAAAGACTAACAAACAACAACCATGGGATTTTTTTCATAGTATCATGACCGTGAACGTGTCCGTGTTCTGCACCTTTAGAGAAAAATTCTAAAATAATTTGGAATAAAATTCCAACCATTATGAAAATACCTATTGATGGGTTTTTGCTTTCGTATACTTCTGGCAATAAATGGATTACGGTTAAGGAAAGTAAAAAGGAACCACTAAAAGCCAATAACAATTTTAGGTTGGTTTTATTTGAAGGTTTTAAATATAATGCAATTCCATAACCCAACAATACGGAAAGTAAAGGTAAAAGATAGTTCATTATTTAAAAATCATGATTAGTCGTTCACTATCTGTTTTGTGATATTTTTTAAGTTTATAATCACCAAAAGTGTCCAATAAATAAATTCCAGCTTCTTCCATAAGATTTTCAAAGTCAGTTAAGGTAAAAGCTCTTACTTTTTCTGTAAAATGAAATACCTCTCCATTATCCTCAAAATCAATTTCTTTATAAATATGTCCTTCTTTCAGGTATCGTTTGAGGTGAAAATCAATATCATCAACCGTTTTTATTTCTTCAGGAACTAAATTTGCTAGCACATGATTTACATTCATAAAATCAATCACCCCAAAACCATACTCAGAGAGGCTCTCTCTAATTGTGTTTAATGTTTTTAGATTGTCTTCTTCATTTTCAAAATAACCAAAACTGGTAAACAAATTAAAAATAGCATCATATTTATCCCCGAAAGGTAATCTCATGTCGTGAACCTGAAAGTGTAAACTATCATTCTCATTAATCTTAGCAATATTAATACTGTTTTCAGACAAATCGATTCCAAGAACATTATATCCCAATTGGTTCAAATAAATAGAATGTCGCCCTTTTCCACAGGCTAAATCTAAGATTTTTGATTTTTCTGGCATATTTAAATACTGCGTCAAATTATCCATAAAAAGCTGGGCTTCTTTATAATTTCGGTCTTTATATAGAATATGATAATAAGAAGTGTCAAACCAGGAGGCAAACCACTTTTCAGAAGGTATTGATTCGTTTTCGGAGGATGTATTTTGCTTTTCGGACATTTATTATTTTTTGAAATCTGTTTAAAATGCAAATTTAGTCTATTTTTGCACTGAATACTTGATTTTACAATGGAAAATAATTTTAAAATGATTGCCAAAACTTTTTTTGGTTTTGAAGAAATACTTGCTAAAGAACTGCAAATGTTGGGCGCACAAGATGTGGAAGCTGGAATTAGAATGGTAAGTTTTAAAGGAGATAAGGGTTTTATGTATAAAGCCAATTTGTACTTGAGAACTGCATTAAAGATTTTAAAACCAATTTATCATTTTAAAGTTTCCAATGAGGAGGGTTTGTACAAAGGAATTTCGGGAATCAATTGGTCTCAATATATGAATTCGAATCAAACTTTTGTGGTTGATTCTACGGTTCATTCGGATAAATTCAATCATTCTGAATTCGTATCTCAAAAAACCAAAGATGCCATAGTTGACCAATTTAGAAATAAAACGGGTCAACGTCCTAGTGTTGATAAGGCATTTCCGGATTTGAGAGTAAATATACATATCGATAAAGATCAATGTTCTGTTGCGATTGATACATCTGGAAATTCTTTGCATCAAAGAGGTTACAGAACGGCAACGAATATTGCTCCTATAAACGAGGTTTTGGGTGCTGGAATGCTTTTGCTTTCGGGATGGGATGGACAGTCTGATTTTATAGATCCGATGTGTGGAAGTGGAACTTTATTAGCCGAAGCAGCTATGATTGCCTGTAATATTCCGGCAAATATTAACCGCAAGGAATTTGCTTTTGAAAAATGGAGTGATTGGGATAATGAATTGTTCGACAATATTGTAGATTCCTTATTAAAAAAAGTACGCGAATTTCACTATACCATTAAAGGTTATGATAAAGCGCCAAGTGCTGTTTTAAAGGCTAAAGCCAATATTAAAAATGCAAATCTGGAAGAATATATTACAATTGCCGAGCGTAACTTTTTTGAGACTGAAAAAGAAACAGAAGGTCCTTTGCATATGGCTTTCAATCCGCCTTATGGAGAACGTTTGGATATACAAATGGAGGAATTCTATAAAAATATTGGAGACACTTTAAAGAAAAATTATCCTGGAACGCATGCTTGGTTTATAACAGCTAATTTAGATGCTTTGAAATTTGTAGGGTTAAAACCTTCTCGAAAAATAAAATTATTTAATGCCAGTTTAGAAGCTCGTTTGGTGAAATACGAAATGTATGAAGGAAGCAAACGAACTAAATTTCAAGTTTTAGGTACTAATAACGATTAGTTTCTTTTAGAAATAAAAAAATAAAATTATGAGTAAATTACAAATTAAGGCATTCGTATTTCAACTTTTATGTTTTGCTTTCCTCTTTATTATATTTCGCTATATTGTTTTCAATTATACTAATTTGACAGGATTTTGGATTCCATTAACGGCCTTTGTAGTAGGGACTATTTTAGCACCAAAATTCCAGGCTGTCAAGACTAAAGACGGAGAAAAGTTATATATGAAATGGTTGTTTTTAAAGGGAATCCGAGAAATAGGATAAACTCTTATTAGACGAAATTAAAGGGCTCCCTCTTTATTTGTTTTTTTCTTAAGATCTGGCTTTTTCTTTTCTACTATTTTTTCGATAATTTCTTTTTTCTTGTACAACGGAATCAAGTAGGAGAGGGTATAATTAAAACCAACACCAAAATTGCCATTATAAGTTCTGTTGAAACCCGGAATATACAGATTGTCAAAGTTTTCGGGTTTTTTGTTAGAGACTAAATTATTAAGCCGGAAACTAAAACCAACATACACATTATTAATTACTTTGGCGTTCATTCCTACCACAACTTCAACCCATTGAGCAGATAATCCGGAAAAATTTTGACCAGAAACAACATCTGGCGTAGCATCAAAATAAGGATGTGCATTATAAATTTTATAAGTATTTAAACGCTGACTGAAAGAGCTTAATCCATATCGCATTCCAACGTAGATTTTATTCTCCATATCCAACCAGTTTTCATAAAAATTATAATCAAAACCTATTCGTATATAAGTTCCTTTTGTGGTAAAATTTAACTGTGTGTCCTCTACAGTTTTATTTTCATTTCCAATTTCAACTGCTACATAATGTTTTTTTGTAATTCTATAATCGCTAACAATTTCCAAACTTTTATAGTCTTTTTCATAGAAGGATCGTGAAAGTTTAAATAAATCTACACCAACACGCAATCCGTATCGATTTATTTTTGGGGGAATACTATCTGTTTTTTCAACGGGAGGAGTAGTTTTAGCTTTTGGTGCTTCTGGAACTGGCGCAATTATCTTAGACCGTTCCCTGGAAATTACGGGAGGTGTTATTTCTTGAGCTTGAATTAAAAAGCAAGACAATCCGAAACAAAGACTAAAAATAGATGATAATATGTGTTTCATTTTCACTTTCTAAATTATATTTTTCAACAGCAATATTTTGTATCCAAATGCCTTGCGTTACAGCAGCATTATTATTTAAGATATAAGGATCGGGCAATGCAACGTCATTGTTTAAATCGAATAAAGTTTTGTAGCCACAAGCTCTTGAAACAAAAACTGTTTTGCGTGCATAATTGAACTCTAAAGTATCGGTATAAATCAAATCGGGATTTGTATTTCCAGAATTTAAAATGAATCGATATTTCGTGCTGTTTTCCGTTAAACGCAAGGGAACCGATATTTTATTGACTCCATTAAACAAAATCCCAGTATCCATTTCGTCAGCTATAATTCCCAGATTGGTTACATTTTTTCGCAATGTTGGATTAGTAATATCATAGAAATCGATGATAAGCCTCGGTGTTGTTGATGTATTGGCATCACAGATATCATCTTTTTCACATGCAGAAAAAGACAGTGC